>ERZ1370068.1117-contig-1102_pt1 | contig 24570 bp, 45 predicted proteins | sample MGYA00561227_ERZ1370068 | MGnify/ENA primary metagenome ERZ1370068 (study PRJEB38410, sample SAMEA6850437) | metagenome | study: Metagenomic assessment of the ecological functions of the soil: analysis of the soil microbiota associated with the...
GTCCCCGATTACCCTTGGGCGATCTGTCAGAGACAGAGTCGTACTCGAGGATTTGCTTTGCGCACCAATTCTTTTAAATCCTCTCCAACCTTGATTCGATCGCTCATGAGTTCCTGCATCGTGTTGCTCAGTCCGGGTAGGTGCACGAGCAATTGCTGAAAGAGCGTTGCGCGAAACAGCGAACAGTATCAAGATGCGAGCTAACCCGAATCGTCGCCATTGCGAGGCTGGTTGGAAGTTAGGGCGGCCTCGCCGAAAACGTCGCCAGCGTGGAGTTTCGCGACTCGCTCACCGTTGCGCTCTACCTCCGCCTCACCCTGGACAATAAAATAGACCTTGTCGCCAAAATCCCCGTTGGCGAAAACTGTCTCACCTGCCTCGAAATGCTCGCGGTGGACCGCTTCCTCGTGAAAGATCCGGAGCTGGGTGATGTCGCAGGGCAAGAACGCATCGAGAAGCCAGTCAGTAATCACGCGAAGCTGCCCGTCTAAGCCAGGAAACTTCGCAACATAAGCGCCGCGCCACAATAACCAGGCAAAAATCCCCTTGAAGCGAAAGCCTAGGATTTCAGCGACTGCCGACCGGCGACCAAGTGATCCAAGCCTTCAAGCCCGGTGAACCGGAAGTGCTTTTTGAGGCACCGCGGCATGAGGCAACAATGTTCTGAGCGCAGGCTTTGGCCTGTCGCATGGCGTGGTCTGCCGTGGCAGGCGATATGTTTTCCGTCCGCTTGCTTGATCTCCGGCGCAATCGCCAATCGCCCAAACTTGAGGCCAACCTGGCACCTCAGTGGTCTGATCGACAACGATGCGGCCATTGTTCTGTGGCAATGGGGAGTGCGGTGAGGATCCGGATGAGGAGCCGCAGGAGCCGTCGCAACAGCGGTTCGCGTGCTGATTACTTCCATCTGGTGGGTTCGCTCTATCCTCGACGGTGACCGGCGTTGGCAGTCACTGCCTTCAACTCTGCGCCGGAGTCGGATCTCGACACCGCGCTTAGCGAAAGCTTGCGCGAAGCTCGCGAGCGATGCTGTTACTTCTGGCAAGATGCGATCGCTCCGCTGGAGTAGTATCAATCGGAGATCGCGCTCTACGATGTTGTGGTAGACGCTTACTGCCTCGCGTAAAGAACTCGTTCATCTCGGCAATGCACCTTATGCCGGAGAAGCCGCCGCCTGCGACGACGAATGTCAGGAGCCGCTTACGAATTTCGGGGTCGCGTTCGGCCTCCGCTTCTTCGAGCATGCGGACGAGTTGATTGCGAAGAAAAGAGCGCGTCACCGAGATACTTGAACGGGCTCGCGTGCTCGTGCATGCCGGGTATCTTGCCATGATCGAGCCGGGTGCCCATAGCGATGACAAGATGGTCATAGTTTAACGAAAAGTGTTGTCGGTCCGGAACGCCCGGACTCAGCGTCGACGGTGCGGCGATGAGGATCAATTGACTCGATGTCGCGGGTGTAAAGATGTGCTCGAGGCGCCATCCTTCGGATCGGAGCAATCACGTGGCTGAGCTCAACCGAACCGGAAATTGCGTCGGCCAACAACGGCTGGAAAACAATGTAGTTATCGCGATTGACGAGTGCAATCTCCGTTCCCTCCAACTCGGCCGGGAAAGCATCTTACCAAGATGGAGCGCGACGTAAACTCCGCCGAAACCTCCACCTAGGATGAGAATGCGCTTCTTTGTCACGTAATGCTTTTCCGGGTTCACGAGGGAATCTTACAACGATGCAGACGCGAAAGAGAATTCCAAATGGCCCGATCTTTCGTGAGCGCAATACGAAAACGACCTTGCCGTCTGCAACGATTGAATGCAACGCGTTCGTGTTGACGGCTTCAGGTGCGTCCCCGCGTGCGCCTTTGCCAGTGCCCGCAGGGAAAGCCCTGCTAGCGGGAAGCCGGGCATACGCGTCTCGCAGTAGTGCTCCCCAGAATCCTCGATCGAATGGATCGACTGAAGCTACGACCTACTTCGCCAGCGAGATATGAACGCCATTCCAATCCGCTGGCGGCGGCGCGTGGAGGAAGTTCTCACAACGTTGTCTAAGCACGATGCTCGGCGCATCAGTTTCATTCCGGGAGAGGATCTTCATTGCCCCCGCGAAATCTCGTGCCAGGTAGGCCGTAAATCCAGTCTCGTAGGTTTTAACGAGTTCCCTCTTATCCGCGACCGTCTGGCTGGCACCGAGCAGTTCATAGACTTTGATGGCCTTGCTCTTGCCTCTGACTGCGACGATATCCAGGAGGCGGAAATCAAAATCCTGCCGCGCACGCTCAAAAATCGATTCACTCGCAATGATCGAGGTTCCATATTGTTTATTCAATGTCTCGAGCCGGGACGCGAGATTGACGGCGTCACCGATCGCGGTGTAGTTCATCCTATCGCGGGCGCCGAAATGGCCGACCAGCGCGGTGGAGCAATGGAGACCGAAACGCGTCTGAAATGGGGAAAGATGCCGCCAGTCTGGGTGCGACCTAGCGCCGCGGTCGCATCGCAACAGCGCAACGCGGCCAGGCAGGCCATTTTGGGATGCTCCGGCACCGGCTCGGGCGCGTTCCAAATGGTCATGATTGCGTCGCCGATACTGTGTCGATGGTCCCGTTGGTCTCTCTTTGGATAATCCGCGAGAGCTCCTCGAGGTAGAGACCGAGCACGCGCGCCAGTTGATTGGGGGTAAGAGTCTCGGAGACCGAGGTGAATCCTTTGATATCGCTAAACATGATCGAAATCTCGAGGAGTTCTCCGCCGAGGGGCTGGTTCCTTCTCTGTCGTCGTCAGAGCTTCCGGACAAGATCGACGGATGCGTGCATTTGCTCATCGCTCGCATCGCCGTCTTCTGCCTTCTCCAGGCTTTCCAGCACCTCGTTTACGTCCCGGAATGCGGAAGTTGTTTGAGTCGGCGAAAAGTCGAAAGCACTTCATCTTCAGGCTTTCTCGGGTGATCTTCTCCTGAGCATACTTGATGCTTCGCAGAATGGCGATCGCACCTGCAGAGAGCAGCAGCATGACAACCGAAAGCGCGATCAGCATGTGGTTGCGGATTGTGACCAGCTTTCCAAGATAGAACTCGCGCGGAACGACGATTCCAACGAGCCAGTCCTGTGTTCCGGGCAACGCTCGAAACGTCGTCAGGAACTCACGCCCATTCTGTCGAAAATGCCCTGAGATCACCTGGTGTGGCCGCCGATTGCGTTCAACTTCGAATCGGCGAGGGCGTGAGCGATCTCAGAGGGAGGTCAGGCGGACTCAGACGTAAATCATCGCCCGAAAGCGTCACCGTGTCGGAGCTGACTCCACGCGTGATTAAACGACCCTCGAGATCACAAAGAAAGATGCGGTGTGGATCATGCTCATTCATTGAGGGTCAGGGCGGAGCTGGACGACGCGATCGAGTTGTTCGGCAAGCAGGCCGACGCGCGCCACCCCGGCAAATTTGCCGGCAGCGTCGGATATGGTCTGTTGCACACCGACTTCGACGGTCCTTCTCTTCGTCTCGCTGCGCCGTAGTCGAGCTCGGACCAATGGAGATCGCTCCATCAAGAGCTCGCCTTGAAACTCCTTACTCGCGGGCGTGGCAAACGTGAGGTGGGTGGTCGGGTCCATCGCAGTCACTTTTGTCGATGGAGGCGTTGTCCGCTGAGCTCGCGGGTTCGAGAGTCTGACGGCTCTGCGACAAAACCGGAGTTCTCGGGTAAACATGGCGGCTCCAGAATTGCTCTTCACCGCTTCGCGCTTTCGAGCGAACCACACTCAATTTGCCACCGCGGTCTCGCCGCTAACTGGGCTGCTCCGTTCTCGTCAAACCCGGTCTGGTCAGCGCGGGTAAAAGAGGATCTCCCGATCTGCTTTTCAGCCAGCAGCAAGCTGAACAAGGCCGTTTCCTACGGCTTTCGGATCATTCGCATCTATCAGCCCCAGCTTAATCCGTTCCCGCAAAGCCGCGACGGTATCTGGCGCTGTAGCAAGGAATCTGACGACACGTTCGCCGATCTCCCGACTGGCCTGCTCCCGCACGCGCTCCGAGCTGGTCATAATCGACGCACGTGTTTCGTTCGAGACAATTGCAAATACGAGCCCAAGCGCCGCCGCGAGCCTGAGAAAGCTCAGCAACAAGATTTGTCCGAGTGTTGGTTTGGTATGGAAGATCCGTTTCTCCAAAGGCGAGACTCTTACCACACGTGAATGTGGGGGCTCGCCGAGGATCAAATCGTGGGCACCGCGAGGCCAAGTTGCACTGCCCTGGCAATGCGTTGCCTGAGCACCACCTTTTCGCGCGCCCGCTGATCGCAAATAGGCGAGCGGTCTACAAGTTTGTTAAGATTCGGAGGAAATCTGAGGTGCGGAGGGATTTGCGGGCGCACCTCGCCCTCGCATTGCGCGAAGAAGCAGAGCCGCGGCGATACCGCCGACGATATATGCCAAGACCGTCAGGATAGCTGTGAGGGGACGCCACTTCATCTTCGCACTTTCCGCGTTGACACCGGTGACCGCCTCGACACCCGACGCCAGGCCCACCAACGAGCCTCGTAGCAGCGCAGCTTCCGGGCGTGCATCGCCAAAGACGCGCCTAAGCCGGTGTTCGAAAGAAGATTAGCAATGAAGAGCAAGACACCCGAGGCCGGCGCATTCGCTGGCGGTGAATCGGCAGGCGATAAAGCGGAAGCCTGGCTCGCGCTCGGAGGCTGGGCGGCTGACTCTCGCAGCGTGTCAGCGATTGCGTCAACTACTCTGGACCTCGCCAATGTTGTTCCCATCGTCATGGAAACGTCGTTCCCGCCCGACGTGGGATGGCTGCTTTACGCGTGAGACACAGGTTGGAACGAGTGCCGAGATCGTTGACGCAGCGCCGCTTGGATACAACCGCCTGCATGGTCCATCTCGATACGAGGGGCAATCCTTAGTCGTGGCTGCTATTTTATCCTCATCTAGCTTGTGCCCGTCCGCTGATGGCGTTCTTATTCCAGAATGGAAGGCGCATTGTGGTCCGACTCCTCGAGGCGTTAGATCGAGGCCGAAGGATTGGGAATACCAGTAGCGATTAGCCTAATGAGAATCTTCCATTGTGAAGCCTGCGGCGAGCTCGTCTATTTTGAAAATACCAGTTGCCTGAATTGCGGAACGGCACTGCGTATCTTCCGACGCTTGCGGAAGTCAGGGCGTTGAATCCCACCAATGAGGAGAGATGGCAATCGACCGCGGGAACGCATTACCGGCTTTGCCAAAACTATTCCGTCCATAACCTCTGCAATTGGGCAGTTCCGGCTGACGAAGTGAGTCCCTTCTGTATCTCGTGCCGTCTGACGCGAACCATCCCGGATCTCACCGTGAATGGTAACAAAATAGCCTGGGCGAAATTCGAAGCCGCCAAGCGTCGACTCTACTATAGTCTTCTCGGTTTCGGTCTGTCGGTGAAAAGCAAAGCTGAAGATCCGGAAATCGGCGTCTGCTTCGAATTCCTCGCCGATCTGCCGGACCGGCCGGTTCTTACCGGTCACGAATTTGGCGTCATCACGATCAATGTGGCGGAAGCAGACGATGCCGAACGTGAACGACGTCGGCTCCAACTGCACGAACCCTATCGCACCATTTTAGGCCACTTTCGGCACGAAATCGGACACTACTACTGGGACCGCTTCTTTCTAGATGAAGCCAGCATTATGGCTTTTCGCAACGTCTTCGGCGACGAGAGCCAGGACTACGCCGAATCGCTGAAACGACATTGTGAGAATGGTGCGCCCGCTGGATGGCAGGGAGAGGTTCATCTCGAAGCCATGCGACGGCCCACCCTTGGGAAGACTGGGCCGAAACCTGGGCACACTACCTCCATTATGACCGACGCCGCTGACGGCGGCAGCAGGGTGTCTCCCCTGCGGCCACAACGCGAAAACGAGCCCTCACTGCAAATTACCGATCACGAGTTAACCTCCTTCGAAGCGAAAATCGAAAGCTGGTTCTCCGTCACCTACATGCTCAACAATCTCAATCGCGGACTCCGGGTTGCCGGATAGTTATCCCTTTCTGCTTTCCGACCCCGTGATCGAAAAGCTTCGCTTTGACCACGACACCATCGAGGCGGCTGCTACGAATTGAGAAAAGCTATGGATTTTCGAGACCATACCAGTAAGACGTAAAAACATCCTGTAACCAACACGTCCAAAGGTCGTAAGCGTTTCAGGTCATCTATTCACGAGGACGGCGGCACCGGTAAGCTGACCTGAGCGCAGGCGGGAGAGAGCAACGTTCGCCTGATCGAGCGGAAAGGTTTGTGTTTCTGTGCGGAGAGGGAAAATGGGTTGCTATTTTGAAGAATTCCTCAGCGTCCGAGCGTGTACAGGTTTGCCACAGAGCAAAGCGTTTTCTCGTGCCAAAGTTCTTGGTATGGAAAGGGAGGGTATGTCGCTCATGTGAATGCCTCCGCAAACTACGACGCCTCCTTTATCGACGGCACGCAAGGCGGCTGGAACCAAGGCGCCCGCCGGAGCAAAGATTATCGCGGCATCAAGCTTGGCTGGGGCGGGCTTATCGGAATCGCCAGCCCAAACCGCACCGAGACGCCGAGCGAATGCCTGGCCGATCTCATCCCCAGGCCTGGTAAACGCAAAGACCTCGCGCTCCTGGAAGCGCGCCGACCTGCGCAACGATGTGGGCGGCGGCGCCAAAGCCATAAATCCCAAGCCGCCGTGCATCGCCGGCCTTCCGAAGAGAGCGGTGCACCCGATTAGCCCCGCACAGAGGAGCGGAGCCGCGGAGACATCATCAAAGCTGTCGGGAAGGCGGTAGCAAAAGTCAGCATGCGCGAGGGTGAGCTCGGCGTAACCCCCATCCAACGTGTAACCTGTGAAGCGAGCTCGCTCGCAGAGATTTTCTCGACTCGATCGGCAGTATCGGCATTGACCACAGGTCCATCCCAACCACGGGATTCCGATGCGGTCGCCAACGTGAAAACGCTGCACAGCTTCGCCAAGCCGCTCGATTCGGCCGACAATTTCATGGCCGGGAATCAAGGGAAGTTTGGGCTCGGACAGCTCGCCATCGACAACGTGCAGATCGGTCCGGCATACCGCACACGCAGACGTACGCGCGCACGAGCACTTCGTCCGGACCGGGATCTCGGATCGGCATCGAACGAGCGACAAGCGGCCGGCGAGAGGCCTCGAGGACCATCGCGTGCATGAGGCTTTCCGCGCAAACGGCCGAAGATCGCAACCCCAGCTCCCTTACTCATTGAAGAAAATGCTTCGCTCTTTGGAGTATTCAGAAGCGTGTTGTCCGCGGAGCAATCCGGCCGTCACACGAGAGCCCATTTCCGCAGCGACTCTGACGCATAGGGCGTTGAGAACAGTGCGTCCATCAATCGCCAGTTCGCAACTTTTTAAGTCGTCGATGGCCAGCATGTAAATTGTCCTGATCGCAGAAGTGAAGTTACGTCCGAGATCAGGTTGTCTGCGTGGGTGAAATGAACTAACCTGAAGTCGCGCTAGAGTACAGAGATGTTGGCATCGGTTTCCATCGCCCGTGCTGCCACGCCGCGGAAATGGTATTTGTGTGGGCTGCTCGTCGTTGGGGTATCTATTCGTCATCCAATTGGCGGTCGGCATTCTCGCGCATCAGCCCAACCAAGCGCTTTTGGATTGCCGGTGTCGCGGCGGGTCTGCTGGTATTCGCCTTTCTGGTGCTTGATCGCTCCAAGCACGTGCGCTTCGAAATCGCCGACGGTCGTTTGTTTGTCCGCGGAGACATCTTTTGCTGGCGATTTCCGCTTTCCGCGATGAATCTCGGCCCATCCGTGGTCTTGGATCTGACGCAGTGGCCTGACTTCAAACCCCGCCGCAAAATCATTGGCACCAGTCTTCCTGGCTATCAATCCGGGGAGTTCATGCTCCAGAATGGCCGCCGGGCGATCGTTTTTCTTTCTGATCTTCATCGCGTCCTTTGCATTCTGATGGATGACGGCAAGTTTTTGCTCTTAAGTTGCACGGACCCGGAAGGACTGCTCCGCTTTGCTTGTCGCCGAGAAACGCGCCTAAGCCACGGCTGCATCGAAGACCCGGGTCAGCAGCACAACCGCAGAGTGGAGATGATCCGAGGCGAGCTACTTTCTTGATGAATATCGAATCCCCTTTTGTGTTCTCAGAAACGCCGAACGGTCGCTCCTGAGCGCAGCTGTTCATTGTGTGAATTATCCGTTGGGCGCATCCTAGGAGACTCGAGAAACGTTCCGGAGTCACTTTTGAGAGCCGTGCCGAATCCAAATCTCGCTTGCAAGCGTATCAACGATGAATAAGCGAATGCGCATCGATGCTTGGTGAATTCCTTCAGGAGCAGGCCGCACTTTACGCCTCTGGTTTGATGACGAGGAGGCAGCGGGAGCACTTCGAGCTTGTCCTGAGTTTCACGATGAGCTTCGCGACTTCGTCATCGGTCTGCTGGAAGTTGGCGCCGCCGTGAGCGTAGCTGCACGAGATCGGGAGCGGAGTCGGGCCGAGTTCCAGCGCCAAAATCCCGGATCGTCGCCGCAATTGCAGATAGTCCGCAGGAGTCCCAACCGGAAGCCTCGTGATGTCGGGGACGGACGGCCCAGTGCAATGGATCAATCCCGCCTTCAGCGCCATGTGTGGATACACCCTCGAAGAGCTTCGCGGAAAAAGCTGGGCCCGATCCTGCAAGGCGAGAAGACGGATCGTGAAACGGCGGCCCGAATCCGTAACGCCGTGCACGCATGTCGCGCCTGCCACGAAACCATTCTGAACTACCACAAGAGCGGCCTTCCTTATTGGGTTGAGATTTCCATCACGCCGTTTTGTGACGAATCGGGGGAGCCCCTCTGGCTGGTGGCGCGTGAACGCGAGGTCTCCGGTCTACAGTCGGCTTAACCCAAGAGACTTTGCGCGCGTTCGCCCGTTGCTGTTCACAGTGGGGCTCGATCATTTCGCGCAGCGCCAGCATTCCCGACGAATACGCGCCTTGATGGTGCCGAGCGGTTGGTCGAGATACTCCGCGATCTCTGCTTGTGTCATTGAAGCAAAGAACGCCAATTCGATTGCGACCCGTTGCTCTTTGAGAGTTTTTCGATTGCAGCGCGCACCAACTTCGACATATTCGTCCGAAGCGACCGCATCGAACGAACTTCGATCGTCGAAGTGCCCAAGCGCTTGCTTTCGCTGCATGGTATCGTGCAGACTGGAGCGCCGCTGCGCGGAGCGCATCGTCGATCGCCTTGTTGCGGGTGAGAGAGTCACGGCCCAGCGTCATTGGCCGCCTCGCGAGCGGGATCGAACAAAGGCGCCTTCTTCCAGATTTGAACGAAGACGTCCTGGAGCACATCCTCGGCCGCCTCCTGACTGTTGAGCATCCGGTAGGCGATAGAGAAGCATAAGGCTCGGAGAATCGGTCATAAAGCTGCTCAAAACTGCGGCGATCACCCTGACCGACTTGTCTCAAGAGTTCGATTTCGGACTGGAGTTCGTTTGCAGGATCAGATTCCACAAGCGAAAGCAGGTTCCGCCATGAACTCGCCCGCTAGCGGTAGATCTGCACGGGCAGTGCCTACTTTCACGGCGCAGTAGAAGTGTTTTGCCCAACGAGCCGGCAACCTGATGCATCCGTGAGAAGCCGGATATCCGGGAACGTGGCCCGCATGCAGGCCGTATGAAGGCGCGATCTGAAGATAGTACGGCATTGGTGCTCCGACGAAGCCACCGCGCCCGGCGGCTGGGATCCTTCCTCACATCCACCCCGGCTTTGACGACCTGGCCATCGCGGACATACGCCCGTAAATGCTCGAGCGATGATCGATGTCCTTGGCGATCACCCGGTGCCTGCCGGATGGGTGTGTTGTAGCCTTCTCTTCCGGTTGAAGCGGGAGATATGGCGACGCACTTCTGCCCTCTTGTAAAGAAACGCCCTTGGTCGGAGAGGCGCACGGTAATCGAGCGACCAGATGTGCCCTTATCCGTAAGTGCTATACCCAACTCGGGAACGGAACGTGTCACCGTGTTCAGTGACCGCCTTCCAAACTCCGGAACCGCCTGGGTCATTGACAGCCACCGAACCGCTGTCGAACCCGGAAAATGAGGAACAGCCACTCAGAGCAAGCGCACTCAAGATCGATAAGCGTCAATACGAGTTTTCCGCCGCGTAGCACCTCGGAGCAAAGAAAAGGTGCAGTTCATCTTTTTCGGGTTGGGAACAATACCATGAACGAGCATGATGCCGAGGCAATGTTCGGAGGTGATTTTCCTTTCTTGCCCGTGGCGGAACCGAGAGCGACAGCCCGGATGAGCCAAAAAATTTGCGCCTGGCGGCTGTGGCCAGCCAGAGGCTTCGCAAGAAAGGAAGTGAAAGCTACGCTTGTTCATCGAAGAAAGTCTCTGAAATTTCGTATCCGAAGCCAACGAGGTAAAAAGCATTGGCTGTGGAAAAGGACAATCGGCAGTAGAGTTAAGAACTTGAAAATGGCAATCGAATGGATCGCAGGAATTCCGACCTGCGCATGTAATTTGTAGCCAAACTAGAATCATCTCTTGGAAAAAGTCGTTAAACTCAAAATGGTTTCGTACAGTCAGCTGGAAGGTCTTGCCTACGAGCTTTCCAGCGCTCGATACACGCAACCGGAGGGCTGGAGACCGGCAATGAACGCCTATCGCTGCGAAGGTTGCATTCGCATTTGCTTTGAGCTCGCTGGGATACAGAGAGCGGATATTGATCTGAGGATCGCGAACCCCGCAGGGTGCTTCTGAGGCAGGAACACGGCGCACTCCCGAGCCGGCATCGTCCCGTCCTCAGCAGATACTCGCACTCGAGATTGACAACGGCCCTTTTGCGCGGAGGCTCGCCTGCCGGCGGAGGTTGTTCCTGAGCAGGTCACGGCCGAGCAGCGCGACGGTCTGCTCTGGATCGAACTTCCATTGCGTCTTACTTCGTGATCGAGGAACCGTTTGTAGTTAAGGAAGGTGCGTGGGACACCTTCGCCTGGGAGGGCTGCCGTCCATGCCCGGCAGCGTCCCGAAAGATGAGCAGCCAGCGATTCCCGACGTTTTGCCGATCCTGCCGATCAGGGACATGGTCGTATTCCCGGCACAGTGGTCCCTCTGACCATTCGCCGAGAAGCTTCTCTCAAACTCCTGGATGCTTCCTTGCCGGAAAGCAAAGTTATCGGGCTGGTTACCCAGCGCGACGCTACCAAGGAGGATCCCGCTCCTGAGGACCTCTACAAATTCGGCACCGCAGGCAATGTTATCAAGCTTCTCCGTCAGCGGACGAGACGATCCTCATCATTGTCCAGATCCTGCGAGCGGATCGAGATCGGCTCGATTTGTTTTAACGCCATCCGTTTCTCAAGGCCGAGATCCGGGTTCTGGAGCAGCTCCGCACCACCTGCAGAGAGCAAAGCAATGGGAGGCCGAGATCAAGAACTTGCGTGAAAACGCAATGAAGATCATCGAACTCTCGCCGGACATTCCCGATCAAGCGCGGGCTGTTCTGGCTCAACATCAGCGACGGCGGATGCCAGTTGGTTGACTTTCTCGCTACGAACCTGAGCGTCGATTCCGCGCAAAAGCAAGCTCTTCTCGAGGAGCTCGATATTGCCCGGCGGGTCAAGGCGGTGCAGACGCACATCGCCGCCCAGCTCGAGATCGCCCAGATCCAGACAAAAGTTGCAGAAGGATTTGGCGTCTCAGTTTTCCGATGCCCAACGAAAGGCGTACTTGCGGGAGCAGATGAAAGCCATCCAGCGGGAACTTGGCGAAGGCGACGATAGGCAGGTGAGGCCGACCAGTTGCGAGCCCGACTGACGTGGCGCATCCGCCCGCAGAGGTCATGGCGCAAGCCGAGCGGGAGTTGAAGCGCCTGGATCTCATTCCGTCGGCAAAGCCCGGAGTTTTCGGTAATTGTCAGCTACATCGAGACCTTGGCCGATCTTCCTGGCAAAAATGAGCGAGGACGTCCTCGACCTCAATGAAGCCCGAAGAATCCTGGACCGTGATCATTACGGCCTCGAAAGGTCGAAACGCCGGCTTATCGAATATCTCGCGGTTCGCAAACTGAATCCCGAAGGGCGTGGACCGATTCTCTGTTTTCTTGGCCCTCCAGGTGTGGGAAAAACCAGTCTCGGGCAATCGATCGCCGATGCCCTCGGCCGCAGGTTCTCACGCATGAGCCTGGGCGGAATCCGCGATGAGGCGGAGATCCGCGGGCATCGCCGAACATACATCGGTTCCATGCCAGGTCGTCTCTCATTCAAGAGCTGCGACGTGTCGGGACGCGAAATCCGGTCCTCATGCCGACGAAATCGACAAAGATTGGCGCCGATTTTCGGGGCGATCCGGCGAGCGCTCTCCTCGAAGTCCTTGATCCCAGGCGAGAACCATTCCTTCGTTGATCATTATCTCGATGTCCCCTTCGATCTTTCAGCAGGTCATTTTCATAGCGACCGCCAACTACATGGATCCGGTTCCACTTGCCTTGCGTGACCGGATGGAAGTGATTGAGATCCCGGTAATAATGGAGACGGAAAAGCTGGAGATCGGCCGACGCTATCTCGTGCCGCGCCAGCTTTCTGAAAACGGTTGGACCCCGAGCAATGCCAGTGGGATGAACCAGCGCTTAAACGCGTGATCAGCGATTACACGCACGAGGCCGGGGTCCGTGAGCTCGAGCGCCAGATTGGAGCTCGTTTGCCGCGGGTAGCTGCAGAGATTGCTCGTGGAGAACAGCGGAGAGTGGAAGTCACCCCGGAAGTCGTCGCGGTGCTCCTGGGTCCTCCACGCTACGTCCGTGAGCAGGGGACTCAAACCGGATGCGCCGGGCGTAGTCACAGGACTTGCCTATACCCGGCGGGCGGCGAGGTCCTGTACATCGAGGCAATTCCGTTATCCAGGCAAAGGTGGCATCACCCTCACCGGCCAGATTGGAAACGTCATGAAAGAGTCTGCTCAAGCGGCCCTAAGTCTTTTGCGAGCCCGGGCGGAAGCGCTGGGCATTGATGCCGAAGCTTTCAAGGACACCGACATCCACGTGCACGTTCCGGCCGGAGCTATCCCCAGGATGGGCCCTCGGCCGGCATTGCGATGTTCACTCGCCCTGGCGTCGCTTTTCACCAATCGCCGTGTCCGGTCGAACGTGGGAATGACAGGTGAAATTACCTTGCGCGGGTTGGTGCTCCCAATCGGGGGTCTCAAAGAAAAAGTCTCGCGGCGATGCGGGCGGGTCTGGATGCCGTAATCATTCCCAAGTTGAATGAGAAAGATCTCATCGATGTGCCCAATGAAGCGCGCGAGAAATTGCGTTTCGTGCCGGTCGAAAACGTCGACGGTGCCCTCAGTTTCGCCATCCTAGAGGACAATCATTGAGCCAGAGCTCAGCGTCGCTTCTCCTGGAGAGGGGAATAAGCGTGTTGCGCCCGACCAAACCCGATCTTCGCCACGAAACAAGGGTAGATGGCACGCGACGACAAATTCAGGGCTCCTGGAGAAGGGTCGGAAAGATTTTCTGCTCCGCCTGCGCTGCGTCGGCGCCTTGGGAGGTGTAAGCGCAACTGGCCCCATGACCATTGCCATGGTTTGGCTACACCGCCAGCTGCCCTCGAAGAACACCGGTCTCTTGCCTCCGCGGGAGATTACGATCCGGAGAATGGAGGGCCTAGGGCTCCACAAGAAGCTCGGCCCCGAGGCGCGGGCGGCGGTGACGCTAATTAACCACTTCGGTTACGGAGCAATGGCTGCAGTTATCTATTCCTTAGCCGAATCGCGGGTGCCCGCGGGTGCTAGCATTAAAGGCCCCATCTTTGGTGCCATCGTTTGGCTTGTAAGCTATTTCGGGCTCTCTTCCGGCTTTAGGCGTTCTGGACCCTGCCACCAAGCATCCACAGTTCACGGAACGCGTTGATGTTCGTCGTGCACCTCGTGTGGGGTCTTTTCGTGGGTTTGTTCGTCGATACGCTTCTATCGGAAAAAGAGCGTCTTCGGGCTATCCTCACTGGATCTCCCCTGCCGCAAAGAGACAGGAAGTAGGCAGGACAGCGTCGCCGCTCATCGGGCCGCTAGTGACACCAGAAGCGCAGCCATTTCTGGAAGGCCTTGGGCGCGATCGGCCAAGTCTCCTGGATGTGAGCGTAGTTGCTTCTTGCTGACGGGCGATTTGGCGATCAGCTCTTCCAACGCGTTTTCAAACCACTCGCGGGCCGCCTGAACCGGATCCGGCGGCTTGGGAGGAGCTGGTCGAAGCAGAAAGCCGAGAACCGCCCCTACCATTAACGCGGCCATAAAATGATTGGCAATCGGGATTTTCGCTGAGATAGCTTCCTGCCCGGCACGAAGCGCGTCTTCAGTTGCTCCTTGCACCGATCTCAAATGACTCCTGAGATCGTTCGTCGTTTGGCCTGATCGATGTTATTTGTTCATTTCATTTCACGGGTTACTTGGAATCGAATCGCAGCGCGTTCTTGATTGTATCGTAATTTCCCACCAGTGAATCTGCCTCCATGGAACCACAGATTCGCGCGATGCCAGTTCGAGGCGACGCGTGATTGCGAAGGCCCTTCCGATGTCACGTTTCGCGACGGGCTCATGAGCGATCGGAGGAACCATGCCCCAGCAAGGATCGCTAAAGGTTGCCTTCGGCGCGGAGTTCCGGCACCAGCTGGCTACCTCAGCCGATTTCCGTCTCGTGGAAGACCTTATAGCGGCCGCAGCGACCTTCAGCTGCGAACTTCCAAAGGAACATCAAGGTTTTCGCAAAGATTATCACTGATCTTTCCTGATTTGCCGACATCAAAGCGATGAAGACCAGGTTCGAGAGCCAATAAAAACGGCACGCTTCAGCTGCCATCGTTGACGCCGCCGGCCACCCTGATGTTCATGTTCTTCTAACCGCGCCCGAAGACGACAAAGAGTGCTCCAGAGCGCCATCAAACAGAATCGTGTCATGACAGTCGAGCAGGGGCGAAGCCGTGGTGAAGGTGGATCGCGGCTCAATCGGCTTTAGCCCCGGCCAACTCGCGGCAGTTTCTTATCTTTCCCAAGTCCCTTGCTCGGTTTGCTGGCAGCAGCGTCGTTGCCATAAAGTATGATCTCCTGAAGCAGGGCGAGGCGCGAAGTTCCTTCGCGCTCCTTCCTGGAAGCACCAGCGACCAAGAAGGAGAAGGAACAACCGCCGGATAACAGGAAAATTCAGCCGTCATCGCCGGCGAAGATCATTCCGTTCGCGAGCCCTGCGCCGCCACCTCCTCAGGAGCCAGTCAAACCAGCCCGGGATCTTCAGAGCGAGGCTGCAAGAGGCTATCGATTTTTGGACGAAAGGGCGACACGGACGCTGCGCTCGACGTTCTTAGACGACATCCTTCAAGGATTTGCGACAGTCGCAGCCTGGATCTTCGAAATCAAAGGACCAGAGAAAATGAGACCACTTTGGAAAGGCGACAATTAGCTTCGGCCTGGTGACAATTCCGGTGTCGCTATATCCCGCCATCGCCAGAGAAGAGCTAAAATTTCCGGATGCTGCGCAAATCTGATCCTGAGTCCAATCAACTACAAGCGGGTGCGCCGAGAACGGATGGCAAGGAGGTGCCATGGGGATAAGATCGTGAAGGGATACGAATATGAGAAGGGGAAATACGTCGTTCTCAAGGAGGAGGACTTTGCGCGCGTCGATGTCGAGGCAACCCAAACCGTCGACATCATCAATTTCGTGGCGCTGAAGGATGTTGATCCACTGCTCTTCTACAAGCCGTATTATCTGGAGGTGGGAAAGGGCGGGCGAGAAGGCTTACGTTCTTCTCCGGGACGCGCTTGTTGAAGCTGGCCGCATCGCCATTGCCAAAGTGGTGATTCGCGCGCGCCAGCACTGGCTGCCGTAAAGCCGCAGAAATTCAGGCCTGATGTTGGGCTGATGCACTTTCCAGATGAATTGATCAGATGCATCCCAGTTCAAAGCCCCGACCCAGAAATCCGCCGGGTAAATCCGAAATGCGGATGGCCTTGCAGCTCGTCGAAAGCATGTCCACGGGCTGGAAGCCCGAAGAGTATACCGACGATTATCGCGAGGCTCTGAAAGACCTGATTGAGGAAAAAATCGAGGCACGGAGACAAGGCCACTCCAGCGCCAACCAAGAAGAAGCAGGCCGTCAATGGTCGATCTGGTGGCGATACTGCAAAAAGCATCCGAGGAAACTGGACACGCGGGAAAGGCGCGGAACCACGACCAAGAGCGCAAAGTCCAAAGCGCTTGCAGAAGCGCAAGAAGGCGGCCTAGTGCACGCCTTCGTGGATCGTGAGCCCCTCCCGGTAGGTGAAAGACCGTGTGAAGTCGGCAGTGACTCCCTGTAATGTGGCTGGCGTGTGAAAACACGCGCGCGGTGCGTCTGAGTTCCGATGTTCGGTTAAGACCGAGGAGGATTTATGCCCGTTTGCGAAACATGTGGAAACAACTACGACAAGGCCTTTCAGGTTCTAGTTTGGGGCCAATCTCACACCTTGATTCCTTTGAGTGTGCCATCCAGGCGCTTGCGCCCACATGCGCGCACTGTGGATGTCGCGTCATCGGACATGGTGGTGTGAGGTGAATTCGACCGTATATTGCTGCGCTCCACTGCGCGAGCCAGTCTGGTTCGAAAGAGATCCGCGATCGCGCGTGGGTGCCGGGTGGCGCGCTGTCGAAAAGTCACGATGAGCTCGACTCGCACGGATGGTGCGTTTTTCAGCCTTGAGGTTTAGTAGTGATTCCCAATTCGATTCTCGAAAGCAACAGCTTGTCTGCAATCAGGCGGGCGGCTGCGGATTGCTAGAATTGCCCTCTCTGGAAGAAGCGGACTGCAGACAGTCTTCGGCGAGGGGAAGTCGTCCTCCACCATCATGATGGTCGGCGAACAGCCCGGAGATCAGGAGGATCTTTCCGGAAAGCCGTTTGTTGGGCCCAGCTGGAAAGCTGCTGGACCGTGCCTTGGAGGACGCCGGCATCGCGCGGGCGATACCTACGTGACCAACGCGGTAAAACACTTTAAGTGGGAACCGCGCGGCAAGCGTCGAATTCATAAGAAACCATCGCCAAGGAAATCGCCGCCTGCCGTCCCTGGCTCAGAAGCAGAACTAAGAATTATCCGGCCGAAGACTGTGGTCTGCCTTGGCGCGACGGCAACGCTCGCACTTTTGGGCCCAAAAGTGCGCGTCCTGAGAGATAGAGGACGCGCTTTCTCATCACCGATGGCGCGCGAGAGTATTCGTCACCATCCATCCCTTCACTCCTCCTTCGCCTCACGGACCGAAGTGAGGCCGAACGCGAGTATAAGCTATTCGTCCGCGATTTACGCACGGCCGCCAGCGGCGACGAGGATTGCCGGCGAGGAGACGCGCGACGACATCCATCAGGGCTTGGTGACTAGCGATTCCCAGATATGAACAAAGCTCCAGATCAAAGGCAATTGGAACGAAATCAAGGGTAAGCTGAAACAGAAGTTTGCCGATCTAACAGACGATGACCTCACATTTGCCGAAGCAAGGAAGACGAAATGCTGGGGCGCTTACAACAGCGACTTGGCAAGAGTGAGGAAGAAATTCGCCGCGCCATTGAAGAGCCATGACAACGGTTGTTGCCATATTTGATGGCGGCCGAGCAGGTCGAGGATGCAGTCAATCGCCTCGCCACAGCGAGGTTGGACGCTGCGGTTGTTGATGAAAACAGCCTGGCTCAGGAACCGGGAAGTGTGGACCCCGTGGGCCTGCGCTCGTGCCGGGTGCCGCCGCTGAGGTCATCGCGGGCAGAGACGCACCAAACTTGATTGCCAAGACGCGATAAGAACGCGCTCGACAGGGCATTTAGGGCTCGCCTCGACGAAGACTACGGTTTGCCCGACGACGTCATCGATGCCTACGCGACAAGCTTCGCACACAGTGGAAGGTTTGTGCTGGTTCGCGCTGACGACAAGGACGCTGACCGAGCGGTAGAAATGCTCCGCGCCTGCCGGCGCCAGTCGTGTCAACAAGCACGATTGATGGCCCCAGTGGGCATGCCTAAGCCTTTTCCGAGGGCCGCGGGAGAGCGTCTGCTGGAGAAGCATCAGCACCGCTGCCTCATCCGGTGGAAGTTTTTTAACGCCGGTTACAAGTTTTCGCTCGGCTTCGCGCCTGAGCTGATCGACCAGCGTTCCGTCCAAATAACTCTCAAGCACCACGGGGTGGACGTAACACCTCCGACAGATGCGCCGGAGTATTGCCGAGCATCCGCGCAACTGCCTCGACAGCTTGCAAAGAGATTTCTCTTTGCCTCGGTTTGCGGAGGTGAATTTCTCAAACTCCTGCAACGCTCTGGCCGCCAGGACGGTTCCCGCCCAGGTCCGAAAATCCTTGGCAGTAAAATCCGCGCCCGAGATCTCACGTAAGTAGTCATTGACATCGCTGGAGGTGATGTCCACGGGCGCGCCTGATTCGTCGATGTATTGGAAAAGCTCGTAGCCGGGAAGATCGCGACATCGTTTGACGATATTCGCGAGCTTGCGGTTGCGAATGTCGAAAACGTGTTGTTTGCCTGACTTGCCGCGAAATCTGAAGATGACCTTGCCCGGAGCGAATCTCCGCGTGGCGGTCCTGGAGCGTCGTCAGTCCGTAAGATTTGTTATCGCGCGCATACTCCTCGTTGCCTACGCGAATAAGCGTCGTCTCAAGGAGTCGGACGATGGTGGCGAGCACCTTCTCGCGCGGCAAGTCCACGGCGGGCGAGATCTCGCGCGACCCGTCGGCGTATCTTCTGCAAAGCGCGGCCGAAGCCAAGCACTCGATCGTATCTAGTCTCGTCGCGGATCTTTCGCCAATCCGGATGATAGCGATATTGCTTGCGACCGCGGGCGTCGCGCCCGGTGGCCTGAAGGTGCCCGGAAGCATCCGGGCAAATCCAGACGTCGCGCCACGCCGGCGGAATGGCCAGCCGCTTGATCCGCGCAAGCGATTGCGTCTCTCGAATCCGCCGGCCATGAGGATCGAAATAGTCGAACGCTCCTCCTCGATTGCGCGCGCGAGCAATCCCTGGCCGACGATCGTGTGACGTAATGGAGGCCAGCATTACGAGCTGAAGCCGCCAGCTCAGACGAGGTCTCGGGAGCTTGATGCGCGGGCCGATTTGCCATTCCCGGCTATGGGGGCGCGGATGCCGTGAGGCGCGCTAAATTAATACAAACCGAGAAGCTTGAGAATCAATGCGACGACAACGATCACGCCAATGATATAGAATATATTGTAGCCCATACTCTCCTAATCGCGAGACGGCTGCATCGTCGCGCGTATCCGCAGACGTCAGGCATCACAATGCAGCGCAGTCGGCGATGATCGAGGATTACTACTGTTTCGACCTAGGAGCCCAGCGTACCTCCTTAACCCCGGAACGCTCCGCAATGACGTTCAAGGAATTGCGGCAGCGAGGCATCCTCCTGGGCGGCTTGCCAGTGGACATCGAAGCGCCATTCGTTTTCTGCGCCAGTATGTCTTGCCGCGCAGGGAGCTAATTTTATGGCCTTCTGTCTCGATGATTGCGGTTAGCTCCGTGTGAGAAGGACCATTTGGCTCAACCAAGAACCATGAGGGTCGGCTTCCTGCCGTTGTTTCCAGCGGGCCTCAACCCACTGCATGCACCACAGGACAAGTATGCCCAAACCGAGCATCCACGCGCCCCAGGAGAAACTCGCCCGCACCGAAGCAAAATCCCATCATGAGTGGTGAACCACAAGCTGGCGTGCAGTCGTCGCACCAGTGACCATATTGGCTCGGTGAAGAATTGCGCCGGCTCCGATGAAATCCCATGCCCGTGAGGATTCCCAAGGGAGGCGCATAACGTCCATCGTCACGAATGGAATTGAACGGCGCGGCCGTGTTGCTCGAGCATAAGATTTCCGAGAATCATGCTGCGCGGATGCCGTCAAGCACCACGAGAATGGTGGTGCGAAGACCAGCGCGCTCGGCCGCGCTCACTTCGGTTGATGCCGACAATGGCGCCAGCGACAAGCGTTAAAGCCAAACGTATGGCGATTTCCGTGAGGCCCAATCTCGATCTCGCACGCATCTGTGTTACGACCTGATGGCAGGCGTCTTGTCCAGATCGTCCCAGCTGCCGAGTTGCGCGTCCACCCCTGCGTGGGTTCGCGGACAACGCCAGCAACTCCGACTAGTGGGCTACGGATCCCCGCTGTGCGCCAGCAAAATCTCCAGGGTCTTTTGCAGCCGTTTTTCGGTTGCTGAGCGCGGGCCAGCGTGAGCTGCCTTGCTTTTTGGATAGCTCGGTAGAGCGCAGCTCGCTGCATAAACGGCGGCGCGACTAGGAGGCGGGCGGCGCGGCTGGCGTCGTCGCAGGAGTTGCGGCGGCGCGGCGCGGGCGTTGCTGCGGGTGCAGATTGTGCGGCAGGAGGCGTCGGAGTCGGTGTAGCGGCGGCGGCAGGTGGCTTCGAGCCGTCGCAGCCCATCAAAGCTGTGCACTCCCAAGGCAAGGCAGATGATTGTGCGATTTTCATGGAGATGTGTGTTTTAAACAAAATCGTTCGCCATGCAAGAGCGACGTCTTTGAGAGATTGCCTGACAATCCCCCTCGGGGTCTTCACCGACCCCTAGGGAACGTAAATCTCTCGGCGACAGAATCCTGAAGGCGGGGCTTTTCTCGAGAACCGCTCCGATCGCCGGAGTTTGCTTTATGTCGCTGGGCCCGATCGCTCGCGATTTCATCTCCATAGTCACGCTCCAGAGCCTCCTCCTCCGCGGATTCGAGCGCCTTGTCTTCAGGTCGCCAACCGTCCTTGAAAAGCCTCTTTGGGACGTGGGCGTTTCGTCTTCATCTCATTCAATCATTGTTTCGCGAGCGGACCCACCGACTACGGATGCCTCGCGACTCGAAACAGCCGCAGAGACTCCGCAGCACAAGACGATCGCGCTACGACGCATGTCGAAAATCGTGATACGTCCTTCGACAACTCGTCGACTTTCCCGAAGTAACTCTTCTGGCGCCGCAGCAAGCATCTGCGCGTTCAGTGTATCAGCTGAGCATGGACGCCTTCTCCGATCTCCTCGATCATTTTGCGGTTGAAGGCAGGCAGATCATCCGGCTTTGCGACTGGTGACGAGACCATTATCCACGACGACTTCCCTCATCCACCCAGCCGACCGCCAGCATTGCGCACGTCCGTCTTGATCGCCGGCCAAGAGGTTAACTTTCGACCACGCACAACCGTCTGCTTCGATCAAGAGCCAAGGGCCATGACAAATTGCCGCGATCGGCTTGCCTGCTTGCGCCAAACTGCGGACGAAGTCGACCGCAGCCGAATTTGCTCGCAGGGTATCAGGGTTATAGAAGTCCTCCCGGCAGAACCAATGCGTCGAAATCCTCAGGTTCGCTTGATCAAGGACCAGATCAACATCGAACTTATCTCCTTTCTCGCCGTGAACGGTGGCTTGGATTTTGCCAGCTTTGGAGAACGATTTTCGGCAAAGCCCCCGACGCTTTCAGCGCCTCGAGCGGGCTTTCCAGTTCAGATTGCTCAAACCCATCCGTCGCCAGGATGGCGACTTTCTTGTCAACAACACTTGCGTTCATAACCTAAGTGATCGATGTAAGCCGGTTTTGCGAGTGTAGTTTTGTTACAAATCCAGGAGTTGAGGGGCTGCACCATGTCTGGACAACGTCAATCATCTTGAGTTTGCACTCCGTGCGACGCACGGCCAGTGACTGAAAGTAGAGCGCGACGTCGCGCATTTGCTCCGGCCGGCAGGCGCTTGGCGATCGTATCGCCAGCCCATGGCGTCCCGAGGTCTGAGCAGACGCTCCTCTTGAGCGCGCTGGAGGGCTTTGGAGGCTCGTGCTGAAGTGGTTCACCGCGCATCGCGTAAAGGGTCAGGCCGAGTGCCGAATGCGCCATTTTCAAAACAGGCGTGCGATTTGTTCCGCAGCACGCCCGGCGGGGATCTAGAGCCGGACTGTGATCCTTCACAACCGGCAAGAGGCCCGCCATGCCAACCCCGACAATAATGGCGTTCAGGAGCCAAGGCAGGACCCTAGTCCGTTGAGGGCTGGAGGTGCGCTTGCATTGGCATGGTTCATTTTTCTTAGGATACGTTGCTCAGACTATTTGGAGGACTTGCCAGCTGAGAGTTCGCGGGAGCAGGGTTGCCAATGATGCGATTCGACTCGCTTGCGTGGTAGGAATTCTGATGCAGCCGAGATCGAGCGAAAATCGTGGAAGTCGGTGCGCCGAGGGTGTCGTAGGGCAGGGGATCGATGCAGTCGGGCTTGCACTATGGTCGTGTTTCTCGTGTTTTGGACTTTGCCCTGGATGGAGAGGAAGGGTTCCTGAGTAATAGTGGAGCCTCCGCGCGTTCGAAGAGTCGCGGGTCAACAATGGCGTTGGAAACGCCGGTTTCATCTTCGAGGCTGATGAAGACGAATCCCTTAGCGGTGCCGGGTCGCTGGCGGCAAATGACCATTCCCGCGACACGAACGTCTTGTCCATTTCGGCACTGCGGCAGATCGCTCGCCAAGGTTACGTCAGGAAGTCGCTCGCGAATGAGAGCCATGGGATGGCTTCCGGTGGTAACGCCGGTGCCGGCAAAATCGGCCTCGAGTCGCTCAAAGGCATTCATGCGAAGCAAGGGGCGGAGGTGTTTGCGCGCCGCCGTCAGTGAGACCTGGCAAATCTTCCGGCCGATGAGGTCGTCTCGATTTTCCAAAGTCCGTCGCGGCGGTGTTCGACCAAGCCATTGAGAGCGCCGATGCGAGCCAGGATGCGAAGCGCCAGTTTGTCGGCGGTGACGCGATTCTGAAAGTCCTGCAACGAGGCGAAAGGTCGTTCGGTCCGAGCGCGATGCGTTTGCCGATCGCGGAATCAATCCCTTGACCATGGAAAGTCCCAAACGGATGGCGCCATCGTCCTCGATCGTGCAGAGCCATTCGGAAGACAAGCACAGAGATCGGCCGCACTGACGACTCCATGTGCCTTGGCGTCACGAATCAGCGTGGCATTGCTGTAAAAGCCCATCGGCTGATTGTTGAGCAGGGCGCAATAAAATTCCGCGGTGCGATGCACTTTCAGCCAGCAACTCGCATAGGCGATCAGGGCGAAAGCTGATCGCGTGGCTCTCGGGAAAGCCATAGACGGCGAACGATTGAACGGATTGGACAATCTTTTCGGCCACCTCGGGATCGACATTTTTGGCTGCCATCGCGCGGCGCAGTTTCGACGCAGACTTTTTCCATCTTCTCCTGCGAACGATGAAAGCTGAGCGCGCGGCGCAGTTCCTCGGCTTCGCTGCCGCTGAAATCCGCCATCACCATGGCCATCTTTAAGAGTTGTTCCTGAAACAGAGGAACGCCCAGCGTGCGCTCGAGGGTCGGCCGCAGCCGCTCGTCGATGTAGGTGACCGGCTCGGTGCCTTCGCGTCGCGCCGAGATAGGGATGCACCATGCCGCCCTGGATCGGGCCCGGGACGGATGATCGCAACTTCGACGACCACATCGTAAAAGCACTTGCGGTTTGAGGCGCGGGAGGGTGGCCATTTGGGCGCGGCTTTCGACCTGGAAAGTGCCGATGGTGTCCGCGCGGGTCATGAGATCGTAAACCGCGGAGTCATCCTTCGGGAATGGCGGCGATATCGACAGGGCGCTGGCGTTCCGCGCACAGCGTCATGGCGTCCTGCATCGCTGCCATCATGCCGAGGCCAAGAAGGTCCACCTTGATGATGCCGAGATCCTCGCAATCGTCCTTGTCCCACTGCGCGACAACGCGGCCGGGCATGGAGGCATTTTCGAGAGGAACCATCGAGCTGAGCGCGTCCTGGCAGATGATCATGCCGCCGGAGTGTTGGCCGAGATGTCGCGGCAAGCCGTAGATCTGCGCGTAGAGCTGGATGGCGCAGCTTCCGCGCGAGGATGGTCAGCAGAAATCCCCGCTTGCTGCAGTTGGTCTCGCAAGCCGAGCGTGTGCGGGAAATCACCGTTGGCAGTACAGACTCGAGAAACGATCGATGACATCGGGTGAAAAGTTCAGCGCCTTGCCGATTTCGCGCATGGCGCTGCGGCCGCGGTAGGTGATGACGTTGGCGGTCATGGCCGCGCCATGTTTGCCATAACGGCGATAAACTTCCTGGATGACGCGTTCGCGACGGTCACCGCTGGGAAGGTCCAAATCGATGTCGGGCCATGTCTTTCGGCCTTCGCTCAGGAAGCGTTCGAAGAGCAGATTATTAGCGATGGGATCGCAAGCGGTGATGCCCAGGCTGTAGCAGACGACGCTATTGGCTGCGCTGCCGCGCCCTTGCATAAAAATGTCGTTCTTGGCTGCAATAGTTTGCGATGTCCCAGACGATGAGAAAATAGCCGGAGAAGCCGAGGCGGCTCGATCAAGTCGAGCTCGAAGTTCAATTGCTTGAGGACCTTTGCGCTGAGATGCGAATAACGAGCGCGCGCGCCGGCAAAGGCAACCGTGCGCAAAAAGGAATCCATTGTCTCCCGGGAGGCACCGGATATTTGGGAAATTCGTAACCCAAATTCCGAGAGAGAACTCGAGACGCTCTGCGATCTAGCAATACGTAACTGAACGAAGTACAC
>ERZ1370068.7652-contig-6558_pt1 | contig 24569 bp, 48 predicted proteins | sample MGYA00561227_ERZ1370068 | MGnify/ENA primary metagenome ERZ1370068 (study PRJEB38410, sample SAMEA6850437) | metagenome | study: Metagenomic assessment of the ecological functions of the soil: analysis of the soil microbiota associated with the...
TTTACGTATTGCTCGATCACGACAAAGTCGCCGATGGTCGCCCGTGAAGCAGGACTCGACCGCGTTGCGAGCAACAGGTCCGCGCGAACCAGCAGCCCGTCATTGATCAGACGCTGCAGGGCGGGGAACGTCGACCAGCCGGCGTTTCTCTCGATCGCCGCCGTTAGCCAGCGTAGCCGGCTGAGCCGGCAAAAAGGCGATGATCGCTGCCGTGATCGGCTTTGGCCTCGGTGAATTGCTGCAGCAGTGGGCGGCGGTCGCCGCATCGATCACGCGCGAAGGGATCTGCGAGCGTTTGCGGCGAGACGGCGTAATCGTCAGTCCTGGCACTCGAGTTCGCGGCGGAGCGCCAAGGAAAGCGACTGCGCTGCCGCTATCAGCACGACATCGTCGGGAGTCACGTAGGGTGCGGTCGGCAGGCAACGTTCATGCGGCTTCCTCCGACTGGTCGGCCGAAGGCGCCCAGCGTCGACGGGATCGATGCCGCCGCTCTCTGCCAGCCGCGCCAGCGCATGCTGCCATGCGGTCCCAGCGATGGCCCGCCGTCGCGGCGGGCGGCGAGCGGCGCCGCCGCCGAGGCGGTTCGTCAGCCACAGGCGCCAGCTCTCGCGCTCCTGCCAGGCGAGCGTGAATGCCGGGCGCGGCGGATCGATGCCGTCAGGATACGAGGCCGTCGCTGTCGGCAAGCTCCGCTGTGAACGGAACACCATGACCGGGACATCCGGCGAGTTCGTGGGCAAGCCGCCTGGCGGCGGCAGAGACGCGATCGAGATCGGAAAAGTACAGCACGATCTTGTCCGGCCGCAGCAGCGAGGCGGCATCGTTGCCAACCTTCAGCGCCACCGCCCCCGTCTCCTCGGCGACTATCGGCCGCGGCCGAGAACGCCGCGGGCACCGCCTGGGAAGCGGGCTGACATAAAGCTTGTAGCGGTCGGAGCGCTGGCCGCCCGGCGGCTGCCGCGATCGCCATAGAAACCACCCGTCATTCGGTGGCGCGAGGTCGACGATTTGCCATGCCCGCCGCATCCGCCGCGCGAGCGTCCCGCCCGGCTCGATCTGGCAGGAATCGCTCAACCGAGTCGCGTGTGGCAAAGCGCGCGGACCAGGCAGGCGAGGCCGCAAGCCGGCCATAGAAAGCAAAGTCGCTGACCGCAGCCGCGGCGCGTCGCGTCGATTTCGAGCGCCTGTGCGTGCCGCAGTGCCATTCTGCGACAGCGCGCGCGGTCTTCGTCGCTGGCGCCGATAGCGAGAAGCCGCCGCAAACCAGATCGTAGGCCCGGCTGCCGGAGACGAAGTCGCCGCTGCGCGGTCTCTACTTCAAGCAACCCGTCGAGCACCAGCCGCACCAGGGCAGGTTCGTCTTCGGCGAGTTCGCCGTCCAGCGCGCTGAGAGTCGCGGAGCCGATCCAGCAGACGCTCGAACGCGCGCTGGGTCTGCGAGCTTGACGGCACCGTGCTGGTCGCGCACGACGCCATGCTGTTCCGGATCGTTCGACAGTGAACCAAAGCCGGCACGCTCTTCGTCTGAGAGGCTGGCGAACGGAATCAGCGTCAGCCCCGGGTTCGCGCGGATGCGGGCGTGGCGCAGCGACGCCGGCGGTCGCGCGCTGGGGCACGACACTCCGCCACGAGATCCGCTCACGGACCTCCGCCCCGCGACCGCTTCTGCAGTTCCAGCGCGCGGCGTTGCCTTCAACTCCTCGAGCGCTTCGCTCAGCTTCCTTCTCGGCCTCGTCGACCTGCTCGATGCTCCTGCGGCTTTTGCCGCCTCTGCACGGCCTTCTCGTGCGCCTCCATTCGCTGCAGCGTCGTGCGCAGCTCCTCCTTCAGCGCCGTCGAGGTGCTCGACCTGCACGCCCTCGTCAAGCGTCGCATCGAAGGTCGGCGTGCATATGAACGTCCGCCCGCAGAGCGAATGCGGCGGTGCATTTTGAAATCTGACATCCGACGGTCGCGCCGCTTGCAATGCGAGCAGGAACGGCAGCCACCGCAGCATGGGCACTGACCGCTGCATGGCGTGCGCAGATGCCGCAGGAATTGAAGCCGCATGTTCGATCGTGCAATTGCAATTCTCGGTGAACGCGCAGCCCTGCGTGTTCTCGACACAGAGCTCGGTTACGCCGCCGCAATTGGTGATGATATTGCAGACCCCACCCGATCCCTCACCGACATTGACCATCAGGTCGCGGACACGGAAGCATCGCGGCATGGCTTACCTCCTCAAAGGTAGTTCGCCCAAAGGACACGCTGGCATCGAAAGTTACAACCTAGGCTGGACGTCACAGCAGGGGTCAAGTGAAGTAGATTACACGCGGGGAAGTTAGAATGGTCAGTATCAGCTCCCGAACTCGGGTTCGAAGCGCCGAAGGGCTTGGGGATCCCGCCGTTGCTGGCCGGCCTCGCGTCTGCGCCGCTGGCGCCGGCCTTCATCGTCGCTTCTCGCCATAGTGGCGCGCGCGCGCCAGATTCATCGCGGCACGCTGGTGTTGATCGAAGGCTGCGCGCTGCCGACGCCGGCCTGGGCGGCGCTGGTGATGACGGCGGTCGCATTGGCCGCGCCGCCCCTGGCGCTGGTATCGGCGTCGGCGCTGGTATCGGCGATGGTATCGGCGATGGTGCCAGATGGTGTTCGGCTACGGTCGAAGGGCTCGCGACGGCGCCGAGCGCGGTGCTCTCAACCGTGAAGCCGTTCAAGCGCGCGGCGCGGGCTCCGGGATGTACGGTACCACGACGCAGATCGGCAACGCGGCCGGGGTAGCGGCGATCGGCGCGGTGTTTTCGCGATCGAAGCGAGCGGGCTCGGCGCGTTGGCGCTATTTGCGGCATGCGTCATTGTTTGCGCTGTCGATCATCATCTGCGCCGCATTCCTGCTCATGGATGCGGCGCGCGACCGCCGGATGACAAATTAACGTCAATGCACGAAAATTCAAATCTGGGGAATGACAGTGCACGGCCTTTTTATTTTGCACTGCAGCAACTATCTGGTCTGAGGTGTCGTTAGTGAACGATCGCCTCCAGGAGCTGCCGTTGTCCCTCGCCAAGAACGTCGAATTCCTGCGCCATTTTCCGAAGCTGAACGCCTTCAATGGCTTGGCCTGGATATGGACGCAGCCTGTCGCCGCCTGACAGCCCGCTGGTCGAAATCAACGGAATTTCGGCTCCAATCCCGGCGCGCTCAGGATGTTCGTCGTTCGTACCGAGCAGCTTCCGCGCGGCGCCGGCGCTGGTCGTCGTGCTGCATGGCTGCGGCCAGACCGCGGCCGGCTACGATCTCGGCGCCGGCTGGTCGACGCTGGCGCAAGCGCTACGGCTTTGCGCTGCTGATGCCGGAGCAGCAGGCATCGAACAACGCCAACACCTGCTTCAACTGGTTCAATCCGGAAGACATCGCGCGCGAGCAGGGCGAAGCCTGCTCGATCCGGCAGATGATCGCGCGGATGGTCGTCGATCACAACATCGATTCGCGCCGCATCTACGTCACCGGGCTTTCCGCCGGCGGCGCCATGACGTCGGTGATGCTCGCGACCTATCCGGACGTGTTCGCGGCGCGGCGCCGTCATCGCCGGCCTGCCTTTCGGCATCGCCAGCAATGTGCGCGAAGCGCTGAGCGGCATGATGCAGTCGCCGCCGCGCCCGGCGAGCGAACTGGGCGATCTCGTGCGCAACGCCTCGAAGCACAACGGCCCGTGGCCGAAATTGTCGGTGTGGCACGGCAGCGCCGATCGCACCGTCAATCCGGCCAATGCCGACGAGATCGTCAAGCAATGGCTCGACCTGCACGGCCTGCCGCATGCGCCGATGTCGGAGGCGAAGGTCGACGGCTATCCGCGCGAGGTCTGGTGGAATGCCGAAGGCGAGACCGTCGTCGAGATCCTACACCATCACCGACATGGCCCACGGCACGCCGCTTGGCGTCAGCCGACAATGACGAACGCTATGGCGCGGAGGGCGCGTTCCTGATCGAGGCGGGAATTTCGTCGTCCTATCACATCGCGAAATTTCTTCGGCCTGACCAGACGCGCGTTCGACCAGCCGACCAGGCCGCAGCCACGACGCGGAAGTCTCGCCGACGGGAGCGCCGCCGGCACCATTCGCATTGACGGTGCTCGTCCCTGCGCCGGAGCCCGATCTCGCCACGACGCCGGGCCGCGCGCCACGCCGGTCATCGCCCGGCCAAGCGCCGCAGCACGCGCCGCGCGCGCGATCGACGTCGGCGAGCGTCATCACCCGCGCGCTGACCGCCGCGGGTTGATGAAATAGCGCGATCGCGGCTTCAGGCCGCGCGGTTTCGGCGATCAGTCGATCGGCGTGACCGACGACTGTCGCCGCCGGCGACCTGCCGGGTCTTCTCGGTGTAGTGCTTGAAGAAATCGCGGCTGCTGCAGCGCCTTGACCGCGGCATCGTCGGCGGCCGAGGCGAGATGGAAATAGCTGGGATCGTCGCGGTTCTTCATGCAGCGATAGATGATCCTGCCCTTCAGCTCGGGATCGTTGTCGAGCGCGGCAATGAATCGGCGCGATTTCCCGGTGCCATTCTTCCGTGGTGCCGTTGGCGAATTGATACTTGATCATGAAATGCTTCATCGGATGGCTCCCTGATCCCGGCTCGCATCGGACAATCTGGTGCCTATAGGCGCAGAAGCGCAAGTATGGACAAAAATGATAGTATGGACTTTCTCGCGCCTGCTCATATCCTGACCTAGACGCAAGCAACGTCAGCCGGAGATGGTGAGATGGCGAAGATCGAAGTCGGCACCAGCCTGCGGCTGCCCGGTCGCGGCGTTCCAGAAAATGATCAGCGGCAAATACAAGCTGCGGATCGTCTGGGACCTGAAGGACGGCCCGCGCCGCTATGGCGAAATCAGGACCGGCCTGTTGCGCGGCTCGGACGGCAGCGCCGAGATCGCGCCGCGCGTGCTCAGCCGCGAGCTGAAGGCGCTGACCGAAGCCGGGCTGATCGACCGCAAGGATTTTGGCGTCGTGCCGCCCAAGGTCGAATACCGCCTGACCCGCAAGGGCAGGAGTTTCGTCCCCGTCATCGCCGCGATCCGCAACTGGGGCATGCGGCACCTCGCGCCGGTCGAGACGTCGGACGGCATGGCGCTGCGGAGTAGGCCGCCTGAGCGCCTACAGCTCGCCGGTGATGAACGGATCGTGTCATCCGCTCCTGGCCGACGCCTCGAGCCCGCGCCGTGGCCGCAGATGAAGCCGACATCGTCGCCGAGCGGCAGCAGCTTCTCCGTGATCGAGTTGATCAGCGTGGCGTGGCTGCCGCCGGGCAGATCGGTGCGGCCGACCGAGCCGTTGAACAAGACGTCGCCGACATGGGCGAAGCGCAATTCCGTTGCTGAAGAACACGACGCTGCCCGGCGAATGGCCGGGGCAATGCAGGATGTCGAAGGTGAGTTCGCCGATCGAGACCTGCTCGCCTTCGTCGAGCCAGCGGTCGGGCCCGAAATTGCGCACGCCGGTCATGCCGAACCGCTCGCCGCTGGAGACGACATTGTCGAGCAGATATTTGTCGGCGATATGCGGACCTTCGATCTTGACGCTCCAGCGCGTCGCGCAGTTCGGCGGCGCCGCCGACATGGTCGATATGGCCGTGGGTGCAGCCAGATCTTTTCGACGGTGACGCCGGTCTGCTTGATCGCGGCCTGAATCTTGGGAACGTCGCCGCCGGGATCGATCACCACCGCCTTCTTGGTGGCCTCGCACCAGATGATGGTGCAGTTCTGCTCGAACAGCGTCACCGGAACGATAATCGCGCCGGCCTTTGCCTGGGTCGTCGGGTTTTGTCATCCATGAGATCACCATATTCTCCCGAGACAGGTCGTCAACACGGGCGAGGGAATGCGCGTGCGACCCAGATGCGCGATGACTTCGCCTCGATTTGTCACCCGCTCTATCCTTGTTCGAGCATGATCCGGAAACCGGCGCCCGCTTTTGCGGATCATGTCCAGGACGGTCCGTGATAAGGTCGGATCGTTCCAGGGTGCGAAACGATATGCATCTACCGCTCGAGAACCGGCAGGCTCCAAATCGCCGCTGGCGGAGCCCGGATCACCGCCCGCGCCTTCTTTGTCGCCGAGCGCCTGAACACCGCCGGGCCTCGAACGCGGTGACGTGTGTGCAACGACGCGCCGCTCGCCTTTCGCGTCAGCGACAATGGCGTCGCCATGTCTGTTCCGCTATGGCGTCGTGGTCCTGATCGGGCTGAATGCGCTGGAGGAAGACGAGTTCCTGCGCGGCCTGGCAATCGCGCATGATCGGTCGCCTTCGCGCGCCGCGAGGAGGAGATCGCGCGTCATCGAGCTCGCCTCGGAAAAGGACGAACAAATCCCGCCGGGCGGCCCGATCTATCTGCAAGGCCTGTCGCCGGAGCGGCTGATCCTGGTCGGCGAGGCGCTTGGCGAAGAGCGTGGTGCTGGCGCGGCACGAGCGCGAGGTCGCCGCCGTGTTCGACATGACCGAGCCGTTCGCGCGCAAGCTGGCGCAGGGCGGGGGAATGCGCGGCGGCCGCCGGGCGATCCTGCAAACACATCGGCAATGCGCTGCTCGGTGCAGCCATCGCGTGTACCGGGCCCGTCGAGGTCTCGGAAAAGCCCGATATCCTCTGGGACAAGCCGCAGCTCGAGCGGCTCTATGCGCGGCTGGAGGATGAATATGAGCTGAAGGAGCGGGCGGAGATCCTTGAACCGCAAGCTCGGCGGTGATCGCCGAGACCGCGCAGGTCCTGACCGATATCATCGACACCCAGCCGCTCGCTGCGGCTCGAATTGATCATCGTGTTCCTGATCCTGTTCGAGGTGCTGATCACCGTCTACCAGCTGGCGATCGGCCGGCACGCCTAGGGGCGAGATTTTCAGTCGAACCGGTCGCGGGACTTCGCGGCGTTGCCACGCTCAGGCCGAAATTGCAGGGTGGTTTTCGGGGATGGATCAGGGCGACAAAGACTGGTGGCGGCACGGCATTTTCTATCAGGTCTATCCGCGCTCGTTTCAGGACACCAATGGCGACGGCGTCGGTGACCTCAGGGGATCGTCGACCGGCTGCCTTACTCTGAAAGCAGCTCGGCATCGACGCGGTCTGGCTGTCGCCGATCTTCCCGTCGCCGATGGCCGATTTCGGCTACGACATCTCGGACTATACCGGCATCGATCCGCTGTTCGGCACCGATGGAAGATTTCGACGCGCTGATCGAGGCGGCGCACGGGCGCGGCCTCCGGCTGATCCTCGATCTGGTGCCGAACCACACCTCCGACCAGCATCCCTGGTTCATCGAAGCGCGAAGCTCGCGCGATAATCCGAAACGCGACTGGTACATCTGGCGCGATGGCAGGCCGGACGGCGAGCCCCCAACAACTGGCTGTCGGAATCTGGCGGCAGCGCCTGGCAGTACGACGAGACCGACCGGGCAATATTACTACCACGCCTTCCTGGCCCAGCAGCCGGACCTGAACTGGCGCAATCCGGAAGTGCGCCAGGCGATCTATGACGTGATGCGGTTCTGGCTCGGCAAGGGGCGTCGACGGTTTTCGCGTCGACGTGATCTGGCACCTGATCAAGGACGCCGACTTCCGCGACAACCCGCCGAACCCGCATTACCTCGACGGCCGGCCGCCGCATGAGAAGATCCTGACGCAATATTCGACCGATCAGCCGGAGGTGCACGCAGGTGATCGCCGAGATGCGGCGCGTCACCGACGAATTCGATGAATCGCGTGCTGATCGGCGAGATCTATCTGCCGCTGCACCGCCTCGTCGCCTATTACGGCAATGACCTCGCGCGGCGCGCAGATGCCGTTCAATTTTGCGCTGCTCTCGACGCTTGTGGAGCGCGCGCTCGATCGAGAAGATCATCGCACGATTACGAGAAGGCGCTGCCGGTCGGCGCATGGCCGAACTGGGTGCTCGGCAACCACGACCGGCCGCGGGTGGCGAGCCGGGTCGGGCCGGAGCAGGCGCGGGTCGCCGCGATGCTATTGCTGACGCTGCGCGGCACGCCGACGCTCTATTATGGCGACGAGATCGGCATGCGCCAGATCCCGATCGCGCCCGAACAGGTGCGCGATCCCTTCGAGAAGAACGTGCCGGGCATCGGCGTCGGCCGCGATGGCTGCCGCACGCCGATGCAATGGGATGCCTCGGCCTATGCGGGTTTTTCGACCGCAGAACCGCTGGCTGCCGCTGGCGCATGATGCGAGCCACGAGAATGTCGTCAATCTCGCGGCGGACAAGGCGGCTCGATCTCTCAATCTCTACAAGGCGCTGATCGCGATCTCGGCGAAAGCTGCCGCGAGCTCGTCACCGGCGTCTACGAGCCGGTCGCCGCGCAGGGCGACGTTCTGCTCTATCGCCGGAGAAGCGATGAAGGCGGCGCGGTGGTGATCGCGCTCAATCTCGGTGCCGATCCGGTTGTGGTGACCTCGAGTGCCGATCGGCTTCGGCAAGCAGATCCTGCTGTCGACCTTCCTCGACCGCGAGGGCGAGGAGATCGAGGGCGTGCTTGATCTGCGCGGCAATGAAGGCGTGATCCTCGGCGAAGCCGTCGCGCTTGAAGCTCGTCGTCCTGGCGCTCGCCGGCTGTCTCGCCGAGACGGTCGTGAGACAGCATCACGCCGGATGGCTGGTCTTGCCCGTCACGTCGGTATCGATGTCGCTGCGCTTCAGCAGATAATCGAGGCCGCCGACAGCGGTACCAGCGATAGCCGTAGGCTTCCAGCAGCAGCGTGTGCCTGCCGCGCTGGTCGGCGCGGCTGTGATCTTCGGTCAGGAGATTGACCAGGAGCTTGCCGGTCTTCGCCGGGCAGCCCGACCTCAAACTAGACCTCGCGCGGCTTGTCGTCGAGATTGTGCACGAACAGCACCGAGTTGTTGCGCCAGTCGTAGCGGATCACGAGCACGGCCGGATCGCGCGTCGCGATCACCTTGAAGTCGCCCCAGCCGACTTCCGGGACCTCCTTGCGCATGCGGACGATGCGCTCGGTCCAGTTCAGCATCGAGTTCGGATCGCGCCGCTGCTTGGCGGCGTTGACGTGCTCGTAGCCGTAGGGGCCCTTGGTCGATCACGGGCGCGCAGGGCTTGTCGCTCTCGGTGAAGCCGGCATGCGGCTCGGTCGACCATTGCATCGGGCGTGCGCGCGCAAGCTGCGCTCGGGCAGATCGAGATTGTCGCCCATGCGCGAGCTCGTCGCCGTAGCGGATCACAGGCGTCCCCGGCAGCGTGCACATCAGGCTGTAGGCGAGTTCGAGCCGCCGGCGGTCGCCGCCCAGCATCGGCGCCAGCCTGCGGCGGATGCCGCGGTCGTAGAGCTGCATGCACTTGTCGGGGCCGAACGCCTTGAACACGGTCATCGCGCTGCGCCTTGGTCAGCCGGCCGAGATCGAGTTCGTCGTGGTTGCGCAGGAACAGTCCCCATTGCGCGGTCGCCGGCCGCGGCCTGGTCGCTGCCAGCGATTTGGCCAGCGGCCGCGAGTCGGCGGAAGCCAGCGCATAGAACAGATGCTGGTTGACATGGAAATTGAACATCATGTGCATGCGGTCGCCGTCGCGGCCGAAATATTCCATGTCGGTTTCGGGCAGCACGTTGGCCTCGGCGAGGATGATGGCGTCGCCCTTCCGCCATTGCAGGAATTCGCGGAACGAGCGCAGCATGTCGTACTGCTCGACCGGCTTTCTCACCTTCGGCGCCCTTGGTCGCGATCACGAACGGCACCGCGTCCATCCGGAAGCCGGAGACGCCGAGCTGAATCCAGAACCCCATGATTTTCAGGATTTCCGCCTGCACATGCGGGTTCGACGTGTTGAGATCAGGCTGGAAATCGTAGAAGCGATGGAAATACCAGGCGCCGGCTTCCTTGTCGCGGCGTCCAGGTCGATTTCTGCACGCCGGGAAACACCATGCCGGTATTGGCATTGGCCGGCTTCTTGTCGGACCAGACATACCAGTCGCGATAGGGCGAATCCTTCGCTTGTCGCGCCTCGCGAAACCAGTGATGCTGGTCGGAAGTGTGGTTGACGACGAGATCGATGATGACGCGGATGCCGCGCTGCTTGCAGCCATGGGTGAATCTCGACGAAGTCGCCGAGCGTGCCGTAGCGCGGATCGACGCCGTAATAGTCCGAGATGTCGTAGCCGTCGTCGCGCATCGGCGAGGGCTGGAACGGCATCAGCCAGATCGCGGTGATGCCGAGCCCGTGCAGATAATCCAGCCGCCGCAACAGGCCCCTGAAGTCGCCGACGCCGTCGCCATTGGCATCCATGTAGGTGCCGACGGACGAGGCAATAGATCACGCCGTTCTTGTACCAGAGGTCGTCGATCACAGGGCAGTCCTCATCGGTCCGCCCAGGTGATTTCAGCGGCCACGGGATAAGCAGAAAGGTTCGGAGGTTCCGCGCAACAGCTGTCGTCGCGGCCTTGAGCCGGGACGCAGCCCGCGGAGGGCGGGCGCTCAACCAGCGGCATTGTAATGTTTGCCGCCCGCAAAATCGGCTAGGCTTGAGCGGCATGGAATCGCCCGCCCGCCAGATCGGCCTCGTACCGCCGCCGGATCGCCGCCAGTCGGAGACGGCGCTGGCGATCGCGCGCGGCACCGCGCGGCTGTTACGCTCGCTCGGGCTTTTCCTGCATCAGCGAATTGCCGCTGCCGTCGGGGCGGCGCGCCGACCTGGTGGCGCTGAACGAGCAAGGGCGAGATCTGGATCGTCGAGATCAAGTCGTCGATCGAGGATTTGCGCGCCGACCAGAAATGGCCGGAATACCGCGCCCATTGCGACCGGCTGTTCTTCGCCTTCACGCAGGACCTGCCGTGCGAGATCTTTCCCGCCGACACCGGGCTGATCGTCGCCGACGCCTATGGCGCGCATCTGCATTGCGAGGCGCCGGAGCATCGCCTGCCGGCAGCCGACCCGCAAATCGATGACGGTGCGCGTTCGCGATGGCTGCCGCGCAGCGGATCAACCGCCTCGATCGAGTCCGCAGGGGCATGTGGAGTTTTAGGTTGTCGTCATGCCCGGGCTTGTCCGCGGGCATCAGACGTCTTACCATGTTGCGGCTGCAAAGACGTGGGATGGCCGGGACACGGCCATGATGAGAGGCCGATCGTCACAAATCACAGTTCAGCGCGGGGCGCGCTTGGCCAGGATCCGCTGCAGCGTGCGGCGATGCATGTTCAGCCGCCGCGCGGTTTCCGAGACGTTGCGGTTGCACATCTCGTAGATGCGCTGGATGTGCTCCCAGCGCACGCGGTCGGCCGACATCGGGTTCTGCATGGCAGCTCGCTTTCTCGGTGCCGCTGGCCAGCAGCGCCGCGACGACGTCGTCGGCGTCGGCGGGCTTTGAGAGATAGTCGACCGCGCCCATCTTCACCGCGGTCACGGCGGTGGCGATGTTGCCGTAGCCGGTGAGCACGATGGCGCGCGCATCGGGGCGCTTGCGCTTCAGCGCGGAGACCACGTCAAGGCCGTTGCCGTCGCCGAGCCGCAAATCGACCACCGCAAAGGCCGGCGCGGCCTTGCCGATCTGTGCCAGGCCGTCGGATACGCTGTCGCAGGAGGTGACCGTGAAGCCGCGGGTCTCCATGGCGCGCGACAGGCGCTCCAGAAACGGCTTGTCGTCCTCGACGATGAGGAGCGAGCGGTCGGCGTGGTCGTTCAGTTCGGCGATGGCGTTCACGGTTCAAATATCCCTGTATCGGACGCTACAAACATATGGCGTGGCGACTGCGGCGCTGCCAAGGCCGCATAAAGTCGCTCCGGTTAACGGTTCAAATTGCCGCGAATGCGTCTGGTTGTTGTTTTGATGCGTTCTGACGCGAACCGGTAGCCACTTCGCTTGAAACGCTCTAAGTGGCGGTCTCGGGAGCGATTTCGCCAGCCTCGAACGCGGCTGCGCGGCCACGCGATCTGCACCACGGCGCCGTGATCGGGAAAGATCCGGTTGGTGAAGGTGACCTTGGCGCCGGTGCGTTCCAGCAGCGTGCGGGCGATGAACACGCCGAGACCGAGGCCCCGAACGCCCGTCTTGGGCGTCATCCGCGCCGCGCCGCCGCGACAGATAGGGCTCGCCGATCCGGTTCAGCATGTCGGGCGCGATGCCCGGGCCATCGTCGGAGATCACGATCTCGACGGTCTCCGCGTTCCACCACGCATTGACCTCGACGGTCTGCGTTGGCGAAATCGACGGCGTTTTCCAGGATGTTGCCGACGCCATAGAGGATCGCGGGATTGCGGGCGCCGACCGGCTCGCGGGTGGCCGCGACAGCAAGCCGCACCTTGATTGCAACGCCGAAATCGCGATGCGGCGCCACCAGCTCCTCGATCAGGGTCGACAGCTTCATGCGGTCGAACGGCGCGCCGGCTGGCGGAAAGCTGCGTGATCTTGCTCAAGATGTCGCGGCAGCGCTGCGCCTGTTCGCGCAGCGTCTTGAGGTCGCCGGCGAGCTGCGGGTCGCTTGCACGCGTGCTTCCAGCTCGCGCGCGATCAGGAAGATGGTCGACAGCGGCGTGCCGAGCTCGTGCGCGGCGGCGGCGGCAAGGCCATCGATCTGGGTCAGATGCTGCTCGCGCGCCAGCACCAGTTCGGTGGCGGCGAGCGCGTCGGACAGCTTGCGCGCCTCCTCGGTGACCTGGAATGCATAGAGGCTGGTGACGCCGATCGCGACCAGGATCGAGAGCCAGACGCCGAACAGATAGATCGGCGGCAGCACCAGGGGATCATCGGCGTCCCACGGCAGCGGCAGATGGAAGAACACCAGCACCGAGGCGCAGGCGACCGCCAGGCATGCCGAGCGCGATCGTCAGCCGGACCGGCAGCGCGGTCGCCGAGATCAGGACCGGAGCAAGGAACAGGAACGAGAACGGGTTTTGCAGGCCGCCGGTCAGAAACAGCAGTCCGGCCAGTTCGACGATGTTGAGTGCGAGCAGCGCCGCCGCATAGACCGGTTCCAGCGCGCTGCATCGGGTTGAAGGCGATCTGCAGCGCCAGATTGACCAGCGCCGACAGACCGATGATGGCGATGCAGGGAATGACGGGAAGATCGAATTCCAGCCCCTGCGCCACGATGAAAATCGCGGCGAGCTGGCCGAGCGCGGCGAGCCAGCGCAGCCGCAGGATCGTATCCAGACGGACATGGCGGCGCGGTTGGCGGAAATCGGAGGCGGCAACGTCGGTCATGTCCGCAAGTTTAGCGGCGCAGGCTGCCGATCACAAATTCGCGCGATCAGGCTGGCTTCGCTCGACGCTCCAAGTCTTGCGCTTGCCGCCGCGATAGCCCAATGAACGGCCCGCATGGCGAATACGACAACCGTCACGCCCCGACAGTCTGCCCGCGGCCGATCCGGCAGGATCGGCGGCGATCGAGGTCGCGCACCTGGTCAAAACTCTACAAGACCACGCGCGCGGTCGACGATGTCTCGTTCCGGATCGGCGCGGCAGCATCACCGGCCTGCTCGGCGGCAACGGCGCCGGCAAGACCACGACCATCGCCATGATCATGGGCCTGGTGCTGCCGACCTCCGGCCGCATCCAGGTGCTCGGGCCATCCGATGCCCGAAGCAGAGCGCCGAGGTGCTGGGACGGATGAATTTCGAGAGCCCCTATGTCGACATGCCGATGCGGCTCACGGTGCGGCAGAATCTCACCATCTTCGGCCAGCTCTATGCGGTGAAGGACCTGCGCGCGCGGATCGACCAGCTCGCCTCCGACCTCGATCTCGAGCGATTTCCTCGACCGCGCCAACGGCAAGCTCTCCGCCGGCCAGAAGACGCGCGTCGGCGCTGGCGAAAGCGCTGATCAACCAGCCCGAGCTGCTGCTGCTGGACGAGCCGACGGCCTCGCTCGATCCCGATACCGCCGACTGGGTCAGGCGGCATCTCGAGACCTATCGCAAGACCCATAGCGCCACCATCCTGTCTGGCCTCGCACAACATGCTGGAGGTCGAGCGGCTTGTGCGACCGCGTCATCATCATGAAGCGCGGCCGGATCGAGGACGACGACAGCCCCGACCGGATCATGGCCCGCTACAACCGCGACCACGCTGGAGGAGGTGTTTCTCGGACGTCGCCCGCGGCCGCGCGCGGAGGGCGCGTCGTGAGCGAGCTCGCCATGCATCGCGGCATCTCGCCGCATCGCATCAACGCGATGGTGCTGCGCTATTGGTATCTGCTTGATGTCGTCCTGGCCGCGCCTGCTGGAATTGGTCTACTGGCCGGCGCTGCAGATCATCACCTGGGGCTTCCTGCAGAACTATATCGCGCAGAACGTCGGGTTTTTCGCCCGCGCCGGCGGCACGCTGATCGGCGCGGTGATCCTGTGGGACATCCTGTTCCGCGGCCAGCTCGGCTTTTCGATCTCGTTTCTCGAGGAGATGTGGGCGCGCAACCTCGGCAATCTGATGATGAGCCCGTTGAAGCCGATCGAGTTCCTGATCTCGCTGATGATCATGAGCCTGATCCGGCTCGCGATCGGCGTCATCCCGATGACGCTGCTGGCGCTGTTCTTCTTCGATTTCAATTTCTATCAGCATCGGCCTGCCGCTGATCGCCTTCTTCTGCAATCTGATCTTCACCAGCTGGTCGGTCGGCATTTTCGTCTCGGGCCTCGTGCTGCGAAATGGCCTGGGCGCCGAGAGCATCGTCTGGACGCTGATGTTCGCGCGTGATGCCGCTCGCCTGCATCTACTATCCCGTCAGCGTGCTGCCGCACTGGCTGCAATATGTCGCCTGGACGCTGCCGCCGACCTACGTATTCGAGGGCATGCGGGCACTGCTGACCGACCATGTCTTCCGGGCCGACCTGATGATCGATGCGCTCGCCATCAACGCCGTGCTGTTTATCGCGTCATTTGCGATCTTTCTTGCCCTTTGCGCAGCGCCAAGCGCCATGGCTCGCTGCTCGAGGGCGGCGAATAACGTCACTTTCCCGTGAATTTTCGATGGTTTTCGGCTTTTCGACCCGTAGATATACCGATCTGTGCATTGACGCTTTATTACGCATTCGACAGTATGCTGCGGCGCAAAACAGGGACTTGAGGAACAAATGCCGATTGGTGAGTTTGGCGGTGCACCGCCACTGGTGGCCGAAGGCAGTCCGGCACTTACGACGCCGATGTACTGGATGTACGAGATGGCGCACGCCTCGCTCAATCCGGCGCGCGCGGTGACCGACGCCACCAAAATCCTGTTTCAGAATCCGCTCAATCCGTGGTCGCACACCGAGTTCGGCAAATCGATCGCCGCGGGCTGCGAATTGTTCGAGCGCGCCACGCGCCGCTACGGCAAGCCGGAATGGGGCTCACCGACCACCGAGGTCAACGGCGTCGCGTACGCCGGTCGAGATCCGCTCGATCTGGGAAAAGCCGTTCTGCCGGCTGCTGTATTTCGATCGCAAGCTGACGCGCCCGCTGCGCAGCCCGCAGCCGCGCGTGCTGATCGTGGCGCCGATGTCCGGCCACTACGCGACGCTGCTGCGCGGCACGGTCGAAGCCTTCCTGCCGACGCATGAGGTCTACATCACCGACTGGTCCGATGCGCGCATGGTGCCGCTGACCGAGGGCCGCTTCGATCTCGACGACTACGTCGATTACGTCATCGAGATGCTGCACGTGCTCGGCGGCAACATGCATGTGATCGCGGTGTGCCAGCCCTCGGTGCCGGTGGTGGCCGCGGTCTCCGTCATGGAGGCCGAGCGCGATCCCTTCGTGCCGCTGTCGATGACGCTGATGGGCGGCCCGATCGACACCCGCCGCAATCCGACCGCGGTCAACAATCTGGCCGCCGAGCGCGGCATCGAATGGTTCCGCAACCACGTCATCACCAAGGTGCCGTTCCCGCATCCCGGCGTGATGCGCGACGTCTATCCGGGCTTCCTGCAGCTCAACGGCTTCATCAGCATGAATCTCGACCGCCACATGGACGCGCACAAGGCGCTGTTCAGCCAATCTGGTGAAGGGCGACGGCGATCTCGTCGACAAGCACCGCGAATTCTATGACGAGTATCTCGCGGTGATGGACCTGACCGCCGAGTATTATCTGCAGACCGTCGATGCCGTGTTCGTCAAGCACGCGCTGCCGAAGGGCGAGATGACCCATCGCGGCAAGCCGGTCGATCCCTCGAAGATCAAGCGCGTGGCGCTGATGACGGTGGAAGGCGAGAACGACGACATCTCCGGTCTCGGCCAGACCGAGGCGACGCACGCGCTGTGCACCTCGATCCCGATCATCGCCGCGTGCACTACGTGCAGAAGGGCGTCGGACACTACGGCGTGTTCAACGGCTCGCGCTTCCGCTCGGAAATCGTGCCGCGCATTTCCGATTTCATGGTGTCGTCGCGCGAATACGACGGCTGCATTGGTCGCCGCGGCCGAATAGCATCGATGTTTCGGTCATCGAATCTGGCGGCTGGATAAGCTCCTGAATCGATTCAAAGGAATCCGGATCTGGGCGGCCTCCGAAGGAATGAGTTTGCTCCTCATTCCTTGAGCGCTGCTCTGCGGACCGAGTTCACGGCCAAAATTTTTGGTTCCGACCCCCGCCTGTAGGGGTCTATTAGTCGATCAGCCCCTGTATATTGGGCAAATGATTTGTTTTTGCGCCGAGCGATTTCACTGGCGGCGGATATGGCAGAATCCGGGTGAACTCCTGCTCCCCGGACTTTCAGAAATGGCTACTCGCGCGCTCCTCTATCGGCGGCCTGCCGAACCCGCGACTTCTTGTCGTCAAACATGGCTCCCAACTATTTCGCGATCAGCGTGCGCCGGCATCGCCGCGCGCGCGCGCTACACGTTGCGCATTCATCCGACCGACCGCGAAGCGATCCTGACCGATGCCGCCGCGCGGCACGATCGCGGAAGCAAAGGACTTCGCGCAGCTTCACGGCGGCTGGATCGCCGCGCGTCTTGGCCGCTTGCCGAAGGCTGCACCGTTCCAGCCCGGCACAATCGTGCCGCTGCGCGGCGTGCCGCATCGGCTCGTGCACCGTGCCGGGCGAGCGCGGCACGGTGTGGAGCGAGACCTCGCGACAGCGGCGAGAGGATTCTCTGCGTCGCCGGCGGCCTCGAACATATGGACCGCCGCGTGCACGATTTCCTCAAGCGCGAAGCGCGCAAGGAATCTGCACAAGGCGTCGCATGATGTACGCCGCGGAACTCGGCGTCCGCGTCCGCCGCGTGTCGATCCGCGATCAGTCGAGCCGCTGGGGCTCCTGCACCTCGGCAGGCTCGTTGTCATTCTCCTGGCGGCTGATCCTGGCGCCGCCCTTACGTGCTGGATTATCTCGCCGCGCATGAAGTGGCCCATCTCGTCGAGATGAACCACTCGCCGCGGTTCTGGCGGGTGGTCGGCAAAGGTCTGCGTAACTCGGTCGATCAGCGCCAAATCGTTGGCTCGATACCCACGGCAACGACCTGCATCGCGTTCTTCACGGATCGAGGATTAAAGCGCGATCGCGCCAAATCCTCTCTCCGGTCATCCGGCGAACTCCGGGACCCCTACCGCGTAATCTCTCAATAGACCTCGTGTGCAGACATTGACACCTTTCGCGGAAACCTCCTGGGGTCATGGGTCCCCGGATGTCGACGCTCGCCGCTCAATGCTTGTCCGGGACGACGGCGGTGTTTGTCGTCTGACAATTTTCAAACGGACTTTCTTTGCCGTCATCGTCCGCGAGAAGGCGGGCGATTCAGTTTTCCGCGAAAGAAGCCGCGCTCCTCAGTCGTGGCCATCGCACGTCCACCGCATTCCACTGCGCTGCTCGTGACGATCGCGAGCCGCCCTTCTTGTCGGGTGCGGGACGCGCGGGTCACTCTCGGCGCTGACGGCCATCGGTCGTTGTTTTTTGTCGCGCACGCTGAACAACAGATCGTCATTGCAATGACGAAACCGGTTCTCAAGCGGCACGTTGGGATCCGGCGTTACCCTCGGGATCGGGCTTGTTGACGATAGAGGCCGACGATCACCAGCAGCGCCGCGACGCCGAACACCGGCGTCAGCGTGTCGTGCAGGATGAAGTACGCCGCGACCACGCCGAACAACGGCGTGATGAAGGTGAAGGCCGACAGCTTGCTCGCCGAATAGACCTTCACCATCGCGAACCAGATCACGAAACGTGCAGCCGACCACCCAGATCGCCTGGTAGGTCATCAGCGCGATCGACAGCGCGCTCGGCGCATGGGTGATGGTTTCGCCAAACATCCACGACGCGCAGCCCGAGGATCGGGATCGACAGCGCGACCTGGTAGCCGAGCGCCTTTTCCGGCGCCGCCTTGAGCAAGCGCCGTTCCTTTCACGATCAGCGTGGTCGCCGCCCACAACGCGCCGCCGCCGACCACCATGAGGTCGCCGAGCAGCACTTTGGCATCGACGTTCGGCTGCGGCACGCCGATCGCCAGCGCCACGCCGGCGAAGCTCAGCGCCAGCCCGCTCCATTGCAGAACGGCGCAGGCGCTCGCCCAGGAACTGATAGGAGCCAAGCGCGACGAAGAACGGCGCGGTGTAGAGGAACACGGCCGCGCGCGATGCCGAGGTGAGCAGCAGTCCGCTGAAGATCAGCACGAACTCGATGCCGAACAGGAGCCCTGCGCAGAGGCCGGGCAACAGCGTGCCGTCGCGCTGGAAGAAATTGACGCCGCGCAGCCAGCCGACGATGCAGCATCACCGGCAGCGCGCCGGCGGAGCGGATCATCGCCTGCAGCATCGGCGGAATGTCCGGCAGCGCCAGCTTGACCGCGATCTGGTTGAACCCCAGCTCAGGCACAGCATCAGCATGATCGCGACGGCGCCGGCGGAAGCCCGCGCCGGCCGTGGCGGATGCGGCGGCGGTGGAGATGGCTTGAGTCGACATGTTTCCTCGCGGGCCGGCTTGGCGCCGTGTTGTGGTTTATCGGCTGGTTGGGTTCCCTCGCCCCGCGCTTGCGGGGGAGGGGGTTGGGGTGAGGGGCTGTCTCCGCAAATTCGGAAGAGGCGAGTGCGCGGAGAGCCCCCCTCACCCGAAAATCGCTGGCGCGAATTTCGACCTCTCCCCGCAAGCGGGGCGAGGTAACGCACAAGCGGCGCCGATCAGCCGGGACCATCACGCTTTACCGTTTCAGGCAATGCGCGCAAGTGCCGGCGATCTCGACCACCGACAGTTTCGGCGCAAAGCCTGACGCGCGCGCGCCGGCGTTGAGGCTCTGCGCCAGCGGGAGCGGCGGAATTTCGCCGACCGAACCGCAGCGGTCGCAGATCAGAAACGCCACCATCGCGGTCGCGTCATGGTCATGCGCGCAGGCCAGAAAGCGCATTGCGGCTTTCGATGCGGTGGACGAGGCCGTTTTCCATCAGGAAATCGAGCGCGCGATAGACCGTGATCGGCGCCGGCGCGCGGCATCGATTTGGCGAGCTCGTCGATCACCTCATAGGCGCCGAGCGGACGGTGGCTGGACAACAGCGCCTGCAGCACCTGGCGGCGGATCGGCGTGAATTTCTGCGACCTGCTGCTCGCAAACCCGTTCGGCATGCGTGATCGCGTCCGCGGTGCAGCGGCCGTGATCATGGTCGGGAGCGGGAAAAGTCGGGCTTTGCCAAGGTCATCTGCAGGCATTTGTAGCATTTCGCGGCCTGATCCCAAAGCCCCGCGCTCCCGCGCGTTCGGACAAGCCATGTGCTGTCGGCGGGCTGCCCTCTCGTTAACCGCCGCGTGCAGAATTCATAAGCAAGCTTATTATATCGCAAGCTTATGGAGGCGACGCGACATGGCCCGCGGTTCCGTGGATATGAACTTCCTGTTTACGCTCGGCGAATTGCAGCGGCTGGTGCGCGCCTATGCCGACAAGCAGGCCGCGCGCTACGGCATCACCCGCGCGCAATGGGCGGTGCTGGCCAAGGTCGAGCGCAACGAGGGCCTGAAGCAGTCGGAACTCGCCGAACAGATGGAAATGCAGCCGATCACGCTGACGCGGCTGATCGACAAGCTCTGCGACAATGGCTGGATCGAGCGCCGCGGCGACGACACCGACCGCCGCGTCAACCGGCTCTATTCTGCGCAAGGCCGCGCGCCCGCTGCTCGGCAAGCTGGGCGGGCTGCGCTCGGAACTGACCGCGACCGCGCTCGAAGGCATCAATCCCGCTGACGCCCACCGCCTGCTCGCCCAACTCGAAACCATCAAGGAAAACGTCCGCAACGCCATCCAGAATCCGGCCGGCGAACCGCCGAGGAAGGAGCAGCGCTATGGCTGATCCCGTATCTGAAATTCCCGCCCGAGCAGAAGGGCAGCCCGCCGGCTCGTCGCGGCCGAAGGCCGCAGCCGAGCCGCGCCGCCGCCTGCTGGCCGGCCTGCGGCGCTACCGCCGCGTGCTGCTGCTGGTGGTGCTGCCGACTGGTCGCGCTGGTCGGCGGGCTGACGTTTCTATCTCAACGGCGGCCGCTACGTGACCACCGACGACGCCTATGTCGGCGCGCAGAAGGTTCTGATCACGCCCGACATCTCCGGCAAGATCGATCAAGCGTCGCGGTGAAGGAAGGCCAGACAGGTCTGCAACCGGCGACGTCACTGTTCGAGATCGATCCGGTGCCGTTCCGGCTGGCGCTGGCGCAGGCGCGCGCCAAGCTCGACCAGACGCCAGGACGAGCCACGACAATCTCGTCGCCAACGTCAAGATCTATGGCGCAGACGATCGAGCTCGGCGCACGCCGGCATCGACGCTGAAGCAGCGCGACGTCGAGCGCAAATCGTCGCTGGTCAAGAGCAATGCCGGCTCGCAGCTCGATCTCGACAATGCGGGCACCGCGCTGGTCACCGCGCAGGCGCAGCTGCAGTTCGTCAAGCAGCAGAACTCCACTGCGCTCAGACGCAATTGCTCGGCAATCCCGAACTGCCGCTCGAGCAGTTCCCGGCCTACATGCAGGCCAAGGCGCGCGCTCGACGACGCCCAGCGCAACCTCGATCTGACCACCGTGTGCGCGCACCGATGAACGGCGTCGCTACGCAGGTCGACCAGATCCAGCTCGGCCGCTTCGTCGCTGGCCGGCGCGCCGGTATTCTCCGTCATCGACACCTCAAACCCTGGGTCGACGCCAATCCAGAAGGAATCTGACTTCACCTATGTCGCGGTCGGGCAGCCCGTCACCATCGACGTCGATGCCTTTCCCGAATCATGTCTTCAAGGGCACCGTCGGCTCGCTGTCGCCCGGCACCGGCGCGCAATTCGCGATCCTGCCGCCGCAGAACGCCACCGGCAATTTCGTCAAGGTGGTGCAGCGCGTGCCGGTGCGGATCTATTTCGACAGCAACGACAAATACGTCCGAAGCTGAAGGCCGGCATGAGCGCCTATGCCACCATCGACACCAACCATCGCCGCTCGCTCGCCGCGCTGCTCGGCTTCTCGCCGGCGGCGGCCGCCAAAGCAGGACTGATCGGCGATGCCGACTTCGGCTGCAGCGCCGATTGCCGTTCCCGGCCTGCGCCGGAACATGGTGACGATCTGCGCCATGACCGCGACCATCATGCAGGCGCTGGACACCACCATCGCCAACGTCGCGCTGCCCTATATGCAGGGCACGCTGTCGGCGTCGCAGGACCAGATCAACTGGGTGCTGACCTCCTACATCGTCGCGGCCGCGATCATGACCGCGCCGGTGGGGTGGATCGCCAACCGCTTCGGGCGCAAGCGCATTTTCATCATCTGCTCCGGCGGCTTCACCGATCGCCTCGGTGCTGTGCGGGCTGGCGCAGGACATCAACCAGATGGTGCTGTTCCGTCTGCTGCAGGGCGTGTTCGGCGCCGCGCTGGTGCCGCTGTCGCAGGCGGTGATGCTGGACTCCTACGCGCTGCACGAGCGCGCCAAGGCGATGGCGATCTGGGGCATGGGCGTGATGATGGGCCCGATCATGGGCCCGTCGCTCGGCGCCTGGCTGACCGAAACCTATTCCTGGCACTGGGTGTTCTTCGTCAACCTGCCGTTCGGCATCTTCACCGTGCTCGGCCTGCTGGTCTTCATGGACGAGACCAAGAAGGACCTCAACCTGCGCTTCGACTGGTTCGGCTTCACCGCGCTCGCGGTCGGCATCGGCTCGCTGCAGATCGCGCTCGACCGCGGCGAACAGCTCGGCTGGATCGGAATCCAACGAGATCATCGCCGAGTTCATCATCTCGATCGTCGGCTTCTATTATTTCTTCGCGCATTCGCTGACGACCGTCAAGGCCGTTCATCCAGTTCGCGCTGTTCAAGGACAGGAATTTCGTCGGCGGCTGCGTGTTCATGGCCGTGATGGGGCTGGTGCTGTTCTCGACCATGGCGCTGTCGTCGCCTTACCTGCAGAACGTGATCGGCTATCCCATCATCACCGCCGGCCTGCTGCTGGCGAGCCGCGGCTGCGGCACCTTCGTCGCCATGATGCTGGTCGGCCGCATGATGCGCTATATCGAGGCGCGCACGCTGATCATCTGCGGGCTCAGCCTCACCTGCCTGTCGCTGTTCTACATGACCGGCTGGACCGACCAGACCGGCGTTACCGAGATCGTGACCATCAGCATCGTCCAGGGCTTCGGGTTCGGCCTCGTGTTCGTGCCGCTGTCGCACGGTGGCGTTCCTGACGCTGCCCAACCATCTGCGCACCGACGGCACCTCGATGCTGACCCTGATGCGCAACGTCGCCAGCTTCGATCGGCATTTCCGTCGGTGATCGCGCAGCTGACGGAAGGCATCGCGCCGCACCTACGCGATGCTGTCGCAGCACATCAACCCGTTCAACCACGCGATGCAGATGCCGGATGTGCGCGGCATGATCGACATGGCACCGACAAGGGCCGCGCCATGGCGGACGTGCATGGTCAGCCTGCAGGCGCAGATCATCGCCTTCTCGCAGCGATTACCAGATGGTGATGATGTTCACGCTGTGCGCGATCCCGCTGGCGATCATGATCGGCTCCACCAAGGCCGCCCTGCGCACAGCAGTCGCGCGGGCGCCGGAGCATGCGGTGATGGAGTAGAGCGGCTCTTAACCTCTCCCGCGCTGAGCGGGCGAGGTTGAAAGAGCAACGCTCACACGTCGAAAAAACACCGTCTCGTTGTCGCCCTGCAGATGGATAGTCGAAGCGTGTAGACCGCGTTGCCCGTCGCCCGGCCTTGCGCACTGCGATCAGCGTGGCGCGGCGATCGGTCGGGCACCAGCGCCAGCACCGGGATCGGCCGCGTTCGCCGCCTCGCCGTCGAAATAGATCCGGGTGTAGAGATGCAGCAGCATGCCGCGCGCGAACACCGCGAGCACGAGGTGCGGCGCCTGCGGCTTGCCGTCGGGATCGGGCACCGGGCCCGGCTTGATGGTGTCGAAGCGCATAGCCGCCACTGGCATCGGTGCCGCAGCGGCCGAAACCCTTGAACGCAGGTGTTGGCAACGCGCGCGCTCGTCCTGGGGATCGGCAGAAGCGCCCCTGCGCGTCGGCCTGCCAGATCTCCAGCATGCAGTCCGGCACCGGCTGTCCGTCGCCGTCGAGACACGCGGCCCTCGACGCGGATGCGTTCGCCCGATGACGTCCGGGGTGACGAGGTTGTTGGTGAAGGCGTCGTTCCAGCGCATACTTGCCGTTCGGCGTCAGCCCATAGTTGAAATACGGACTGACGGTCTGCGATGGCGTGATCCCCTGGCGCTGTCATTGCACTATCTGGTCTCCATCGGCGTGGCATTGCTGCCCGCGCAGCACAATGTCGAAGCGGTAGCACAGCGCCCATTCCGGCTGGGTGTTTTCCAGATCGAACGCGGAGACCATCCGCTGCGCGCCTTCTCGTCGGTCACCGAATTGAAGATCGGATCGAACGCGAAACAGCGGATCGCCCGGGAAATACATCTGCGTCACCAGCCGCGTCAGACGAAGCGACGTGGCCGAACACCGAGAAGTGGATGTGGGCCGGCCGCCAGGCGTTGCGGTGGTTGCCCCAGGGATAGGCGCCGGGCTTGATGGTGACGAACCTGTAATAGCCGCTCGCATCGGTCATCGCGCGCGGCCGGCGCCGGTGAAGTTCGGATCGAGCGGCGCCGGATGCTGGTCGACGACGTGGACGTAGCGGCCGCAGGCATTGGCCTGCCAGATCTCGACCAGCGTGTTCGGCACGCCGCGGCCGTCTTCGTCGAGCACGCGGCCATGCACGATGATGCGCTCGCCGAGCGGCTCGCCTTTGTGCTGGGTGGTGAGGTCGTGATCGTTGCTCGCGCACCGTCTCGTGGGCCATAGACCGGGCCAGCCGGTCGGTTCGGAGAGCGTAAAAGCGCCGCATCGGGATCAGCGGCTTTCGCGGCGAGCGTTTGACCGTCGAGCGATAGGCGGGGGCGACAGCCGCGGCGGATGCGCCGCGAGGCTTCCTGCACGGGATAGAGCAAACGTCATGACGATTTCCCTCCGACTGGCTTCGCACTTTTGCCGGAGAAGCCCTGCGCCAGATCATTATAGGACATAACTCATCTGAAAAAGGGCGTTTTCCGCCCCTTCCAACCACACCGTTTTCGCCGAAGCGGCACGGTTCGCGTGAAGAAAACGCGTCAAACAAGGACTAGTTCAGCTTTCGATCGCAACAGCAATACGTAACTGAACGAA
>ERZ1370068.1728-contig-11654_pt1 | contig 24568 bp, 34 predicted proteins | sample MGYA00561227_ERZ1370068 | MGnify/ENA primary metagenome ERZ1370068 (study PRJEB38410, sample SAMEA6850437) | metagenome | study: Metagenomic assessment of the ecological functions of the soil: analysis of the soil microbiota associated with the...
TCGATCGGTTCCTCGCCCCGGCTGTGACGCGGTAGCCGCGCGCGCCGTCTCGCTGGCTGACGACCTCACGCGAGCTCCCGTCCGTGGAAGTGGAACGCCGCATTGTCGTCGGCCGCGTATCCCGGCAGAGGACGCCTCTCGCCGACGAGCCGCGTATAGGTCGGCCGCCGTTCCGGCTCGCCGTCGTAGTGCGGGCAGAAGCTCCCCGAGAGGATGCCCAGGCCGTCGGGGAGCCCGCGCAGCACGCGGGCCGAAGGAGTCGGTGACGCAGCCTTCGAACCAGCAGTTGACGTCCGGCGCTCATGCCCGCCGAGGATCGGCGCCACGACTCCCAGGCCTCGCGCAGCAGCGCGGTCGAGTCCCGTGCACGCGCCAGATCGCGAGCATGTTGGCCGTGTTGCCGCCGCCGACGTAGATCACGTCCTGACGAGCACGAGCTGCGCGGCAGGATTGTCGGGCATCCCGAACAGCGTCAGGTGGCTGGGCTCGCACTCGCGGGCGTGAGAACGCGTCGTGGAAGCCGGACCGTCCTCCGGGTTCTCTCCGCCTGCTGTCCCGGCAGAAAGCACACGCGCGGACGCCGTCGACCCGGCGAGACCGAGCATGAAGTCCTGGAGCCCGGGTTCCGGTCGACGCAGGACGCCTCCGCCCATCGGCGAGGATGTGGCCGCTCGACGCGGACGATCTGTGTAAGATTCCCGGCCGATGCGCTACGTCTACGACTTCGACGAGGCCTCTGGACGGTGGGCGGGAGCTTCTCGGCGGCAAGGGGATCGGCCTGGCCGAGATGACGCAGCTCGGCGTCCCCGTCCCGCGCGGGCTTCACGATCACGACCGACGCCTGCCGCGCCTACATGGCGCGCGGGCGGCAGCTGCCCGACGGGCTCGACGACGAGATCGCAGCAGCACGTCGCGCGCGCTCGAGGAGAAGGCCGGCAAGCGCTTCGGCGACCCGGACGATCCGCTGCTCGTCTCGGTCCGCTCGGGCGCGGCGGTCTCGATGCCGGGGATGATGGACACGATCCTCAACCTCGGCCTCAACGACGAGGCGGTCGACGGGCTCGCGCAGACGACCGGCAACGCGCGCTTCGCCTACGACTCGTACCGGCGCCTGATCCAGATGTACGGCGAGGTCGTCGACGGCGATCGACGGCGCACCGGTTCGAGCAGGCGCTCGACGAGCCTGAAGCGCGACGCGAGGCGTCGAGCAGGACGTCGAGCTCGACCGCCGACGACCTGCGCCGAGCTGATCGAGACGTTCAAGGCGATCTACGCGGACGAGACCGGCAGTCCGTTCCCGCAGGACGCGCGCGAGCAGCTGCGGCGCGCGGTGCGCGCGGTCTTCGACTCCTGGGACACGCCGCGCGCGCAGGTGTACCGGCGCGCGCACGAGATCCCGGACGACCTCGGCACGGCCGTCAACGTCGTCCAGATGGTCTTCGGCAACAAGGGCGACGGCTCCGGCACCGGCGTCTGCTTCACGCGCGACCCGTCGACCGGGCGAGCAGGGCGTCTACGGCGAGTTCCTCGCCGAACGCGCAGGGCGAGGACGTCGTCGCGGGCATCCGCACGCCGGAGCCGCTCGAGCGCGATGCAGGAGCGTGCTGCCCGAGGCGTACGAGCAGCTGCTCGGAGACGATCGCGCCGGCTCGAGGAGCACTACCGCGACATGCAGGACATCGAGTTCACGGTCGAGGACGGGACGGCTCTACCTGCTGCAGACGCGCACGCGCGAAGCGCACCGCGGCGGCTGCGCTGAAGGCGGCCGTGGACGATGGTCGACGAGGGGCTGATCTCGCGCGAGGAGGCGGTCGCGCGCATCGACCCGGCGCAGCTCGACCAGCTGCTGCACCCGATGATCGACCCGGCGCCGAGCTGCGAGGTCGCCGCGAAGGGTCTCAACGCCTCGCCGGGCGCGGCGTGCAGGCGCGATCGTCTTCGACGCCGACACCGCCGAGGCAGCGCGGCGAGGCGGGCGAGAGCGTGATCCTCGTCCGCTGGGAGACGACGCCCGACGACATCCACGGGATGATCGCAGGCGCAGGGGATCCTGACCGCCCACGGCGGCATGACCTCGCACGCGGCCGTCGTCGCGCGCGGGATGGGCAAGCCGTGCGTCGCCGGCTGCGAGGCGCTCGACGCTCGACGCTGCGCGCGCAAGGTCGCGCGGCGATCGGCGGCACGAGCTCGCACGAGGGCGACACGATCACGATCGACGGCGGCACCGGCGCGCGTGATCGTCGGCGCGGTGCGCGCTCGTCCCGCCGCAGATCAACGAGGACTTCCAGACGATCCTCGAGTGGGCGGACGACGCTGCGCCGGCTGAAGGTGCGGGCGAACGCCGACAACCCCGAGGACGCGGCCAAGGCGCGCGCGAGTTCGGCGCCGCAGGGGATCGGCCTCTGCCGCACCGAGCACATGTTCTTCGGCGACGAGCGGCTGCCCGTCGATGCGGGAGATGATCCTGGCGGCCGACGAGGACGGGCGGCGCGCTGCGCTCGACCGGCTGCTGCCGATCCAGCAGGCCGACTTCGAGGGGATCTTCGAGGCGATGGCGGGCCTGCCGGTGACGATCCGGCTGCTCGACCCGCCGCTGCACGAGTTCCTGCCGCCGCTCGAGGAGGCGCACGGACGAGCGGATGCGCGAGCGGATCCAGGTCGCTGCAGGAGTCGAACCCGATGCTCGGCACGCGCGGCGTGCCGGCTCGGGCTCATGTACCCGGAGATCTACGAGATGCAGGTGCGCGCGATCGTCGCGCGCCGCGATCGCCGTGCAGCGAGCGGACCGGCGAGCGCGCCGCTCGTCGAGATCATGCACCCGCTCGTCGGTTTCGGCGAGGAGCTGCGGCGGCTGCGCGAGCTGACGGTCGCGAGCGGCCGGCGAGGAGGGCGAGCTCGAGTACCTCGTCGGGACGATGATCGAGCTCCCGCGCGCCTGCGTCCGCGCCGACGAGATCGCCGAGCACGCCGACTTCTTCTCCTTCGGCACGAACGACCTGACGCAGACGGCGCTCGGCTTCTCGCGCGACGACGCCGAGGGCAAGTTCCTCACGCGCTACCTCGAGGACGGGCGTGCTCGAGCGGCAATCCGTTCGAGACGCTCGACCAGGACGGCGTCGGCGACCTGATGCGGATCGCCGTCGAGCGCGGCCGCGGCGCGACGGCACGACCTCAAGCTCGGGATCTGCGGCGAGCACGGCGGCGAGCCGAAGTCGGTCGCGTTCTGCCACCGGCTCGGGCTCGACTACGTCAGCTGCTCGCCCGTACCGCGTTCCGCTCGCCCGTCTCGCCGCCGCCCAGGCCGCGCTGACCGAGCAGGGCATCGGCGCGGTCGCGATCGGCGGCTAGCGCGCGCTAGGCGTAGCCGCGCAACCTTCCAGTACGCGATCGCGACGCTGATTGCGCCGATCGCAAGGAGACTCACGACCGACAGGAGGTCGATCCGCCTAGTACGCAGCGCTTCCTTGCCAAGCCGCGAGAGCGCGAGGATGCGTGAGGGCGCCGGCGGCTGCGCCACCGAGATGGCCTGCCGATCGAAATGCCCGGCACGGCAAAGCTGAAAGCGATGTTCACGATCAGCAGGGGCAGAGCGGCGCCGCCGAGCACATAGGTCCCCTGGCGCTCGAGCACGATCGCGGCGCCGAGGATTCCGTAAATCGCACCGGACGCGCCGACGGTGACGCCGGTCGGGGTCACGAGCAGGGCGCCTGCCGAGCCGGCGAGTCCGGAGACCAGGTAGAGCAGGAGGAATCGGACCGACCCGGAGATAGCTCTCGAGCGGCCGGCCGATCCACCACAGCGCCAGCATGTTGAGGCCGAGATGGAAGGGGCCGTAGTGGGAGGAACGCGGCGCTCAGCAGCCGGTACCAGTCGCCCTGTGCGACCAGTGGGCCGTAGAGCGCGCCATGCTCGAAGATCCAGCCCGAGTTGGCGTTGACGGAGCGCCGCCGGCGAGCTGGAGCAGATAGATGCCGACGTTGATGCCGATCAGCGTCATCGTCACGATAGTCGGGTTGCGGCTCGTGCTCTGCTGCACGTTCTGACGACCCGAGCTGCGCCCTTCGGCTGGCCCGGAGTGGTCGGGGCAGCGGATACCGACGGGGGCAAAGACCATGCAGTCAGGGCAGATCCCGCGCCCGCACTCGGAGCAGGAGACGCCCGTCTCGCGGTCTGGGTGTCGGTAGCACCTGAGGAGCTCGGCCATCCTGTCCAGCCTAGCCACCATGAGGGTTCACGTTGCGTTCACACCAGCCGATACGGCGGCCGCCCCGACCGGGATCGTGATCGACGTCCTGCGCGCGACCTCCACGATCGCGCAGGCGCTCGCCGCCGGTTACGAGCGTGTCCTGTGCGTGGCGGAGATCGAGCAGGCTCAGGCGCTGCGCGCAGAGCTCCCGGAGAGCATCGTCGGCGGCGAGCGGGACGCGATCAGGATCGAAGGCTTCGACGTCGGCGCGTCACCGCGCGAGTTCCTCGAGCCGCGGGCCAGGACGCTGATCCTCTCGACCACGAACGGCACGCGGACGATCGTCACGGCCGCCGAACGCTGCGACGAGGTGCTGCTCGGCAGCCTGCTGAACCTCGACGCGGTCGTAGCGGCTGCGCCGAGAGCGGAGCGAGGACGTGGCGATCCTCTGTGCCGGCTACACGGGCGCGTTCGCGCTGGACGATGCCTACTGCGCCGGCCGGATCGTGCAGCTGCTCGACGGCGAGCGGACGGACGCCGCTGTGGCGGCAGAGGCGATCGCCGCGGCTCTATCCGACCGCGCTCGACGGTCTCAACGCCCGAACCTACGGACCGCCCGGGCTCGAGGAGGACATCGCCTTCTGCGCCCGCGAGAGCGTGCTCGCTGCAGTGCCGCGGTTCGCCGGCATGCGCAGGCGCCGCCGCCGAGATCGTCCTTTAGCGCGTCAGCGATTCGCGTCGTTGTCGAGCCACGCACCCGACACGAGCGACCAGAACTCCGGTTGCGGCCGGAAGCCGAGTGACTCGTAGAACGCTTGAGCGTCGTCGGTCTGCAGCCCGACATGCTCGCCCGGGACCGCAGCGATCAACAGTCGCATCATCCGCGAGGCGATTCGCTGCCTCCGGTGGGACAACGCAGTCCAGACATCGACGACGTAGGCGTTGCAGACGCCGTCGGAGAGCAGGCGCGCGGTCCCGACGACACGGTCGCCGTCACGGGCAATCGCGACGTGTTGCGACTGCTCGAAGGAACGTCGGAAGCGCCTCGGGCGACCGTCCGTTGTCGAAGTCGTCCGCGATCAGGTCGGCTTTCACCGCCGGCCCAGTCGATCCCGTCGAGCGAGCTGTCGATCCGAACGGCCACGGCCTGAGCATCGCATGTGAAGCAACAGGCGTGATCCGGTGACCGGCGTCACAAGGGTCTGACCCTCGTGACCCGGGTCACGGAGAGAGCATCCGGTCGGCAATCGGCATTCCAGGCGCGAAGTTTGAGAAACGTTTGACAGGAACACCTGTTCGGGTGTAGAACATACGTTCCCATGATCGCCTGCCTCGCTCATTCCCGGTTTCGAGCTGCAGCGCGGCGCTGCGAGACAAGCCGAGGCTGGCGCTCGCGCCGGCGGCGCTCGCACCTGCGCCGGGAACGGAGCCGCTCGTGGGGCCGGTGACGGCCGCGGCCGAGCCGCGGGAGTGCAGCCGGGGATGCGGCTGGGCGAGGCGCTCGCGATGTGCCCGCAGCTCGTCCTCGTCGAGCAGGACCCCGCCGCGGTCGAGCAGGCGCTGGGAGGAGATCACTGCGGCGGCTCGAGGATGCGGGCTTCGCGGTCGAGCCGGCGGAGCCGGGCTGCGTCTACTTCGAGACGACGGGCGTCGAGCGGCTCTACGGCGGGCTCGAGGCGGCGCTCGAGCGTGCGCTCGCCGTCTGTCGGACCGGCCTGGGACCCGCGCGCGGGCGCTGCGCGAGCGGCGGTTCGCCGCCCTCGCGGCGGCGAGCGTCGCGCGTCCCGGGCAGGCACTCGTCGTCTCGACCGAGCAGGACGCGAGGCTTCCTGGCGCCGCTGCCGCTGTCGCTGCTGCCGCTCCGGCCGACCGGTACGCAGAGCTCGAAGGGCTCGGCGTGCGCAGCTCGGGCGAGCTCGCCGGCGCTGCCGGGCGAGCGGTCGCGGAGCGGCTGCGGCCGGGACGGACGGCAGGCGTGGGCGCTGGCACGCGGCGGGCAAGCGCTCGTGGTGCGCGGCAGGCGGCCGCCTGCCGAGCTCGTGGAGGCGCTCGAGTTCCCGGAGGCGGTCGGAAACGAGCTGACGCTCCGGCGCGCGTTCGGCTCGCTGCTCGACCGGCTGCTCGCACGGCCGGAGCGTGCGGGACGGCCGTTCCGCAAGGTCGCGCTCTCGGCGCGGCTCGTCGGCGGCGGCTCGTGGCGGCGCACGGTGACGCTGCGCGAGCCGACTGCCGACCGGCCCGCCTGCGCGCTGCGCTCGGCCCGAAGCTGCTCGAGATCCCGGCGCCCGTCGCTCGAGCTCCGGCTCGAAGCGGTCGAGCTCGCGGAGTCGGTCGGCCGAGCAGCTCGAGCTCGTGCAGCCCGGAGGCGACGAGGTGAATGCGCGCCTGAGCGACGGCCTGCGCCAGGTGCGCGCCAGCACCGGCTCGGGCTCGGTCGTCGCCGTCGTGGAGGTGGCGCCGTGGTCGCGGATTCCGGAAGCACGCGCGCTGTTCGTTCCGCGCGACGACTGAACGCGCCGCGGCCGGCGCTCGTCGAGGCGAGCCCGGTCGGCGTGCCGCGGCGGGTGAACCGCGCAGGCGGTCGCGCTCGTGCGCGAGGAGTGGCGCGTCGTCGACCGCTGGTGGACGGAGGAGCCGGTCGACCGCCGCTACTTCGACGTCGTGCTCGAGTCGGGCCAGAACGCGTGCGTCTTCCGCGACGAGGAAGCCGGCTGCTGGTTCAGCCAGCGGGCTTGATCGCCTCGTGAGCGAACGACTCCCATCCGCCGCGAGCGCCGCCGGGACGACCACCCACTGCTTGAACGGTCGGCCCTCCGCGCGGGATCGAAGAGGTGCGCCCCGTCGAGGGCCAGCGCTCGCGCATGCGTGTCGGGGTCGGGCAGCTTGAAGACCATCGAGCCGCGTGTGAAGCCGGCGACCATCTTTCCGTTCCGCTTCACACAGGGCATGCCCATCATCTGCGAGAGCGTGACGTTGTCATGCTGAGCGCAGAGGTCGTCGACGAGCTCGTCGTAGCGCTCCCTCGCGTCCACCCGTCGAGTTTACGCCCGGATTTCCAGGAGTCGTCCGTCCTCGAGTGCATAGAGGCACGTGAGCCGATCCGAGGCCGGCCCCGGTGCAGCCCGCACTTCGATCTGGATCTCTTCCCTGTCGATGAGGAGCGGGCCGGCTTCGGCCGTCACGATCAGCGCCTCTCGATCGGGTCGGCCACCGATCCGCAGGAGGATCCTCGGAATCGAAGCCGGGTGTGACGCCGGCGAAGGTAGTCGGCGAAGCCGCCGCCCGGAGCATGAAAGTTGAGGTACCGCAGCTCCTCCGTCGGGTTCGCGTTCCGGAACGCGTGGACGACCGGCGGCGCGAACCACAAGCGATCCAGCCGGGACGGCAGTCTCCTGACGGTCGGCGCCGAGGCCGACCGTCAGCTCGCCGGCGAGGACGTAGAAGAGGTCGGTGTGGTGCCTGGTGGATGTGGGGATTCGCGCCGTCCTTTCCGCGGCCCGAACCGCGTCCACGTCGCGCAGAGCACCTCGCGGTCGCAGAGGATCTCGACCCGCCGGTCCTCGGAGTCGCCGACGACCTCGCCTTCGCCGGGGACTAGGAGGATCGGGTGGCCTACGTCGAGCTCCACTGCCATTCAGCCTATTCGTTCCTCGACGGTGCCTCGCACCCAGAGGAACTGGCGTTGCGAGCGGCCGAGCTCGGCTACGAGGCGCTCGCGCTAACCGACCACGAGGGCGTCTACGGCTCGCTCGAGCTCGCCCACGCGGCCAAGCTCGTCGGCGTCCGGCCGATCACAGGCGCCGAGGTGACGCTGCACGGCGGCGTCGCACGTGACCTTGCTCGTCGAGTCCTCCCAGGGGTACGCGAACCTCTGCCGCCTGCTGACCGCGGCGCACGCGCACACGCGGCCGAAGGAAGGGATCCTGCTGCCGCCCGCGCTCGACCCTGCTCTCCTGGCCGAGCTGAACGCGAGGGCTCGTCTGCCTCTCGGGCTGCGCGCGACAGGGCCTCGGTGTCCGTGACCCGAACGCCGCCGCCGCCGCTCGCCGCGCGCTTCGGCCGCGAGCGCTTCTACGTCGAGCTGCAGCGCCCGTTCGAGCGCGGCGACGCGCCGCCGGAACGCGCTCCTCCGCGACCTCGCCGACTCATGCGGGCGTCGAAGACCGTCGTCACCGGCAACGTCCATGCGCACTACTCTGCGCCGCACCGCGCTCCAGGACGTGCTCGGTCGCGATCCGCCACAGCACCTCGCTCGAGTCGTGCGAGCGTCGAGCGGCGCGGCAACCGCGAGAGCATCCTGCGAGCGCCCGCGGAGATGCTCGAGCTCTTTCCGACGACCGCGATGCCGTCCTGCGCACGGCCGAGGTCGCCGCGCGGCTCGAGTTCGACCTGACGCAGGAGCTCGGCTACCGCTACCCCGACTTCTCCGACGGCGCCGAGCCCGCGATCCGGCAGCTCGCCCGAGGTCTGCGAGCGACGCCTTCGCGGAGCGCTACCCGCCGAGTAACAGACTGTTGCTCGGTCAGGCCCGGGCGCGGCTCGAGACGGAGCTCAGCACTGATCGACGAGCTCGGCCTCGCCGGCTTCTTCCTGCTCCACTGGGAGGTGCTCGAGCTCGCGCGGGAGATGCGCCTGCGGGATCCGCGGGCCTGGCGTCGCCGCGCCGCTTCCTGCCGCCCGGACGTGGGCGCGGCTCGCTCGGTCGGCTCGATCGTCTGCTACCTGACCGGGCTCTCGCACGTCGACCCGGTCGCGCAGAATCTCTCGCTCGGCCGCTTCCTCAACCGCGAGCTGATCGTCGGTGCCGGACATCGACCTCGACTTCCCGCGCGACATCCGCGAGAAGCTGATCGTCGGCGTCACCGAGCGCTACGGGCGCGAGCACGCCGCGCTCGTCGCGAGCTTCTCCACCTACCGCGCGCGCGGCGCGATCCGCGACGTCGGCAAGGCGCTCGGCCTCCCGTTCGCCGAGCTGGAGCGGCTCGCGCGCGTCTCCGACGGCTGGAACGCGACGCAGGTCGCCGAGGAGCTCGCGCGCCTGCCCGAGGCCGACCGGCGGCTGCCTCGCCGCGCTGGCGCGCCTTCGCCGAGCTGACGCGCGAGATCGCCGGCCTGCCGCGCCACATCTCGCAGCACCCGGGCGGGATGGTGATCTCGTCGCGGCCGCTGATCGAGCTCGTGCCCGGTGCAGCCGGCGGCGATGGCCGGCCGCCAGATCTGCCAGTGGGACAAGGACTCGTGCGCCGACGCCGGCTTCCTCAAGATCGACCTGCTCGGCCTCGGGATGCTCTCGGCGGTCGAGGATTGCGTCGAGCAGATCGCGCGAGATGCTACGGCGAGCCGATCGACCTCTCGCGGATCCCGCTCGACGACGCCGACGGTCTACGCGGAGATCCAGCGCGCCGACACGGTCGGCGACTTCCAGATCGAGAGCCGCGCGCAGATGCAGAGCCTGCTGCGGACGAAGCCGGAGAACCTCGACGACCTGACGGTGCAGGTCGCGCTCGTGCGGCCCGGGCCGATCCAGGGCAAGGCGGTGCACCCGTACATCGACGCACCGCGAGCGGCTGCGCGATCGACCCGACCTTCGTCCCGCCGGTCGACCACGAGCTCGCTGCGCGAGCCGCTCCGCGACACGCTCGGCGTCGTCGTCTTCCAGGACCAGGTGCTCGACGTGGCGATGGCGCTCGCCGGCTTCACGATCGGCGAGGCGGAGGGGCTGCGGCGGGCGATGAGCCGCAAGCGGAGCGAGGAGGCGATCGAGGCCTTCCGCCAGCGCGTTCGTCGAAGGCGCCGCTCGGAACGGCGTCGATGCGGAGCCGGCGACGTCGTCTACGACAAGCTCGTCGGCGTTCTCCGGCTTCGGCTTCCCGAAGTCGCATGCGGCCGCGTTCGGCGCTGCTCGCCTACCAGTCCGCGTGGCTGCGCCACCACTATCCGGCCGAGTTCCTCTGCGCGCTCCTGAACGCGCAGCCGATGGGCTTCTACCCGCCGTCGAGTCTGGTGCGCGACGCCCAGCGGCGGGGGTGGAGGTGCGGCCACCGGATGTGAACCTGAGCGGGTGTCGGCTGCACCCTCGACGAAGGCGCGGTGCGGCTGGGGCTCTCCTACGTGAAGTCCGGTGGGAACCGACGACGCGGAGGCGCTCGTCGCAGAGCGCGACGCGAACGGCGCTGTATGCCGGCGTCGCGGATCTCTCCCGCCGCGTGCCACTCGATGCACGCGAGCTCGAAGCGCTCCTCCGCAGCGGTGCCTGCGACTGCTGGGGAAAGCGGCGCGACCTGCTCTGGAGCTCGGGCTCGTGATCCGCCCGAAGACCGTTCAGCGGGAGAACAAGCAGCTGACGCTCGAGCTCGACCCGACCACGGCGACTCCCGGCCTGCGCGACCTGAACGCGTGGGAGCGGATGCTCGCCGACTACTCGATGACGAGCGTCTCGATCGACGTGCATCCGCTGACGCTGCTGCGCCCGCACCTGCCGCCTGGAGTGCTCCCGAGCAACGAGCTGAACGAGGCTCCGCACCGAAGCCGGGTCGCGTTCGCCGGGATGGCGGTGGCGCGGCAGCGCCCCGCGACCGCGAGCGGGATCGTCTTCATGCTGCTCGAGGACGAGCTCGGCCAGGTGAACCTGATCGTCTCACCGGAGATCTACGAGCGAACCGCGCGATCGTCCGGGGCGAGCCACTGCTGCTCGTCCGCGGCCGCTTCGAGCGGATCAAGGAGAACCGGAACATCATCGTCGACATCGCTCGAGAGCCTCGTCCGCTCGCCCGTCGCCTGCGAGCAGCGACGTCGGTGCCAGCTGCCAGCGGCCCACCACTTCGGACATAGGTGACCACAGCGCTGGCCCGCGAACGGCAGTGCCCTTCCGCCCATGTCCTTCGCACCCGTCCGGGGACTGTCCCGGACGAGTCCGCAACGGATGGTGTGTGGAGCAATCGCTGCTGAATTGTTCCGAGGCTGGCCACAACGGCCGCTTGGCCGTTCGCGACCAGCGCCTGGTCGAGTCGGAGTGCGGTGTTCACGAGCCCGATGTGCGAGAACGCCTGCGGGAAGTTGCCGACGAGCCGCTCGCGCCGGGTCGTACTCCTCCGACAGCAGGCCGAGGTCGTTGCGGAGCGCCAGCAGCCGCTCGAACATCTCGCGCGCCTCGTCGAGCTCCGCCGAGCAGGACGAGGTTGTCGACGAACCAGAACGTGCAGAGGCAAGAACGCGCCTTCGCCGGGCGGCAGGCCGTCCACGTCTCGTCGCTCCTCGTCGTGCCGGTAGCGATGACGAAGCCGTCCTGCAGCAGCTCCGCGCTCGCATCGCTTCGAGCGTGCCGCGCGCACGCGCGGGTCGTCGGCCGGCAGGAAGCCGACGAGCGGGATCGTCAGCAGGCTCGCGTCGAGCCGCTTCGAGCCGTAGTACTGGACGAACGAGCCGAGCTCGTCGTCGAAGCCGCGCTCGCAGCACCTCGGCGTGGATCTCGTCGCGGACGCGCCGCCAGCGGTCGACCGGCCCTTCGCGGCCGAACTGCTCCGACGGCCTTGACGCCGCGGTCGAACGCGACCCAGGCCATCACCTTCGAGTGGGTGAAGTGGCGGCGCGGCCCGCGCACCTCCCAGATCCCCTCGTCGGGCTCGTGCCAGCGCCGCTCGAGGTCCAGCGAGCAGACGCGCTGGAGCGCCCACGACTGCGTCGTCCGGCGCGATGCCGCGCCGCGCGCGCCTGGTGGAGCACGTCGATGACCTCGCCGTAGACGTCGAGCTGGAACTGCGTGCTGGCGCCGTTGCCGACGCGGACCGGCCGCGAGCCCTCGTAGCCGGGCAGCCAGCGGCAGCTCGCACTCGGTCAGCCGCCGCTCGCCGGCGAGCGCCGTACATGATCTGGAGGTCGGCCGGGTCGCCGGCCACGGCGCGCAGCAGCCAGTCGCGCCACGCCTCGCCTCGTCGTCGTAGCCGCGCTCGAGCAGCGCGTCGAGCGCGAACGTCGCGTCGCGCAGCCAGCAGTAGCGGTAGTCCCAGTTGCGCACGCCGCCGATCTGCTCCGGGAGCGAGGTCGTGGGCGCCGCGACGATGCCGCCGGTCGGCTGGTAGGTCAGCGCCTTCAGCGTCATCAGCGAGCGCGTCACGGCGCTCCTGCCAGCGGCCGCTCGTAGGTGCAGCTCGCCGAGCCACTCGCGCCAGAACGTGCACGGTCTCGTCGAGCGCCTGCTCGCGGATCGATCGCCGGCGGTGGTCGTGCTCGATGCGACGGATACCAGGTCGAGCACGAACGGCGCTCGCTCGCCCGCGCTCGACGGTGAACTCCGACGACGGTGCGCAGGTTCTCGCCGCGCACTCGGCGCCGGCGTGCGCAGCGCGAGCGCGTCCGGGCCCGCGATCGCGACCCGCGAGTCGTCCGTCGAGCCGGCGCACCCACGGGACGATCGCGCCGTAGTCGAACCGGATGACGAGCTCCATCCGCATCGGCACCGAGCCCTCGACGCCCTCGACGATCCGCACGACGTCCGGCTCCTCGCCGCGCGGCGGCATGAAGTCGATCACCCGCACGACGCCCGCCTCGGTGTGGAACTCGAGCTCGTGCACGAGCGTGTCGCTCGCGGTAGCGGCGCTCGGCGTGGATCACGTCGCAGTCCGGCGCGAGCAGCCAGCGGCCGTGCCACTCGTCGCCGAGCGAGTGCCGCGAAGCAGGCGCCCGAGTCGAAGCGCGGCAGGCAGAGCCAGTCGATCGAGCCGTCGCGGCCGACGAGCGCAGCCGTCTGCAGGTCGCCGATCAGGCCGTAGTCCTCGATCCTCATCGAGCCTCTCCTAGAGACGCCGCCGTCAGCTTCGGAAAGCGCTTTCGCGCGGCGCGGCCGAACGCCTGCTCGTAGGCCTCCGAGAGTCGTCGTCGAGCGTGCGTCGCGTACGTGTCGCGCAGCTCTTCCAGCCGCTCCGACGATCGATCTCGAGCACGAGCTGATAGGTCGCCATACGCCTCCTCGGCGTCCTCGCGCTCGGCCGCGTCGTAGGCACGGCGCTGCCGTCTCCGGCTTCGCTGCAGGAGCTCGTGCATCGTCCTCGACGAACAGGTCGAGCTGGCGCGCGGACCAGGTCGCCGAAGCGGTCGCGGCGGAAGATCACGCGAGCTCGCGGTAGAGGTCGAGGTGCGCGGCGCGCGAGGCGTCCCAGGTCAGCTCCTCGCGGGCGCGCAGCGCTCCGGCGCGAGCGTCGGCGAGCGCCGACTCGGTCGTCGAGCAGCTCTCGGATCGCGTTGCCCAGCGCCGTCGACGTCGTCGGCCGGGACGACGCGGCCCGCGCCGAAGTACGCACCGGCTCGGCGAGACCGCCGACGTCGTAGACGACCGCGCGGCACGCCGGCGCCGAGCGCCTGCAGGAGCGCGCCCGCTCTGGTCGAGCTCCGCGCGGTAGGGGAAGACGGCGACGGTCGACTCGCCGAGCGCACGGCTCGATCCTCCGCCGAGAGTAGCCGAGCCGAGCTCCGCGCCGTCGAGGCGAGTAGCGGCCCGACCGATCGCCGGCGACGAGCAGCCGCGCCCCGTCCGCTCGGGCAGCCTCGGCCGAGTGCTCGACCTGCTTGTAGGGCCGGACCATGCCCAGCGCGAGCACGGTCGCGCCGTCGTCGGCGCTCGGTCCGGATCGCTCGGGAAAGACGGGGTGGGGGATGACGCGGAGCTTCCGTCCGGCGACGCCGAACGCGGCGAGCGTCTGCCGCCCTCGCTCGGAGTGGACGACGATGCGCTCGAAGCGGCCGAAGAGCGCGCCGCCAGAGCCCGGCCTTGCTGGACGCCGTCCGCCGCGGCAGCAGGTCGTGCGCCGTGAAGACGAGCGGCGCGCGGTGGCGCAGCAGCCGCGCGTCGAGCTCCGGCGCGGCGAGCCACTGCAGGTGGACGACGTCGGCAGGGACGCGCGGCGAGCCGAGCAAGCCCGAGCGGGTGCTCGAGCACCTTCAGCGGCAGGCGCAGGCGTGACCGGCTGGAAGAGCCGCGACGAGAGCGGGTAGAAGATCTCGCGCCGGCGGTAGCCCGTCCGGCACCGGGCGACGTCGCCGAAGCGGAAGCGGGAGGTGACGAGCTCGACCTCCGCGCCCGCGCGCGCGAGCGCCGCCGCGAGCGCGTGGTCGTACGGCGGCGTGAAGGCGGGTGGGTCGGCGACGACGACGCGCATCGCTCGTAGGGCTAGTGCCGCGATGCTCGTCCGCAGCTGGAACCTCTTTCACGGCAACACCCTCCCGCCCGGTCGGCGCAGCCACCTGGAGCGAGATGATCCGGCTCGCCACGGCCGATCGGCCGGATGTCGCTCTGCCTGCAGGAGGTGCCGCTCTGGGCGCTGTCGCGGCTGCCGCACTGGAGCGGGATGACGTCGCAGCGTCGATGCCGTCACCCGCAGCGCCGCTCGGCGCCTGGCTCGGCGGCGTGATCACGCGGCTCAACAACGGGCTCTTCCGCTCCAGGCCTCGCCGGCCAGGCGAACGCGATCCTGCTCGCGCCGCGGTCTCGAGCGCGCTCGAGCACCACACGCTCAGGATCGACCAGCGCCGCGAAGAGCCGCGCTACTGCCACGCCGTCCGCCTCGAGGGCCTCGTGGTCGGGAACCTGCACGCGACGAGCGACATCCGCCAGCCGGAGGTCGCCGGCCGCGCGAGATCGTGCGCGCGGAGGCGTTCGTGACCGCGCATCGCCGGCGGCGCTTCCGTGCGTGCTCGCAGGCGACTTCAACCTGCGGGCGGAACACCTGCCGCGAGCTTCCAGGGCTGGTCGGCGCTCGGGCCCGGGATCGACCACGTGCTCGTGCGCGGGCTCGCCGCCTCGCCGCTCGCCGTGCTGGCCGGTCGAGCGTCGTCGTCAGAATGGCGTCGTGCTCTCCGATCACGCTCCCGTCGGAGGTGACGGTCGGATGACGCCCGAGGAGGCACGCGCGCTCTTCCCGGTCCTCGAGCACGCTCGCCTATCTCAACGCGGGCGACCTTCGGGCCGCTCGCCCGGCCGACGATCGACGCGGTGCAGCAGCTGCGCGCAGACGGAGTTGAGCGCGGCCGAGTCGGGAAGCCGTACTTCGACCGGCTCCTGCAGCTGCGAGCGGACGTGCGCGCGGCGCTCTGCTGCGCTCGTCGGCGTCGAGCCGGAGCACGTCTCGCTGACGGGCTCGACGACGGACGGCTGCAACATCGTTCTCGCAGGGCTCGACCTCGGGCCGGACGACGAGGTCGTCATCACGCGCGAGGAGCACTTCGGGCTGACTCGGGCCGGTGCACGCGAGCGGCGCCCGCGTCGTCGTGGTCGACGCCGACCCGGACGCAATCCTCGCCGCGGTGACGCCGCGCACGCCGCCTGCTCGCCGTCTCGCACGTGCTCTGGACGAGCGGCCGCGTGCTCCCCGTGCACGAGCTGCGCGAGCGCTCGGGCGTGCCCGATGCTCGTCGACGGCGCCCAGTCGGTCGGGCGCGATCCCGGTCGACTGCGAACGGCCTCGACTTCCTGACGATCTCCGGCCAGAAGTGGCTCTGCGGGCCGGACGCGACGGGCGCGCTCGTCGTCGCCGACCCGGAGCGGCTGCGCGTCGCCCGGCCGAGCTACTTCTCGCAGTCCGCCTACGAGCCGACCGGGCAGCTTCGAGCCCGCAGTCGGCGCGGCCCGCTTCGATCCCGGCTGGATCCCGACCGCCAGCCTCGCTGGGCTTCCTGACCGCGCTCGAGCTGCCGCCCGACTGGCGTTTCGAACGCGCCGCGGAGCAGGCCCGCCGCTGCCGCGAGCTGCTGGCAGCCGCTCGTCGAGGTCGTACCCGGAGACGCAACGCTCGTCGCCTTCCGCGCGGAGGATCCGCCGGCCGCTGGTCGCGCCGCCTTGCGGAGACGGACGTCGCCGTGCGCGAGATTCCGGGCAGCGGCCTCGTCCGCGTCTCGTGCGGCTGGTGGACGAACGACGACGACCTCGCACGGCTGACCGCCGCCTTGTAGACAGTCTGTTACCAGGTCGGCGGGACGTCCGCGGCGGTGCGCAGGCCGAGCTCCTTCGAGATCGGCTGCAGCGCGGCGACGACGTTCGCGATGTGCTCGTCGAGCTCGACCCCGAGCAGCTCGGCGCCCGCGTAGACCTCGTCGCGGTGCACCCCGGCGGCGAACGACGGCTGCTTCAGCTTCTTCTTGACCGACTTGGGCTCGAGCCCGTCGAGGCCGGTCGGGCGGACGAGCCCGCACGCGTGGACGAAGCCGGAGAGCTCGTCGCACGCGAAGAGCGTCTTCTTCGAGCGGCGTGTCGCGCGGCAGGTCGAGGTGCTCGGCGTGCGAGAGCGATCGCGTCGATCACGTCCTCGGGATAGCCCTCCTCGCGGAGGATCGGCGCGCCGTCCTGGGGATGCTGGTCGAGCGTGGGGTGGATCTCGTAGTCGAAGTCGTGCAGGAGCGCCGACGACGGCCCAGAGCTCCTCGTCCTCGCCGAACCGGCGCGCGTAGGAGCGCGTCGGACGCCTCGACGGCGAGCGCGTGCCGAAGCAGCGACTCGCTCTTCGTGTAGCGCGTCAGCGTCTCCCACGCCCTGTCGCGCGTCAGCTCCATCGGACGTCTACGATACCCCGCCTCGTGAGCACGACTACGCTAGCCACCGGAATGCAGTCCTTCGTGATCGAGGGCGGGCGCCCGCTCGGCGGGACGATTCGCGCCGCCGGGAACAAGAACGGCGCCCTCCCGATCCTGGCTGCGCTGCGTGCTCGCCACCGAGCCCGTCGCAGCTGACGAACGTCCCGCGGATCCGCGACGTCGAGACGATGGTCGAGCTGCTCGCGGACATCGGCGCCGACGTCGAGCTGGACCGGCCGAGAACGACAGTCCGCGTCGATCCGACGGGCATCATCAAGACGGAGCTCGACGAGGAGCTCTGCCGGCCGCGATCCGCGCGCTCGTTCCTGCTCGCCGGCCCGCTGCTCGCCCGCTTCGGCCGCGCGACCGTGCCGCCGCCCGGCGGCGACGTGATCGGGCGCCGGCGGCTCGACCCGCACATCCACGCGTTCGCGGAGCTCGGCGCCGAGATCGTCGATCGACGGCGCGCTACGAGATGACGCACCGCCGGCCTTCGCGGCAAGCGCGATCTTCCTCGACGAGGCGAGCGTGATGGCCACCGAGAACGCCGTCATGGCGGCCGTCGCTCGCCGAGGGCGAGACGATCGATCGGGAACGCGGCCTGCGAGCCGCACGTCCAGGACCTCTGCCGCTTCCTCGTCTCGCTCGGCGCGCAGATCGAGGGGATCGGCTCGAACGTCCTCCGCATCCAGGGCGTCGACCAGCTCGGCGGCGGCGCGTGGCGCGTCGCGCCCGAGCACATCGAGGTCGGCGAGCTTCATCGGCCTCGCGGCCGCGACCGGCGGCGACCTCACGATCGAGGACGTCGAGCCGCGATGACCTGGTCTCGATCCTGCCGGCGTTCGAGCGCCTCGGCGTTCGGGTCGGAGGTCGGGGAGACGACGGTCCGCGTGCCGCCCGGGCCAGGAGCTCGTGATCCAGGACGACCTCGGCGGGCAGATCCCGAAGATCGAGGACGGCCCGTGGCCCGCGTTCCCGGCCGACCTCACGTCGATCGCCGTCGTCGTCGCGACGCAGGCGCGCGGGACGGTGCTCGTCTTCGAGAAGATGTTCGAGAGCCGCCTGTTCTTCGTCGACAAGCTCGTCTCGATGGGCGCGCGGATCATCCTCTGCGACCCGCACCGCGTCGGTCGTCACCGGCCCGGCGCGGCTCTACGGCGCAGCGGCTGACGAGCCCGGACATCCGCGCCGGCATGGCGATGCTGATCGCCGCGCTCTGCGCCGAGGGCACGTCGACGATCGGCAACGTCGGCGAGATCGACCGAGGCTACGAGCGCATCGACGAACGCCTGCGGAACCTCGGCGCTCAGATCGAAGCGCGTCGAGGCCTGAGCGCGCGTCGAGCGGGCCGGGTATTCTGCGCCTGCGCCACGGCTCGCGCGCGACGTCGAGGACGCCGTAACCGAGCTGCGAGGCTCCACGTTCCCCGCCGGAGGCTGTCGCGCTTGAGAATCGCCGCGACCTCCTTTGCGCGGAGCCGCGGGTTCGCCGCCCAGACGAGCGCCGCAGCACCGGCCACCTGCGGTGCGGCAAACGACGATGCCGCTGGCGTAGCCGTAGAGCCCTGCGGCCGAGCCCGGGAGGCTGACCCGCGGATAGCGCGACTCGGAGGAGGCGGCGGAGACGGCGCCGAAGACGGCGTCGCCGGGCGCTGCGAGGGAGATGTGCGTGCCCGGTGTTGGAAAACGACGCGCGTCGCGCCTGACTTCGTCGACGCACCGACCGAGAGCCGCGTCCGCCGACGCCGCGCGAGCCGACGGGCTGCAGGAGCGCAGCCGGATACTCGACCGGATTCCCGCCTCGATGGCTGTTGCCGATCGCCGCGACCAGGCAGGGCGCCCTTGGAGACGGCGTAGTCGACCGCTCGGCGTTCCGTCGAGGAGGTCGTCGGACCGCCCAGGCTGAGGTTGATGATCCGTGCGCCGTGATCGACGGCGTAGACGATCGCGGCGGCCTCGTCGACGTCCGTGAACGAACCGTGCCGGTCAGCCGCCTCGATCACCATCAGGCGGGCGTCGCCGGAGCTGCCCGCGATGCCGTCGCCGTTGGAGCTCGAGCCCGCGGCGAGTGAGGCGACGAAGGTGCCGTGGCCGTTCGGGTCCGAAACGGCGGCACCCAGTGCGCGCACGTTGTAGCTCAGCGGCGTCTTGGCGGCGAGATCCGGTGCGGCCAGGTCGGCGCCGGTGTCGATCACGGCGATCGTGATCCCGGCGGTTGCGTGTGCCACGGCTTCCGGAACGAGGTCGGAGCGAGTCGCGGCGTACCGCCACTGGAAGACGGGCTGCGGGGAGGAAGTGAGACTCGGCTCCGCCTTTGACCAACGCGCGTGGCGGTTCGCTCGACGCGTGATCCCGGCTCGCGGGCGATCTCGAGCGCGAACTTCGCCGCGTCACCGGCCGGTCGCAGCTCGGCGACACCCAACGCGGGGACCTCGACGCGATCCGGGCCGGATGGCGCTGCAGGGCCTGCGCGGAAGGCTGCCTCGCTCGTATAGGGAGACGACGGTGCTGCCGGTCGGCCCCGCCACGGGGCGCTGCGGTTGGATCCGGCGCATGGCTGCGCCCGTGATCACAAAAGTCGCCAAGATGGCGATCCCGCACAGGTTGACAAGCCGCATCCAGCTCTCCCTTAACTGGAGGATCTCAGACGAATCCACTCTGATGATCGGCGCTTGTCCGAGAAAATGAAAACCCCCGATTCGCTAGGCTCGCCATCCGATGAGTGCCCGGGTCTCCTCAGGAAATGGAACGACGAATGTCGCCACGGGCATTCCAGTCCTCGATCATCTGCTCACGCTGCTCGCGCGGAGCGGACGCTTCGAGCTCGCGCTCGAACTGGCTCCGGGCGACGCGGAGGCCGAGGTTGCGGAAGCCGGCCGAGCGCTCGGCGAGGCATCTGCAGGCCTGCTTCGCGCCGACGGCGCCCACGGACACGGCTCGGCGTTCCTGCCGGCCGACGAGGCTCTCGCCCAGGTGGCGCTCGAGGTCTCGGAGCGGCCGCTGGTCGCCAGCAACGTCGATCTGACCGAGGCGCGGGCGGGAGGGCTCGGCAGTGACCTCGCCGCCCGCTTCCTCGACGCGTTCGCGGACGCGGCGGGTTGACGCTGCACGTCCGGCTGATCGACGGCGAGGACTCGCGTCAGCGTCCTCGAAGCAATCTTCAAGGCGCTCGGCGCCGCTCTGGCGGAAGCGTCCAACCGAGCCTGAACCGAGAAGGAGAACCCGTGGCAGAGAAGGAGATCGTCCGCACCGAGCGTGCGCCCGCTCCGTTCGAGGGCGCGCCGTACAACCAGGCCGTCAAGGTCAGGCGGCCTCGTCTTCGTCGCCGGCCAGCTCGGCCTCGCCTGGACGGGACCGGGATGGTGGGTGGTGGCGTCGCCGAGCAGACGGAACAGGCGATGCAGAATCTGAGCGCGATCCTGGCGGGAAGCGGGGAGCAGTCTGGAGCAACTCGCCAAGACGACCGTCTTCCTGCAGAACCTCGACGACTTCGCGGCCATGAACGAGGTGTACGCGACACACGTCGGCGAACGCGCCGCCGGCCAGGTCGACCGTGGAGGTGGCGAAGCTCCCGTCCGGCGCCCTCGTCGAGATCGAGGCGATCGCCCACGTCTGACCAGAATGTCCCCGTGCGGGACTCGGTCGCCGATTACGTGCACTCGCTCGGGCCTCGACGCCTACGTCGTCGGCGGCGCGGTGCGCGACAAGCTGCTCGGGATCCCCGTGAAGGATCTCGACTTCGTCGTCCCGGGCGTGGGCCACGCCGAGCTGCGGGCCGCACTCGAGCCGCACGGCGAGGTCGAAGACCTCGATCGTCGGCGACCAGCGCGGTCGGCGTCCGCCTGCTGCCGCGCGACCGGGCCGCTCCGCGCGCTCAGCCGGCGGGCATCGAGTTCGCGCCGCCGCGGGTCGAGCGCTCCACCGGCCCCGGCCGACACGACTTCGAGATCGTCGCCGACGCGGGCATCTCGCTCGAGCAGGACATGGAGCGGCGCGACTTCACGATCAATCGCGATCGCGCAACGGCTCGAGACCGCGTGAGGTGCTCGATCCACTGGCGGCCGGGCTGATCTCGAGCGCAGGGTCCTCCGGACGACCAGCCCGACGAGCTTCCGGGACGACCCACTCCGGATCGTGCGCGGGCTTCGCTTCGTCTCTCAGCTCGATGTCGATCCCGACGAGGGACACGCTGCGACAGATGCGCGAGTGGGCGCCGCGAGATCGAGCATCGTCTCGGGCGAGCGGATCGGCGGCGGGCTGGCCGCGGACGGGATGGGCGAGCTCTCGAAGCTCCTGCTGGGCGCGAAGCCGGCGAAGGCGCTGCGGCTCGCCCGCGACGCCGGCGTGCTCGTGCACCTGCTGCCGGAGATGGAGCCCGCGATCGGTTTCGACCAGGAGAGCCGCCATCACGACCTCCCGCTCGACGAGCACACCTTCGAGGTCGTTCAGGCGGCGGCCGACGCCGGCGCGCCGCTGCGGGTGCGGCTCGCGGCCCTTCTGCACGACCTCGGCAAGCCGGAGTCGGCCTGGCGCGGACGCCGACGGCCGCCTGCACTTCTACGCGAAGCCGAAGCTGGTAAGCGCGGTCACGAGGAGATCGAGCCGAGATCGCTTCGCGCATGCTGAACCGGCCTGCGCTACCCCGGCCAAGCTGCGGCAGCGGGTCAGCGCGATCGTGCGCGAGCACATGTTCGGAGTGACGGCGCCGGACGACACCGCCAAGGCGCGAAAGTTCCTCCACCGCCACGGCGACGAGCTCGCATTCGATCTCGTGGCGCCACAAGCGGGCTGATCTCCAGGGCGAAACGGGAGGCGCCGAACGACACGACCCGCGGGGAGCTCTGAGCGTCTCGACCTCTTTCACGGGACCCTCGTGCGCGAGCTCGACAGCCCGCACAGGCTCGACCAGCTCGCCGTCGACGGCAACGACCTGATCGAGCTCGGCTGGGAGGCCGGACCAGCGCTCGGCGCAGGACTCGAGCACCTGCTGGCCTGCGTGATCGGCGACCCGAGCCTGAACGACGCGCGAGTGGCTCTCTCCGAGGCCGAGAGGCAGCGCACGTGATCCGCTGGCGACCGCCGGGACCGTAGCCGAGATCGCCTTCTCGACTCGCGCGAAGGCGGTGTCAGCGAGGGGCCGTACGCCTCGCTCAACCTCGGCCGCGATGAACGGCGACGACGTCGACCGCGTCGACGAGAACCGGCGCCGGCTCGTGCGCGGAGATCGGCGGCGACTCCCTCCGGCTCGCGCTCAACCGGCAGGTTCACTCGACGCTCGTGCACCGCGCCGAACCGGAGCGCGCGGCGAAGCCGGGCGACGGGCTCTGGACCGAAGAGCCGGACGTTCCGGTCCTCGCGCTGAGCAGCCGACTGCGTCCCGATCGCGCTCGCGCGCGTCGGCGCAGCGACCGGCCGGTGTCGCCGTCGTTGCACGTCGGCTGGCGGGGACTGCTCGCTGGGATCGTTGCCGAGAGCGCGGTCGCGCGCTCGGCGGCCGGCTGCATCGCGGCGGCGATCGGCCCAGCGATCGGACCGTGCTGCTACGAGGTCGCGACGACAGTCGCCGAGCCCGTTCACGGCTGCGCTTCGGGCCGGATCGTCTGCGGCGGCCGGAACCTCGATCTCTGGAGCGCCGCCGACCGCGGCGCTGCGCGAAGCGGGCGTCGAGCAGGTCGAGCGCGTCGACCTCTGCACGTCACTGCCATCCGGAGCTCTTCTTCTCGCACCGGCGCGACCGGCAAGCCACGCGGCGTCCAGGGAGTGATCGCGCGTGTCGCCTGAGCGCGTTCGGCGCCGCGTACGAGCGCATCCAGGCCGAGGTCGGCGCGAACGTAACCGTCGTTGCGCGCGACGAAGTACGTGCCGCTCGAGGAGATGGCGGCGCTCGCCGAGGCGGGCGTCGAGGTCGGTCGGGGAGAACCGCGCCCAGGATCTCGAGCGCGAAGCACGCGCGTCTACGGCGACGCGTTTCGCTGGCATTTCATCGGCCACCTGCAGTCGCAACAAGGCGAAGGTCGTGAACGGCATCTGCGAGCTCGTGCCACTCGCTCGGCGTCGGAGTCCGCGGCCGAGCGGCTCGACGGTTCCGGCGCTCGTCGAGGTCAACCTCTCGGGCGAGGCCGTCGAAGTCGGGCGTCGCGCCGACGAGCTGCCGCGATTCCTCGGGCTCTACGGTGACGTGCGCGGCCTGATGACGATGCCGCCGGCCAGCGACGGACCCGGAGGCGTCGCGGCCGTACTTCCGCCGCCTGCGGCGAGCTCGCCGGCGACGCACGGCCTGCGGGAGCTGTCGATGGGCACGTCGCAGGACTACCGGCGTCGCAGTCGAGGAGGAGCGCACGCTACGTCGCGCGTCGGCTCCGTCGCTCTATCGCGGCAGTAGGATCTCCCGACGCGAATGGGACTTGGCGACGTCTGGAACCGCACGCTCGTCTACTTCGGGATCGCCGAGGAGGACGACTGGGACGAGGACGGCTACGCCACGAACGAAGAGCTCGAGCGCAGCTACGAGGCCCGCGAGCGGCCGAACGTCGCGCCGTCGCCGCGCCGCGCGCGAGCGCGACTTCGACGACTGGACCGACCCGACGCCGGAGAGTCGAGCCGCACGCGTGCTGCGGCCGCGTCGACGCGCCGCGGCGTGCGGCCGTGCCGAGCCGGCCGCCGGTGAGCGTGCACCTCGTCGTGCCGCGGAGCTTCAACGACGCCCAGCAGATCGCGGATCAAGTTCAAGGACGTCGATCCCGGTGATCCTCAACCTCCAGAGCGCCGACGCGGAGCTCTCGAAGCGGCTGATCGACTTCGCCAGCGGCCTCACCTATGCGCTCGACGGCGGCATGCAGCGGGTCGCCGACAAGGTCTTCCTCCTGACGCCGCGCAACGTCGAGTGTCAGCCGAGGAGCGCGCCCGCATGCTCGAACGCGGCGGCTTCTTCCAACCAGGCCGTGAGCGAGGAAGCCGGGCATCGGGGCGAAGCGGACGCGGGCATGGGCGACCACTGCTCGCGTTCGGCCTCTGCTCGCACGACGCGGGTCTTCCCCGGTCGAGCTTCGCCGTACGTGTTCATCGTCGTCTACCATCCTGCTGCTCTTCGCGTACATCCTCACGTCCTGGGTTCGGCTTCCGTACTAACGCTGTGGCTGAACCGCGTCCAGCGGTTTCTGTACGACGTCTGCAGATCCGTACCTGCGCGATCTTCCGGCGCTTCCTGCCGCCGCTCGGACTCCTGACCTGTCGCCGATGGTCGGCGTGCATCATACTCTATCATCATGCCAGCAGAATCCTCGTCTCGCTCCTCCAGCGTCTGTAGAAACGGAGGACGCCGAATGGCCCTCACACCCGTCGAGATTCAGCCACATCAAGCCGGCCCGCGCGCTCCTCGGCTACAAGCGCGCCGTCGGTCGACCGAGCTGCTCGATCGAGATCGCCGAGAGCTCGAGGACGTCTGGCGCGACCGCGCGGACCTCACCGGACAAGGTCGAGCAGCTCGAGAGTCGATCTCGTCCGCCATCAAAGGAACTCGAGGGCCTCGCTCCGCACGACCCTCGTGTTCGCTCGAGGGCGCCGCCCGTAGCAGTCTCGCGCGAGCAGGCGCGGAAGGAGGCCGAGGGCGTCAGTCGCGGGAGGCGTGCATGCCGAAGCGCGTGCGATCTCACGCCGCGCAAGCGCCGAGAAGGAGCGCCCTCGAGACGGGAGCTTCCGGCGCATCAGGTCGTTGCCGCACTCGGCACTCGACAGCCTCGACGAGGCGGGACCTCGATAGCGCGCGAGCCCGTGGGCGAGTCCATGCGCGAGATCCGGAGCAATACGTAACTGAACGAAGTATTAC
>ERZ1370068.4368-contig-3444_pt1 | contig 24566 bp, 40 predicted proteins | sample MGYA00561227_ERZ1370068 | MGnify/ENA primary metagenome ERZ1370068 (study PRJEB38410, sample SAMEA6850437) | metagenome | study: Metagenomic assessment of the ecological functions of the soil: analysis of the soil microbiota associated with the...
AAGTTACGTATTGCTAAATCAGAAGAAGGTTTGCTATTGCCAGATAATGAGCCGTATCCATGGGGAGAAGCTCTGGACGAGGGCCGCCAGTTGATCCACCTCTGCTCAAGTCCTCCTCGCCAGATCACTCCGGGCCTATGCAGGTGGAGGGTAATAATCTGCTCCTGGGAGAACTTTGACGAGAGCGCTATCCAAACCAAGACCCAACCTTGGTGGAGCGTTTCAAGAAGGCCTGAGCTGAGGAGGAAGCGGCAGCAGATACTGAGCTGAATGGCAAGGCGACTCCGCCACTGCCGAGCCTAGAAATTAAACCCATTCCGGCCAGTTGGGCCAGGATAACTATCTCTGGGAGGCTACTCCAGATGGCTGCTGAGAGCGATGATTCCTTATCTCAAAGTCTCTCCCAGTATCAGCCGACCGCCAACTCGGTTGATATCCCCGGCGGGAGTAACTTCCTCCCGCCCAGAGGAAGTGCGATCTCCATGTGCCCTGCCGGGGAGCCCGCTGCGACGCGGAAGGTGAGGGATAAGTTGATTGAGCGGCTAAAGATGCCTGAAGACAAGATGAGCCAATTCCATCCGCGTTGGCAGGCAAATGAGCGTCGCTTTATGGCCGTATATCAACCGGACCTGACTTTGATCAAGCTCGCTGCGCGACACTACTAATAACAAGGGGAAGCTCCGAGCGTCACAACAATCAATGTGCCCTATATCTACGCAACAGTCTGGACCATTGTCACCTATCTCATCCATACTTCTGAGGGCAGAAGCCTGATATCTTCCAGGTATCTAGCTACTGCGCCGAAGCTGTTGAGCCCGCTAGGAAGATGGAAACGATACTGCAGTTCAACGCGGATAAATCCAAGGCAGTGCGGAAGAATCTTCCAGTGGATGATGGATGGGCAGATCTATGGGGTGGAGTGGTCAGGAATCCTGGATCACAGAGTGGAAGATGAGGGCAGTACAGGGGTATGGCAGCCCGCTAGGAATGCTGGCCCAGGAGTTGGCTCCAAATACCCCCTGATGGTAGAAGAACCCTATTTGTGCTACGAGAGGAATGATGTCACAAGTATCAATCCATATAAGTTCTTCCCAGATCCTCGTGGTCCCAATGGAGGAGGTTAATAAGAGGGAGAGTTTGTGTTCTGGCGACTCTCGATGAAGGAATGCACATCCTCAAGAGAGCTGAGCGAGATGGAACGCTCTTCTATATTGACGCGATTGGAAAGCCTGAGCGGCAGCAAGGGAGGAGATGAGGCTAGCGGATCAGAGCATGCGCTCGCTTACTCACTGGTGGGGATAGTGATCCTGGCTCCTCTAATAGCGGTCGGTGGGATACTCGTATTGCTCAGTATCATCAGCTAGGATCAGGGTACTAATTGATATCAATCCGAAGGATTGGGGGTCTGGGTGAAGAGGATACTATTGAGAGGTGGATCTTCACGATAGCTAATCAAGCGGCAAATCAATCCAAGCAGACTACACATTCGAAGACGAGCATGGGAAGCACCTGACTGCGTGATTGAGCCAAATCAGCATTGGGTATGGCTTTGGTCAGAGTGAGCCTCGTCGACATGCTAGGGGCCAATTCAAGATGTCTGCTGCTGGTTCGTGAACCTCCTATATGTTTAATGTCCGCCTGTGCTGAATAATATGTTCGTAGTTGACCCTCACTATGTCGAGATGCAGGATCTACAGATCCCGGTCCTGGGAAGTTCATACGGCTAAAGCAGGCTGCGATGGGCCGAGATGTGAGACAGTGTTGCATCAGCTGCTAAGTGCAGGATGTCAACAGCGAGCTCATATTGAAAATGTGAGTGCGTTCATGCGCCTCAGGCGACATCCTGAGTGGAGTAAACGATAGCCTCAAAGGTGTCCAGCCTGGTAGGCGTCGTAGCGCCACGGAGAGCCGGATAACTAGTGAGAGTGGAGCGAGCCGCCAGGCTGCACCTGGCGAGGATGATATCGCTCAGGGTATGACAGAGCTTGCTGAGATCCAAGCTTGCAATGTCCAGCAATATCAAAGCATGGAGTTCTATCTCAAGATTGTAGGTGCGGAGAGGGCTGCTGGTGCCCATCAAACCCGACGATGTGCAGGGCAACTTCTATTTCCCGATCCATGATGGCGCGCTGCCACTTGACAGGATGTAGCCATGCTTGATGTATGGAAGGAGATCTGGATGGCTGTGAGCACTAATCCTCAACTCGCAATGCAATACAATGGACCGGCAATATTCGAGTACATGGCGAACCTCGCAGGGGCGAAGAACCTTACTTCTTTCAAGATTCAGGTTGCTCCGCCAGTAGGCGCCATGGAATGCAGCAGGCGGCGATCCGAACGCGCAGGAGCAAATCAAAGGAGTGCCAGTCGATGCCGGGCTACCAGGACTTCGTGGAGGAAATGGCGCTGCGGGAGCCGCCGGAGGATCTGGGCAAGCAACTCCAAGGCTTATATTAGTAGTGATAGCCCAATCATGTGGGCGCTGAGTAGAGTAATACTGCAAGCGAATGTGATGGCGAATGGAATGACTACAATCGACTTCACTGTTGATGTTGGCCGCTATCGAAGCCATCCGCCAGCAAGGGAATAATTCAAGGACTGCTTGATGGCGGTGGATATTGCGCTAGCGCCGGCGCAGGAGGAACTCTATGGCAGAAAATAATAGCAATGGGCGCAAGCGCCCTGAGCAGCACCGCCGAAGCAGCACCTCGGCGCCGAAGCCCTGCAGACCCTAGCTGTAAAGAGATTTCCTCGATTTCGATCCGTTTGAACCCTGCAGATGCCGGGCCGAGCGCCAGCGGTGCGCCATGCGGACGCAAGCCTCGAAGCTAGCTAGCAGAGGCGGGAGATGCTCTTCCTCCCAAGAGCCAACAACAGCCTGCAGGCCAGGGGCAAAGCGCCGCACCAGATCCTGTACTTCGTGAATTGGCGAGAATTAATGAAACCCTTACGCAGCAGCTCAGCAACCTCAGCAACGTACGCACCACCTACGGCAGCAGGGCCATCCACCCCCTCGCTTCAACCTCGAGGATCCCGCAGCAGATCCTGAAGGCTGTAATCCATGGCGAAGATCCAGAGGAGAGAGCGGTAGGCCTAGCGGCGCTTAGTGAATGGGCTGGCGAACACTCTCTACAACGATATCTCTGCTGAGATTCGCCAAGCAAGTCAACAGCAGATGTATCAAGCCCTACCACAGGTGCATCAAAGACTAAATCAAGAACAAGTGGAACAGCAGAGAGCTGCCTCTGACTTCTTCGGCCGCTTTACTAACCTCCAGCCCACTCCCCAGATGATGCAATTTGTTGCTGCGGAGGCAAAGGCTCCTGGCTGTTGAGCAGTGGAGAGCGGGAACCGCAATCTGCAGTGGAATGATGAGTTCCGCGAAGCGCTGGGGTATCGAATCCATAATAGTCTGGGGCTTCCATTCCCAGAGGGCTGCACAGCAGCAGCAGCAGAGCTCACGGGCGCCAAAGCGCCCCAGTTTGCTGCTGGTGGTGATGCGAAGGAAGCGAGTGCTAATGTTGCGCCAAATCAGGAAGTGAAGGAAATCTGGGACGTTTTTGGCTAGGTTAATCTGGTCGGCCCATGGCCGACCAAAGAGGAGCAAATCAGATGCCTATCCTTGGATTTCGTCACACTGCGAACTTTGTCACTAATGAGCGGCCAGAAGAACTGGCGGCAAGCCATTCTCGCGGGAATATCCCAATGGTACTGCTCCGCTCTTCGCCGCTCACATCGTTAATGAAGAGCGAGTCAACAGATGACCCGGTGTTCCACTGGTGGCAGAAGAACTTCGACAATCGTCGCCTCAAGTTCACCAGCGCGCTGACTATGACGTTGCGACAGCGGTCACGATTGATGCGTGCGTTCAAGAGCGCCTTTATTGTGAAGATGGGCGACATGCTGCTGATTGAAGGCACGGTGAGATTGTGACTAGTTACCATCCGATCCAACGGTGGCAACTGCGCTGAGTGGTTACAAGAGGGCAAGCGGGAACCTGGCGGAACCGCTATTGATGCAGCGGTGGCTGGGCACTAACTACTACATGACGGTCATCGGCTCAGCGTATGAAGAAGGTCGTCTGCGCCAAGTGGCGTGAACTATGATCCGAATGAGGTTGGTATAACTATACCCCAGATCTTCCGCAATACGCTGGAGATGACTCGAACTGCGAGCAAAACCAAAGCTGCGCACTGGGGATCAAGTCAAAGAGGCAAAGCGGGAATGTCTGGAGATCCACTCCACGGATATCGAGCGGGCTCTCTGGTTCTCAAAGAAAGCACTGGAACCAAGAACTCGCAGCCCTACCGGACCACTGATGGGGTAGAAGCGCAGATTATCAATGGTGCGCCTGCGCAATGTGATCGCTGCCGTGACCGGCGGTGGAGTGACACTCACTGCTCCAGGCGTGATCAATATGAACTGGGTGGAGTACGCAATGGAACTGGTGTTCCGGCGCGGTGGCTCAGAGAAGATGATGTTCACCTCGCAATGCCGTCATGCTGGCGATTAATCAGGTTGCGCCGGAGCAACTGTGTCTACAACCTCTGGTGGCGGTGAGAAAGAGTATGGGATGAGAGTGAGCCGGCTGGTGAGCCCGTTCGGCGAACTCGTGATTAAAACCCATCCGCTGTTCAATGATATGAGGGGTGGGACGAATGGTGGGACTAGCTTCACTTCTAAGGCTAACAACGCCCTATATACTCGATATGGGCGAGTTCATCTATCGCCACTTCACTGGTGATGACATGCGCTATGAGAAGGATCTCGACGCCAGTGGGACTTGACGGGATGAAGTCCGGCTATCTCACTGAGATGGGGGTGGAGCTGCATCATCCAAGCTATCATTTCATCTGGACGGGATTATCTCTGGGCTGAAGACCTCGGTCGAGTAGCACCACTAGTCTAATCTCCAACCGGGTGGACCTCCTTGGTCCACCCAAGGAGTGACCAAATGCCGCATGACTGTAGGCTAGAATTCTACGATGATCTCCGGACGGGTGATCAGTCAGGGACTGCAGGTTGATACTTCAATTCCAATCTGGAGCCGCCCGCGCTGCGCTTCCTGAGAAGGAGCTGACCTTTGACTATATGGAAATTTACGTTCTTCCTTGCTGCTGGAGCCGGGCAGGCTAAGTTCTTCGACTTGCATAGCTCATATCCTCCCATCCCGCTGAAGAAGATTGAAGCCCTGGGATACTTCGGCCAGGATGGTGGGATGATCCCCCTAAGCTCTGCATTAATGTGAACTCTGATAGGTAGGAATATAGCTGTTGATCCCGAATGGTTATCGTCAAGGCTGGGACTACGGTATTCTTCGAGGGACCGAGTAGTCCCTACCTGGGATAATTCCAACTAGTGTGGGCTATCCGCTAATGCTTCACACTCTCTCTTCACAGAGTGGCCATCACTTGGCACAGCTCATGCATCCGATACTATGCCTGGCAGATGATCTAATTAAACATCAGGTGCTGTTGCAGAGCGTTACTTCCGTGTGCGCAAGCAAGAGGAGATGGCGGGATGAAGCTGCTGCGCGATGAGGCGATAGGGAGTGTGCGAGGCTCCAAGACGAGAAATGAATTAGAAGTAGCGCTGGCGCAAATGGACTATTGGGGTGGAACCACAGGAAGGTTGTTCCCCAATGTGAGCTAGTGCAATTGCTGCAATCCAGAGGTATGTATGATGTCTCCGATACCTTTGGCGTAGCAGGGCTGTATCCGGTGGGTGGGACTCTTCCTGGCGGAATACCAGTGAGTGAGGGCTAGGTGAGAACACTCAGTGAGATGCTGAATGAAAATGGAGGGTTTACAAAGCAAGAGGATGGTGTGGGAGTGGTGAGCCTGGAAAGTAATCCTGATGTCATCTACAGAGCCGTTGATTAATGCTGGGCCAGGGGTGTGATGGAGGCGGGGATAGCGCCCGCCAGGCATCCGGAGAGCGTTCCATTCTGGTTCGATGGGAGAATGTGGCGTTCCGCAACCTCGGGTGTTGAGAAGGCTATATGGGACACAGCATATACTAAATATCGGCAAGAAGATTATTAGAATTGCCCAGGCGTTTGTCTCCGGCGGCCCTCGCGCCTATTACCAGACAGATGACTATGCTATTTTTTGGCTGGGACGGTGGAGCCTGCGTTCCCCTATTTCATCGGCCAAACTGCGTGAGCCGCCGACCTAGTTCCTATGGTAAGTGGCTGCTTCATTGCTGCTAATGGGTCTGTGGTGCTGGAAAAACAGCTGGTGCGATGGACCAGGTGCCAGGAATTAGCGATGCCGATTTCGGGCTGCGATTTAAGCACCATCTGCTCTTCTCTGGCAATGGGACTGTGCTAAGATGGCCCGATGTGCGAGATCCTACTAACTTCGCTATGGGTCGCCAAAGCACTGCAGGGCGCCTCCAGCTCCGCGACATGGGCTCTGTTGCGCTCGCGTATGCGGCCCTGCGGGGATGGAGTGGCGCTATATAGCCTCGATGCAATGCGCATGATAAAGTATGCGGGGGCGGGAGTTTGGTTCGGCGAAGCCGGGGAGCCAGATTAATGGGATTGGTGCGATCTCAAGCCGCTCTGTGGTTGAGGCGGGGTTTCAAGAACTATGGCCTAAATCGCAACGGGTTCTTCATCACAGATGGAGTAAGCTTCCAATATATTGACACTCCGGCCTTCCACGGCTACCTGGAGAGTCGGCTCGATTGGTCCCGGCAGAGTGAGGTGTTTGGCTGGCATAATGAGAAGTTCCAGGAGATTATGTGGATCTATCCTGGGATAGATGGCCAGCAGCATGGAGTGGCTTTCAAATATACCAATGGGAAGCTTCACGCGCTATAAGCTACCGATCTATGCTGCGAGCCTCGAGATGTGTTTTCCTTCCCGCTACTTGGAACGGTTGCTTCTCTGGCGTTTGCTACTGGGACTGCTAATGCTAAGTGCTTTGTGCGCACTAAGCCTCTGGATGCTGGGAACTCTCTACGCTATAAATATTTTGATAATTTCCGCCTCGTAGGAAGTTCCGCAACGGCGAGACTACTATGCGGCTAGGGCTGCATAATACCCTCAATGGAGCGCCTACTTGGGTCTACGAGGGCCCTGCACAGAGCAGCACTTTCCTGATGCGCGAGGCGGTGTTTCTCACAATTGAGTTCGCGACTGAGGAGGAACCAAACTTTGAGATAAGTCAGATTCTGGTGACGGGCAATCTCGCAGGGGATATTTTTCAGTGATTGGGGACTCCAAGGTTGGTGGAATTGGCACAGTGTTGGCGCAGCTAAAGTCCTCTGCCAGTGCCCGAAGGCTGGCTGCAGTGCGACGGCAAGTGCTACGATGGTCTGCAGTTTCCAACACTCTTCGAGCTGCTGAAGCATAATCGAAATTTCCAGCGATCCGCAAGGTTTCTTCCGTGTTCCAGATGAACGGCCGTTCCTGCCACACTGGGGTGCTAATCACGCTGATAATTCGAGCAACAGTATGATTGAAATAACCAGGGTGATGCCGCTGACGCATAGAGGAGCAAGATAAGCTTGATCTGATAAAATTCTCTTCCTGGGACTATAATAAACGTAGCGCCGCTGAGATTGTAGAGGATGCGATTAGGGAGGTGTTTCAAATCTGGCGTGAGTGAGGGAGAGGAGGAGGGGATAGTGTTGATCACTAAAGTCATTAGTGACTAAGAGGTGGGAAGACCTCTATGTGGAGGATGGCAGGGACAGGGTTTGTGAAGAAGCCGAAGGAGATGGTGGAGCTGCTTTTCAATCTCGCTGGATCTGAGGGCTGCTTAATTCAGTGACAGGTTGGGTGCAAAGGCCTGGGATGATAAAGTGGCTGGAAGAGGCGGAGCTGCCGCTGGTCGCCTCAGTGTCTTCATGAAGGAGGGTGCCAGATGTATCGCAACCGACAACTTGAAAGCTGCATCTCCGAGTTGCAATGTGGGTGCTACTTCGGTGGTAGCTCCTCTGGCGATGCTGATGTTACGAGCCGGATTGAGCCCTGGAAGGACGCTAAACCACACTTCACGAGACTATATAATCTCGCCAGTGCAGCGTATGATGAGACAGATACGAGAGCCCTTATCCTGCAGAATTCTTCGCGCTGGAGAACACCTTGTGATTATACTAGCGAGGGATCAAATCACTTCCGCCGCTGATGTGATGTCAGATGATGCGGTGAGAGTAAGGGAGCTGGGTAATGCTATAATAAGTGGGCTGTTTCTCGATCAAGCTCTAACCCAATCCTGCTAGATTCAATCAATGTTGCGGTGGACGAAAGGCAAAAGCGCTGCTGCTGGAGGATGTCATTCCTCAGGTGCTGGATATCGCTGTGCGCAATGGAGCGTATTCCGGCACCGCCTCTGATGTGATAATTGATCGAGACGCTGGAAGGGGTTCTCGCGTGAGAGCCTGCGCGCGACTACATGAGGATCTTCTATGAGAACTACATTAGGGGCGGGCTATTCAGCCTGCTGGCGCGGAGCTGCTAAAGGTTGCTGAGATGATTGAAGTTCGAGCGAAGCAAGCTGTACCAAGCCCAGGGGATATGCTAAGATCTCTCCGAACAGATGGAACTGGATAATGAACTCCAGCACTTCGAGGATGAGAAGATAAAGCCCCCTGGCGAGGTGAGCAAGAGTACATGAGTATAATGACCGGAGGTGGATTCAGTGCGGAGACTAAGACTGATCCAAGCAAAGAAGAAAACCCACTAGGTAGCGCCCTTCAAGGGCGCTGTGGGTAGGGGCTGCGCTATAGGTGGGACGGTTGGTGGTGGGCCTGGGGCGATAGTTGGTGGGATACTAGGGTGGTGTGGCTGGGCTCTGGGCTAGGAGAAAAGAGATGGCTACTAGCAGGCTGGAGAGCGAGCTGGGGCGCAAGCAGGTGGCCAAGGGTGCTGCCACAGAGGCCAGCACCTGGAATACTTGTTCCAATCAAGAGCCAGTTGCTTTTGAGAGCCAATACAAGGGCCGATGCCTTGGCGCTCCAGAGTGCAAAGCGGGGCACAGATGAGCCAGCCGGCACTGCCAGAGCCTGCGGTTCCATTCGAGGCCAATACAAGCACCATCGCCCTGGATCTCCAGAGGTCAGCCAGATCCGAGAGTGAGTGGAATGGTGGCGCAGGCGCCAGCACCAGCGCCAAGAAGGCAACAACTTCCATCTCCAGTGGAGCAAATGCAGGCCCGGAATGCTCCTTCTAGTTATGGTCTCACCAAATTTCGCTGGTGATCCGGCTATGCAGAAGTATGCTTGCGGCGTTTGAAGCAGCGAAAGCTCGGAGCCAGAGTGACCGCCCTCAATCCAACCATTGCTCCGCCAGAGCCGGGGCTGGAGTGCACCGTCAGCCACCCCTCTCGCAAATGAAACGATGAGCTGGAGGCATCCAGTTCCAACTGGGCCACAATATCGCAGTATATATGGTTCAATGGACCCACAAGATAGTCCAGTCCGAGGTGATCCTGTACCGAGTTGGATGGGGAACTTCTCCGCTATGGGATGAATCCTCCTGCCGGCGGTGACGCTGGTGCGGGGGTTGGGATATAGGTGGGGAGCTTAGCGCACGGAGGTTGGAGAGGCGGCAAAGTTTGTTGGGAAGTGCAGCGGAAGCAAGCTTACACCGATGCGCGCAATCCTTACGCCTTGCTAATCAGAGGGCGAGGGAAAGTGCTGCGGCGAAGACGGAAGAGGAGAAGAAGCAGCCAGCACCTGCGCTCTGTGGTGAAGCCACAAAGACTTACTCTTCAATCTACTGGGCCAGCTTCCAATGCGCCTGGGACTGTCCCGCCCATGGTTGCGCCGGGGACTCAGTGCAGGGCACAAGCGGGCGGCGGCTGCTTCTTGGAGCACAAGCACCGGGAACTGCTGGACCGGCGCCAACTGCGCCGGTTGGAACAATCTACCTCCGGCCGCGCTGGAGATGGCGCAAGTCTGGCAAAGCAAGGGCTACTCTGATGAAGCGATTGCGGGGATGCTGAGGGCAAGCTGCAAGGGAGAGTAACTATGGCCAGGATCCAAATACTGCTGTGCTGGGGTGGTACACTTCCAGCATCAAGGAGAGCGAGCATGTAGCTCAGGAGATAAATTTGCGCAATACTATGGACTAGGATCCAAATGATCCCAACTATAGAGGCGTTATTTGTAGATGCGGAGATGAGGGAGATCAAGCTCCTGGCACTCCAGCTACAGAGCAATATGCATATCAGCAACTTCAAGCTGCTAGGGACCCATACAGTGCTGCTGCGGCAGGCCTCCATTTCGAGCGGCCGGAGAAGTACGATAGAGCCCACTTTGATCCGACTAGAGTGGCGGGGTGGAATAATAGACTACAAGGGAACATACAGCTGCATATAATGCGCTGCATGGGGTGGTGCTCCTCTTCCACCATACCAGCCGGCGTTCCGCCAAGATATGCCACCCATGGTTCCAAATCCTGAAGACTTATCCAATGCCTGTGGCGCCGGACTGATAGTCAAGTTAATAGCTGGTTAAACCAAGCTAGCGCACAAGCACCAGATGCGGGTGCGCGAAACAGCGTGCGGTGGAATGAAATCCTGAGTGGAATTGCCCAGGGTAATGCGGGGGTGGATACAGAGAGGTGCTGGAGGGGTGGGAAGGCTGAATTGCAGTCGTGGGGTCAGGGTGCTACTGGTGGCAAGAGCTTTGCTTGATGCGAGGCGATCTTGCGGAGCAAAAAGATTATCAAAAGAGAGCAAAGGGGCTACGCTGGCGACCGGCAGTGGTTCGCACAGATCTGAAGCGAATGCGCAAACAGATTGGGCGAATCGAGCTGGAGAGGTTGGATACAAGAATAGGGCTGAAGAGCAGAATGCAAATTACCAGACTGAGGTGGGTAAGTATGAAACTATCCAGAAGAATAGAGCAAGCCAGGCAGAATCTAATCAGGTGAATGATGAAAATCTCTACAAGTGGCGCCAGAGAGGCATATGCTGCCCAGCAGCCAGTTCCAGAAGAGTACTGACAAGGGTACTATTGACGATCTAATCCAGATGGAACGATGCATTATGAGCTCTCGAGATGAGACGTGCTGGTGGGCAGAATGAAACCCAGCAGCTTGAAAACAATGAGCGAAATTAAGGGTGATCCTGGGAGAGATAGCGAACCAGGAGTATTTAATCCACAAGGTCTAAAGAGAGCGGCAATGATAACTTTCGAGACAAAGATAGAATCCTGAGCGATGTGTTTACCAAAGGACTGGGAGCGGATGTGTTCCCGCAGTCTAAGGTGATAAGGGAAGCGGTGGAGCAGAGAGGATAAATGGAAGAGCAACCAACACTGAACTAGTATCAAGAACCAGAATATAATGCGCTGGTAGATCAAGAGGTGGCGAATGAGATGAGAAAGGTGATCGAGCCGAATCCAGATCGAATGCAATCCAGATGACTGGATTAGAGCAGCGGCGGCGCTACGGGTAATAGGGGCGCAGATGTTCTTGCTGGAGGCGCGCATGCCAGTTGGTCAATAGATTCACTCTGCCAGAGAGCTACGCCAACGCCCGCCATACTGCCGCAAGGCGTTGCTGGCGCCTAAGAGCTGGCAGGAGCCACGCTATTGGCTACCTCGGTGGATTGGCTTCAAGTACCATTGAGTGGAGCTATTGAGCGCTGGTTGGAATCACCCTGCCTGGAGCTGCGTTTCGAGCTCTGAAGGAAATCCTGTGGCGGGGTTCGCCAGTCAGATGGCGGGCGTCGTAGTGCCATATGGTGGATGGTTTGCAGGGGCGAAGAGAATTGGCTCGCGTAGTAAGGCTGGCTGACAAAGGTTTCTGCTGATTGAAAAGAGCCCATTCCTCCTCCCGGTGCGGTGAGAGAAGCTATGATGCTGGCGCCCCTTCGAGGTTGGTCGCGGTTGCTACAAGCCAGGTGCTCCCATGGAGCACTTGAAAGCTTCCACAGATGCGGCATCTGCCGCCACTTTCGATCTCGCGTTGGGTAGTGGGTTGGTGGTGCGTTGCATAGCTTCTCGCGGCTGGGAGAGAGCTGCTCAGGGTGGCGATACCGAGGAGCTAGACCTCGATGCGGCAGCCGCTGCAGTTGCGCAAGATGAAGGAGATCCTCGCAAAGCATATCGCCGAAGGCAATGTGCTGACGATTGAGCAACAGGGAGCTATTACTAATCGAATTAAGAAGATGGATCAAGATGCGGAATGGAGCAAGCGAAGAGTGGTAAGTATGTAACTATAATTAATGCTAATGAGGCGGTGACTCGCCAGGTCAACGATCTCTTCAAGATTAAGACAGATGATAGCACGCTGAAGAGAAGGATGTTTTGCGGCTGGCACAAAGGCGGGCTTCTCTACGAGAAGGAGTGGCGCCAGGCGGCGATGTGGAATTTCCTGCCGGATAACTTCCCAGAAAACAGGACGGTTCTTCAGGGAGATTACATTCAAACCGACTGAGAAGGCAAGGAGAGATTTCGGAAGAAATAGTGAAGGGCTATTGAGGAGAAGAGCGGAAAGAGATTCACACCGGAAGAGTTTCAGGCTGCCGTTGTAAATGACTGGTGGATCTCAACTCGCGCTGTGCAACGGGCGACGGATATTGATAAGGAGCTGAGAGCGGGGTTGAAGGGGGTGGGCTTGGCTGGTTAATGGGGAAGGAAGAAAATGGACTGTATGTGCTGGCGAAGAAGACTAGAGAGGCCGCTTTGGCGAAGGTAAAATCAATGATCGCTGGTGCTCTTCAAGACCGACCAACCTGGGTACTTATCTGCCAAAGCACAAGGCCTATTCTGATGAGATACTGGCTAAAAACGCCTGGGTGATTGGTAGCAAAGCCGCTAGCAAGAGATTGGTTCCCCACACGCCCTATGGCGCGGGAGAGACTATCTCGAGATGTTCGACACCGACCACTTATGATATGGTGGATACCCCAGGCAAGATAGCGACGTTGCTGCCACAAAAGTTGACAAGAAGCTCTTCTGAGGTGGTGAAAGGGATGGGAGATGCTACGAGGGAATACTTCGCGCCAACTAGTAGCACAATTCAAAAGAGCCCACTAGGGAAGAGAATCTGGTCAGGCGGCAAAAGCTCATGCATGATGTAGCGGATACGAGGGCGCATGAGATTACCTTCGGTAAGCTGGCAGTGCGGGATGATAATGCATTTAAGCAAGCTATTAGCCCGAGCAAGATTGATCCAAATGTGGACTCGATTAGTAGCATTCTAGCTCCGCTGGATGATGGCCAGATTGATGAGCTGGTGAAGCTATCAAATGATCTGGTTGATCCAGCGCAGTATGATGAATGCTAGCGCCATGGGACGCTATCGCCGCCCGCATGAGCTGCGGCGGATAGGCTAGAAGTGCTGGCTGATGTGATGGATCTCGATCATCAACAGCTAGCGCAGTTCCTGAGTGTAAGTGCTAGGTGAGAGGGGCAAAAAGGCAACCTGGGGTTAGTTCGTAAGTGGGAGGGAGATGCGAGGATAGCCCTTGAGAGATGAGAGTGGGCAGATAGTATCAGTGGTGGGTGGGAAGACTAAGAGGGAGCACAGCAAACTGCTGCCCAGGATAGTGAGGGAGCAGCCACATCTGCATATTGCTAGAGCAGATTGATATTTCTAAGACTAAATTCTGAGCCCAGAGAGTCTAAATGCAATCCCTGTGGAGATTCGATCTACTATGGTGGAGGTGGTGGGACACCGGGCCTGACGCGGTTTCAAGGGAGACTATGAAGCCGTGCCAAGAGATGAGCTGCTGGTGGACTTCCAGCAAGCTTATCATGGTAAATTGAAGTGGCAGGCGGAGAGGGGAGAGGAGGATCTGCTGACTCAGCTTAAGTCAATATTAAATGAAACAGATCCGACGACAAGTAGAATACTTGGATGGTCGGCTAAAAGATCCTCCGGGGAGAAAAGTAAATTCGATCAGTGGCAGAATGATATAGCTGATCTCGCGCTGAGCTCCTATGGTTGGACCAAGGAGCGCGATCTAAAATTGTCCAGGCTACAAATACGGCGATGAGCCACTGGCACCTGGGGATGGGGAACCTAGCCTTTCCAATCATGAATCTCTTCTCGATTATTACTAATTGGGCGCCAGAGGCTGCGATGGTCATCGGCGCGAGTGAGAGGGATCTTGGTGGAACCTATACTTATTTGCTGGCTGGAGGGACTAAAGGTCCCATTGCGGCGGAGTGCGGTGCTGTCTCCACTGAAGATAATGTTTAAGAGTATGAGAGAGATGGCAAATCCTAGTGAGGATATGCAGTGGGCATACGCCAGGGTTGGCGCCGATGCGACTATCCCAGCCGAGGGTGGCGGAGGAGTTCACTGGCCAGAATGCTACAAGGGTGCAGGATCTGAGGGGAGCTTCTCTGGTGTAAAAGATTTCGCTAAGTGGACTAGAGCCCTCTCCGAGTGGTTGATGACGAATAGTGAGACGAATGAGCAGAATTCATGCGCTCACTGCAAGCTGGATTACGGCAAGAGATGTAGTTGGGGATAGCGGATATGAGAAGCCCGCTATCGATTGGTCTAAAGAGATGACAGATAAGAGTATGTTCAACTATACCTACTGCAGACCGCCCCAGGATATTTACCACTCCCGTTGGCTCCATGATGGGGCTGTTTAAGACTTGGATGGCGAACTACATGGCGGCGATGTTTGAGTATAGCGGGCAAGCGGTCAAGGGGAATTGGGCGCCTCTGGCCTGGCAAACCGCTGGCACTGCAGCTGTTGGTGGTGTGGCAGCGACGCCGCTGTACTGGATCGCGGATGGGTTCTCGAAGGCCTTCCTCGGTGGGAGTTTGCTGCAAGAAACCTATGATAATCTGCAGCGAGGGCCCTGCTGATGCCCTGATGTTTGGAATGCCAGCGGCGCTTGACTGGGATAAGTCTGTATAGCCAATCAACTTCTCCGCTATCCAATCCAGCGCGGGATGCTTCTATGCTCTGGTCCTCCGTGCTCTTCAATAGAGCTGCTGCGCTGAGCCGTACAGCAGGGCTTGGCGTTTGACAACTGGAGTGCCACCGGCCAGCATCCTGGGAGCAGTCGTGCTGTGAGGGATGCGATGTTCCAGGCGCTAGCGCCAACTACGGTCTCTCGGCGCTGATCTCTGCCTTCTCCGGCGAGGATATGATAAGATCTCTCTTCAGTGGATATCCGCTGATGAGCTCTGTGACTATTGGAGATAGACTATTTTATGCGCTAAGTTGAACCCTATTGAGCTAGACAAAGCGATGGCTGTGGCGGATGAGCTATATCGGGATAGGGCTAAAGAGAGCGCGATGGTGGTGCGGCTGGGAAGGGCGTTTCGTTGAGGCGCAGGATAATGGGGATAGCAGGAGGTATTAATGAGAATTATGATGCAAGCTATGGCGTGGGAATCGACCGAGTAAGAGTGTTGCAAAGTGCTATGCGAAGAGAGCAGCTACAAAGCCGAGCCATTGCTAGAGCGGACGTTCTCTCCGGAAGTTGGCGCCTGCGCAGATATGTATTGGGGCAATGATTGAGGCCAAAGCAAGCCTAATGGGCTTCTTCACAAGTGAAAGTGCCCACGAGGTGCAAGATGTTAATGCTACGAAGGCAGGATCTATGGCAAGAGGCGCCGTCGGGCTGCGACTACTACTACTCCTCCAGAGGTGGCGAGATCCTGCTTGAGAATGGGACTGATAGTTTCCCTGCTAGAAGACAGCAGCGGTGGTGCTGCTGCTGGAGGAGCCTAATACGATGGCTGATACTAAGATTTCAACACTGGCATCTCGAACCTCTCTTGCCACCACAGAATGCAGTTTCTAAATCTCGCTGGTGGGGTGAACTACCGCTCTCCGCTTAGTTCATTATCTACGCTGCTTGCGTCAACATTCTAGCCGACGCTCCCAGCGACGGCAATATCTAGGGCGAAAGATGCCACCTGGGTGGAGTCGCCTACTGGTGAGGCTGAGTAATATTAGCGAGTGGACATTCAACGCCACACCGGCTTCACCGCCGAGTTCTGGTCGAATCAGGCCTGAATAATGCTACTACAAAGTTCAGCCACTGTTATGTGGATGTCAGGTATAACAGCGCTGTCTAGGATGTTATTAATTTTCTTGTAAATATAATGAAATTGAATGACGAGATTTATTTACAAGATAAAACTGACTGGGACGAAGTATCAGATTTGGAGAGAGTTACTGATGCGATAACTGATAATACAACATATATAGATATCCCTATTGTCTGGGAGCGTGGGGGTGGTACTATTCTGCATGGGCAACGCGTGCAACGTTCACTATGACTAGTGAACAGGGTCGATAACTCCCGGCGATGTGACTGGACCTGCAAAGTGCAACAGATAATGCCCTAGTTCGGTTTGACCTGACAACGGGTAAGCTCATCAAAACAGTACGGCTACGCTCTCCGATGCTGGTCTGCTCATAGCCACCTCTATGGCTGAAGGTGGTACTGCGCTCAGTTCAAAGATGAAACGCCATAGGCATCCTCGCGGGGTGAATACCCAGACGGCGAGCTACACGCTAGGATGGCGGGGGATATCGGCAAGGCTGTGGAAATGAATGTGGCCAAGTGCCAACAATCTCACGAGTGCCGCCAAACTCCAGTGTGGCCTTTGCCACTGGCTCCCGAATTGATATCACCAGATAGGGCTGGGCAAACCTACTGTGGTAGCGGGAGTGGAGTTACAATCCGGCAGAGGGAGATTGAAACTCAAGCTCGCTGGGCAATATGCTGGAACGAAGCCTCTATAAGCGAGCAACGGATGAGTGGGTGCTGTTTGGAGATCTCCACTACATGAGATACCGGATGGGTATAATGGCTAGCATCATGCCCCGCTGCTGTGGGCGTCGAGGAGAGCGCCTGTATTATCTGCGAGGAACGAACCCGATTGTGGCGACTTCGGATACAGAGGCGGTGGGTTTCAACTTCGGAGTTAAGTTCACGACTAGTCCTACTGTCAATACGATCCGGGGATTGCATACTATAAGCATACCAGCCAGTCAGGTAGTGGATCAGTCTCACTATATCGTATTGATATGGTGACAGCATCTACGCTGATTGAAACAAGGCGTTCTCTGGCCATACGGGGTCGGGCTGGAAGCGAGTGGATCCTAAATCACGCCTATGCGGCTTCTACTAAGCTATGGATATATCGCGAGCGTGTGGGTGCCGGCAGTCAGCGGAACGATTTACTTTTATTCAGACAGTAATTCTTACGTGTCTCACCATAGTTTCTACCTACGAACAGCTATATAACTGCGCCAAGCAGTAATGCAACTACTCATCTAAATAATCTTCCTCAAAAGAATGGTGTATATGGCTATGGAGCATTGGCGATCCCTGCTAACGAGTTCGGAAAATCAATTACTCGGCCGATGTTGTTGTTAGAGGGGATACGGGTAAATGGTTTCACTGCGGCTAACATATATGTCAGGACAAACAAGTAAATCCTCCAACAATGGTGAATGTTAGTACCACCGAAGTGTGGGCTGCCGGTAGCAGATAGTTGTCTGTGTTGCTTCAGACAACACTGGCACGACTCGATGCAACGAGGCTGACGATATCGTGAGGGTGTGATGCCAGGGCAATATCATGATCACGCTGGCGGCAGGCTACCGCAACGGGCAGGGGGCGGCGCAGGGCGGCGCACACGCCTCGATCTGTATTCAGTCCTGACAACGGGCTTGGCGATTAGTGATTTTATCAGGGTAACTGACACCACCGGCTACGCTCGTGCATTCCGGTTGGCGGCTTATCCGAGGAATGGTGGCTGGTTTCCGGTGCGGGCACGGCTGGTGCGGCAGGTGATGGGTGGCGCCATCCGGTCTGCACACTATCCGGTTTGTCATCGGCTAAGTATCTGTTTGTCGGCTGTGTTGCTGATGAGAACTAGTGCTCTTGTAGGTTATACCAGGTGGCTTTACAGGATCTTTACATCAGGAACAGTGACGACGGGTGGTGCTAGCTGATAGCAATGTAGCAGCTGGGCAGTATTATTCGATTGATACAGCTTAGCACCTGGAGAAACGTTCACGCCGCCAACAGGTGGGTGATGCGGCAGCGGTGCTGGTAGCGTTTAAAGTTACGTAGGGGGTGGTGAGATGAGGCCGGAGAGAATAAAGGCAGAGAGAAGGTTAAGGCTGGGGGCGGATAGCGCCCGCGCCAGCGCCAGTGTCGGCGCCCGCCCGACCTTTGGTTAAACTAGAGCGGGCAAGAGAGCCAACGCCAGCACCAGCGCTGGGATCTAAAGATCTCCGAGATGCCACTGCGAGCTGTGCCGCAGGGGACCGATCAGTTTCCGGTGATAGCTGGAGGGGTGAATTATCGCGCTGGCGTTGACTTCAATTACCAGCACTGATTCCGCCGGGAGTGGACAGACTGTCGATACAGGAGAGGCGTATAAGACTATCATGCTATCCAATGGCACAGTACGTGCCATCCAGTGTCTGCGGTGGTGCGCAACTGCGCCGACTGATGTTACATTATTTGTCTCAATGACACATGTTGGTGTTAGCTGGACCATGGTCACCGGGGCTGTTAGATATAATATCTATCGAGATGGTGTGTTGTTTGGCACAACGACTGACAAAACTTTACGTGATGTAACTGTTGTGTTAAATAACACCTATGAATATAGCGTCGCCAGCGTAGACGCATACGGTCAGATTTCTCCACGTAGTGATCCGGTATCAGCTACTATTGATATCTCGCTCAACCATGTACCGGCTGATGTAGTTATCAAGTGTTGGCCAACTACCAATACCTACTTCGACGGGCCAGCGTTCATCCGAGTCAACGCGACGGAAATCGACGTACAGACTATAAGCTTTATGCGCTTCCGTCGATGCTGGGTCGCTATGGGCTACCAATGATCCATCTCTGTGGATTCTTTTGCTTTAGGAGGAGTATGATCCCGATAGTGGAAAATGTGAGCTGGGAGATTACCTTTAGCAAGGTAAGGTTGTTCGCAGTGGCGGAGCCATAACCTGGTGACACAAGTCGGGGATCAATTATACGCTGAGCGAGGGCGGGGATAAGAGCCTTCCGGCGCTGCCAACTGGGATGAAACTCGGCACCGATAGTACGGCTGCTGCAAAAACTGGTGCGGGTGCAGCACTTCGGTGGCTATCTAACTAACAGCCATCAAGCGTTTGATGCAACCTACCCACAGTCATCTCTCTCAGGCTCCGCCCGCCGGGTAACCCACATTGCTACTTATGCTCCAGGAAAGGCGACTAGTGCATCGCCGATCACCGAGGTGGTTATTGTCAACGCTGCGCTGACGGATGCCATTAGTTGCGGCTAGTGCTACACTGGCCCGCTCGCTGCTGACCGGGATTGGCTCCAAAGGCGCTGGTGAGACGCTGATAGGTTACTCTGGACCCACGACCTTATGGGTGGCTGATAATGGCAACCTATACCATCTTCGGGACTGGAGCGCCTCCGGAGTCATCGCTTCGGGCGATACTGGGAATGTTTCCGTTTCCACTGCGTTCTATGTGCTGGGGGTGACAGGATGGCATGTACAGGCAATCCGGGTGTGGGTTCCGGCGGGAACGACGATATCATCTCAGGCACCTAAAGCCTATCTGTGGGATCGGCACAGGGTCCACGCCAGATAGTATACTGGCGACTGTTGATTTTACCAGCTTCACCTGCAGGCGCGTGGAACACGGTAGCTTTCTCCCTCCTATATCGTTGATCGTAGGAAGATATTATTGGGCACAGGTGTTTTTCCTGAGGGAACTAGGTGTCCGTGGGTTCAGCTTCACTCAAGCCCTTAGTTTCAGGTTGACTCGCCCTCCTTCTATGCAGGGTCAAACAGCGAGACAACGCCCGGTAACGGCTCCTTTGTATATGGCGCTGCCAGGGCCTCGCTCCCTGCAGGCGTTTCATTCATCCTGGTATGGCGTAGATGTACTGGTGGATGACGGATCATCAACGGTTGGTCCAGTTGCAGGTGATGACGTTGGTATTGCTGATAGTGTGGTGGTTGTCCGTAGTGGACTACCAACAACAGTCCACGCGACGGAGCAGCTATTGATGGACTGAGTACCCTGTGGTGGCTACTCTTGCAAGCCTCCCCGTAGGAGGTGCTGACGAGCGTTGCATACTATCCGCCGATCATTATTTGAGGCGAGGATACAGTGGGGCTCCGTTGTCAGCATACCAATGTGACTGGGCCAAGTCCATCCATAGATAGCCCGCTAACACTTGGGTTGACGTTCTACACACAGTGGAATGTAAGGTTCATAGGAGGGAATATCTATAAAGCTCCGAATGCCCACGGTAGTATCCCTGTAAGATTGTGGGATCACGCAAGGCGCCTCTGGCGCGCCGAGGGAATTGGGCAACACCACTGCTGAAGCGTGGGTTGCGGATGCCAGGGGATGGAGAGAGGTGCTGTTTAGCCCGCCTATTGATCTGGTTCCAAATGTCGAGTATATCATGTCGTATTATTCCCTCTGGGGATTTTATGCATTCTCCCAATGGGTGTTCCAGCAACCAAAGTGTAGAGCCTCCGCTGGAAAACAGAAGCTACGGTGAGCTTGCTGGTGGAGAAAGAGTGGGTTGGTGCGGTCTTCAATATCGGCACTTGGCGCAGGTTGGTCCCTGCTGGCGCACACACCGCATCCAACCGTTATCTTGATCCGACGGTGGAGTGGGATTCAAAATGAGCCAACTGTTCGTGCCAGAACCCGGATAATACTTACTTATGATCAGTGGGGTGAACTGGAGCCTGTTCCCACAAAGTTTCCCCTTCGCCATCTGGGGCTCTGATGCACAGTATATTCAAGAATGCTATGATATGGGATTTGGGTTATGCTTTGGTGACGGCTCACCGGCAAAGGTAGCTGCGGTATATCTTGCAAGACATGACACAGGTAATTCATGTTGGGGCCTGATGGCGATCCACAGAAGATTGGACTGAGAGCGAGGAAGCGGAGAATTCAGCGTTTGCTGATAAAGTGGGTGGGTATACGCAATAGTTGATGAGCCAGATCAGCTTCACCCATATGCTCCGCCAGATACAATGAGGGGCTGGATCAGGAGATTAGATTAAACGACTCGACCCGGCCAATCAATATTGGGATGGGGAGAGTTATAGGTATCAATGGAACCTTCTATCACCAGCCGCAAGGCAGTGATATGTATACAACTAATCAACTGTGGAGGGACTGGGCGCAACTGGCTGATTTCCTCGATGGCGATATGTACGTACGCTGGCGAATGAATCCAACCAGGATGGGATATGGGGAGTGCGGACTTATCTAGATTTGTTAGAAGGTTGAAAAATCTGGTCGGAGAAGAATTCCAGTGTGGGTAACGGTGGGTCGACGAGTGAGACCTGGTCATCACTGCAGATCAGGTGGTGAAGGCAGTCTGGGGCTGTCTGATAGAGGGCGAATGAGATATAAACTTCCTTTGACCATCGGTTTGGGAATGCCCTAGTTGCGAGTTTCGCCCACATGCTGCACAACCCGCCAATGAAGGCGGCGGTAAGTGCGCTGGGGGTGAGGGTGGAAAGTCTGGCGGATGCGCTGAATGGCCCCGACACGGATATCGTCACTGCAGTTACATCAAGCAATGTAACTGCAGGCTCGCTAGGTGGCACCTACGGGGTGCCGATGCTACTGTACCAAGGCCGATGCTACGCATGAGTATCTCTTCGCGATGGGGATCTAGGCCAGAGCAGCACTACAGCGACCTTTACGATTCCCTCCTGGGCGGGACTCACAATCAGAGTGTTGGATGAGAGCCGTACAGTGGTGGTGAGGTGGGCGGGGGTGCTGACGGATACTTTGCCCCGGCTGATTACACGATACATCTCTATCGGCGCTCGCGTCTACCTGCCCATGCTCGTCAGCGCGCCTGGGGAACCAGAGGTTAGTGCCGGCTTCACGGGCGATAATATTTGCCCTCTCCGCCATTGATATAATACGCTCAATCCGATCCGGAGATGGTGCGATGTTATCAGGAAGTTAATCAGATAGGCTCTCATGCATGGGCTTCCTGCCATTCCGCATCCAGATGGAGAACATGTAGAAATTGAGCTGCTTAATCAACTCCCCATCGCTCTTCCCAGTCATCTCGCGGAACACATCTGGCATCACTTGCTTCTGCTTCAGGCATCCAGTGCTTCGCACTGAAGGAAGTCCTCTTCTTGGACTACCAGTGCGTTGCTCGCGCGAGAGGAGGCGATCACAGAGAGCTTCACGCAATACAAGTCACGCCGGCCGCAGTAATGGATGAGCTTAGAGTGAGGTGGGACTGGTGGCATCCCAGCGTTGGTCCACTCAACTGCGGCGCTGCTGAGCGCCAGGCGACCACTTCATCTCTCCATAGAGATCCAGTATCTGGGAAAAATCGCTCACGATGGAGCGCTGGAGGAGTTCGCATCTTGATGTCAACTATGTTATCGAAGAGGTCGTCTTCGAGGAATAGCTGCTTCTTGACGCCCACACCGGAGTATATCAGAATGATGCTCGACATAGCGCCCATGCCCCACGCTTCTTCTGGCAGGATGGATGCGAGGAATGCTGGCTGGGTTCCGCCCAGGAAGGTTATCTGGGGATTAAATACCTCACAGAGAGCTTATTGGTCCGCCTGGTCTCACTATAGACAGCTTTGCTGTTGTAGATCTCTGTAAGCAAGGAGAGGAAATCAAGATCATGACTGAGAGATAAGAACCCCAAGCTCCTCTGCCAAGATAGCGAGACTAGAATACTCCAGGAACTCAATGCTCAGAGCCTCTACTCCCAGCGAACTTGTTCAGGGTGATGTGCCGCTGGGCCTTGGCCATCTCATCAATGAGGGAGGCTTTGGTCATAGCTCCGTGGGGCTACTTTCAAGCCTGCCGGTTATTGTTCCCTTAGCACTGTGCCATATACGCTCCACAGGGCCGATGGCTTTGCCCCTTGCCAATGGCAGGAGGAGGACAAGTAGCGTATACAGGAGGGAAAGACGTCGAACTCTGTCTGCCAAGACTTGCCAGTGCGGGTCCAAGGCGCTTCTCTGCTGTTGCGTGCTGATCGCAGTTATCCCTGCCCAGAGCCGGAAGCGAGCTGGCGATGGGTGCATCGCTGGTTATCTCAAGGAATGAGTCTATCCAATCCCCGAGGCCGACGGGTCTTCGCGGCTACGCTGCGCAGGTCAGGGTTCCGAGTGGCCTCGCGTCTGAGTCCATCAAGGTTAAGTGGCTTGGGTTTTCTTCCTCGCCTGGCATCGTCCGCTGCCTTTTCCTTCATCGTAGTACTTTGCCCAATTCCAACCCACTAGCACATCGCTAGGGAATGGTCATTGTCCGCTTGGCAAATGTGGAGAGGGGTGGCCATTAAGTGGGAGGATGGAACTAAGGACAATTCTCTCTTCCTCTTCCTTATACTGGATGAGGATGGCGTCATGGACCTGAGCGAGAATCTGCACTCTGGGGGTGGACCCAACTGCAAGATAATGCCAGACTCGCCAGAGCGCAAGGTTGAGCAGATGTTCCGACCATAGATGTTGAGGAACGTGAGCAATTGCTTCCCGCAGGGTGCTGTCATCATTTACTCTCCCGAAGAAGTGTCTGGTGGTTAGTAGAGGGGTGGAAATCTGACCACGAAGTTGCAGTCTCACGAGCGCACCATCTGTGGTACTCTCGTAAGTTCAGGAATGCATCGAAATAACTGAGATTGGAAGGATTCAATGAGCTGCTGTGGAACTTTGAGATGCCGCGCAGATGGTGAAAGGCTTACCGTAATAGTTACTTGCGTGTCCTCCTCGTCTTCGCCATATCCCGGTAGGAGAAGCGCGTGGTAGAAGGTTTGCTCGGCGAGACTCCGGTCATGTTCTTTGTCTCCCTGTTGCCAGCCAAGCCCGGCCAGATTAATGTTGCTGCCAGAGTGTGTAGATCTCCAGACTCGCAAGCGTCGCAGATAGCTGAGTAGCGCCGAAGAAGAGTATAACAGAGAAAAGCGAGGCAACGAGATTCAGCCTGGAGAGAGATCAATGTAGGCGAGCTTCTGTCCCCTGTGTCGGCGATAAAGATACGACGGAGTTCTTCAGTGATGTTCTTGTAGATTAGTTCCGCCCTCCGTAGACGTTGTGAGGAGACTGACCAACGACCCTAGTCTCAGGGCCAGCAACATTGTAAGAGGTTCGCATCCGAGTGTCATCGTCAACTTCTGTCCTGCAACACGGACACTTTTTACTGAGATCCCTGCAGTCTAATGATGCAGGTTGCAGATTGGTTCTGCATGGAAATATATGGATAGCTTTTCCAGAGCGTCCCTTGTTAATGGAGACGTTTTTTCGTCCTCTTGACATAGCTGTGTTGCTCCGGGAGGGCCATAGCTCCATAGAAGAAGAGCTTCAATTGGTGGTGGGAGTTGGGGTTGAGAGGCCGTTGCCACACGGCCATTGCGAACTCGTTGAGGACATCTCTGTAAGTGGGAGATGCGGGCTTCAAGCCTGGGCAACGACTTCCCAGCGGTAGTAGTTGTCAACCAGAATGCCCCTGCCTCATCATGGCCCAGCGCTGGGCCCATGCATGGCGCGCTCGAAGGAGTAGTTGGTTCGAGCTCCCTCCTGCCATTTCAGGTCATTGAGATAGCTCTCTTCGTCCTTGATAGTCAGAACGAATGATC
>ERZ1370068.4167-contig-3254_pt1 | contig 24553 bp, 28 predicted proteins | sample MGYA00561227_ERZ1370068 | MGnify/ENA primary metagenome ERZ1370068 (study PRJEB38410, sample SAMEA6850437) | metagenome | study: Metagenomic assessment of the ecological functions of the soil: analysis of the soil microbiota associated with the...
GGTATGCTTCGTTCAGTTTACGTGGTATTGCTCTCCGACCGGATCGCGACCAGGTTCGAGCGCGCGCGCCCAGTAGAGCACGCGCGGTCCGAGATCGCGGGCGTCGCCATGCAGGTCTCGCCGAGCTCGTTCTTGCGCGAGGCACCTCGAAGCTCGTGCCGGCCTTGACGACGTGGACCGTGCCCTCCTCGCTCGTGGCGTAGAGCTTGCCGTCGCCGCGCGACCATCGAGGCGGTGAAGCCGGTCTGGCCGTCGCCGAGGCGCTCGCGGTAGCGCTGCTCGCCGGTCGCGAGGTCGAGGCACGCGAGGACGCCGGTGTCGCTGAGCAGGTAGACCTCCTCGCCGTAGACGAGCGGCGTCTGCATGTAGTTGCCGCCGTCCGGTGTCCACCAGACCATCGCCTCGTGCTCCGGGCGTGATCAGCGCCCTCGGCCAGCGGCCGAGATGGCGTAGATCGGCGAGCGCGGCCGTGGGAGTTGCGTGATCAGCACCACGTCCTCGACGACGACCGGCGCGGGCACGGGCGCGTCGCCGCCGCCGACGAGCGTCCACGAGCTCCTTGCCGGTGGCGAGGTCGTAGCCGCCGATGTGCTTGTAGCCGTTGCAGATCACCTGCGCGCGGCTCGCGCGCAGCGTCGACGGTGGGCGTCGCACCAGGTCGAGATCGTCCTCGCGCTTCGTGCGCCAGAGCTCCTGCCCGCTCGCGACGTCGAAGGCTGCGACGAAGCGCCTGCGAGAGCACGTCGCACTGCACGCAGCACCTTGCCGTCCTCGATCACCGGCGAGCTCGCGTAGCCCCACTGCACGCCGGTCATGTTGTAGGGGCCGGCGTCGCAGCTCGCCGAGGTCGCGCTTCCAGAGCTGCTTGCCGTCGAGGTCGAAGCAGTAGAGCCCCTCGGTGCCGAAGTTCACGACCAGGTGCGCTGCCGTCGGTGGCGGGCGTCGAGGCCGCGTAGCTCGACTTGCGGTGGCGCGAGTACTTCGGCGTGCCGCTCCAGGCCGCCTGCTGCCACAGGAGCTTGCCGGTCCGACTGCTCGAGCGCGAGCACCACGAAGTCGTGCTCGCCCTCGCTCGCGACCGGCGCTCGGGTCGCCGTACAGGCCGACCTTGAGGTCCGCCTTCGCGCCCTTCGCGCACGGCCGAGACGACGAAGAAGCCTGTGTCCCGGAGATCACGGGCGACGAGTGCGGCTGAGCCCGGCGACTCGACGCTTCAGCACAGGACGTGCTCGCCCTTCGCGACGTCCCAGTTCGTGCGCCAGCGCGTGCCCATCGGCCACGCCGCGCGCGTGCGGGCCGCGGAAGGAGGGCCAGTCCTGGGCCGCGGCGGCGCGCGGCATCGCGGCGAGGAGCAGCGAGGGCGAGGAGATCCGGACGCCGCGCGCAGTGTTCGTGCGCTTCATGCGCGCACAGCCTACCGCGCGCGCCTCACTGCCCCGCGGCCGTCTTGTACTGGGCGAGTTGCGCCATCAGGCGCTCGCGGAAGGCCGCGTTGCGCGTCGGGCCGGGGAGCTCGAGCGCCTGCTGCACGAGCGCCACGGCGGAGGCCGGGTCGCCGTTCGCCGCCGACGCCATCGCGAGAGTCTCCAGGACGTCGGCGCGCTTCGAGCTGGTGCTCTCGTTGGCCTTCTCGCGAGCTGCAGGGCCTCCGGCCCGCTCCTCCCGCGTGGCGTCCTTCTTCGCGAGCAGGGCCTTCGCGATCGCGATCTCTGGCTCGGGCATCGTCGGCGCGATCCGGCTCACCGCGCGCAGGCGCTTCTGGAGCGCCTCGTCAGATGCGGCCGAGGACGAGCAGGCACTGCCGACGTTGTACTGCTCCTGCACCGTGTTGGGCGGGATCGACAGGGCCTTCAGGTTGGTGCTCGAGGGCCTCGCTCGCCTTGCCCTCGGACTGCAGGAGCGCGGCGAGGTTCGTGTGCGCCTCCTGCAGCTCGGGATCGAGCCGCAGCGGCCTCGCGGTAGCTCGCCCTCGGCCTCGGGCTTGCGATCGAGGCCGTTGAGCGCGTTGGCCAGGCCGAGGTGGTTCTCAGGCCTTGTCGGGCTCGAGCTCGAGCGCCTTGCGGTAGCAGGTCTCGGCCTCGCCGAGGCGCCTTGCCGAGGAACGCGCAGGCAGCCCGTAGCGATAGGCGGGCAGGTCGGAGACGTCGATCGCGTCCAGGTACGCGCGGATGGCCTGGTCCCACTCGCGCCGCGCATGCGGTGCACGTTGCCCAGGCGATGGAGCGCAGGGGTGATGCGCGGGTCGAGCTTGAGCGCGGTCCCTAGCTCGGCCATGGCCTCGTCGAGCTTGCCCTGGCCGATCAGCTCGTGCGCCAGGTTGCTGTGCCCGCGCGGGTTGGCCGGGGCGCGCTCGACCACCGTGCGCCAGAGGTCGTCGGAGGCGCGGTACTCCCCGGTTGCGGGCACCGTCAGGGCCGTGAAGGCGAGGCACAGCGCGGGCGCGACGACCGCCGGCAGGCGCGGCGCGCTCGCCGCGAAGCGCACGCACAGCCAGTACCCGCCGCCGACCAGGAGCGCCAGCACGCCCGCGAGCGGCAGGTACGTGCGGTGCTCGGAAGGCGAGGTCATGATCGGGACGATGCCGAGGTCGGGGCGAGGCACACGAAGGACGCACGCCGCCGCGAAGCCGATCCACGAGCGGCGCGCAGAGCAGCCCCGCCGTGACCGCGAGCAGCGCAGCACGACGAGCGTCTGCGGCAGCCACTCGCCGAGCCCCTTCGCCACCGGCCAGTCGTAGTCGAGCACCAGCGGGTACGGCACGAGCGCGAGGCGCAGGTAGTGGAGGATCACCCCGGCTGGGAGAGCGCGTACGCGATCGGCCCGTGCTCCTGAGGCCGAACCCGGCGGTCGACTGCTCGGCGAAGAGCTGCGGGACGACGAACACGAGGAACGCGACCGCCGCGACGCCCCCGAGCGCCCGGTAGAAGCCCTTGCGTGCCTGCCACGCGCGCGCGGGCCCCGCCCTCGACGAACGTCGCGTCGTACATCCACACGAGGAGCGGCGCGACGACGATCGTCTCCTTGGTGCCGAAGCCCGCCAGCCAGGGAGACGATCCCGAGAGCACCTGCCAGGGGAGCGGGCGCGCGGCGAGTCCGATCGAGCGGATGAACGCGTACAGACACCGAGCAAGAAGGACGCGCCCATCGACTCGGCGCGCTGGATCAGGTACGTGACCGACTCGGTCTGCGGCGGATGGCAGACCCAGAGCGAGCGTGATCGCGAGCGCGAGGCCCTCCGCGTCCGAGGTGCGAGGCTCGCCGCGGCGCGCTCGAGCGTCGCGGCGCAGGATGCCGAGGAGCGGCAGCCCGCAGCCGAGGTGCACGAGCGCGTTGAAGGCGTGGTAGCTCCACGTGTCCGCGCCGCTGATCGAGCGGTTCAGCGCGATGGAGGCCCAGACCAGCGGGCGGCTCGGTAGTCGAGGCGCACGTCCGGCAGCGGATCGTCCGAACACGAACGGCGCGCGGAGGTTGTTCGCGTAGCAGGCCGCCACCGGCGGCGACCAGGAGGAGCGCGGCCGCCCACGCCCGGCGCTCGACGAGGCGTCACCGGTCACGGAGCTCGCGTCACCTCGCGCCGCCGCCGAGCTTGACGGGCTTCAGCTCCTTCACCACCGGCTTGTCGTCGCCCTCCGTGATGACCACGAGGCGGTCCATCAGGGAGGCCCTTGAACGATCTGCGTCTTGCCGGTCTTCGGCCAGAAGACCTCCACGGACGCTCGATCTTGGTCGCGCCTTGCCGAGGCCGAGGTGCTGGCGCAGCGGGTTCGCGCCGAAGCTGCCGCCGCTCCCGACCCAGCGGTAGATCGAGCGCTGCGCCGCCGTCCTCGACGATCTCGGCGCGGATGCGCGCGCCCATCGCGCGAGCGGTTCGAGCTCGTGCCCTCGAGCTTGCACCGGCAGCCAGTGCGTTGCCGAAGCCCGGGTTCTCGAAGAGCGCGTTGTGGAACGTGGTCGGCGCGGAAGGCGCCGCCCATCTGCGCGAAGACGTCGAGGTCGCCGTCGGAGTCGAAGTCGGCGAAGGCGACGCCGTGGCCCTTCTGCAGGTTGCCGAGGCCGCTCGCGCACGGTGACGTCGGCGAAGCGTCTTGCCGCCGACGGTTGTGGTAGCGCCTTGTTCGGCACGAGGTCGCGCGCCTCGGGCAGCCCGGTGCCGCAGCGTAGAAGTCGAGGAAGCCGTCGTTGTCGAAGTCGCCGAAGTTGGCGCCCATCGGCGAGTACGGCTCGGTCGAGCCCGACCTCGCTGCGCGACGTCCTCGAAGCCGCCCTTGCCGTCGCCCGGGTAGAGGCACGGCAGCGTACGCCTCGAAGGGCATGCCGAGCGCGGCCGCGGCGCAGGTCCGCGGGTCGGCGCCGAAGCGCGTTCACGACAGATGTCGAGCGCGCCGTCGTTGTCGAAGTCGCAGAACCAGCACGCGAAGCTCGTCTGTCGGCCCGGTGACTCCGAGCTTCGGCGCCACGTCCGTCGAACGTCCCGTCGCCGCTTGTTGTGGTAGAGGCGGTTCGTGCTCGTTGAGGTTCGAGACGTAGAAGTCCGGGTCGGCCGTCGCCGTCGTAGTCGCCGGCGGCGACGGCCGCGCGTGTAGCGCGTCGTTCGTCACGCCGGCCGCTTCGCGCGACGTCGGTGAACGTGCCGTCGCCGTTGTTGCGGAAGAGCTGGTTCGGGCGCCTTGACGTCGGCGTCCGTCTCGTTGCCGACGTACAGGTCGAGGTCGCCGTCGTTGTCGTAGTCGCAGAAGACCGCCGTCATGTTCGGGATAGTCGACCTCAGCAGGCTCGGCCTCCCGTAAGGCGCGGTCCGTGAAGGTCCTGTCGCCGTTGTTGTGCAGCAGGGAATCGGCTGCATGCCGATCGTCCCGAGCCACGCGCCGCGCGGGACGTAGACGTCGATGAAGCCGTCGTTGTCGTAGTCGCGCCTGGATGCAGTTGAGCCCGCCGAGCGATGCCGCTGCAGGCCCGCCTCCTCGGTGCGGCGCACGAAGCCGCCGCCCTCGTTCCGTATGTACTCGAGCTGCCCGTCCGCGCCGTAGCCCGGTCAGCATGAGGTCGATGTCGTCGTCGTTGTCGAAGTCGTCGGCGATCGCGCCGCCCGCGAGGTTCATGGATAGTGCACGACCGAGGCATTGGTCGCGACGTTGACGAACTGCGGGAAGTCGTCTTGCTCGTCGAAGCTCGTCCGGGATGCGGTCCGCCTCGGGCACCTTGTCGGGCCAGCCGCCGAGCGTCATCAGGCCATGTTGCAGGCATCCACTGCGCCTCGCAGGTGGGCTGGGAGCTCTTGTCCGTCGCCGCGAGCACCTCGCTCAAGACCTTGATCCGCGTTGGTGGAGCCCTCGGGCTTGGTGTGGATCGCGCCGCCGTGCGGCGGGGATGCAGCTATCCTTGTTGTTGTTCGCGCAGCGGTTCTCGGTCTCGGCGAGGCGCATCCAGCCCGCGGCGAAGCGCACCTTCGCCTCCTGGATGGTGTCGGCCGGGATCCCCTCGAGGCCCAGGTCGAAGGCCTGCTGGAAGATGGCCAGGCCCTCGCGCTCGTTGCCGTAATGGACGCGGTCGGTCGCCGAGCTCGACCAGGAGCCTGGAAGCGCGCGAGGTTGTTGCCCGTCGGCGGCGAGGCGATCGAGGCTTCCTCCTTGATCTTGCTTGATCTGGACCGACCCGACGGCAGCGCGTTCTCACCGTCCGTGCTGCTGCAGGATCTTCTGGAGCTCGGCGAGCATCTGCTCAGTGGCTCTGCCTGTCCCTTCATCGCCTGGTGCCACCAGCTTGGCCGGCGCGAGGACGCAGACGGCAGCGAGAGTTGCGACGAGTGCGGCCCGCGAGGGCGGCGAGGGAAACGCAGATGCGAGCGGAGGTGTCATGCCGTTCCGAGGGTCGCGGATGAAAATCGTTGCGGCAGGTGGCGCCGGGCCGGGCCCGCGCCACGGGCAGCCTACCATACCTCGACCAGCCGCCCGTGCTCGCGGGCCCGCCAGGGGTCGCGCGGTGGGCGCCGCATACTGAGAACGCGGAAGCGCCGGGAGCGTTCCCGGCGTTCCGTCCGAGCGTGCCGCCGCTGGGACGCGGCAGGAGGGAAGCGATAGACTCCCGGAGGCGATGTCCCGCTCCAGCGCCGCCCCTCCTCACCAGCGCCTTCCTGTGCGCGACCTGCGGCGCGGGCGAGCGCGCGCGGCCAGGCGTGCTCGTGGTGCTGGTCGACACGCTGCGCGCCGACCGCCTGCCCGTTCTACGGCTACTCGGCGACACGGCCCCGCGTTCCTGTCGAGCGTGGGCCGCGCGGCTCGTCGGTCGTGTTCGAGCACACCATGGGCGACCTCCTCCTGGACCGCGCGCCCGCCACCGCCTCAGGTGTTCGCGGGCGTCTACCGGACCAGCACGGAGTACAGGTCAGGCATGCAGGTCTTCCAGCGCATGCAGAAGTTCGAGGCCGAAGCTCGAGCTGAACCACCTGCCGCCGGACCTCCAGACGCTGCCCGAGTTCATGAAGTCGGCCGGCTACCGCACCTTCGGTGTCGCGGACAACCGAACATCGGCAAGGAGATCGGCTTCGACCAGGGCTTCGAGCACTTCGCGGTGCTTCCCCGAGAAGGGCTGCGAGCAGGTCGCGCCCAGGTGCGCGGGTGGAGCGCCGACATCCACTCCGCGCCCTGGTTCGTGTACCTGCACTTCATGGATCCGCACGTGCCCTACGTGCAGCAGCGCGCCCTTCTATCGCGCGCCGCCGGGCGACGACCCGATCGCGCTGGACTCGGCCGCCTACGACAGCGAGATCCGCTTCCTCGACGGCAGAGATCGAGCAGGTGTTCGCGGCGCTGGGAGTCGGCGAGGACACGCTCGATCGTCTTCATCGCGGACCACGGCGAGGAGTTCGGCGACCACGGCGGCCGGCACCACGACCCGCAGCTCTACTGCGAGCTGAGCGCACGTCCCTCTCTTCGTGCACGTGCCCGGCGTCGCCCCGCGGCGCGGGCACTGAACGTCTCGCAGGTCGACCTCCTGCCGAGCGCTGCGCGCGAGCTCCTGGGCGCGCCGCGCTCGCCGCAGGACGCGGGCCGAGCCTGCGCGCGCGCTGCCGAGACGGGGCGCCGCTGCCGGCGAAGCGCGAGCTCTTCGGCATGCGGCGCGCGACCGCCCTCGACCTGCGCAGCGTCGTCCGCGGCGACACGAAGTACATCGTCACGGACTACGACGCCGGCGTCGGCCGCCCCGAAGCGCGAGCTCTACGACTCTCGCCCACGACCCGGGCGAGAGGGACGACACGCTCTCGTCGAGCGCGACCCTGGCCTGGCGGACGAGCTCGACGCGCTCCCTGCGCGCCCACGAGCGAGCGACCCGAAGTGGAAGTCAGACGTGGAGTCCCTACGAGGTCAGCCGGACTCCTGCGCAAGCTCCGGCAGCTCGGCTACGGCGGCGAGGGCGAGGACGGCCCGGCGGACCCCGAGCACCCGGGCGCGAAGAAGGCGCCGCTTCGGAGGGACTGACGGCCCGAGCCACGCTGCCGCGCAGCGCATCGTCCTCGGTCCGGAGGGATCGGCGAGGAGCGCGCGATCCTCGCGCGCCCCCGATCGTTGCCCCGCCCCGACTTCGAGCGAGCACGCGCTCGACCGCCCTGTTTTCCTGCCCGTAGTCCAGCCTCGCCCGCCGCGAGCCGAAGGGAGCGCGTGGACACCGGGACGAGCGGGGAACGACAAGGCGTCCGAGATCGACGGCGAGGTGGTGCGCGAGACGATCCCGCGAGTTCGTCCAAGCGCACGACGAGGAGGGCGCGCCGCTGGCTGGCGAACGTTCTCGTCTCGACGCCGCTGCTCCAGACCGTCCTGCGCGAGCAGAGCAGAGCGACGTCCTCGGCGCCTCGTGCGCGCCGGAGATCGCGCGCCTGCCGCTCGCCGCCCGTGCCGCGTCGCCGGCGCGGACCCTGGCGCTCTTCCGCACCGCGGACGCGAACAAGCCGCTGCCGCCGGCGAGGCAGCACCTCTCCGGCACGCACTACATCCCGCTGCCCGCGAGCGTGATGGGCGAGCCGATCAGGCACTGCTTCCGAGCGCGACCCTATCCCTGCCGACGACCCTCGACCGCGAGGGGCTACCACGGCGACCGCCACCTCGACTACTGGCTCAGCGGTCTGGAGGACTTCGTGCGCGTGCGCGCGACCCTCGACCGCCACGGCCGCTGCGCTCGCGGCGCCGCTTCGCCGTGCTCGACTTCCGGCTGCGCCTCCAGGGCGCGTGCTGCGCCACTTCCTGTGCCAGGTGCGCGGCCTCGACCTCTGGGGCGCGGACCTGAACGGAAGCGCCACGTCAGGTGGCTCCCTGCGCCACCTGCCGCGCGCGCTCAAAGCCGTTCCAGTGCACGACGGCTCCCCACCTCCCGCTCCAGGACGAGCCTCGACCTCGTCACGGCCTTCTCGGTCTTCACGCACATCGACGAGTACGAGATCGCCTGGCTGCTCGAGCTGCGGCGCGCGCTGAAGCGCGGCGGCTTCGCCTACCTCACCGTCCACAGCGACGACACCTGGGGCCGCCTCGGCCCGGGCGTGACCGCCTACGACCACCTCTTCGAGGTGCGCGACGCGATCCCCGAGTACCGGATCGAGCCCGAGCTCTTCCAGAGGCCGATGCCGCGCGACAAGACGGCGTCTTCCGCTGGCGCTCGGCCGACCTCAACTACTACGAACGTGTTCCTGTCGCGGCACCACGTCGATTCCGTGTGGGGGCGCTTCTTCGGAGTGCTTCGAGGTCGTGCCCCAGGGCTCAGGGTACCAGGACGTGGTCGTGCTCAGGAAACCCTGAGCTCCTCGGGTCCGCGCGGGCCGCGAGGATCCGGAGCAGAGCGCACCGTCGGAGACCGGAGGGCGCGGAGTCGGATGAATCTGCTCTTCCGGTTCCGTCCACGGAATCCAACCAACCGGAGTCCCCCTCTTCCTCCTCCCTCATTGATCCCTCCGCGAGTCTCCGCGCCCTCCGGTCTCAGCGGTGCGTTCGCGTCCGGCGGATCGGCCCGCGCGACGTGAACTCCGGCGGCCCGGAGGTCTTGGCCGGAACCCCGGAGGTCATTAGGATCTGCCACCTACCGCAACTCCGGACCCGCATACTCGAAGGGAGAATCGACATGGCAGTACGCATCGGCGACGAGGCCCCCGACTTCACGGCAGAGACCACCGAAGGGAAGATCCGCTTCCACGAGTGGATCGGCGACAAGTGGGCGATCCTGTTCTCGCACCCCAAGGACTTCACGCCCGTGTGCACCACCGGAGCTCGGCTACATGGCGAAGCTCAAGCCCGAGTTCGACAAGCGCAACACCAAGGTGATCGGCCTGAGCGATCGATCCCGTGAGCGATCACAGCGAAGTGGCTCAACGGACATCAAGGAGACCCAGGGGCACGCGGTCAACTACCCCATGATCGGCGACTCGGACCTGACCGTGGCGAAGCTCTACGACATGATCCACCCCAACGCGACGCGCGCGGAAGCGCACCGCCGCCGACAACGCCACGATCCGCTCGGTGTTCGTCATCGGCCCCGACAAGAAGGTCAAGGCGATGATCGTCTACCCGATGAGCACCGGCCGCAACTTCGACGAGGTGCTGCGGCTCCTCGACTCGCTGCCAGCTGAACGGCGAAGCACACGGTCGCCACGCCGGTCAACTGGAAGCCGGGCCAGGACGTGATCATTCCCCTGCGGTGTCCGACGAGGACGCCAAGAAGAAGTTCCCGCAGGGGTTCAAGACGCTGAAGCCGTACCTGCGGGTCGTGCCGCAGCCGAAGTAGGCGCTCCGCCGCAGCCCCGCGCGCGCCGTCAGCGGCCCGCGGGGCGGTGCGGCGTGCTCGCGAGTGCACGAGCGCAAGCGCGCCGGTCGCACGGTAGCGAGCCTCGAACTGGAGTGAATGAGAGCCTTGGCTCTCGGCCGGTCCGTTCGATGGGGCCTCGCATCGAGGAACCTGGGGTTGCGGCCGCAACCGCTTCCGCCAGCGGCGCTATCCTCGACATGATGCTGCTCGCCGCGGTGCTCGCTTGTCCGAGGTTCGCGCAAAGAAGGCGCTTCCTCGCAGGAGTCCCGCAACGACGGTAGCTGCTGCGACGCGCCCTACGATGCAGCGTCGAGAGGAGGAGACTCCCTCGTGGCGGGCGTGGTGGGAGATCGAGCGTTCGCGCTTCGAATGGGTCCAGACCGGCATCATCTGCACGTGGCCGACAGGGCCGGATCGTCCAGTCGAGCGCGATCCCGACTTCCACGTCCGCCTCTATCCCGAGGAAGCTGACCTGGCGAGCGCGAACGAGGCCCTCCTCGGCCTGCTCGATCGAGAATCGAATCCGGAGGTCCTCGGCACGGCGCTCATCAGCCTGGCGAAGATGGGGAAGGACTCCGCGAAGGTCGCCACTCGACTCCTCCCCTACCTGTCGCGCTCCGAGTGGAGCTGCGCGAGGCGGCGCTGATCGCGCTCGCGATCCTTGCGGACGAGACCGGGCCCCCCTTGCTCGTCTCCTGGTCGAGGACACCGATCCGGGGCGCGAGCTCGTCGGCCAGAAGAGGATCGCCGAGCGCACGCGCGCCCTGGCCGCCTACGGACTCGCGCGAATCGCGTGGTTGAACGAGTCTCCCGCGACCTGGCAGACCGCGTCGGACGCATTGAGCACGGCGCTGACCGGAACGAGCGATCCCGACCTCGAGACGGCCTGCGTGCATGGGCTCGGGCTCATCCCGATCGTGGAGGGCAAGGAGAGCGAACGCTTGGAGCTCCTCCTCCGGTTCGCCGCAGACGGTACGCGGAGCGCGTTCGCACGCGGCCAGGCAGCCCTGGCCCTTGCAAGAAGCCTGGACCCCCTCGCTTCCCCATCCTGGAGGGAACGCGTGAGCGCGGCCCTCCTCGGCTGGACCGGTTCCGACTCCGCGACCGCACTGCGTCGGCAGGCGTCACTCGCCCTCGGTCGGATCGCGTCCACTCGAGGCGAGCCGGAGCTCGCCGAACGCATCGAGGCGGGATTGCGCTACCTCGCTACGCGAGAGAGCAACCCCGTGCTCGCCGGCTATTCGCTGCTCGCGCTCGCCGACACCGCCTCCGCGCTTCTGTGGTCGGAACAGGAGCATGCCACAGCCCTGGCGGGATTCCTGACCGCGCGCGCCGAGCCGCCTGGAGCGCTGCGCCCCTGGGCCTTGCTGGCCTGCGGCCGAATGGCCTGGAGCTCCGTACCCCGGTCGACGAACCGCCGCGCTTCCCCGAAACGCTGGCGGCTCTTCGCGCGGTCATTCGAGCACACGCGCGGGTGCCTGGGCCGGACCAAGAGGCCTCCGTCATCGCCGCGAACCTGGCGGCCGACGCGGAGAGCTACGCGTGGGCGGTCGACGCCCTGTCGCGGGCGAAGACCGATGCACTCGGCTGCGAGCTGGCGAGGCTCCTCGGGTCCCTGCCGAGATTCTCGGTCGATCCGGAGCCGCGCGACAAGGAGGGAGCGAAAATGCCCTGCACGCGTTCATGGGCCGGGCCGCCCTCGATCAGGACATCTATCGCGAAGCCGCACGGGAGCGAGGCGCATCGATGACTGGACCTCACGAGTCAGCTCCTCTCGGATCTCGCCTCCTCGACGAGCCTGGCGCGACGCGCGTCGGTGCTCGACGCGCTCCGGGGCGAGCGAGGACACTCGCAGCGTGAAGCCCCTCCTTTCCGTGGCCCTCGACGTCAGCTTCGTCCCGCGCATTCGCGCCTACGCGCTTGCCGCCCTGGGCGAATTGCTCGACAAGGAACTGCATCCGTGGAACTCGCGCTTCGCGTGGGATCTGGATCCGATCGACGCGCCGCCGACGCTGCTCCACCCCAGCGGCAGCGGCATCCTGGACTACCGTTGATGCGAGACGTCGGTCGAGCGCCCTCGCTCTGGCTGGGCTCAGAACTGGAAGTAGATGAACGCCTTCGTCTCCATCGCCATGAACGCGAGCACCAGCGCCGCCGCCGCTCCCACCGCCGCCGCGTATGCCCAGTCGTTGACCCGCGCCAGGCGCGCGAACCAGCCGCGGTAGAACGCGTAGTGCACGGCGAAGAACGCCGCCACGAGCAGCGAGCCAGCTCGCCTCGAGCTGCTTCGCGCCGCCGCCCTGCAGGAAGAAGAAGATGCGCTGCATCTCCAGCCCTGCTGCCAGCCGGACGAGCGGAAGAGGATCCAGTTCCAGAACAGGAACCACCACATCAGCGGGACGCCGAGGAAGCCCACGACCCGCCGCAGCGCGCGAGCCCTCCGGCACGCAGCATGCCCCAGGCGCGCGAGACGATGATCGAGCCGCTCATGAGCACGCCGAAGCCGACGTACTGCCAGCCCGCGCCGTGCCACAGGCCGACGACCATCATGGTCAGCGAGCCGATCAGGATGCCCTTCACGCTCGAGCCCTTGCTGCCGCCGAGCGCGAAGTAGAGGTAGTCGCGGAACCAGGTCGAGAGCGAGATGTGCCAGCGCTGCCAGAACTCGCCGATGTTCCGGCGCGAAGATACGGGAAGTCGAAGTTCTTCGGCAGCGAGTAGCCGAGCAGTCCCGCCGTCGCGAGCGCCATGTCGCGAGTAGCCCGAGAAGTCGCAGTAGATCTGCACGTGGTACAGGAGCAGCCGCGATCCACGTCGACGCGGCGGTGTATGCGCCGGGCGTCGCGAACAGCGGCTCGATCACCGGCGCGATGTGGTCGCGAGACGCAGCGCCTTCTTGACGAAGCCGATCAGGAACAGCGTCAGGCACGCGCGCACGTCGACGCGCGCGAACAGCGCGCTTCTCCGCGAGCTGCGGCAGGAAGTACGAGGCGCGCACGATCGGCCCCGCGACCATGGCCGGGAAGAACGTGACGAACAGCGCGAAGTCCGGCAGTCGCCGGATCGGCTCGAGCTTCCCGCGGTAGACGTCGATCGTGTAGGAGAGCGTCTGGAAGGTGTAGAAGCTGATCCCGATCGGCAGCAGGATGTCGAGCGTCGGCGCGCTCGCCGGGAGGCCGAGCCAGCGCAGGAAGCCCGCGCCCGACTCGACGAAGAAGTTGTAGTACTTGAAGAAGCACAGGAAGCCGAGGTTCAGCACCAGGCTCAGGCACAGGAGCGCGCGACGCGCGCCGGCCGTGCGCGTCTTCTCGAACCCCCGCGCCACGAAGTAGTCGAGCCCGGCGGAGAAGAGCAGCAGCCCGAGGAAGCGCCAGTCCCAGGCGCAGTAGAACGTGCAGCTCGCGGCGAGCAGCCAGAGCTTGCGCGGCCCGTTCGCGCGCAGCGCCCAGTAGACGCCGAACACGACGAGGAAGAACGCGAGGAAGCGCGGCTCGGTGAAGATCACCGCGGTGCCTCCTCCTCGCGCTCGTTCGCCTGCCGGCTCGCCGAGCGGCGGCCCGTCGCCCCGGTCCTCGCGCTGCGCCGCGTAGTCGCGCGCGAGGAGCGCGAGAAGAGCTCCGGGCGCCGTCCGCCGAGAGGTGCCCCGAGTCGTAGCGCATCGCGGGGTCGTAGAGCTCCGGGTAGCGCTCGGGCAGGTTGTAGCGCAGCACGAGCGCGTCGAGCTCGTGCAGCAGGCGCTCCTCGAACGGCCGGTCGCAGCTCTGCGAGGGCAGGATGACGAGCACGAACTCGACGCCGCGCGCGCGCGCGATCTCCCGCGATCGAGCGGATCAGCTCGAAGTCGTCGACGCGCGCCAGCTCGGCGTCGACCCAGTCCCCGTCGCCGAAGGCATGCTCCTCGGCGTCGAGCCGCGTCGACGTCGCGGTGGTAGGCCTCCTGGTTCGCGAGGAAGCGCTCGCGCCGCACGCTGTAGGTGTTGCGCGCCTCGCCCTGGGCCGCGAGCACGGCCTCGTCCTCCTCGAGCGAGATGTAGCCGTCGTCGAGGCCCTGGCGCGCCGTCTGGCCGTGCTCGCGGCCAAGCACGCCCTTCAGCACGTCCTTGCCGCGCCCGAGCATGAGCCGCTCGGTCAGGAAGTGCTCGACGTGGTCCTCGGACGCGCGCACGCCGCCCGGGAAGAAGCGCTGGTAGACGGTGAAGATCGAGTGGCGCTGCGAGCGATCCTCGAGGTAGTGCAGGCCACCGGGGAGCTCCTCGTCCCAGGCCAGCGCACGTGCGACGGCGATCCGCGTGGTGTCGAGGTCGTGCCAGTAGACCGTGCGCGGGTCGAAGGCGTTCTCGGGCGCGATCTGCGGCGTGAGCCACTGGTACTCGAAGAAGACGCGCGCGAGCCCGGACTGGGCGGTGAGGATCTCGCTCAGGAGGTAGCGCTGCTCCAGGAGGTGCACGGCCTGGACGCCGAAGTTGAAGGACCGCGTCTGGAGACCGAAGCCGCGCGCTGGCGCCGATCGAACTCGGCCGGCACGAAGGCGCGCAGGACGTGGCTCGTGCCCAGGAAGACGGTGTCGTACTCTTGGCCGTGCGCGCGCCAGTACTCGACCTTGCCGCCGATGACGCTGCCGCCCGCCGGCGCGGCCACGGCGCGCATGGCGACGAGCGACGAGCACGAAGCTTGCGCAGGCGACGGCGACGCGCCCGATGGCGCCGGCCGACGCTGGGTCGATAGACCTTGGGCGCGGAGAGGGAGAGGTCGGGACGGACTCGAGCATGCCGGGGAAACGCGGGAAAGATGAGCATCGGCCAGCGCGCGCCGTCCGATGTAAGCGCCGCCGCAGGCTTCGCGCTCGCATCCATGGATGACGAAGGACGTTCCCACCCCCGCCGGCGGCGGAACTGCCGACAGGACGCCCGCAAGCGCCGCGCCGCCCGCCGACCCGCGCCCGCGCGGCGAGATCCTCGGCTACAACATGCGCGGGGAGAAGAACCAGAACCCGCCGGGGATGTCGCTCTGGCCATCCTGCGCGAGGACCTGCGCACGCACGAGAGCCTCTTCGCGCACGGCTTCTTCGCGCTGGCGGTCCACCGCTTCGGCAACTGGCGCATGGACCTCCCGCGCCTCGTGCGCAAGCCGCTTCACGTGGCTGTACGAGTTCCTCGTACCTCTGCGTGCTGTGGCTGGCACGCATCGAGGTGCCCGCCATCATCAAGGTCGGCCGGCGCGTGCGCGTCTGGCATAACGGCGGGTGCATCCTGGGCGCGCTCTACATCGGCGACGACGTGCAGTTCCGGCCCAACGTCACCTGTGGCCTGGCCCATCACGGGGCGCCGCTGACGACGCTGCCGATCATCGAGGACCGCGTGATCGTCGGCGTGGGCGTGGTCGTGATCGGCCCGATCACGATCGGCCACGACAGCATCATCGCCGCGAACTCGGTGGTGACGACCGACGTCCCGCCCTACTCGCTCGCCGGCGGCATCCCGGCCCGGGTGATCCGCAAGCTCGAGGAGAAGGAGCTCATGACCCAGGTCAACGTGCGCGAGTCGATCGTCCGCAAGAAGGCGGCCTGAGCGCGCCCGTCGTCGGTCCTACCGGCGCCACCCCGGGGTCCCGTCGCCCACCCGGTGGAAACGCTCACCTCGACCCCGCTCCTCGTCCGATAGCGAGCCCGGACCCCTTCCAGGTCCAGCGCGTCCGTCCCCACCCGAGATGCACGTTCCCCGCCACGCACAGCCGATTCCACACGGGACCGCGCACCTCCACGAGGAGCCTCGTCGAGAGCGTCAGCGCCCGTCCCGGAGGACGCGGTCGCTCTCCTCCGCCCGTCCCCATGAGCCAAGCCCCGCAGCCGACTCTCCAGGCCGACGACACCCACGGCGCCTACTGGAGCGAGAAGCTCGCCGGCCGGCCGCCGGCCCTCGAGCTGCCCACCTCGCGCGCGCGCCCGCCGCAACCGACCAGCTGCGCGCGCGGCTCACGTTCAAGCTGCGCCCCGAGCTGGCGCGCGCGCTGCGCCAGCACCGCGCAGGAGGCGGGCCTGACGCCGTTCGACGGCATGCTCGCGGCCTTCGGCGCGCTTCCTCGTACCGCACCACGCGCCAGGACGACCTCCTGATCGGGCTGCGCGAGGGCGAGGGCGAGCGCTACGCGGCCCTGCGCCTCGCGCTCACGGGCCGGACGACCTTCCACGAGCTGCTGCGCCGCGCTGAAGCGCGAGCTCGACGAGTGCCGCACGCGCGCGCTCTCCGCTCGACAAGCTCCTCAAGGCCGCGCACAGCACGCGCCCCGACAACCTCTTCCAGGTGCTGGTGACGAGCGACCGCCTCGGCGCGAAGGACGGCGCCGGCTACGACCTCGTGCTCGCGCCGCACAAGACCGCCGCGTCGGGGACGCTGTTCTACGACTCCGGAGCTGTTCGATCCGCGCGTGCCCGAGCGCGCATGCTCGGGCACCTCGAGACGCTGCTCGGCGGCCGCCCTGGCCGAGCCCGGACGCGCCGCTCGGCCAGCTCCGCTTCCTGACCGAAGCGGAGCGCGCGACGATCCTCCAGGACTGGAACGACACGCGAGGTCGACTTCCCGCACGACCGTGTGCCTGCACGAGCTCTTCGAGGAGCGCGTGCGCCGCTGCCCGGACGCGCCGGCGATCGTGCACGACGAGCCGGCACCTGACCTACACGGCCCTCGATGCGCGCGCCAACGCGCTGCGCGCAGCACCTGCGCGGCGCTCGGCGTGGGCCCGAACGTGCTCGTCGGGATCTGCGCCGAGCGCTCGTTCGAGATGGTGATCGGCCTGCTCGGCGATCGCGCAAGGCCGGCGGCGCCTACCTGCCGATGGACCCGGCCTATCCCGCGCGAGCGGCTCGCGTTCATGCTCGCGGACTCGGGCGTGGGCGTGCTGCTCACGCAGCGGCACCTGCTGCGCGCGCCTGCCGGAGCCCGAGACCGAGGTGAAGCTCGTGCTGCTCGACGAGTCGCGCTCGAGCACCGACCACTCCGCGCCCGCGAGCGGCGTCGGCCCGGCCGGACATCGCCTACGTCATCTACACCTCGGGCTCGACGGGCAAGCCCAAGGGCGTCGTGCTCGACCACCGCGGGCGCGTGAACAACTTCCTCGACTTCAACCGCCGCTTCGGCGTCGGCACGGGCGACGCCCTGATCGCGCTCGCGCGTCGCTGTCCTTCGACATGTGCGCGTACGACGTGTTCGGGACGCTCGCCGCGGGCGCGACGCATCGTGATGCCGCGCCAGGACGAGCTGCAGGACGCGCGCGCCTGGGCGCGCCTGATGCAGAAGGCACGCGTGACGATCTGGCACACCGCGCCGGCCATGCTGAGGATGCTGGTCGACCACTGCGAGTCGGACCCGTCGCTGGCGCCCGAGGCGCTGCGCCTCGCGCTGCTCGGCGGCGACTGGATCCCGGTCACGCTGCCCGACCGGCTGCGCGCGCTCGTGCCCGAGGCCAAGGTCGATCAGCATGGGCGGCGCGACCGAGTGCTCGATGGACTCGACGATCTTCGAGATCGACGAGGTCGATCCCGCCTGGCGCAGCATCCCCTACGGCGAGCCGATGGCGAACCAGCGCGCCTACGTGCTCGACGAGGACCTGCCAGCCCGTGCCGGTGCTCGTGCCCGGCGAGCTCTACCTCGGCGGCATCGGCGTCGGCAAGCGGCTACTTCCGCCGGCCCGAGCTGACGGCCGAGCGCTTCCTCGCCCGACCCGTTCTGGGCGCGCCCGGCGCGCGCATGTACCGCGACCGGCGACCTCGCGCGCTGGATGGAGGACGGCAACCTCGAGCTGCTCGGGCGCGTCGACAACCAGGTCAAGATCCGCGGCTACCGCATCGAGCTCGGCGAGATCGAGGCGCGCTCCTCGCCCACCCGGCCGTGCGCGAGGCGTGGTCGTGGCGCGCGCCGACGCCTCGGGCGAGAAGCGCCTGGTGGCCTACTTCGTGGCGCGCGCGGCAGAGCGAGACTCAGCCGAGCCGCGCTTCGCGCACCTGCTCGCCGCCGACCTGCGCAAGACGATCGCCGGCGAGCCTGCCGCACTACATGGTGCCGCAGCTCTACGTGCGCCTCGACGAGCTGCCGCTCTCGCCCAACGGCAAGGTCGACCGCAAGCGCCTGCCCGGAGCCCGAGCACGGCCGGCCCGAGCACCTGAGCGCAGTTCGTCGCGCCGCGCGATCCGGTCGAGGACGTCGTGGCCGAGATCTGGGCCGAGGTCCTCGGCGCCGAGTCGGTGGGCATCGAGGACTCGTTCCTCGACCTCGGCGGTCACTCGATCCTCGCGGCGCAGGTGCAGGCGCGCCTGGCGGAGGTCTTCCCGCTTCGAGGTCCTGCTGCGCGACCTCTTCGACAGGAGCACGGTCGCGAAGCCTCGCAGCACCTGCGCTCGCTCGCGCGCGCGGCCGGCGTCGACGCTCGACGAGATCTGCCCGAACCCTGCGCGCCCTCGAGGACGCATGAGCGACGACGAGGTCCGCGAGCGCCTGGCCTCGAGCTCCTGAACTCACGACCATGAACACCACGCGGCGCCAGAACGACCTGGCCCAGTTCCTCGCGACCGGCATCGCGCGCCTCGAGCGCGAGGACCCGCAGCTCTTCCGCATCCTCTCGGACGAGTACCGCCGGCAGGCGAACGTGCTGACGATGGTCGCCTCCTCGAGCATCGCCGATCCCGCGGCGCTCGTGTGCGAGGCGATGCCGACCATGAACGTGACGGCCGAGGGCTATCCCGCGCGCGCGCTTCCACGCCGGCTGCCGCCACATCGACGAGATCGAGCAGCTCGCGATCGACCGCGCCAAGCAGGCCTTCGGCGCGTGCTACGCCAACGTGCAGCCGATGTCGGCGACCTCGGCCAACGAGATCGTGATGTTCAGCGTGCTCGAGCCGGGCGACACGCTGATGGGGCTCGAGCTCGACTTCGGCGGGCACCTGACGCACGGCTCGAAGGCCTCGATCTCCGGGCCAGGTCTTCAACGCTCGGTCGGCTACGGCCTGACGCGCGGACGAGCGCATCGACTACGACCAGGCCGCGCGCACTCGCGAAGGAGCACCGCCCCAAGCTGATCGTGTGCGGCACGACCGCCTACCCGCGCCAGGTCGACTGGGCGCGGTTCCGCGCCATCGCCGACGAGGTCGGGGCCTACCTCTCGCCGACATCACGCACATCGCGGGGCCTCGTCGCGGCCGGGCTGCACCCTCGCCCGTCGACCACGCGCACTTCACCACGACCTGCACGCACAAGCAGCTCTACGGCGGGCGCGGCGGGCTGATCCTGATCGGCAGCGACTTCCGAGCGCACCGGCCCCGACAAGAAGCGCACGCTGGCCGAGATCATCCAGAAGAAGGTCTTCCCCTTCTTCCAGGGCGCGCCCAACCAGAGCGCGATCGCGCGCCAAGGCGCGCGGCTTCGCCTACGTCCAGACGCGCTGAGTTCCAGCGCGTCGCGCAGCGTCGTCGCACGTCGCGAACGCCCTCGCCGACGCCTTCGTCAAGAAGGGCTACCGCGTGATCACCGGCGGCACCGACAACCACATCGTGGTGGTCGACGTCTTCCAGCGCGGCATCACGGGCGTCAACGCCGAGAAGGCGCTCGAGGCCTGCGGCCTCGGTCGTCAACAAGAACCGCATCCCCTACGACAAGAACCCGCCCACGGTCACGAGCGGCATTCGCCTCGGCACGAACGGCCTCGCCATCCGGCAGATGGAGCGCGAGCAGACATGCGCGAGTGCGTCGAGCTGATCGACCAGGTGCTCGCGGCCGTGCAGCAGAGTGGAACGAGCGCGAGCACCGCCTCGACGAGGCCCTGCGCGCGCGTATCGAAGGCGCGCGTACGCGCCGATCTGCGCGCGCCGTCCGATCCGCACCTACCCCGCGCCCCAGGCGATCACGCGCGCGGCCTAGGGCTCACGCCCCATGCCCGCCTGTCCAGCGACCGGTTGGCGCTCCTGCGCGCGACCCTGGCCTCGAAGGGCGTGACCGCACCGGGCGCGGGCGTCGTCCGCTCCGCGCCGAGCGCGAGTGCGCGCCCTCTCGCTGGCGCAGGAGCGCCTGTTCTTCCTCGAGCTCTATCAGCCCGGCACGCGCGCTCTACAACGACTCGCGTCCTCGTCTCGGTCGAGCGCGCGCTCGACCCGTCGCGCCTGCACGCACGCCCTCGCGCCGCATCCAGGAGCGCCACGAGGTCCTGCGCACTTCGTTCCACCTCGCCGGAACCGGCCCCGAGCAGCGCATCCACCCGCCCGGGCCGCTGCCGCTGCGCTGGGCCGACCTGCGCGACGAGAACGAGGCCCACGAGCTCGCGCGCGCGCTCGCCTGGGAGGACGCGCGCGCGCCGTTCGACCTCGAGCAGCCGGGGCAGTGGCGCATGACGCTCGCGCGCTCTCGCCGACGACCACTGGGTGCTGGCGCTGACCGCTGCACCACATCCTCTCGGACGGCGGCGTCGATGGGGCTCTTCTTCCGACGAGCTCGCGACCTCGCACGCGCGATCCGAGCACGCCGCGCTCGAGCCGCTCGCGGTGCAGTTCGGCGACTACGCGGCCTGGGAGCGCGCGCGCTCGGACGAGCCCCGCGCCGGCCGAGCTCGCGGCCTGGTGGCAGGCTCGACTCGACGGGCCTCCCGACCGCCGGCTGGCCCGGCAGCGGCGGCCGCCCGAGCGCAGCGCGGCGCCCAGGTCCCGCTCGCCTTCGCGCCCGACTGCGTCGCGCAGCTCGGCGCGCTCGCGCGCTCGGCGCAGGCGACGACCAACCAGCTGCCTGCTCTCGGCGTGGGTCGCGCTGCTCGGCGCGAAGAGCGGCGCGAGCGAGCTCTGCGACCGGCATCGCGAGCTCCCTGCGCCAGCGGCCCGAGCTGCGCCCGCTGATCGGGCTTCTTCGTGCAGAGCCTGCCGCTGCGGATCGACCTCGAGCGGCGATCCGACCGTTCCTCACGCTGATCGAGCCGCGTGCGCGCTGCGGCGCTCGGCGCGCTCGAGCACGGCGATCTCCCCTTCGATCGGCATCGCGCGCGCCGCCGGCCGCGCCGGCGGGAGCCAGGGCGGCCCGGCGCTCTTCACGTCGTTCTTCTCGCACATGAAGGGCGCCGATCCGCGCGCCGGCCTTCGGCACGGCGCGCGCGAGCGCCTGTCGAGTTCGTCGACTCCGGGCGTGGCAGCGCGCTCGAGCTCACCCTCGTGCTGCACGAAGGCCGAGCACGACGCTCGACGGGCTTCCTCGAATTACGACCTCCGGCCTGCTCGCGCCGGCCGCGGCCGCGCGCCTGGGCGGGCGACTCAGCGCGCGCGTGGTCGGGCCGTGCTCGCGCGGCCCGGACGTGCGCGCGTCGCCGAGCTGCGCGCGCTGCGCGCGCCGCCCGGACGCGGCAGGCGCCTGTCGCCGGCGCACCGCGCCCCTGACGCGCGGGCCTCGGGAGAGTGAGCGATGAGCCAGTCACCCGCTCGCCGCTGCAGGAGGCGCGCTGGAGGACGCGTGCAGGGCGAGCCGTCGCTTCCCGTGGAGCGCCTCGCTGACGGTCGCGCTGCACGGCGGAGGTCGAGCCGGAGGCAGCTGCGCCGCGTACTCCTGACCGGCTCGTGCAGCGTCACGAGATCCTGCGCGCACGCGCTTCGTCGCCGCGCTGCCGGGCGCGGCGCCGTGCGCATGGACCGGTCGAGCGCTGCCGGGCGAGGCGAGCTTCGAGGTCGCTGGACTGGAGCCGGAAGACGCTTGGTGGAGCGCGAGCTCGAGTGCCGGCGCCTGGAGGCGGCGCTGCGCGCGAGCGCTGTCGCCTCGACGGCGCCGCGCCGCTGCGCGGCCGGCCGCGCGCGCGTCGGGCAACGCGGAGCACGTGCTCGTGCTGGCGGGAGTCGGCCCTGGCCGCGGACTGGCGCTCGCTGTGGAGCCTCGCGCGCGAGGCTCGTGCGAGGCGCTGGCCGGCGACCGCCGAGCCGCGGCCGCCCGGTGCAGTTCGCCGACCTCGCCCAGTGGCTGCGCGACGCGCTCCGGGGCCTCCGGACGCGGCCGGCGGGCCCGCCGCCTGGCGCGGGCGCGCGACCCGGGCGCGGCGGCGAGCCGTGCGCCTGCCGCTCGAGCAGGAGCGCGGCCCGGCGACGCGACGCGAGCGCATCGAGCTCTCGCGTGCGCGAGCTCCCGCCGCGCACATGCGGGAGCTCGCTGGCGCAGCCTGCGCGCGGCGCGCCGCGTCGCGTGTCGGGCAGCTTCCTGTGCGCCGCCTGGCAGGCGTGGCTCGCGGCGGCGCGGGCGAGCTCCCGACGCTCGTGCTCGGGGCGCGCTCCTCCCGGACGGGCCGTTCCAGGGGGCTCGACCTCGCGCTGGGCACGCCTCGAGCGCTGCCCTGCCGGTCGCGGCCGCGGCTCGACAGAGCGCGTCAGCCGCCGCGACAGCTCGCGCGCCGCACGGACGAGCAGCTCGCGGCGCGGCGCCGAGTGGCACGAGTTCTTTCCAGCCGGCGCGCGCTCGGCGCGAGCGCCGGACCTCGCCTTCCGCTACGCCTTCGAGCACCTGCGCGTGCGGGCCCGACCTCGAGCGCGGCGGGCTGCAGGCTCGAGGTCGCGCTGCCGCGACGGGCACGGCTGAGCCCTTCCGCGGCCTACCTGCGCGTGGAGGAGACGGGCCGCGGCTGCGAGCTGCGCTTCGTCTTCGACGCGCGCTGGTTCGGCGAGGCCGACGCGCGCGCGCTGGCGGAGCCGTACCTGGCGCTGCTCGAGAGCGCGCTCCCCGTCCCGGACGCCCCGCTCGCGAGCCTCCCGGCGGTGTCGACCGGACGAGCGCGAGCGCCTGCTCGAGCTCTCCCGCGGCCCGGCTCCGCGTCCGGGCCCGGAGCCCGAGCGCGCTGCTCGGCGGGCGCTGCATCCACGAGTGGATCCTGAGACCGCGCGCCGCCGATCCGACGAGCCGAGCCGCCGCGGCGGCGTCGAGCTCTCCTACCGCGCGCTCGACCAGCGCTCGGCCGCGCTGGCGCTCGAGCTCGAGGCGCGCGGCGTCGTCCCGGGCCTCGCTCGTGGGCGTGCACCTCGAGCGCTCGGTCGAGCTCGTCGTCGCGCTGCTCGCGGTCCTGCGGGCGGGCGGAGCTTACGTGCCGCTGCCGCCGAGCTATCCGCGCGAGCGGGTGCTCACGATGCTCGCGGACTCGCGCGCGGCCGTCGTGATCGGCTCGTCCACGAGCGCGGCCGGCGCTCGCCGGCTTCCGCGGGACGATCGTCCCGGTCCACGCGCCGCGCGCGACGGCGGCGGGCGCACCGCGGGCGCGCGTCACGCCCGAGAGCCTGGCCTACGTCATCTACACCTCGGGCTCGACCGGCAAGCCCAAGGGCGTGCCGATCACGCACGCGAACGCTGGTGCACTCGACGCGCGCGCGGGTGTTCGCTCTATCCGGGGCAGGTCGAGCGCTACCTGCTCCTCTCCTCGTTCGCCTTCGACAGCTCGGTGCGCCGGCATCTTCTGGACGCTCGTGCAGGGCGGGACGCTCGGTGCTGCCGCCGGAGGGCTTCGAGAAGGACCTCGCCAGCCTGCCCGGCGCTGATCGCGGGCGCAGCGCCGAGCCATCTGCTCGGCCTGCCCTGGCTGTGGTCGCTGCTCGCTCGAGCAGGCGACGGCCGAGGGCCTCGCCTCGCTCGACACGGCGATCGTCGCGGGGCGAGCTGCCCTGGCCGAGCTCGTGCGCCGGCACCGCCTTCGCGAGCTGCCCGCGCACGGCTCTACAACGAGTACGGCCCGACCGAGGGCACCGTGTGAGCCGCGGTCTTCGACGCGCAGAAGTCCTTCGACGCGCGCAGGTCCCGATCGGGCGGCCCGATCCCGGGCTCGTCGGTGTACGTGCTCGACGCCCGAGCGCGAGCTCGCGCCGATCGGCGTGGCCGGCGAGCTGTGGATCGGCGGGCCGGGCCGTCGCCTCCGGCTACCTCGAGCGGCCCGAGCTGACGGCCGAGCGCTTCGTCGATGATCCCTCGCGCCGCGGTCGCATGTACCGCACCGGCGACCGCGCGCGCTGGCTGCCCGACGGCAACCTTCGAGTTCCTCGGCCGCATCGACTTCCAGGTCAAGATCCGCGGCTACCGCATCGAGCTCGGGCGAGATCGAGGCCGCGCTCTCGGCAGCACCCGGCCGTGCGCGAGGCGATCGTGCTGGCGCGCGACGGACGGCCGGGCGGGCGACGTCTGGTCGCCTACGTGGTGCCGATCGGCGCCGCGTCCGGCCGAGACCGACGCTCCTGCGCTAGCCGGCTCCGAGCGCCACCTGCCCGACTACATGGTGCCCGCGCGCGCGGTCGTGCCTCGACGGCTGGCCGCAGCTCCCGAACGGCAAGATCGACCGCAAGGCGGTGCTGCGCCGCGCGGAGCGAGTCGCTGTGCTTCGCGGAGCCCGAGGGCGCGCTCGAGATCGTGCGTGGCGGCGCTGTTCGCCGGACGTGCTCGGGCATCACGACTCCGTCGGGCGGCGCGACGACTTCTTCGCGCTCGGCGGGCACTCGCTCTCGGCCACGCGCCCGTACGCGCGGCTGAAGGAGACGCTGCAGGTCGACGCTGCCGCTGCGGGTCGCTGTTCGAGCGCCGCACGCCGGCCGGGCTGGCGGCCGAGCTCGACGCGCGAGCCGGGCGAGGAGCGCGCGCGTGCAGCGCCTGGCGGAGGTCGTGCTCTCCGTCTGGATGCTCGAGAGCAGCGAGCAGCGCGCTCCTGGCGTGAGCTGAACCCGATGAGCGGCCAGCGAGACCGCGCCCGAAGCGCGTCTTCGTCGTCGGCTGAGCAATGTGTAACTGAACGAAGTACA
>ERZ1370068.1014-contig-10926_pt1 | contig 24547 bp, 32 predicted proteins | sample MGYA00561227_ERZ1370068 | MGnify/ENA primary metagenome ERZ1370068 (study PRJEB38410, sample SAMEA6850437) | metagenome | study: Metagenomic assessment of the ecological functions of the soil: analysis of the soil microbiota associated with the...
ACCCACGTGACGGCGATCGCCTCCGGGGCCACCACCGAAAGCCAGGGTTCTTCACAGGCTCAGTCGGTGGCGATCCGACCGACGTGACCGCCATCGCCATCGCCACGGGCGGGGCCAACGGCTTCGCCACGCTGGACGTCGGCTCCAGCTCCAGATGTCTCCACGTCGTGGCTTACCGCCAACGGGGTGCGTCGCGCGCGGTTGTACGTCTGCTGCGGAGGGGCGCCGACCATGCGCGACTCCACGGGCACCGCCTTTGGGAGCCACGGTCGAGAACCACGGTGTCTCCGTTTACGACTCGTCGCCCACGCTGGAGAGGGTGACCGGCAACGCCATCGGAGGCGCCAACCGGAACCCCGGGTTCCTGATCACGGGCGCCACCGCGTTCCCGGTGGTGCGGGACGTGGGAAATATGCCGCGGCGCGGTCCAGTTCAACTGGCCCTGCTCGCCAACTTCGGCGCCCAGCCCAGCGTGAACGGCGTCGTGGCGGATGCTTCCGAGGCCTTTACCCACGCCATCGAATACGACGGCATCGGTGTCGGAGCCAAGCCCCGCCGCGTCCGCGTCGGTGGGTCCAACGGCACGAACGAGAGCGTGGGGCTGAAGATCAACAATGCCTGCCGCGGTAACGACGGACGCCTTCGCCAGCGGAAACGCAGGGTCGCCATGTCCATCTTGGCTGGTTTCCTCCGCGATGAGCCGGGTGACCCTCTCGAGTGCCGGGCGCCACCAGCGGCGGCGTCCTTAGGGATCTATCTCAGCGGCTCCAGCGCCCCACTCACCTTCGCCGCGTGACGTCGTCCGGGACGGGCGGCGGCAGCAACTGCTATGGCCTGTACGCGCAGGGCACCGGCCTGATTCTCGAGGAGGCCTTCCTTTTTCCGCGGCCCGCCTGGGGCTGGCGGAGGGGTGTCTGTCGCGGGCGACGGTCTCTTGACCAGCGTGACCGCGCTGGCCAGCGGCGGGTCGACGAACTACGGCGCCGGCTCGCGATCCCATTGGCATCCGGATCGCCAACGGGCGGGTTCGAGGCCCGTGCCGCCGCCGCCGCCTCGAGCGGCGTATTCCTGAGTGGCACGGGGTGGGCACCACTCGCGAACGTCGAGCGGTCCACTGCCGTCGGGGCCACCAACAGCGTCATCAACAACGGCACGGCTGTGGTGCGGTGGGAGAGAGCGAGCTGGGAGGCTTCTGGCCCCGGAACCGGCATCGCTCACGTGTCTGCGCGCCTACAATCCTAGTTTCGTCAACCTCACCGCCACCTGCAACTAGACGGAGATCTCAGCGTGGGGGCGCGCCGCCCTTCTGGGGCTTTCCGGCCGCCGGAGGTCCTTGCACTCGATTTCTCCTCCGCGGGCGGGCTCCGGGCTGACTTTGTAGAAGAACTTCGATGGAGGCTATGCACCGCGCGCTTTCCGAAGTCGGTCTTCCGCGACGAGAACGGAGATGTTCACGTCCGAGGCCGCGAACGAGATCATGACGACGTTGACGTCGGACAAGGCCTCGAAGATCCGCCGGGCGAGAGCCCCGGTAGCGAAGAAAGCCGCGGCCCACGACGGCTCACGATCGCGTGTCGCGCAGGATCTTCACTCTCGCCCAGGCGCGCGAGGTCGGCCTTGATCTCGGCCAGGTGCTCGACGTCGTCGATCGTCACCGAGATCGAGACCTCCGATGTCGCGATGAGGTCGATGGGCGTGTCGGTGCCGCTCGAAGATCCTCGAAGACCTGACGCAGGAAGCCGGTACGTCACGAGCATCCTTCGGCGTCGAGAAGGAGACGACGGTGATGCCTTTGCGGCAGGCCACGGCGCAGCGGCCCGGAGGGCCCGAGGTCCGCGCTCGGCGGTGATGACCGTGCCCGGGCAGGGTCGGCTCGCGCGTGTCGCCGATGCGGACGGAATGCCCTTGTCCACCGCGGGCCGGATCATCGCGGGGTGGAGGACCTTGTTGCCGAAGTAGGCCGAGCTCGCGCCGGCCTGCCTCCGGGCGGAGACGCGGGATGGCCAGGCGTCGGGGGCGAGCTTGGGATCGACGGTCATGAAGCCGTCCACCTCGCCCCAGATCTGGATCTCCTCGGCGTCGAGAAGAGCTGCCGATCACGGCCGCCGTCGCGTCGGCGCCGCCGCGGCCGCAGACGTGGTCGTGACCCCGTCTTCGTCGCGCTCATGTAGCCGCCGATGACCGGGACCTGGCCTGTGCCGAGCATCGGCTTCATCTCAGCTTCAGGCGGGGGCGATCTCCGCCAGGAGGGGCGACGCGCCGCCGAGTGCGTCGTCGGTGATGACGACGGTGCGGCAGTCGATCGTCTCCGCGCGCAGGCCCTGCTGGCTCAAGCGCCTCGGCCACCAGCTCGCTGCGACAGGCGCTCGCCGATGGCGGCGATGGCGTCGCGGGTGCGCGGCGTGCAGCTCGGCCGAGCGCGTAGACGGCGCGTGGCAGATTGCGCAGCTCCTCCGAGCAGGTCCTTCAGATGGTTCGAGAAGCGGCGGCGGCCGGGTCCGTGTCGAGCAGAGTCCTCCACGACCTGCTCGTGGAGGGCCTTGACCTCCTGGACCCGGTCTTCGTAGTCGCTCTGGCGCGCCGCGGCCAGGTCGGCCGCTTCGAGCAGGAGGTCCGTGACCTTCGGGCAGGGCCGAGGTCACGACCACGGGCTTCTGCCCTTGTGCTGCTGGACGAGCGCGGGCCACGGCGCGCAACGGTCGTGCGACCCGATGGAGGCGGCGTCGAACTTCATGACGATCATAGGTCGCGATTGTGCTCAGCGCTGGGCGCGCGCACCTCCTCGGCCCATGTTGCGCGCGCGCGGCCAGCGAGACCAGCTCCGCGCGGTAGCCGGCCTGGTCCCGCGCTCGAGGGCCGAGCGCGCCAGCGGCATCCACCATCTCCTGGAAGGTGGTCGTCCCCTTGCGGGCGCAGAGTCGCGCAGGAGCATGCCGAACGCGGCCACCGCCACGAGGCGAAGCAGCGCACGGGCTCTCGGAGGCTTCGGCTCCGTCCAGCGCGGCGGCCGTGGCCGAGAAGCGCTGGCTGCGGGCCGCCCGCCGCCGGCTTGTAGCGGATGTTCACGGTCATCCATTCCGCGCGGCGGGAGTCCGCGGTCGGCCGGCGCTTCCTGCGAAATTCACTTGAGAACGGCGCCGGGCCGGGCGAGGGGTCTCGGCGCCGCCGGCACCAGCCGTAGAGCGCGGTGACGGACTGTGCCTGGCGCCCAGTCGCCCGCATCTTTCGCGTCCGTCCGAAGTCCTCATCCTCCAGGAGACGGCTTCTCGTAGCCGATCAGCCGGTAGGCGCGCGACCAGCGCGCGGGTTGAACTCGACCTGGATCTTGACGTCCTTGGCGACGGTGCACGAGCGTCGCCGCCGGCCTCCTCGACGAGCACCTTGCGCGCTTCGTCGAGCGAGTCGATGTACGCGTAGTTGCCGTTGCCGTGGTCGGCGAGCTTCTCCATCGTCGAGTCCTTCGAGGTTGCCCGTGCCGAAGCCGAGCACCGACAGGAACGACGCCGCGTCTTGCGCTTCTCCTCGATCAGGCGGATCAGGTCGCCTGGCTCGTGACGCCGACGTTGAAGTCGCCGTCGGTGCAGAGGATCACGCGGTTGATGCCGCCCTGGATGAAGTGTCTCGCGCGGCGAGCTGGTAGGCGAGCTCGATGCCCGTCGCCGCCGTTGGTCGATGCCGCCGGCGCTGAGCTCGGCGAGTCGCGCGCGCGGATCGACGGCCTGCGCGATCTGCCGGGACGTGGAGACAGCACGAGTCCGGAGGCGCCGGCGTAGACCACGATCGCGACGCGGTCCTGCTCGGTCGAGCGTGCTCGCACCAGCAGGCGCCATCGCCTGCTTCACGAGCGGCAGCTTGTTCCGTCCGGTCGCATCGAGCCGGAGACGTCGAGCAGGAAGACCAGGTTGCGCGCCGGCGATCTGCCCGGCGGGATCGGCGCGCGCCTGCAGGCCGATCAGCGACCAGCCGATGGCCGGCGTTCCACGGGCACGGGCCGACCTCGGTCGTGACGCGAGAACGGTCGTCGCCCGGTCGGTCGGCGTAGTCGTAAGTGGAAGTAGTTGATCAGCTCCTCGATGCGGACGGCGTCGGTCGGCGGCAGCCGGCCGCCGTCGAGGGAAGCGCCGGACGTTGGCATAGGACGCGGTGTCGACGTCGATCGAGAACGTCGAGAGCGGGCGCGAGCGATCGTGTCGAGGAACGGGCCTGTCGAGGCGCGCGTAGACTCGGTGTTGCCGGGCGCCGACCGCCTCAGGTGGTGGCTGGAGATGGTGTCGCGGCGCGTCCGTACGCCGTTCGTCTCCGCCGCGACGGTCGTTCCCTGGTGAGCGCCGACTCGCATGACGACGAGGGGGTGGCTGTCACCGGGCCCAGCAGTGACCGTGACCTCGAGCTGGCGCTGGTCTTGAAGCCGGGCAGCTGTGCGGAGAGCGTGTAAAGTTCGCGCCCGGGCGGGACGCTGGAAGGCGAACCGGCCCGTGGGCGTCGGTCACCGTCCGTTCGCGTCAGGGCGGGGCGGTGGAGCGGTGACGGTCACTCCAGGGAGCGCGCAAATCTCGCTCGTCCGTATCGGTAACCGTGCCGGACGATCAGTCGCCCGTCGTCGGCCGCGAGTGACCAGGGCGGACGACAGCACGAGCGACAGCAGGACGCAAAGCAGCTCGCCCGATCGCACACCTTCCTGTGGACGCGCTTCGCGCGCGTCGCTGTCAGAGGCACGTGGGGCGCCCGCGTGCTGATGGGTGAAGCTGGCAATCGCGGTGCCACGGCGGCGCGGCGCTGGCTGGAGACGCGTCATCTCGTGCCGTCGAGGCACGCGTTTGATCAGCGCGAGAAGCGCGCGGAGCCGCACGGGAGCGCAATCCACGCGCTTGGATTTACGGGCGACTCCGCGATCCGCCGATCTCGTATCGCCGGCGACGCTCGGCGCTTCTACCGCCGGAGGCAGCAACATTACGTCTTTCTGTTGGCGGGTCTGTAGCACGGTGAAACAGGAGTGACGAACGCGGCCCATGGAAGTGTTCCCATAGATGATGCGAACGCGATGGCGCGACCTCGCCGGGGTTGCCGTCGTTAGGGGGTCCGCGCCCAGTGCTGTCCGCGGGCAGATCGCCGTCGCCGTGCGCGGGCGCGTCGCCGACGCCGTCTCCCGGCAGCGGCGAATCAGCGATCGGCCGAGGTCACGGCGGAATGCTGGTCCGCCTGAGCGACGGACGCCGGCGGCGCGTTTCGGCGCCTTCGCGCTAGGCCCGTGCCCGGGCACTGTGGATCGCTCACCGTCACTCGCTGCCCGGCTACGTCGAGCAGACGCCGCCCGCTGACGCGTCGCCAGCTGTGCTCGCTCCGCCCTCGCTCGAGATCGCGCTCGTCCCGAAGGCGCGGTTCGCGGAGCACGTCGAGTGCAGTCAAGGCCTCGCCGCCCCGGAAGAGCCGGGTCTCCTTCGTGGTGGCGCCCGCGCGGGTCCTCACCGTCGCGCGGGCGGGCTCGACAACATCTTCCGCCAGGGATCCAGACCCTGCGCCGCGGAAGCTGGCGTGTGGTAGCCGCGGACGAGCCGGGCAAGCCGCATCTCCGTGCGCGCGGCGGATCTCCGGACGAGAACCTCTGCACCGGTCATACTGGATTCGGCGGAAGTTCGAGATCCACAACTCCGTACCGGCTGGTTCGGGCCTCACCAGCGCGTTCAACCCGGAGACGGCTCGCGCGGGTCTCGAGCCCTCGGCGGGCGGCGGCTCTGGCGCGTCAGCCACGGCAGATCGCCTCAAGTCGCTCGCTGTCGCCGGACAACCGCATTGACGGAGCGGGAAGAAGTCGCTGGCCGGAACCCGTCCGGTCAGCATCACGGACGCGAACGTGATCCTCGAAGGCAAGCCCCCATCCGGGGCAAGCGGTCCGTGGCTCGTCACCACGCGCCGGACGTACTACGACCCGCTGTGGCCGAGCGTCTTCGTGGACGCGCGACCGCCCGCGTTCCGCGACCTGCAGCTCAAGGGGGCCTGGGGAGCCGAGGAGACGGCCAGAAGCTCACGCTGATTCGGCCGCGCGCAGCCGCGAGTGACGGCGACGGCGACTTCACCGGCGACGTCCCGGACGAGAAGGGCGACTTCCTGCTCGGCGTGCGCAACGACGTCAGGTGTCGATGGCCTACCAGGCGCGGATGGGCCGCGTGGCTCCGGGCGCGCACGATCCTGGCCTCGGTACGACAACACGATGAGCCCGTTCGACGCCGCCGCCAGCTTCCGTCCATCGGACACCCGCGCTCGAAGACGCCGCAGGTACTGAGTGAAGCGCTCGCCGGCGTCGATCTCGCTGCGGCCCCCACCCACGACATTAATCCGCGACCTCTCCGGGCGGCCGGAGGTCTCGCTGCCGGCGGAGCGCGGCACACCCTCGACACGGGCTTCGACGTGCACAGCCTCCGCGCGGGCATCAGCGTATTCTTCGAGGGCGACCGCAACCCGAGCGCCGCCAACGGCCTCGAGCGTGCGCGGGGGAGCGGGCGTGCCGGACGTGATCATGAGCGCGAATCGAGTACGTGCGGGGCGGCGCTCTGGCTCGAGGACCAGTTCCGGGTCACCGACTCCCTCACCGTCGTGCCTGGCCTGCGCCTCGACGCCAGCGGCATGAGGCGACAGCGCCGTCGTCTCGCCGCGCCTGAGCGCGACCTTGCGCTCGGACCGCGTACGCGGCTGCGCGCCTCGGCCGGCCTGTACGCGCAGAGCCCGGGCTACGAGAAGCTGATCGTCTCCGACTACCTCGTGGACCAGGTGGACCTCGACTTCGAGAAGGCCCGGCATCTCTCCTCGGGGTCGAGCAGGACCTGCCGCACGGGCTCTCCGCGCGCATCGAGGCCTATCACACGCGCTTCGAGCGACCTCGTCGTGGGCCGCCTGGAGACGGGAGGCAGCAGCGGCGGAGCCGCGGATCGCGCGCTACGACTATCCTCCCGAGCTGCAGTCGGAGATCCCGACCGATCCGCTCGTCACGAGCGACGCCCACGAACGACGGCCGCGGCGGAGCCTACGGCGTGGACGTCTACGTCACGCGCGGAGGCCCGCGGCTCTCGGGATGGCTGTCCTACACCCTGGGCTGGGCCCAGCGTGACGCTACGGCGAGCACTACGCCTTCGACTACGACCGGCGGCACTCCGCCACCCTCGTCGGCAATATCGCTTCACGCCGCGGTTCGAGGTGTCGGCCACCGCGCGCGCGTCCTTCCGGCTTTCCGCGCACGCCGTTTGCGGGTGTCCGGTGGCCCCGAGGAGGAAGGATTGCGGCTGGTGCCCGAATACGACCCGGGGGGCGCCTCGTCTACGAGGCGGTGGCCGGCGGCCTGGACGTGCTGCAATTCCCAGCGCTTGCCGTTCTACTCTCGCCTCGACCTCCGCGCCGCCTTCCGGCCGCGCGGCGAAAGGGACGCTGGCAGTTCTACGTCGAGGCCATCAACGCGCTCGCGCGGAAGAACGTCTCCGGGATCGACGCCGACGCTCGAATACGACCCGGACTCCGATCGCCCTAAGCTGGTCGAGACGCCCGCGGACGGCGTGCCGTTCCTGCCGACCTTCGGCGTGCGGTTCCGCTTCGACTAGAGGGCCTTCTCCGGCCTCTCAATCCGAGCTTCTTCATCCGGAACTGGAGCGTGCTGCGCCGGAGATCTTCGAGACGGTCGGCGGCGTTGCCTTGCCCGCGATCTTCCAGTCGCACTGGCGCAGCATCGCCTCGATGTGGGCGCGCTGCACGTCGTCGAGGCTGGTGCCGGCAGCGGTCCCGCCGCCCGCTTCCACCAGCGGCGCGTCGATGACGAGGTTCGGACCGTTGCTGAGGATCAAGGCACGCTCGATCACGTTCTCGAGCTCGCGGATGTTCCCCGGCCAGGCGTAGGTCTCGAGGCACGCATCAACCGGTCCGGCACGCGCTTGATCTTCCGCCCCAGCGCCGCCTGCTTGGCGTTGATGAAGTGCCAGACGAGGAGGGGCACGTCCTCGACGCGCTCGCGCAGGGGCGGGATGGTGATGGGAAAGACGTTGAGGCGGTAGTAGAGGTCGGCGCGGAACCGTCCCTCGCGCACCGCCTTGGCGAGGTCGCGGTTGGTCGCGGCGATCACGCGCACGTCCACCTTGATCGTCCGCGAGGAGCCGAGCGCGCTCGAACGTCCCGCCTTCCAGCACGCGCAGCAGCTTCGCCTGCGCGCCCAGAGGCATCTCGCCGATCTCGTCGAGGAGGATCGTGCCGCCGTGGGCCATCTCGAACCGGCCCGAGGTACGCACGACGCGCGCCGGTGAATGCGCCCTTCTCGTAGCCGAACAGCTCGCTCTCGACGAGCGCGTCGGGCAGGGCCGCGCAGTTCACGGTCACCAGTGGGCCGGTCCTTCCGCCGGCTGCGGTCGTGTACGGCGCGGGCCAGGAGGTCCTGCCCGTCCCCGTCTCCCCGAGGATCAGGACCGGGGAGTCGGCGGCGGCGACCTGCTCGACCCGCATGCAGGACCTTCGAGGCACCGCGCTCGCCGCCCACGATCTCGTCGAAGCCCTCGCCGAACGGAGGACCGGACCTCTGCAGGTAGGCGGTTTCCGCGTCGAGGCCGGTCCCGTAGCTCGCGGATCTCTCGCGGAGCGCAAGCGGTTGAGCTCCTCGGTGGCGCGCAGCCGCGTCGGCGCGACGCCCTCGGAAGTTTCTAGGTGCCTCCTCGACGAGGATGGGTCGCGCTTTCCGGCGCCGGGCCAGCGAAGGGCGGAGCACACTGGCGATTCGTGCCCGTCCGGACGACCGCCCCCAGATCCACTTGGCTCACGACGGACCTCCCGGCTCGCTGTTTTGCGCCCTCACCCGACGCCGCCGCCATCCGGATGCTCGTCCAGGTAGCGCAGCAGCTCACGCTCGACCCGGAGGAGGAGGGCCGCATACTCGCGGCGCATCGCCTCCGATGACCCTGCTCTCCTCCTGAGAGGCCAAGCGTCTCTACGCAGGCCTGGTACTCGTCACACAGATCGCAGAAATCAGGGTCGCGTTCGAAGGCTCGGACCGCACGATCCCGAAGCGGCCCGAACCGCTCGCTCACCAGCCTCAGGGATGAATGGGACGTCGGCACTCGCCTCTCCGGTGCGGGGCTGGGGGTCTATCCGTCCCCGCGTCGATGGAGGATGCGTCCGGCCGGTCCCCGGCGGAAGTAACACGACGGTAGAGTTACGGCTGCATCCACGGCCTGCGCCACCACCAGCGGGTGGGCACGGCTGCCGGAAGGTCGGCACTGGCCTGGCGGCCGCGCCTCACCCCGCGTCTCCGGAATCCGTGGCGAAACTCCGGCCCACGCGCGAGATTTACGGTCCCGGCATCGGAGCGATCCCGACGTGGCACCGAGTCTGCACCGGGCCCGGCAAGACTGAGCACCCTACTACTGAGGAGCAAGCGGTGACGCTCCAGATCGTGTGCCTGCGCGTCGAGGAAGAGGCTCGCATCGAGCTCCACGGCCGGCTCGCCGGGCCCGAGATTGCGGGAGCTCCGGGTCGCGTGCGCGGCCCAGACGCGCCTGCCGCTCCGCATCGACCTCGAGAACCTGTCGGGAGCCAGCGCCGACGGGATCCTGGCCCTCAAAGAGCAGCGGGCGCGGGGCGCTCGCCTCGGTCCGGGCGCTCCCCTACATCGAGCTGCTCCTCGGCGACCACCGGCGGCCAGCCAGCGCAACCTGACGCGCCGGCCCGTTTGCCCACCAGCGGGCATGGCTGCCCAGATGCCGGCAGCGTGAGCGAACGGCCGCGGAGCATCGCATGTCGTCTCCTGACGCGCGAGGCCTCGGCCCCTCAGGCACATACGTCCGTTCGTGGCGCCGCGCCGGGCTTCCGGCAACCGACGCGTGCAGTCTGGGGAGCACTCAGGAGAGTGCGTCACATGGGCCATCGCTTGAACACGGTGTCGGCAGCGGTGCTGGGCGCAGTCTTGCTGGCGATACCCGTGGCGGCCCAGGACGAAGGGGCCCTCCCCGCGCGACGGCATCGCCCGAGCCTCCGTCCGCCGCGGTCCCCGTGAGGATCACCTGCTCTTCGAAGCCCGGCCAGCGCGAGCACTGCCCGGCGGACACGTCCCGCGGCGTCGTGATCGCGCGTTCGCGCGGCGAGTCCGCGTGCCTCCTCGGCAAGACCTGGGGCTACGACGACAAGGGCATCTGGGTGTCGGACGGATGCGAGGGCGAGTTCGTCGTCGGCCAGGACCTGCCGGAGGGGCGGAGACGGGCGCGACGAAGACGAAGTCCCCCGAGCACGTCCCCAACCTGGGCTTCCGGCTCTACGAGGGCGAGAAGGGCCAGGTCTACATGCGGCTCATGAGCTACGTCCGCTACCTCAACCAGAAGGGGCTCGACGCGACGTACGTCGACGCCTTCGGCCGCACCCAGACGGTCAAGCAGCGCGAGGACGTCCAGCTCAACAAGTTCTTCCTGCCCTTCGCCGGCTGGTTCCTGACCCCGAAGTTCCGCTACTACCTCTACGTCTGGTCGTCGAACGCCTCGCAGGGCGATCCCGCGCAGGTCGTCGGCGGCGGCAACCTCAGCTATGTCGTTCAATCGGCACGTGACCGTCGGCGGGGGCATCACCAGCCTGCCGGCCGTGCGCAGCACCGAGGGCCAGTTCCCCTACTGGCTCGACGTCGACGACCGCCTGATCGCGGACGAGTTCTTTCGCGGCTCCTACACCAGCGGTCTTCTGGCTCAAGGGCGAGGTATCCACCAAGTTCAAGTACATGGCGATGATCGGCAACAACCTCAGCACGCTCGGGGTGAGCGCGTCCCAGCTCGACAACACGTTCGACACGACGTCGCTTGATGCTGCAGTGGCTGCCCACGACGGGCGAGTTCGGGCTCTACGGAACCTTCGGCGACTTCGACTACCACGAGAAGGTCGCCACGCGGCTGGCCGGGCACTTCACGCACAGCACCGAGGACAAGCAGAGCCAGCCCGGCGCGAACGGCATCGAGAACAGCCAGATCCGCCTCACCGACGGCAGCGTCATCTTCACCCCCGACCTGTTCGCCCCCGGCACCACGCGTCGAGAAGGTGACGTACCGGATGGCCAGCGTGGACGCGGGCGTCAAATACAAGGGCCTCTCGCTGGAGGCCGAGTACTACTGGCGCTGGCTGAAGCGATTTCACCGGGCGGCACCAGCTCGCTCGCCGACATCGACGATCACGGCTACCAGGTGCAGGCCTCCGGAATGGTGATCCCCAAGGTGCTTCAGGCCTACGTGGGCGGATCGCCAGATCCGCGGCGTCTACGGCAACAGCTCGGAGGTCCGGGCGGGCGCGAACTGGTTCACGTCGGTGAAGAGCCGCGGGCTCCGCCTCAACGCGGAGTGGCTCCACCTGAACAAGTGCCCGTGGGTTACACCGCCGTCCCTACCCGGTGGGCGGCAACGGCGACGTCGTCCACACGAACTTCGAGCTGAACTTCTGATGCGGAGACAGGCGTCATGAATGCAAGCTGCAGCCACCCTGCTCGCCGCCGGCATCGCCTTCGCGCTGGCCGCGCCTCGCCCTCCTGTGCGCGCAGGCGCCCGCGCCGTCCACGTCCAGCTACGTCGTGAACGACTCGCACTTCCACCTGACGAACTACGTCAGCAGGGCACCGACATCCACGCGTTCCTGAAGATCATGGGCACGAAGGTCGGACGGGTCGCCCTCTTCGGCATCCCGCTCCAGCAGACCTGGTCGTACGGGAACACCGGCGACTTCGCGCCCACCTACTACCTGCAGACGCGACGCGCCGCTCTACTACTACTCGTTCACCGACGCCTTCATCGCGATGGCCTACCGGTCGCTCACGCCGCGACGGAGCAGGCCCGCTTCGATCCCATGATCACCGGCTTCAACCCCGCCGACATGTACGCGGCCGACCACATCCAGCGGGTGCTGCAGACGTTCCCCGGCGTCTTCTCCGGGATCGGCGAGTTCACGATCCACAAGGAGTTCGTCTCCGCGAAGATCGCGGGCGAGACGGCCAGCCTCACCAATCCCGCGCTCGACCGGATCCTCGACTTCGCGGGCGAGGCCGGGCTCGTCGTGCATCCTCCACAACGACGTCGACATGCCCTTCCCGAAGCCCGGGCAGGACCCTTACCAGGCGGCGCAGCTCGGCGCGCTCTTCCGGCGGCACCCGAAGACCGCGATCATCTGGGCCCACTGCGGCCTCGGGCGCATCGTGCGGCCGGTGAAGGACCAGCTCGCGATCGTCGATCGCGCGCTCTCCGACCCGCGCGCTCGCCCACGTCTCGATCGACATCTCGTGGGACGAGGTCGCGAAGTACCTCGTGGCCACGCCCGAGGCCACTCAGGCCACGGCGGACCTCATCAACCGGCACCCGGACCGCTTCCTGTTCGGCACGGACGAGGTCGCGCCCACCGAGCAGGCGAAGTACCTGAAGGTCTACGACATGTACGCGCCGCTCTTCGCGCCGGCTGACGCCGGAGGCGAGCGAGAAGGTGCGCAAGGGCAACTACGAGCGCCTCTTCGACCAGGCCCGCCGCCGCGTGCGGCAGTGGGAGAAGGCGAACCCGCAAGATGACAAGGAGGAGATCGTGAGAGAGACAAGAGGGCCGGCCGGCCGCGATCGCGGTGGTCCGCTGGCTGCTGGCTGTGATCGCTAGTCGCGGTCCCGAGCCTCGCCCTCGCGGCTGCGCCGACGCCGAGCCCGAGCCGGGACCGGCGCCCGCACCGCCGCGCCACCGCACCCGCGGTCGCGCAAGACGCGGCGGCAGGCGGAAGCGAAGCCGCGGCTCGACATCTACGGCTTCGCCATGCTCGACATGGGGTACCAGACCAAGCAGAACGACCCCAACTGGTTCGACGTGCTGCGGCCGACCAAGCTGCCGGCGTTCCCGAATCAGTTCGGCGAGGACGGCCACTTCTACGCCGGCGTGCGGCAGAGCCGCCTGCGGCGTCAAGGGCTTCATCCCCACCGAGGTCGGGCGAGATCAAGACGATCTTCGAGTTCGAGCTGTTCGGCACCGGCGTGGACGCCGGCCAGACGACGTTCCGCCTGCGCCACGCCTGGGGCGAGCTGGGGCCAGGTCGGCGCCGGCCAGACCTGGAGCCCGTTCATGGACCTCGACGTGTTCCCGAACTCCGATCGAGTACTGGGGCCCCACGGGCATGGTGTTCTTCCGCAACGTCCAGCTCCGCTGGACGCCCTGGCAGAAGGGCGACTCGCGCTTCGCGATCGCTCTCGAGCGGCCGGGCGCGAGCGCGGACCAGGGCGACTTCGCGGGCCGCATCGAGCTCCAGGACGTGAAGGGCCGGTTCCCGCTGCCGGACCTCTCCGCGCAGTACCGTCACGCCGCGGGCTGGGGCCACGTGCAGCTCGCGGGCATCCTGCGCCAGATGAAGTGGGATGACCTCAACACCGACCAGTTCGACCTCAGCGGCGATGCGACGGGCTGGGGCCTCAACCTCAGCTCGAACATCAAGATCGCGAAGAAGCACGTCGCCCGCCTCTCCGTCGTCTACGGCGAGGGGATCCAGAACTACATGAACGACGCGCCGGTGGACGTGGGCATCGAGCGGAACCTCTCGAACCCGCGCACGCCCGTCACGGGCAAGGCCTTGCCCTCGTCGGCATCGTCGCCTTCCTCGACCTCAACTGGAACGCGAAGTGGACGAGCACGGTGGGCTACTCGATGATCGACATCGACAACAGCTGACGGCAGTCGGACGAGCGCGTTCAGAAGAAGGGCCAGTACGCGCTGGCCAATCTCCTCTATTACCCGACGCCGAGCGTGTTCCTGGGGCCCGAGATCCAGTGGGGCAAGCGGGAGAACTTCCGCGACGGCTTCACCTCCGGACGACTTCCGCATCCAGTTCTCGGCCAAGTACAACTTCAAGCTCTCTCTGGGAGGCAAGTGATGAGCGTATCGAAGACGGTCGCCGGAGGGCGCGCTGCTCCCGGCCGCGGCCTGCTGGCCTCGGCGCGGGCGCGCCCGCGGCGTGGGCGCAGACGCCGGCCGAGATCCAGGCCGCGCTCGACGCGCGCCTACGCCGAAATACAAGGACCTGAAGGAAGGCAAGAACGCGGACTACATCCCGCGCCCTGGCCAAGGTCGACTCGAACATCTACGGCATCGCCCCTCGTGACCACGGACGGCAAGGTGTACACCGCGGGCGACATCAAGTCGCGAGGTCTCGATCCAGTCGATCTCGAAGGTCTTCACGCTGGCCAAGGTCATCGAGGAGCAGGGCCCGGATGCGATCGCGAAGACGATCGGCGTGGACGCGACGGGCATGCGGTTCAACTCGATCGTCTCGATCGAGTTCTCGCAGAAGTCGCTGGGCGGGCCCGGAGATGAACTCGCTCGTGAACCCGGGCGCGATCGCCACCACCAGCATGGTGAAGGGCGCGACCCGCGACGAGGTCTGGAAGAGCATCCTCGGCTACTACTCCGACTTCGCCGGCCGGCCGCTGACGGTGAACCAGGAGGTCTTCAAGTCGGAGGCGGACACGAACCAGCGCAACCAGGCCATCGGCTACCTGATGTACGCCTACGGCTACATCAAGGCGAACCCGATGCAGGCGACCGACGTCTACACCGAGCAGTGCTCGGTGAGCGTCAACGCCAAGGACCTGGCGACGATGGCGGGCACGCTCGCGAACGCCGGCAAGAACCCGGTCACCGGCAAGCAGGTCATGAAGGCCGGCCAACGTGCCCGACGTGCTGGCGGTCATGGCTACGGCGGGACTCTACGACGACTACGGGCAAGTGGCTGTACCGGACGGGTCTCCCGGGCAAGAGCGGCGTGGGCGGCGGCCTCATCGCCGTGTCCCCCGGCAAGTTCGGGATCGCCGTCATCTCGCCGCCGCTGGACGACGCGCGGCAACAGCGTGAAGGCGCAGAAGGCCATCGCGGACGTCGTCGAACGCGCTCGGCGGCAATCCGTACGCGCCGAAGCGTTAAGGGACGGTGACGGGGCCGACGGGGAGCCTGCGCTGGTGGCCCGCTTCCCGCCGGTCCTCGTCCTGGCCTTGGTCCTCGCCGCCACCGGGGCCGCCGCCCCGCCGGGGCGGCGGCCAGACCGACGTCGTGGTCCTCCGCCGCGGCGACCGGATGCACGGGCGAGATCACCGAGCTCGACCGCGGACGGCTGACCCTCAAGACCGACGAGCATGGGCACGCTCGCGATCGAGTGGGACAAGGTCACGAGCGTCACCGCGAGCGCCACGTTCGAGTGCACGAGCTCGACGGCGGCCAATACTTCGGCGCGCTCCGTCCGGGACCACGGGACGGGAGCTGATGGTCGTCCCGGTGACGGGCGCGGAGACGGTCCTGCCCCTGGGGCGCGTGGTGAAGATCCGAGCGCCTGGGCGCGACGTTGTGGAAGCGCCTGGAGGGCTCCCGGTCGACGCCGGTGTCAGCTACGCGAGCTCGAGCGAGCTGCTCACCCTCGACCTGGCCACGCGCGTGGTGCTGAACCGGGCCGGGGCACGAGTTCACGTCTGGACGGCAGCTCGACGATCACACGTCAGCCGGACGCCGACGAGACCCAACGCAAGCAACCTGACTTTCAATTACCAGCGCCGCCGCCCCAGCCACTGGGCCGAGTTCGCCCAGGCCCAGGCCGAGCAGAACAAGGAGCTGGGCTTCGACCTCCGCGGGTCCGTCGCCGGAGGCGCCGGCCGCTACCTCCTGCAGGACCGGCGGCACGACGTCCTGGCCTTTGCTCGGCCTGCGCGCCAACCGCGAGAAAAGCCGCTGGACGGCAGAGCACCAACAACGTCGAGGCGGCATTGGGATTCAGCTTCGACCGGTTCCGGTACGACTTCCCCAAGGTGGACGTGTACGCGACGGTGAGCGGGTTCGCCAGCCTGACCGACTGGGGGCGCGTGCGCGCAGACGCGACGTGCGGCTCCGGCGCGAGATCCTCCGCGACTTCACCGTCTCCCTGCGCGTCTACGAGAGCTACGACAGCCGGCCGATCACCGAGGGCGCCGCGAAGAACGACTACGGCGGCAGCTTCGGCCTCGGCTGGACCTTCTGAAGCGCGCCGCGCGGGTGTCGATGGGACCAAGGTCCCATGGCAGCAACTCTCGTGAACGAATACCGTGCAGGGCGTGCAAAGTGGACCGGGGACAGCCGCGGCCTTTCCGCCGGCGGCACGGCCAGCGCGTTTCCCGGCGCACGCGTCGTGCGCCGCCAGGTCGAGCAGATCCGGCCAGCCCCGACTTCGATGCCTCCCGCCGCTCCAAGGAGTTCTTCCGTTTCATCGTCGAGGAGGCCCTCGCCGGCGCGCGGGGAAGAGCTGACCCAGGCCGCCCGATCGCCACCAGCGTCTTCGGCCGCCGAGACGACCTTCGACGCCGTCGTGGACCCCATCGTGCGCAATCCAGCCGGGCGGCTCCGGCGCTCGCTCGAGCGCTACTACCTGCTCTCAGGGAAGCACGACCCGGTCCAGATCGCGCTGCCGCGCGGAACCTACGTCCCCACCTTCACCTCCCGGGAGGAAGGCGAGCCGGCGCGACCCGAACCCCTGCCCGAGACCAGCGCCCCTCCGTCCTCGCGGAGAGTGGCCCGCGGTCGTCGGTGACCCTGTTCGAGACCGGCCCCACGACGACGCTCCGCGAAGCGGCGACGCAACTCAGCGAGGAGCTGGTCCGGGAGCTGGGACGCTACCGCGACGCGGCGCTGCTTCTCCCGGAGCGGGTTGGACGCCCAGGAGGGGCTCCCGCCGTCCCCGCGCGCGTTTCTCGATCCAGGGCCGACTGAAGGGGAGAACGACGACCTGCGCGTGACCACGCGGCTCGTGGACCACGCCACGGGCGAGCAGGTCTGGGGAGACGAGTACCAGACCGCACCCCGGCCCGGCCGGTGGAGCGGCCCGCTGGACGACATCGGACGCGTCCATCGCCGCCAGGGTGGGGCGCGGACGAAGGCGTCATCGTCCAGCGTCTGGCCGCCGAGGCGCAGGAAGGAGAAGCCCGCTGCGGTCACGCCCTACGGGGCGATGCTGCTGTCCTACGAGTTCTTCCTGACCCGTGACCCGCAGAGGCTCTCGGCCGCCCTGGAGGCGCTCCACCACGCAGTGAAGGCGGAGCCCGGTCGCGGCTCGGTCTGGACCCGTCTCGCCCGCGTGTGCTTCGCCAACCACGCCTTCGAGGTCACCTCGATCCCGACACCGATCGAGCACGCGATCGCCTACGGCCACCACGGCGTGCGCCTGGACCCCACGAGCCGGATCCGGCCGCTGCATACTGGCGGCGGCCCTGCTGGTCAAGGGCGAGCTGACCTCGGCCCGCGACGAGCTGGAGCAGGCCCTCCGGCTGAGCCCTGACTCCCTGGTCTACCTGGAGATCATCGGAATGTTCCTCACGATGCTGGGGGACGGGACGCGAGGGCCCGCCCTCATCCGGTCGGCGAGGGAGCGGAATCCCTATTTCCTGCCGAACGCGATGATGGGCTCTGGCTCGACCATCTCCAGCGGGGCGAGGTCGAGCACGCATACCGGGACGCGCTCGAATACCACGACCCGACCTTCTACTGGGGGAAGCGCCATGCGCGCCACCTGCCTCGGCCTCCTCGGGCGTACGGCGGAGGCGGCGGCGGAGGTCGCGGACGTCTTCCGAGGAAACCCGACTTCGAGAGGCGCGGGCGCGTCCTGATCGGACACATCATCAAGGGTCCCGAAGTGACGAGCCGGATCGTCGACGGCCTGGCCCGGGGCCGGCCTGACGCTCGCCTGACCACGCGCGCTCGTCGTCGAGCAGGGGCGGCTAGCCTCTCGACGGCGCGGGCGCGACCCTCGGGCGGCCGCCCTCCGGCCGAGGACGACGATGAGGCCGGCGGACGGGAAACACAGCAGTCCGTAGGCGAGCGGAGGCAGGAGGAGCGAGGCGTCGGAGAGCAGCGTGACGGCGACGAACGCGGCCATCGCGGAAGTTCTGGAGGCCGCACTCGAGCGTCACTGCGATACGCTGCCCGCGGTCGAGGCCCGCGAGGGCGGCGATGCCCCGGCCAGGGAGATGGCCCACCACGTTGAGGAGGAGCGCCGGCCCGCCGGCCTGGGCCAGGGCCGGCAGCATGTTGTCCTTCTCGCTCCAGACCACGGCCGCGACGAGCACGGGGATCGCGGCGAGGCCGATGGCCCCCACGCGCGCCTCGATCGCCCGCGCCGCCGCCGGTGCCGCCGGCGCAGGCGCATCCCTGCCGCCACGGGCAGGGTCGAGACGATGAAGAGGGCGAGGGGAGGAGCTCAAGACGGGGAGCCGCCCGGCGCCCTGACCCTCGGAAAAGAGGTGCAGGGCGGCGTTCATGAAGAGGGGCACCGTGACCACGCTGGTGAGGCTGGCCGCCGCCGTCAGGCAGACGCAGAGCATCGTGTCGCCACGCGCGAGGTGGGTAAAGAGGTTGGCCGGAGCCGCGGCCGGGCAGGGAGGCGATGAGGACTGAGCCCGACGGCCAGCGTCGACGGGAGGGCCAGGCCAATCGCGAGCGCGAAGGCCAGCAAGGGCAGGAGCAGGGCGTGGGTCAGGACTCCGACGACGAACCCGCGCGGACGCCGGAGCACTCGAGTGAGGTCTTCGTGGGTCAGGGTCGTCCCTAGGGCGAACATCAGCGCGATCACGAAGAGGGGCAGGACGACCTGCGTGACCGGGTTGTGAAGCGTCACGGCTGGCGGACGGTTACCACGCGGGCCGAGGCCCGTCCACGATGGCCTGATAGAGCAGCGCGCGCAGCACCGCGTGGTCGTCCAGGCCGCCCGAGGGCAGGAGCTGCGTGAAGTACACGACCACGAGCTGCTCCTTCGGGTCGACCCAATACGTGGAGTGGTAGGCGCCGCCCCAGCCGAATTCGCCAACGGAGCCGGGGGTCCCGCGCAGGCCCACGTCCTTCAGGACCGAGAAGCCGAGGCCGAACCCAACGCCAAGTTGCGTCTCCAGCGCGCCGATGTAGGTCGACGGTCATGAGCTCGACGGATTTGCGGCCGAGGATGCGCGCCCCTTCCAGCTCGCCGCCATTGAGCATCATCTGCAGGAAGCGCGCATAGTCGAGGGCCGTGGAGACGATGCCCGCGCCGCCGGAGAAGCTCTTGCGCGGGCCCTCCACGTAGGCACCCTGGCTCACCATCGTCCCTGGCGTCGGCGCGCGCTCGATCTTGCCGCCCGGCGTCGCCGAATACACCGTCGCCAGCCGGTCCGCCTTGGCCGGAGGCAGATAGAAATGCGTGTCCCGCATCTTCAAGGGCTCGAAGATGCGGGTGCGCAGGTACTCGTCCAGCGGCTGCCCGGATGCGCGCTCCACCACGACGCCGAGGATGTCGGTGTTGAAGCCGTAGATGTATTTCTCGCCGGGCTGCGCGTCGAAGGGCAGCGCGGCCATGCGCGTCACGGTGGCGGCCACGGGCTCGTCGCGGTCAGCGAAGTACCAGCCGGTGATGCCCGCTTTCTGCCAGAGATCCTTGGCCGGCCCGTCGCCGTAGCTCACGCCCGAGGTGTGGGTCAGGAGATCGCGGATCGTGATGGGGCGCTTGGCGTCCACGACGTCGTATCCGCCTGGGCGCAGCACCGCCACCTTCGTCTTCTGGAACTCGGGGATGTATTTGCCGACGGGATCGCCGATGAGGAGCCGGCCTTCCTCCTGGAGCTGCAGGGCCGCGACGCTGACCAGCGCCTTGGTCTGGGACGCGATGCGGAAGATCGCGTCTTCTTTCATGGGGAGCGGGCGTCGAGGTCGCGCGAGCCGAAGGCGCCCGAATACGCGACCTTGCCGCGGCGCGTCACCAGCACCACCGCTCCCGCCAGCTTGCCGTCCTGACGTAGCCCTGGAAAGTGTCGGTGAGCCGCTGCAGCCGCTCGGAGGAGAGACCGACCTCTTCCGGCTTCGTCGCGCGCGGGCAGGGCCTGCGCAAACAGCGACGGCGCGGCCAGGGCGACGAGCAGCGCGGCGGCCGCGAATGCCCGCCCCGCCTTCCGAGCCGCGATGGGCTGCGCCGGGACGCGGCTCACCGGTTCCTCTGGTCCCACTCGACGCACTTCTCGATGGTGTAGTCCACCTCGTCGTTCGTCAGCTCCGGGAACATCGGAAGGGACAGGCACTCGGCCGCGTTCCGCTCGCAGTTGGGCACGTTGGGCCGCGGATCGGCGAGCTGTCCCCAGGGATATCCCTCCTGCTGGTGGATGGCGATGGGGTAATGGAGCTTCACGTCGACGCCTTGCTCGAGCAGGTACTTCTCCAGCTCGTTCCGGCGCGGCGTCTCGATGACGTAAAGGTGGAAGACGTGGCGATAGCCGGGGGCTCGTAGGGGAGCTTGAACCGCGTCTTCTCGAGGCCGCGCTGGTAACGTTGCGCGATCTCGCGGCGGCGGTCCGTCCAGCGGGTGATGTGCCTGAGCTTGACGCCGAGGATGGCGGCGTGGAGGTCGTCGAGGCGGCTGTTGTAGCCCATGCTGTGCACGGAACGGGCGGGCGATCCATGGTTGCGCAGCTTGCGCACGGTGGCGTCGATGTCGTCGCGGTTGGTCACCACGGCGCCGCCGTCCCCGAACGTGCCCAGGTTCTTCTGGATGATGAAGCTGAGGCAGACGGCATCGCTGAGCTGTCCCTGCTTCCAGTCCGGTCCGTGGCCGTCGACGGACTGGGCGTTGTCCTCCACCACGAAGAGCTTGTGCTTGCGGGCGATCTCGCTGACCGCCTTCATGTCGGCGCAGAGGCCGTAGAGGTGCACGGGCACGATGGCCCGGGTCTTCGGGAGTGATGGCGGCCTCGATCTTCGCGGGATCGATGTTGTTGGTGCGGGGTCGCAGTCCACGAAGACGGCCTTGGCCCGCGCGATCCAGATGGCTTCGGCGGTCGCGAAGAAGGTGTTCGCGGTGGTGATGATCTCGTCCCCCGGCTTGATGCCCAGGGCGAGGAAGACGAGCCAGAGGGCGTCCGTGCCCGAGTTGACGCCGATGCCGTGCTTGGTGCCGGAGTAGCGGGCCAGGTCCTGCTCGAACTGCTTCAGGGCCGGGCCCATGACGTATTGATTGCTCTCGAGGACGCTCTGGACCGCTTCGTCGATTTCCTTCTTGATGCTGTGGTACTGCCGGACGTGGCCGTAGAAGGGGGCTTTCACGGTGGGCATTGTCGACCTCGTTCTCAAACGTCGCAGAGCGCGACGGCCTCCTTCAGTGAAGTCAGCGGATCGCGCGTGGGCACGAACTCGTGGGCGACGTAGCCGGTGTAGCCCATGTCCGCGATGGCGGTGCAGACCGCGCGCCAGTTCAGCTCCTGCGTGTCGTCCAGCTCGTGGCGGCCGGGCACGCCGCCGGTGTGGAAGTGCGCGATCCAGTCCTTGTCGCTGACGGATGGTCCGGATGACGTCGCCCTCCATGATCTGCATGTGGTAGATGTCGTAGAGCAGCTTGACGCGCGGCGAGCCCACCGCCTTCACGATCCTCGACGCCGAAGGCGGTCCGGTCGCCCTGGTAGTCCGTGTGATTGACCTTGCTGTTGAGCAGCTCGACGCAGATCGTGACGCCGGCGTCCTCGGCCGGGCCTCTTCAGGCGGTTGAGGCCGGCGACGCAGTTCTTCGCCGCCTCCGCGTCGGCGCATGCCGCGGCGGTTGCCGAAGAACGTGATCAGGTTCGGGACGCCGAGCTTGGCCGCCGCGGGCAGGACGCGGTCAGGCCCTTCACGATCGCGTCGTGGTTCGCGACTACGTTGAGACCGTCGGGGATCGTGCCGCCGCCGCCGTAGCCCATCGAGCAGATGAGCCCGTAGTCGCGGACGACCGACCACTGGTCCTCCTTGAGGAGATCGACGGCGGGCAGGCCCATGTCCGCGACCGCCTTGTAGAAGGCGCGGATCGGGGATGTCCCTGTAGCACCAGCGCGACACCGACTGCTTGAGCCGGCCTTTCTTGACGACGCGCGCCGCGGGCTGAGCCCCGGCGGGAGAGGGTGCGAGCGAGGACACGGCCACCGCGGCCGCGCCGACCAGGACCTCACGGCGGGTGAGAGGAAGCATGGCGCAGAAGGTATGCGCCGCCGCCCGCCGAGTCAACGGGAGAACGGTGCGCGGACGCTAGCAATCCCGGCCTGGCCCGCGCGCACGACAATCCCGGCGGTGCCCTCGCGCGGGCTGCCCGCGCTCGACGGGCTCCGTGGCATCGCGATCCTGCTCGTCATCGGCATCCACTTCGGAGTCGCGGCCGGCTTCGCGCGCTGGCCGGGCCGGGTGGGTCTGGCCCTGACGCGGATCTTCTACGTGGGCTGGATCGGGGTCGATCTCTTCTTCGTCCTCTTCCGGATTCCTGATCACGAGCATCCTCCTCGCGACGCGCTCGGAGCCCGATTACCTCCGCAACTTCTACGCGCGCCGCGCCCTGCGCATCTTCCCCCTCCACTACGTGACCCTGGTGCTGGCCCTGATCGTGCTGCCGCGGGTGCTCCCCGCGCCGGCGGAGCTGCTGGGGCAGGCCCGCGCCGGTCAATGGTGGCTCTGGACCTACACGCTCAACATCGCGAACGTCTTCGGGTGGCTCGTGAATGCGGCGTCCTGCCCAGTTCCTGGACCCTGGCCATCGAGGAGCAGTACTACCTCGTCTGGCCCGCGGTGGGTGAAGAGAGCCAGCAGCCGCGTGCTGCGGCCATCGGCGTCTTCATGGTCGTCGGCGCCCTGGTCCGTCGGCTGCTCTGGGTGTCCCAAGGCTGGCGGGCGGCTGGCAGGGTGCCTGATCGGTTCACGCTCACGCGCATCGACGCCCTCGCCGTCGGCGTGCCTCGTCGCCCTGGCCGTGCGCCTGCCCGCCTGGCGCCGCCGGCTCGAGCGCATCGCGCCCGCCGGCTTTCGGGATCGGAATGGCGGCGTGGCCGCCATGTTCCCGTGGTTGCCCCGCTTCTATCCCAGCGACTGGCGCGTGGTCACGCCGTTCGGCCATTCGCTCCTGGCGCTGACCTTCGGCTGGCTCGTGGTCCTCGCCATGCGTACGCCGTCGCATCCCGTGCTCGGCAACGGCCTCCTGCGCCTACTCGGCCGCCACAGCTACGGGATCTACAGTCTGGCACTGGCCCCTGCTAGAACGTGATGCTGAGCGACTACGCGCCCGCGCTCGGCCCCGCGACGTTCTTCGCTACCGGCCTTCTGGGCTCGTTCGCGCTGGCCTGGGTGAGCTACCACACGATCGAGCTGCCCTTCCTGCATCTCAAGCGCTTCGTGTCCTACGGCCGCGAGAGCCGGCCTGTCGAGTCGACGGCGTCGCCTGATTCCGGACCGCTCCCGGCGGCGTTCCCCGTCCGCGCATCATCTGCAGGCCGCCGAAGAGGAACCCGGACCTGAGCGCGGCGGTCATCAGGAACGCGAACCAGATCATGAGACTCGTTCCAGATGAACGGGACCTCGGCGCTACCGAGGGTCCGTTCGGTGGTAGCGGATGCGCAGCCGGTCGCCGACCCGGAAGCGCGGCTTCGATCCTTGTTTATGTTCGAAGTAGACGATCGCCCCGTCCGTCCCCGGGAACTGAGCGTGGGTGACGTGTGACCGTCTCCATGAAGTTGTACTGGCCGCCGCCCTCTTCCTCGCGGGAGGTGATGCCCAGGACTTCCGCCCTGGTGCGAAGCGTGCCGCGCAGCCAGTGGACTCTCCACACCGCGGAGGCGAGGCGCCGACGACGAGGACGAGTCCCAGCAGGAAGACCACCATGGCTCAGCGCTCCTCGGTCGCAGGTCGAGCGACCGCTGCCCGCGGCCAGAGGCCGACGACGAAGAAGGGCAAGAGAAGAGGACGCACTCGCGCAGCATCAGGATCAGGCCATCGGCGCCGAAGGAGCCGGCGCCCGATGGGAGCTCACGGGATCGGCCTCCATGGCGCGAAGTATCGCGCGTCCGGAGAACGGCCACAGCAACGCGCCACGCCGAGCCCGCCGTCGGTCAGCGTATCGGAGGCCGTGCGTCGCCATCACCGCACAGGTCAGGCCCAGGCGCGCCGCGGGCCAGACGTGCAGCGGCCGCTGGCGGGGGCGACGAGGAGTCCGCAAAGCGCGGCGAACGCGAGCGAGATTTTAGGCGGCCCGCGGCGATGACCGAAGGGACGCGTGGTAGGGGATGCCCAGGCTGAACGCGACGACGTCCGATGTCCGGCAGGCCGGCGGCGGACGACCAGGGCAACGGCCCCATCCATCGCCCGTACGGGCGGTCGTCCGTCGATGCGCGCGGCCGCGAGGCCAACGGCGACGTGACCGACGCCTGCGGCATGCCGGGCGATCAGCCCGCAGCCTGACGGCGTCGAGGGTCACCTGCGCCGCCCACGGCGTGAAGCTCTCGGCGATCTCGTAGTGCACCGACACGCTCGTCGTATGAGGAGAGGCATCGAGCGGACGGTCGCCGCGACCACGGCGATCTCCGGGTCTCTCCCGCGAAGGTCTTGATCGCGGTCAGGATTCCCAGACGGTCGACGATCTGAACTCGGTGCCTGCCTCCACCGGTCCGCCGCAGGATCGAGGCGCGGACAGCGAAGCCAGGATCCTCGCCAGGCCGGGAAGGCAGATATCGTGCCGGAGGTGCTGGACGTACGCCTCGGCGCGTACCCGGGCTTATATTACGTA
>ERZ1370068.11367-contig-9987_pt1 | contig 24541 bp, 37 predicted proteins | sample MGYA00561227_ERZ1370068 | MGnify/ENA primary metagenome ERZ1370068 (study PRJEB38410, sample SAMEA6850437) | metagenome | study: Metagenomic assessment of the ecological functions of the soil: analysis of the soil microbiota associated with the...
GTTGTACTTCGTTCAGTTACGTATTGCTAGGCATCAGGGCCGGCAGGTCGGCTGCCAGCTCGGCCGTCGAAGCGCGCGATCACGGCGTGCGGCCTTGCGGTCGGCGTCGGGGCCCGACGAGGATCGGCGGCAGCCGGAGGGCGGCCTGCAGGTCGTCTCATCTTGGCAGCTCGGCACGTGGCCGTCGACGATGCCGGCCCACACTGCATCGGCCGCCTTGAGGCGATGGCTGGTGAGCGCCAGGAACGTGCCCAGCGCGCCCGGCAGGCGCGCGACAGGAAATAGCCGCCGCCGACATCGGGGAAAGAGACCGATGGTGGTCTCCGGCATGGCGAACAGGAACTTCTCGCTCGCCACCGAATGCGAGCCGTGCACCGAGAGGCCGACGCCGCCGCCCATGTCGATGCCGTCGATCAGCGAGATCCACGGCTTGGCGTAGCGGTAGATGCGGCGGTTGACGATGTACTCGTCGCGGAAGAAGTCGCGGCGCAGAGTGCCCGTGGGATTGTCCCGCATCTCGCGTAGAGGCCGATGACGTCGCCGCCGGCGCAGAAGGCGCGGTCGCCCGCGCCGCGCAGCACCACCGCCTTGACCGCAGGATCCTTCTCCCACCTCGGGAATGACCTTCTCCAGCTCGAGGATCATGCCGTGCGTCAGCGCGTTCAGCGCCTTGGGCCGGTTGAGCGTGATCAAGGCCCAGGCCGTCTTTGACCTCGAACAGGATTTCAGGCTTCCGGACATCTGTGTTCCCTCCGAGCGGCGGGTTAACCCGATCAACAGCCGGCGCGAAAATGATCACGCGCATGATCTCGTTGGTGCCTTCGAGGATCTGGTGGACGCGCAGGTCGCGCAGATAGCGCTCGATCGGAAAGTCCTTGAGGTAGCCGTAGCCGCCGTGCAGCTGCAGCGCGTCGTTGACGATCGCGAAGCCGGCATCGGTGGCGAAGCGCTTGGCCATCGCGCAGCGCATGCGTCGCCTCGCGGCTCGCCGCGTCGAGCGGCAGGCGGCGCGCCAGATCATCAGCCGCGCCGCGTCGAGCTCGGTCGCCATGTCGGCGAGCTTGAACTGCGTGCGCCTGGAAGTCGGCGAGCGGCTGGCCGAACTGCTTGCGCTCGATCGACGTAGCGCGACGCCTGCTCGAGGCAGGCGCGCGCGCCGCCGAGCGAGCAGGCGCCGATGTTGATGCGCCCGCCGTCGAGCCCCATCATCGCGATCTTGAAGCCGTCGCCCTCGGCGCCGATGCGGTTGGCGACCGGCACGCGGCAGTTCTCGAAGATCACCTGCGCGGTCGGCTGGCTGTTCCAGCCGAGCTTCTTCTCCTGCTTGCCGAACGACAGGCCCGGCGTGCCCGTTCTCGACCACGAGCGTCAGGAGATGCCGCCCGCGCCCCTCGCCGCCGGTGCGCACCATGCAGACATAGATGTCGGCGGCGCCGCCGCCGGAGATGAACGCCTTGGTGCCGTTCGAGCACGTAGTGATCGCCGTGCGCGCACGGCGCGCGTCGCAGCGCCGCGGCGTCGGAGCCGGCGCCCGGCTCGGTCAGGCAATAGCTGCGCGAAATGCTCCATCGAGCGTGAGCTTGGGCAGGAAGCGCTGCGCGCTGCTCGTCGTCGCCGAAGCGCGTCGATCATCCACGGCGGCCATGTTGTGGATCGAGATGTAGGCCGCCGTCGAGGTGCAGCGCGGCGGCCAGCTCCTCGAAGATCAGCGCCGCATCGAGCCGCGTCAGCGCGCTGACCGCCGACGTCGTCCTCGCGCATAGATGCCGCCGAAGCCGAGCGCTCGCCGCCTCGCGCAGACGCCTCGACCGGGAAGATCTTGTCGGCGTCCCAGCGCGCCGCCTCGGGCGGCATGCGTTCGGTCGCGAATTGCCGCGCCGTATCGCGTGAACGGCCTGCTGGTCTTCGGTAAGGCTCAAAGTTCATGCGCGCGGGATCACATCGGGGGTCCCCGGCCAGTCAACGGCCGCCTCCCATGCTCGGGCATGACCTGGCGCGAACGACGACAAGACGAGGAGCTGCCGGTGTTGCCCGGAAGCCGGCTGGGCAGTGCGCTGCTCTGGATGGTACTCGCAGCCGCTGCCTCTTTGCGATCTGGCGCGCCACCGCCAGCCTGGCGTTCGCATTCCAGGCGTCCGCGAGATCGGCGGCCGCTACACCTATCGCCGTCGGCTTCATGCGCCGTCTGGTCAGCCGTCTTCATCGTCATGACCCTGCTGCGCCGCCGCACGACGCCGATCGTGGCGAGCGCCGGCTTCGTCGCCTGGATCGCCTATCGGCTCTCGGCCGCGGCCTTTCGAGCCATGCCGGCTGGCCTCTGACGGTCGATCTTTGGGCGAAGCCACTCCTGGCGGCCGGTTTCTGCGGCTATATGGCCGGCGGGGTGCGACCTAACGCCTATTATCGCCGTCGCCTTCCCGGCGCCCTGAGCGGCTATAAGACCGGCGCCATGGCGAAACGCTTTTCCACCCTGGGCCGCTATCCGACCACGCGGCTGCGCCGCAACCGCCGCGAGGACTGGTCGCGCCGCCTGGTGCGCCGAGACCAGGCTTTCGGTCGACGACCTGATCTGGCCGGTGTTCGTGCAGGAGGGCAGCAACGCGCGCACGCCCGTCGCCTCCATGCCGGGCGTCGACCGGCTCACCGTCGATCTCTTCGTCGAGGCCGCCAAGGAGGCGCGCGACCTCGGCATCCCGGCGATCGCGATCTTCCCGGAGACCGATCCCAAGGCCAAGACGCCCGACGCGCGCGAGGCCTACAACCCCGACAACCTCGTCTGCCGCGCCATCCGCGCCGTGAAGAAGGCCGTGCCGGACATCGGCGTCATCTGCCGACGTGGCGCTCGATCCCTTCACCAGCGACGGCCACGACGGCATCGTGCGCGACGGCGTCGATCGCTGAACGACGAGACGCGTCGAGGCCCTGGTCAAGCAGGCGATCGTGCAGGCCGAGGCCGGCGCCGACATCAGCGCGCCGTCCGACATGATGGACGGCCGCATCGGCGCCATCCGCGAGGCGCTCGACGCGCAGGGGCTATCACGCGACGCGCAGATCATGTCCTACGCCGCCAAGTACGCGTCGGCCTTCTACGGCCCGTTCCGCGACGCCATCGGCAGCTCGGGCGCGCTGAAGGGCGACAAGCAGCACCTACCAGATGGACCCGGCCAACTCGCGACGAGGCGCTGCGCGAGGTCGGCGCTCGACATCGAGGAAGGCGCCGACATGGTGATGGTGAAGCCCGGCCTGCCCTATCTCGACATCGTGCGCCGCGTGAAGGACGCCTTCGGCGTGCCGACCTACGCCTACCAGGTGAGCGGCGAGTACGCGATGCTGACGCGCGCGCCGCCGAGCGCGGCTGGCTCGACTGGGACAAGGTGCTGATCGAGACCCTGACCAGCTTCAAGCGCGCCGGCTGCGACGGCATCCTGACCTACGGCGCGGTGGACGCGGCGAGGCTGCTGAACGTCAGAAATGATCGCCAACGATGATCGAGCGTCCGTCGGCGCGGCTGATCCTGCTCGACCCGCAGGACCGCCTGTTCCTGTTCAAGGTCCACGATCCCGGCGGTGTTCGATCCGGCCAACCCGCATTTCACGATCCGTTCTGGGTGATGATCGGCGGCATGGTCGATCCCGGCGAGGATTTCGCCCAGGCCGCCGTGCGCGAGGCGCGACGAGGAGACCGAGCTTGTCGGTCGGCGGCGCGCGCGCGCTGGGTATGGACGCGCGAGCGCCGCATGAGCTGGCGCGGCAAGGAGCGTGCCTGCACAAGGAGCGCTTCTTCCTCGCCCGCACCGACTCGCACCGAGGTCGACACGTCGGGCCTCGACGAGACGCGAACGGCGCTGGACGCGCGGCCATCGCTGGTGGAACGCCGACGAGATCGCGGCATCACAGGAACGGTTCGAGCCGATCGATCTCGGCGTGCGGCTGCAGGCACTGCTGACGCGACGGGCCGCCGAAGAGCCGATCACGCTTCGTTAGCGCAAACGCTCATTGCTGAGCGCGCCACTCCAGTGCGCTCATGGGCTCGATGCCAAAGATGCGCCACTGGAGTGGCGCGCTCCCAGCGAATGAGTCCAAGGCGCCACGCCCGTCCTCTCCTTCTCGCGCTTGCGTGCCTCGTGCTCGGCCGACGCGCCGCGATAGGCGCGCCACGCCAGGACGAGCGCCACCAGCGAGCAGGCGACGCCCACGATCAAGCGCGCATTGGTTCTATCCTCAGCCACGTTCGAAAAACCTCGCCACCGCCAGGTCGCTCCACGGCTGGTCGGCTGCCCGTGCCGTGGAAGCCGACATGGCCACCGTGCTCGGGCAGGAGCGGCGTGAGCGACCGGTTCGACCGCCCAATCATAGCCGCTGTAGAGCGCGCCGGGAATCCAGGGATCGTCCAGCGCGCGCCAGCACCAGCGTCGGCACGCGGATGCCGGCCATGAAGCCGCGTCGGCTCGGCAGCGCTCGTAGTAATTCTCGGCGCTGGCGAAGCCGTAGCGCGGCGCGATGAAGACGTCGTCGTAGTCCCACACCGTGCTGCGAGCCCATGATGGCGGCGCGCTCGGCGGCCGAGACGACATGCGCCCTCGCCTGTCGCCTCGACCTTCATCGTGGTCCAGGATATGTATGGTGATAGAGCCGGTTGCGCGGCCGCATCATGTACGCGGCAGGTGACGGCAAGGTCGATCGGCGCCGAGACGCTGGCGGCCGCGAGCAAGCGGCGACGCCGCGCCCTCCTCGCCGAGATATTTCAGCAGCATCGCGCCGCCCAGCGAGTAGCCGACGGCCACGAGCCCGTCGCGCGTCAGCTCCTCCGGCAGCACGCGACAGCAGCGCGCGGAAGTCCTGGCTGCGACCGGCATAGTAGTGCTGGCCGCAGACCGACCGCGACGGCCCTGCGCCGCGCAGGTTGAGCCGCAGCACGCCGGCCGCCGCGATCGAGCAGCAGGCGCGTCATGCGTGAAGATGTAGAGACTGTCCTCCGCGCCGGTCAGGCCGTGGATCAGGATGACGAGCGGCGTGCCCGGCGCGCGGCGTCGCCGGCCGGTCGAGGCTCGCCAGCAAGCGTGTCGCCGGTGCCGTCGGGCAGCGGAAACGTCAGCCGTTCGCTGGCATGCGGCGCGAGGCGACGTCGAAACGCCGCGCAGCCGGTTGGCGATGGTCTGCAGGTCGCCGCCCCACCAGGGAAAGCGCGGCCGGAAGGGCGGCAGGTCGAGCGGCGGATCGAGGCTCACGCTCTCACAGCTCGCCAGCAACCTCGCTCGAGGAATTTCTCCAGCACGCGAGGTCGCACCACGGCCGGTCGCTGCCGTCGCCATGGAAGCCGAGATGGCCGCCGCCTTCGGCGATCACCGGCAGCAGCGAACGGATTGTCCGGCCCATTTGAAGTCGCGATAGTACTCGACCGGGATCCACGGATCGTCGCCCGCCGCCAGCACCATGGTCGGCACGCGGATCTCCGGGCATGTAGTCGAGCGGCGCGCAGAGCTCGTAGTAGTCGTCGGCGCCGCGGAAGCCGTAGCGCGGCGAGATGAAGCGGTCGTCGTAGTCGCGCACGCTGCGCGCCGAGCGCACGATCTCGCGCTCCTCGGCCGAGAGCCGCGCGCCTTCGGCCAGCGCCTCCTTCTTGAGGTCGGTCAGGATGTAGTTGTGATAGAGCCAGTTGCGCGGCCGCATCATGTGCTGGCAGGTGCGCTTGAGGTCGATCGGCGCGCAGATCGTGGCCGCCGCGCGCAGCGGCGAGAACGAGCCCTCCTCGCCGAGATATTTCAGCAGCATGGCGCCGCCCAGCGAATAGCCGACCGCGACGATGCCGTTGTCCGTCAGGTCGTCGGGCAGCTGCGACAGCACGCGGCGGAAATCCGCGGTGCGGCCGATGTGATAGTGCTCGCGGCAATAGGGACGCGATGGCGCCGCAGCCGCGCAGGTTCAGTCGCAGCACGCGATAGCCGCAGATCCAGCAGGTGGCGCGCGGCATTCAGGATGTAGGAGCTGTTCTCGCAGCCGGTAAGGCCGTGCACCAGGATCACCAGCGGACGGCCGGCCTGCGGTTCGGCCGGCCGGTCGAGCATGCCCACCAGGATGTCACCGCTGCGATCGGCCATGCAGAAGCACACGCGCTCGCTGGCGTGCGGCGACAGATCGGCCCGTCAGGTGCCGCAGACAGGATCGGCGATGGTCTGCAGGTCCGCGCCCCCACCAGGGAAAGCGCGGCTCGGAACGGCGGCAGGTCGAGGGAATCGATGGACGGGGGCACGTCGAATCCGTATTCACAGCTTGCTTGGCATGAAAACGCAGGCCTCTTCGCAGAGTTCCGCCGCTGCTGGGCGTCGCTCTACGCCGTCGGCGCCGCGGCCGTTTTCAGCACGGCGGGCGTGATCGTGCGCCGCGTCGACCTGCCGGCCTGGGATGTGTCGTTCTGGCGTTCGGCCTTCTTGCGTTGCCACGATGTTGCCACTGCTTTTCTGGCAGCGCCGCGGCGTGCTGGATCGACGTTCGCAATGCCGGCCCTGCGCTGCTCGCTGAGCGCGCGTGCTGCTGGCCGGCAGCTTCGTCGCGTTCATCCTGGCGCTCGGCCTGCGCGCCCGGTCGCCAACGTGCTGCTGATGTTCGGCGCCACGCCCTTCATCACCGCCGCTGCTCGCGCGCCTCTTCCTCGGCGAGCCGCTGCATCGGCCACACGATCCTCGCCATGGCGGCCGCGGTGGTGGGGCTGGCGCTCAGCGTCGCGGGCTCGCTGCAGGCCGGCGCGCTCGCCGGCATGGCGGTGGCCTTCATCGTCGTGCTGTGCATGAGCGGCAATTATGTCGTCGTGCGCCATCGCCGCGACGTCGGCATGGCGCCGGCGATCTGGCTGGCCGGCGTGATCTCGCGGCCTGGTCGCCCTGCCCTTCGCCGCAGCCCGCCAACGTCACATGGTCGCAGGTGCCGTGGCTGCTGGCGCTCAGCCCGGGCCAGCTTGCCGGCGGCCTGCTGCTCTACATGGCGAGCCTGAAGCGCATTCCGGCCGGCCGCGCCGCCCTGCTGGGCCTGCTCGAGCTGGTGCTGGGGCCGATCTGGGTGTGGCTGTTCGATGGCGAGAAGCCCGGACAACCTCACTTTGCTGGGCGGCGCCATCGTGATCGGCGCCGCCGCGGCAAACGTGTGGCTGGATTCGCGGCGAGTCCACTGGCTAAGAACCGGACATGACCCAGAACGCTCCCAAAGGCGCCCCTGTCGGGCATCGTCGTCGTCGATCTGTCGCGCATCCTGGCCGGCCCCTACTGCACCCTGCTGATGGCCGAGATGGGCGCGCGGGTGATCAAGGTCGAGCCGCCCAAGGGCGGCGACGACGCGCGCGCCTACGGGCCGTTCGTCAAGGGCAAGTCGACCTACTTCGCCTCGGTCAACCGCGGCAAGGAAAGCATCGCGCTCGACCTCAAGAGCCGACGCCGACCGCAAGATCTTCGAGAAGCTGCTCGAGAAGGCCGACGTGGTGGTCGAGAACTTCCGCCCCGGCACGATGGAGAAGCTGGGCTACGGCTGGGAGACGCTGCACACGAAGTATCCCAAGCTGATCTACGCCGCGGCCTCGGGCTTCGGCCATAGCGGTCCCAACTCCAAGGATCCCGCCTACGACATGGTCATGCAGGGCATGGGCGGCATCATGAGCATCACCGGCAACGAGGGCCAGCCGCCGGCGCGGGTCGGCATGTCGATCGGCGACATCGGCGCCGGCCTCTACACCGCGGTCGCGGTCAACGCGGCCCTCGTCCATCGCCTCAAGACCGGCGAGAGTCGACCAAGGTCGACATCGGCATGTTCGACTGCCAGCTGGCGCTGCTGGAAAACGCCATCATGCGCTACACGGTCGAAGGCGAGATCCCGGGCCCGCTGGGCGCGCGCCATCCCACCATCACGCCGTTCCAGGCCTTCGCGCACCGTCCGACGGCGCCATCATCATCGCCGCCGGCAACGACGGCCTCTTCATCAAGACCTGCGAGGCGCTCGGCCGGCCCGACATGGCGAGCGACCCCGACTACAAGACCAACGCGCTGCGCCAGAAGCATCACGGCGAGCTCGAGCGCGAGATCGAGTCGGTGCTGAAGGACCACACGACGGCGCACTGGATCGCCGTGCTCGCCAAGGCCGGCGTGCCGTGCGGGCCGATCAACAACATCGCGCAGGCGCTGGCGCATCCGCAGGTCGCGGCGCGCAACATGCTGGTCGAGGTTCCCGACGGCAGCGGCGGCACGCTGAAGCTCGCCGGCAACCCGATCAAGATGTCGGCCTTCGCCGATCCGCACGACGCGACGGCCGGCGCCCGACCTCGACAGCCGACCGCGACGCCATCCTGCTCCTATCTCGGCGGCTAGACCGTGCGGACGCGCATGATGTCCGGCTCGGCGCCGGCCTGGCGAAATTCCTGGCCGGCGCCGGTGCTGGCGATCCTGGTGTTCCTGGTCGGCGCCTTCTTCCAGGTGCGCGGCGCGCTGCCGCCCTACAGCGGCCACTGTCGAGGCGCGCGGGCCTGCAAGGCGCCGGTCGAGATCCTGCGCGACAAGAACGCCGTGCCGCACATCATCGCCGGCTCGATCGAGGATGCCGCCTTCGGCCTGGGCTACGTCCACGCCCAGGACCGCTTCTGGCAGATGGAGCTGATGCGCCGGCTGGGCCAGGGCCGGCTTTCCGAGATCGTCCCGCCGCGGCTGATCGGCGAGCGGCCTGATCGACACCGACCGCACGATGCGCGGCCTCGGCCTCTACCGCCAGGCGCGCCGACAGCGTGAACGCGCTGTCGCCCGGCATGCGCGCCATCCTCGACGCCTATGCCGCCGGCGTGAACGCCTGGCTCGGCCGACGACGACCAGCAGTTCGGCCTCGAACTCACCGCTGATCAAGCTGCTGTCCGGCGGCCGCTACCGGCCGGAGCCGTGGCGGCCCGCCGATTCGCTGGTGTGGGCCAAGCTGATGGCGCTCGGCCTCGACGGCAACTGGCGCGCCGAGCTGCTGCGCCTGCGGCTGCGCGCGCAAGATCGGCGACGACGGCGTGAAGTTCCTGATCGAGCCGCCGGGCGACAACCGCGACGCGACGCTGTCGCTGGTCAGCGAGGCGCTGAACGGCATCGACCTCGACCGGCTCTACCGCGCCACCGACAATATCGCCACGCGCAAGCGCGAGGCGTCCAACGAATGGGTGCTGTCGGGCGCGCATTCGGTGTCGGGCAAGCCGCTTGCTCGCCAACGACCCGCACCTGGCGCTCAGCTTCCCGGCATCTGGTATCTCGCGCGCCTGGTCGGGCCGGGCTTCGACATCCGCGGCGCCACCTCGCCCGGCTCGCCCGCCGTCGTGCTCGGCCACAACGGCACGATCGGCTGGGGCTTCACCACCACCAACCTCGACAGCCAGGACCTGTTCATCGAGCGGCGTCGATCCGACCGATCCCAACCGCTACATCACGCCCGACGGCGCGCGGCCGTTCGGCGTGCGCGACGAGACGATCAACGTCGCTGTGGGGCGATCCGGTGCCAGCTGCGCGTGCGCGAGACGCGGCACGGCGCGGTGATCGACGACTTCATCCGCCGCCCGACGATCTCACGCCGCAGGGCCACGTGCTGGCGCTGCAGGCGACCGCGCTCGACGGCAGCCGACACCTCGGCCGAGGGCTTCGGCCGCTTCGGGCTGGCGCCAGAACTGGGACGAGTTCCTGACCGCGGCGCGCAAGATCGTCACGCCCATGCAGAACATGGTCTACGCCGACACCGCCGGGAAATGTCGGCCTGGTGTCGCCGGCGCGCGTGCCGATCCGGCGCAAGGGCGACGGCTCGATGCCGGTGCCGGGCTGGACGTCGGACTACGACTGGGCGGGCTTCGTGCCGTTCGACGAGCTGCCGCGGGTCTACAATCCGGCCGAGCGGCATCATCGTCAACGCCAACGGCCGCCTGGTGCCCGACGACTACCGCCATTTCATCACCCGCGACTGGGCCGAGCCCTACCGCCAGCGGCGCGCCAACCAGCTGCTGCGCGAGGTCGAGCGCCATCCGGTCTACGGCATGATCGTCATGCAGGCCGACAATCTCTCGCTCGACGCCGCCGAGATGCTGCCGCTGCTGCTGAAGCGCCGCGCCGCGCAACGCCCGCGCCGCCCGGGCGCACGAGCTGATGGGCCGCTGGAACCGCTTCATGCTGGCGAGCCGCGCCGGAGCCGCTGATCTACACCGCCTGGATCTGGCGAGCTGCAGCGCGGCCTGCTGGCCGACGAGCTGGGCGAGGATCTCTTCGAGTCGACTGGCGGCGCCCGACGTGCCGCTGATGATGCGCATCATCCGCGACAAGCCCGGCTGGTGCGACGACGGCGGCACGCGCGCAGACCGAGACCTGCGAGGACGTCGATCGCGCGCGCGCTCGAGCGCGCGCTCGACTGGATCGCACGCCGGCAGGGATCCGACATCGACAAATGGCAGTGGGGCCGCGAGCATCTCGCCGCGCACCGCCATCCGCTGTTCGACGGCGTGCCGCTGCTGCGCGATCTCGCCTCGGTGCGCTTTCCCGTCCGACGGCGGCGCGCAGACGCTCAACCGCGCCCAGCCCTCCTACCGCGGGCAGCCGGCCGTTCGACGCCGTGCACGGCGCCGGCTACCGCGGCGTCTACGATTTCAGCGACCTCGACAACAGCCGCTTCGCCATGCCGCTCGGCCAGTCGGGCAACATGCTGTCGCCCTGGGCGCGCAACTTCGTCGAGCGCTGGCAGACGCTGAGCTACATCGAGATCGCCGGCACCCACGCCGAGGTCGCGCCGCACCGCCATCGGCACGATCGCCCTGTCGCCGCCGCCGGGCGGTGATCCACGCCCATTGACGCGCATCGCTCGTGCAGCACCAATATTCAACCGATGTTCGACACTCGCTCGCCTTCCTGCTCGCGAATGCGCCAGCCCCTTCGACCGGACGGGGCGGAACGGATGACGCGCGGGCGATAAAGCCCCGATCGGTCTCTCCAGCCCTTCCGCTGCGAAGGGCTTTTTCATGTCCGCCGCGACACGATGGAGAGTCCCATGAGCCAAGTTTCTGATCACCAGCGCGCTTCCGTACGTCAACGGCGTAAAGCATCTCGGCAACCTCGCCGGATCGCTCCTGCCGGCCGACATCCATGCGCGCTTTCGCCGGCAAACCGGGCACGAGGTGCTGTTCTCTCTGCGGCACCGACGAGCACGGCACGCCCAGCCGAGCTCGCGGCCCTGGCGGCGAGGCCGTACCGGTCGCCGAGTATTGCGCGCGCCAGCACGCGCATGCAGGCCGACATCTACCGTCGCTTCGGCCTGTCGTTCGATCATTTCTCGCGCACCTCGGGCGCCGCCAACCGGCTGCTGACGCAGGAACTCTTCCGCCAGCCTCGATGCCGCCGGTCACATCGAGCCGCGCACGATCAGCGCAGGCCTATTCGCCGACCGACGAGCGCTTCCTGCCCGACCGCTATGTGGTCGGCACCTGCCCTCATTGCGGCAACGCCGAACGCCCGGGCGACCAGTGCGAAAGCTGCACGCGCGTGCTCGACCCGGACGATCTCATCGTCGCCGCGCTCGGCGATCTCCGGCGCGACCGATGTCGAGTTTCGCGAGACGCGGCATCTGTTCCTGAAACTGTCGGCGATTCGAGGGCCGCGCTGCGCGCGATGGATGCGAGACGCGACGCGATTGGCCGCCGCTGGTGCGCTCGATCGCGCCTAAAGTGGCTCGACGAGGGCCTTCAGCGACCGCTGCATCACCCGCGACCTCACCTGGGGCGTGCCGGTGCCCAAGCCGGGCTTCGAGGACAAGGTCTTCTATGTCTGGTTCGATGCGCCGATCGGCTACATCGCGGCGGCGATCGAATGGAGCGACAGCGAGCCTGGGACGCGACTGGCGCGGCCTGGTGGCAGGGCGGCGGCGGCGTGCAGTACGTGCAGTTCCTCGCCAAGGACAATGTGCCCTTCCACACCATGAGCTTTCCCGCGACGATTCTGGGCTCAGGCCTGCCGCTCAAGCTCCCGGACATCATCAAGGGCTTCAACTGGCTCACCTTCGAGGGCGGCAAGTTCTCGACCAGCGGACAACGCGGCATCTTCACGGACACGGCTTTGACGCTGCTTCCTGCCGACAGTCTGGCGCTGGTGGCTCGCCGCCAACGCGCCGGAGAGCGCCGATGCCGACTTCACGGTCGAGCGCTTCGTCGACGGTGTGAACAAGGACCTGGCCGATACGTTCCGGCAATCTCGTCAACCGTTGCCTCGGCCTTCGCTGCGGCGCGATTCGATCCGACGGTTCCCGAGGCTGGAGATGCCGGAGCGGCCGAGGACGAGCTCGCCGCGCGAGCTCGGGGCGCGCCTGAAGCGGCTGCGCGGACATCACGAGGCATTGGACCTGCGCAAGGCGGCCGAAGAGGTTCGCTCGATCTGGCAGATTGCAAACGCCTATCTCGCCGATGCCGCACCCTGGACCGTCATCAAGGACGATCCCGAACGGGCCGCGCGCAATCGTGAGCACGGGCATCAATCTGGTGCGGGTCGCCGCGTTGGCCGGCTGGCCCTTCATTCCTTCGGCCGCCGCCGAGGTCTTGCGAAGTTTGGGCGAGGACCCGGAGCTGGTGCCATGGGTCGAGGACGGCAAAGCAGCATCTCGGCGATCCCGGCGGGACGGCGATTTCGCGTGCCGCCCTTGTTGTTTCCCAAGATTGCCGCCGGCGACCTGGCTAGGCGCGGCTTGTCGCCCGCCAGGGTGATGCGGTGCATCACCCGGCGGTGGCCGTGATAGTCGTTGATCGGATTGTGCATGGCGCAGCGATTGTCCCAGAACGCCAGCGAGCCCACCTCCCAGCGGAAGCGGCAGGTGAATTCCGGCCGCGTCTGGTGCTCCCACAGGAACTCCAGCAGCGGCAGGCTCTCCTTCTCCGTCCAGCCCTTGATGTGCGCGGTGTGGGCCCTCGAGGTGTAAAGCGCCTTGCGGCCGGTCTCGGGATGGGTGCGCACGATCGGATGCTCGGCACTCAGCACCTTGTGCTCGCGCCGGCCGCCTTCAGGCGGTCCTCGCGTGTCTTGGTGACGTCGGCCTTGATCGAGGAGCTCACGCCGATCAGCCCGTCGAGCGTCGCCTTCAGCCCGTCCGACAGCGCCTCGTAGGCGAGATACTGGTTGGCGAACATCGTGTCGCCGCCATAGGGCGGCACCTCGCGCGCCAGCAGCATGCTGCCCATCGGCGGCTGGGCGAGATAGGTCGTGTCGGAATGCCAGATGCCGCCGAAATTGTTGCGCTCGTGCTCGAGCTTGACGACCGGCGTGATCATGGGCGATTCGGGCAGGCCCTTGAGCTGCGGATATTCGATCGGCTCGCCGAACTTCCTGGCGAAGGCCGAGCTGCTGGTGCGGCGTCGCCTTCTGGTCGCGCAGGAAGATCACGAGATGGTCGAGCGAGGCCTGGCGCATCTCGCCGACCACGTCGTCCTCGAGCTCGCGCGAGATGTCGACGCCGTGGAGCTCGGCGCCCAGGGCGCCGGCGATCGGCCTGACCTCGATATGGCGGTAGTTGCGCATCCCTATTCCTTTGCCCACGGCGGCGGCGTCTTGGCCATGAAATGCCGGATGCCTTCCGACGCCTGCGGCCGGCGCAGCAGGCCGACCAGGCTTTCGGCGGCATCGTCGAGCACGGCGCGATCATCCTCCGTGGCGCAGGCCAGCACCAGACGCTTGACGGTCGCCAGCGGCCTGCGGCTCCAGCTTCAGGACGTCGTCGAGCACGGCCTTCACGGTCCGGTTGATCTCGGCCGTGTTGGCGCAGAGATGGCGGCCGATGCCCAGGCGATGGGCTTCCGCCGCGTCGATCACGCGGCCGGTGACCGCGAGGTCGCGCGCCGCGCCCTCGCCGATGCGCCGCACCACGAACGGGATGATCTGCGAGGGGATGAAGCCCGACCTTGGGCTCCGGCATGCCGAAGCGCGCGCTGTCGTGCAGGATCACCACGTCGGAGCAGCAGGCCATGCCGAAGCCGCCGCCCACCGCCGAGCCCTCGACGATGGAGATCGTGGCCTGCGGCAGGTTGTTCAGCGCCAGCAGCGCGTCGCCGAACTGGCGGTAGGCCGGCACCAGCGGATCGGCGGCGCCGTTGGCCGGCTCTGGCGGCATGTCGGCCATGGCGTCGAGATCGCCGCCGGCGCAGAAATGCCCGCCGGCGCCGCGCAGCACCAGCACGCGGCAGTTCTGGTCGTCGCGCACGCGGCCGAACGCGTCTTCCAGCTCCAGCATCATGGCGTGGGTGAGCGCATTGCGCCGCTCCGGCCGGTTCAGCACCAGCCGCGCCACGGCGCCGTCGCGCTCGAGCTTGATGTTGGCGTAGGTCCGTCCAGCCATGGGCAAAGTCTTAGCGCGGCGGGTATCGTGCCAACAAGATGATGCGTTTGGTGGTTCCGCTGCTCGCGGCGATGCTCGACGGCCTTCGCGGCGTCGGCGCAGGAATGGGGCCAGGTGTCGACGCCCGACGCCCGGCCCGACCCAGTCGATCGGCTTCTACACGGCCGGCTGCCTGCAGGGCGCGCAGGCGCTGCCGCTCGACGGCCCGGGCTACGAGGCGATCCGCATCAGCCGCAACCGCTACTGGGGCCAGCCGGTCACGCTCGACTTCATCAAGACGCTGTCGGAGAAGGTGCGCGCCGCCGGCCAGGCGCCGCTCTATATCGGCGATATCGGCCAGCCGCGCGGCGGGCCCGCGCCGTCGGGCCATGCCAGCCACCAGACCGGCCTCGATGCCGACATCTGGTTCGAGCGCCAGCCCGGCGCCGCGGCGCGCGCCGGCCGACCGCGAGAACCCGCGGCTGCGCTCGCTGGTGCGCGCCGACGACGGCGGCATCGACGACACGGTCTTCACCCAGCAGCATGTCACGCCTGCTGCGGCTGGCGCGCCGAGATGCCCCATCTCGACCGCCTGTTCGTGAACAAGTGGATCAAGCAGCGGCTCTGCCAGACGCGTCACCGGCAACCGCGCCTGGCTGCGCAAGCTCGTGGTCTGGGTCGGCCACGACGAGCATTTCCACGTCAGGCTCTACTGCCCGCCCGGCAATCCGCAGTGCCAGCCGCAGGCCGGCTACTACGCGGACGACGGCTGCGGCGAGCCGCTCGATCTCTGGTTCACCCGCCCGCCGGTCACGCTGCCGCCGCCCGATGCGCCGCAGCGCGCCCTACCGGCCCAAGCTGCCGGCGGCGTGCACGGCGGTGCTGAAGGCGCCGTAATCAGGAATTGGCCGCAGCGATCCGCCCTGGTGCGCGCCTCGCCGTCCAGCCAGTCCAGGCCGCCGACATTGCCGGGCCGTCGCCAGATCACCTGGCTGCCGCTGCCGGCTTTACGGACGGTATATGTCAGAGCCGGCCTGCGGCGTGTTTGCCGGCGTGAAGGCAGATGACCGCAACGCCGTCCTGCGGGCAGGTCGGGCGCGGAAACGGCGGAACGCGCCGGCTGGCTTGCGCCGACAGGCAACCGACCATGGTCGTCGAACGGCACGTCGTAGTTCGCCGACCAGACGGGCGGCAGCGGTGGCGGCTGCGTGCTGGCGCACGCGGCAGCACCAAGCGCGATCGATACGGACGCCAGGACAACCTTCACCATCACGCTCTCCCCTCGCCTAAACATCGACATCGACGACCACGGGCACGTGATCGCTGAGGCCCGAACCGCACCAGGTCTCGAACGTGCCGATGCTAAGTTCCTCGCACCTATCGATCCATATCGACGGCAGGAAGACATAATCGATGTGATAGGTCGGACCGTCCTTGGTGCGGTCGCGCCAATAGAGCGTCGGTTCGCTCTCCGCGCCGTGCGCCTCGCCGCGGATGGCATGGTAGGCGCTGACCAGGCCGAAGCTCTCCTCGAGGATCCTGACCTTCGTCGAATGGTTGATGCGCCAGCCCGGCTTGTCCCAGATCGTGTTGCTGTTGAGGTCGCCCGCGATCACGGCCGGCCGCTCGCCGAGGAAGCCCTTGTAGCGCGACAGCGCCGCGCGCAGCGGACCCAGCTGGTGCTTGCGGATGCCGCCGGCGCTGGCGTTCTGCGCCCACACGGCCAGCAGATTGCACTCGGTCGGCCCGCCGACATGGACCGGCGCGATGTAGCGCAGCGACGGATGATAGGACTCCGCCAGCCGCACCGCGTAGCCGTTGAAGGCGAACACCGCGAGGCCCTTGTGCGGGTTGCGGCCGATCCACACGGGCTCGCCCTGCATCCACGACGACTTGGAACGCAGGCGCAGGCGCTCCGGGCTCGGCGCATTCGCAGACGACGGCGATGTCCGGCGCCAGATCGAGCAGCACGTCGACCTTGCGGTCGAGCGCCATGTTGCAGTTCCAGGCGACGATCCTCATGACGGCGGAGTTTACCCCGCCGATGGTCAAAAGCAGCTGCTCACGCGAGGATATGGAGCATGAAGAAGCTGTTGCTCGCCCTCATCGGCGGCTGTCGCCGCCCTGGCGCTGCTCGCGGGATTGGCGACGGTATTTCCCTTCGCCGCTATCTTCGTGCGGGTCGCGATGGAGTCCCTGAGGCCGCAAGTCATCGGCTGGGACGCCAAGAACGCCTGGGCAAAATGCGACGGTGCCATCGGCGGAACGGTCGATTGGCCGTCGCAGCCCGCCTCGGCCTGTGCCGCCATGCATATGTGCGCCAACGAAGCCACCCTGACGACCGAGCAGCGCACTGCGCTGGCATCGGCCATCCGTCGTCTGCCCGATTGCGGCGATCCGTGAACGTTGACTCATCACCATACTTTGGCAAACATCAAAGTATGAAGGAAGGTCCCGACGTCTCGATCGTTGCCGCCCTGATCGGCGATCCCGCCCGCGCCAACATGCTGATGGCGCTGATGTCAGGTCTCGCCTTGAGCGGCACCGAACTCGCGGCCGAAGCGGGCGTCACGCTGTCCACGGCAAGCGGCCATCTCGCCAAGCTCGAGAGAGCGGGCCTCGTGGCGGCGAGCAAGCAAGGCCGCACCGCTATTTCCGTTTCGCCGATCCCGACGTCGCGGCCGCGGTCGAGGGCCTGATTCCTGATCGCCACCCGCGTCGGCCATCTGCGCAGCCGTCCTGGCCCGCGCGACCAGGCGATGCGCCAGGCACGGTCGTGCTATGACCATCTCGCCGGCCGGCTGGCCGTAGCCCTGCTCGACCGCTGGCTGGCGCGCAGGGTGCTGAGCCAAAGCGGAGCGACCCTGCAGCTCACGCCTTCCGGTCGCCGGCGCCTGGAACGTCTGGGGATCGACGTCGCCGGCCTGGAGCAGGCGCAAGCGGCCGATGTGCCGGACCTGCATCGACCGGAGCGAACGGCGGCGGCATCTCGGCGGCGGACTGGGCGCCGCCATCCTCGGCCATGCGCTCGAGCGGCGCTGGGCGGTGCGCGAGGGACGCAGCCGCGTCGTGCGTTTCAGCCCGCGCGGGGAGCAGAGCTTCGTGCGCTGGTACTCAGGGGAGTGAAGGGCACGAACGGCACGCGCTCGCGCCGGGTCACGCCGCGGCAGCAGGCCCGCGACCGCCTCCTTGAAATGCGCGGTCGTCCTCGTGCGCGGCCCATCCCGCCGCGTCGACATAAAGCTCGAAGACGAAGAACAGCGCCGGATTGCTGGGCGAGCGGTAGGGCAGGAAAAGTTTGACGCCGGGCTCGGCCATCGTGGGCGCTCTACCATCACGTCGAGGATGGCGGCGACGCTGTCCTCGTCGCCCGGCTTGGCCTCGATCGTGATCGCCACGACGAAGCCGTCATTGAGGTCGGTGGGTGTGAAGCTGGGTGTTTGCATGGCCGGACAATGCCACGCCGCCTGACCTGGACACTTTGGTCGTGGCCAAACCGTGCCTGTTTATCGCCGCTACTCGCCCTGCCCCAGCAAGGTGCCGGCGCGGCGCGACAGGCGGAAGAACCACTGGAAGATCTGGAAGCCGACCGATCGAGGTAGACCACCGACAGGGCGAAGGCGATGGCCAGCATGTCCCAGTGGACGGTCTTCTCGGCCAGGATGGCGCGCATGCCTTCGAAGACGTAGGCCGGCGGCAGGCCCAGCGAGATGACCTGCAGCCAGTGCGGCAGCACCGACACCGGATAGTAGACGCCGCTCACCGGCATCAGGATGAAGACGGCAGCCCAGGCGAAGCTTTCGGCGCTCTGGCCGACGCGCATGATCATGCCCGACATGGCAGAGCCCGATCGACCAGGAGAACATCTGCAGGATGGCGAAGAAGGCGACCAGCGGCAGGCCGAGCGAGTAGATCGAGTAGCCGAAGAACGCCCAGGCCATCAGCGACACCGGGACCAGGCCGAGCAGCGTGCGCAGCAGGGCGGCGATGATGATGCCGGTCGCCATCTCCCAGGAGCGGATCGGGCTCACGAACAGATGACCGAGGTTGCGCGACCACATCTCCTCGAGGAAGGCGATCGAGAGCGAGAGGTTGCCGCGCACCACCACTTCCCACAGCAGCAGGCCCGACAGCAGCACGCCCGCCGCCTGGGCCACGAACGAGGCCTGCGGCAGCAGGTACTGGGTCATGAAGCCCCACATCACCATCTGCACGGCCGGCCAGTAGATCGAGATCGACCAGCCGCATGACCGAGCTGCGCCAGATGTGGATGTGGCGCATCACCAGGGCGTAGATCCGTTCGGCCGAGCCGCTCACGACGCCGCTTCCTTCTTGTTCAGTGCATCGAGCCCGCGACCGCGACCGCGCGCCATGTCGAGGAACACCTCCTCCATGTCCTCGCGGCCGAAGCGCTCGATCAGCTCGCGCGGGCTGCCGCGCTCGAAGACGCGGCCGGCCTGCAGCAGGATCACGTCGTCGCACAGCCGCTCGACCTCGCTCATGTTGTGCGAGGCCGAGCATGATCGTGGCGTGGGTCTCGTGCTGGTAGTCCTCGAGGTAGCCGCGCACCCAGTCGGCGGTGTCGGGATCGAGCGAGGCCGTCGGCTCGTCGAGCAGCAGCACCTCGGGCCGGTTGATCAGCGCCTTGGCGAGCGCCACCCGCGTCTTCTGGCCGGCCGACAGCTTGCCCGACCGGCGGTCGAGGAACGGCCCGATCTGCATGTGCTCGGCGATCTCCTCGATGCGCCGCGCGAGGTTCTTCACGCCGTAGAGCCGGCCGTAGAACAGCAGGTTCTGGCGCACGGTCAGGCGATGCGGCAGGTCGACATAGGGCGAGGAGAAGTTCATGCGCGGCAGGGCGGCGTAGCGCCGCTTCAGCATGTCGACGCCCAGCACGCTGATCTCGCCCGCCGTCGGCTCGAGCAGCCCGAGCAGCATGGCGATGGTCGTGGTCTTGCCGGCGCCATTGCCGCCCAGCAGCCCGAGCACCGCGCCGCGCGGCGCGGAGAAGGTCAGATCGTCGACCGCGACGATCTCGCCGTACCACCTTGCGCAGGTGCCGGACGTCGATGGAGAGGGCTATCGGCCATGGCGGCATCATAGCGCCTTGATGCGCCGCTTCGATGCGGTCGAGGCCCTTTGCTCAGTCGCTCTGCACCGGAGGCGAAGCAGAGGCGCACATTGCCCTGCCCGCCCGGACCGAACGCCTCGCCCGGCGCCAGGCCGACCTTGTAGTCCTTCGCCAGGCTTCTTGCAGAAGGCCATGGTGTCGTCGACGCCGTCGACCGAGAAGAAGGCGTAGAACGCCGCCTCCGGCCGCGCGATGGTGATGCGCGGATTGGCCGACAGGCGCTGGAACACCTGCTCGCCGCCGGCGCGGCAGCGCTCGACCATCTCGGCGATGAAGCCGTCGCCCTTCTCGAGGGCCGCGATCGCGCCGCGCTGCAGGAAGTGCGGCACGCCCGAGGTGTTGATCTGCACCAGCTTGGCGAACTGGTCGCCCAGCGCCGGCAGGATGCGTCAGCCAGCCGATCCGCCAGCCGGTCATCGCCCACGGCTTGAGAAGGAGTTGAGCACGAGCAGCGGATCGTCCGGTCCGGCCAGCTCGAGGAACGAGGGCGCGACGGGCCGCGTGTAGATCAGCCGGGCATAGACCTCGTCGGCCATGATCCACACGCCGCGCTTCCTGGCGAAGTCGAGCAAGCGCGCGCTGCTCGTCCGATGCTCATCGTCCAGCCCGTCGGATTGCCCGGCGAGTTGACGAAGATCGCGCGCGTACGATCGTCGACCGCGTCGAACACCTTCTGCAGGTCGAGCTTCCAGCTGCCGTCCGGCTTGCGGTCGAGCGCCACGTACTTGGGCTCGCCGCGCACCAGCCGGGTGGCCGAGGTGATGTTCGGCCAGATCGGCGAGACGATCACGATGTTGTCGCCGGGATCGAGCAGAAGCTGGCAGCGACAGCAGGATCGCCTGCATGCCGCCGGTCGTGACCGTCAGCCGGTCGACCGGACATTTGATGCCGTAGAGCCGCTCGGTATAGGCCGACGAGCGCCGCCCGCAGTTCGGGGATGCCGCGCTGCCAGGTATAGAAGGTCTCGCCGGCCTGCAGGCCCTTGGCCGCCGCGTCGCGCACGAAGTCGGGCGTCACGAGGTCGCCCTCGCCGAACCACAGCGGCACCACCTCGGGATCGCCGAACACGCTCATCGCCACTTCGGAGATCGGCGTCTCGGAGAGGCCGCCGGCGATCGGCCCGCTCAGCGTCGCGTCCAACGCCCGGCAGGCTGGAAAGCGGGAATCGGTCTGCATGGCTCGGAACTAGCGCATCGGCAATGGTTTCGCCAGCCGGGGCGTGCCCGACAATTGTTGACGGCGAGGCCAAGCCTGTCTTATCGCTAGCGGACGTGCACAATGCGGACGGAAGCAGACCCGATGAAGCGCCTTGCTCTTGCATTGTCGATGGCCGGCCTCGCTGCGGGTTGCGCCGTACCGGCCAGGAACATGGATCGGGTCCAGGCCGGCATGAGCCGCGGTCAGGTGCAATCCATCATGGGCCAGCCCATCGCCGTGGCCCATTCGCCGGGCAAGGAATGCGCCTACTACGCGCTGCTCAAGGATTTCTGGAGCCGCGTGCCGTGGAGCCTCTCGGAGCGCTATTACGTCTGCTTCGACGACGGCAAGGTCGCATCCTTCGGCAAGATCGACGCGTCAACGTCGGGGTGACAGGGCGATGACCGCGCGATACCGTGCGGTCAGGGAGTGCGTATGACAGTCGACACCAAAGAATCGATGCTGCAGACGTGGCTGGCCGAGCAGTACAGCACCGAATACGAGGATGGACGCCGCTGCGACGACCTGGGCTATCTGCAGTGCAAGCTGATCCTGAAGCCCGACCGCTTCACCTCGGCCCATGTCTTCAAGGAATTCGCCGCCCTGGTCCAGCGCGCTGCCGAGAAGACCGGCGTCGGCTACCGTCACACGCCGAAATCGCAGCAGCGGCCCGAGGTGCGCGAGGTGCTGTTCCTCGATACCGGCGGCTTCCACCTCTACAACAACAACTTCATCGTGCGCCGGCGCATCGCCTATGAGGATGGCTTCGCGATCGGCGATCCCGAGATCGTCTTCAAGTACCGCAGCGCCGACATGAAGGCGGCGCAGGCGATCGACGTCCGGCCGCGCATCGACGGCAAGTACAAGATCAAGTTCAAGATCGAGATCATGCCGCTCAAGGAGCGGATCGGCGGCATGCGCCGGCTGCTCTCGCACAATGTCGAGTTCGGACTGAGCCAGGCGCCCCAGGCGGAGCGCATCGTGATGTCGTCGCTCGGCCACATGTCGTTGCCCGAGCTCGCCCAGATCTTCCCGCCGCTGGCCACGATCTCGTGCGACGGTCCCGACGACGTATCGCTGGTCAACCAGTGCATCGTCGAGGAGCTGTTGCAGGACATCTGCCTGCTCGATTTCGGCCACCACCGGCCGCTACCGCCAATCTCGCCCTGTGGCGCTCGCGCGGCGACCATCATCCCTTCGTCGGTGAGTTTGCCTACCAGCTCCGCTTCGACGGCCCCGACGCCATCAGCCCCAAGTCGCGTGCAGGCCTGCGAGCGCTTCTTCCTCGAGCTGCAGCAGGTCGCCGGCGACTGGCTGGCGCTCACCACCACCAAGACCGGCGCGGTCTATCGCCTGAGGGGCAACCCTCCGCAAGCCCACGAATGAGCGAGCCTCCCGCTTCACCGCGCGCCGCTTCCGCCGTCGCTGGGCAAGATCTTCTGGGTCTTCCTGGTGATGGGCGCCACCAGCCTGGGCGGCGGCGTGGTCGGCTATCTGCGCACCGGCCTGGTGGTGCGCCATCGCTGGCTGGACGACGTCACCTTCGTCGAGCTGCTGTCGATCAGCCAGACCCTGCCCGGGCTCAACGCCACCAACATGGCGATCCTGGTCGGCGACCGCCTGCGCGGCGTGGCGGGCGCCCTGCTGGCCATGCTGGGCATGTGCCTGCCCGGCGCAACGCTGATGACCGCGGCAGCCTATGCCTACGGCGCTGGGCGGCGACGATCCCTGGTCCAAGGCTTTTCTGCACGGCATCGCCGCCGGCGCCGTCGGGCTGATCCTGGTGGTGATGGTGCAGCTCGGCGCCAAGGTGCTGAAGACGGCGTCGCCGACTATCGTGTTCGTGCTGGCCACGGCCGCCGCCGTCGCCGGCTTCGGCGTTCAGGTGCCCTATGCCCTGCTGGTGGCCGGCACCATCGCCATCTGGTGGCACCGCCCGCGCGACAAGCCGGGCAACAAGGCCAACAAATGAAGCAGCTCGGCGACATCGCGGGCGTCTTCGCCTACCTCTCGCTGCTCACCGTCGGCGGCGGCATGGCGGCGTTCCCCGAGCTCAAGACGCTGTCGGTCGACACCTATCACTGGATAACGTTCCACCGAGCTGCTGCACTTCTACAGCCTGGGCCAGCTCGCGCCGGGCCCCAACATGATGATGGTGGCGTCGATCGGCGCGTTTGTCGCCGGCCTGCCGGGCGCGGCGGTGGCGCTGGTCGCCTTCTTCCTGCCCACCGGCATCCTGACCTTCGGTGATCGGCCGGCTGTGGACCCATCTCGCCACCTGGCGCTGGCGGCCGGCGATCCAGGTCGGGCTGGGCTCAGTCGCGGTCGGGCTGGTGCTGGCCGGCGCCATCATCATGGGTCGCGGCGCGCTCACCGACGCGCTCTACATCGCGCTGGCCGTTGTCGTGTTCTTTCTGCTGCTGAAGACCAAGATCAATCCCGCCTACCCGATCGTGGCATCGGGCCTGGTCGGGCTGCTGGCCCACTGGCTCGAATACACGCCGACGACCTAGCGCCCTACGAGCTTGTCGGGCCGCACTGCCGCCGGCCGGACCACAGGATGTGCGCGGCACACCGATCGCCGCGACCTGTCCCGCCGCGCGGCTGAAGCAGCCCTTGTTCCACTCGCCGGCCAACGGTCTCGCCCTCGATCTGGGCGACGCCGCTGGCCTTGCGGCACGTCGTTGGCATAGGTGCCGTCGAAGCGGACGGTCTCGTTCCACACGTAGTGGCCCTCGCCCTCGCGCTTGCCGTCGCGGTAGGTCCCGGTGAAGCGGTCGATGGGCCGGCCGTGCTCGAACCACTGTGCCTCGCCCTGGCCGTTCGGAAGGCCGGCATGGCAGGCGCCTCTCCAGACGACCGTGTCTTCGGGCTCCGGATGCCAGTCCCACATGCGGCAGCCCGCCTGGGTGTCGAACAGCCAGTTGCCGGTGTCGCAGGGCTGGGTCCAGCTGATCTGCAGCGAATCAGGCTCGCTCGGCGGGCAATCCGGCTTGGCCGGCGTCAGGGCGACCTGCTGCGCGAAGCACCGGCCCGCTGGCCAGCAGCAGGACCGAGGTAATGATGACAGGTAAAATTCGCATGAACTGCCCCTGACCGCCTATGGCGGCTGATATGGGAAGAACGCCGAAGACCCGTCGACGAGTTGCGTGATTCCGGTCCTGAGTATCTTGTCGCCGTCAGGTCTCAAATAAGACGTCCGTGGGGCAAGAGCAATGTGAGATTCCACACGCCACGTCGAACGTCGTGCGAATATGCAAACCGCCAGACGAGATATGGTATCGCTGGCCGATGGCCATCCTGATCCTGGGCCTTGTCCTCTTCCTCGGCATCCACACCCTGACCACGATGCGCACGACGCGCGCGGCGGTCGATCGGCCGCTGTCGGCGAAGGCCCCTACAAAGGCCTCTACTCGCTCGTATCCGCTGTCGGCCTGGTGCTGATCGTGTGGGGCTTCAGCCGCTATCGCAGCGCGGGCTACATCCAGGTCTGGGACCCGCCCTTCGCGATCTTCCATCCCATCGCCCTGGTGCTGCTGTGGTTCGCCTTCGTGGCGCTGGCTTCGCGGCCTATGCGCCGCCCAGCAAGATCAGCGGCGACGCTGCGCCATCCCATGCTGGTGGCCGTCGAAGACCTGGGCGCTTTCGCACCTGCTGGTGAACGGCGATCTGGGCTCGATGCTGCTGTTCGGCGCCCTGCTGCGCCTGGGCGGTCTACGACCGCATCGCCGTGAAGCGGCGCGGCGATCAGGGCGCGCCGCCGGTCGCGGCGCTTCGGCCGCAACGACGCGATCGTGATCGCCATCGGCACCGTGGCCTACTTCGCCGATCCTGTGGCTGCACGAATCGCTGATCGAGCAATACGTAACTGAACGAAGTACAA
>ERZ1370068.9748-contig-8502_pt1 | contig 24540 bp, 42 predicted proteins | sample MGYA00561227_ERZ1370068 | MGnify/ENA primary metagenome ERZ1370068 (study PRJEB38410, sample SAMEA6850437) | metagenome | study: Metagenomic assessment of the ecological functions of the soil: analysis of the soil microbiota associated with the...
ACTCGGTAGCCGCTGAGACAATTCTACGTATTACTCAGCGGGCTTATCATTTAATTGATGAGTTAACGGTGTATGAGAATATTGAAACGCCATTGATCTATCAGAATATAAAAACATCAGAGCGAAAGGCAATGGTGGCCGATATACTTGATCGTTTCAATATTGTTGGTAAAAAGATCTTTTCCAACACAGCTTTCAGGCGGTCAGCAGCAATTGGTTGGTATCGCAAGGGCTTTGATTGCAAAACCAAAGCTATTACTGGCAGATGAGCCAACCGGTAATTTGAATTCAAAACAAGGCGAAGAAATAATGAATTTATTCAAAGAGTTAAATAATGAAGGTGTCGCTATTATACAAGTAACCCATTCGGAGAAAAATGCTTCTTATGGTTCAAGGATCATCAACCTGCTTGATGGGATGATAGTAAACTGATTTTATCGAAATATTTTTTATCAATGTAAATGTTATGAAAAGATTTTTTAACTACAGCCATTCTTTGTGCATTTGGATAAGTATTTTTCCCAAAATAATACTTCGGGAGATTGACATTGCAACAATGCATTGAAACGGGTATTGCCAACAATCTTGATGTGTTGCAAAGTGATCTGCAGGCACAGAGCAGATGAAGTTAGGTGGAAGCAGGCAAAAGCTTAACAGGCTTCCTGATCTGAATGGCTCTGGCAAGTTATGCGTTCGAACGCAGGCCGCAGTATTGATCAGCTTCACTAATACTTACATTAATGAAAATAATCAATCATCTGATTTTTGCCTTGGTAGTGGAGTTACCATGTTTCAATGGATTTTCAATGCAAAATCTTGTAAAGCAAAACAGGTTTACCTATGAGGCTTCAAAAATGACCCTGCAACAAAGAAAAGATAATTTGACCCTTAGTATTATCCTTGCATACCTGCAAGTGCTGAACAACGAAGATCAGCTTGTACAGGCCCGCAACCAAATGGAACTGACGAAACAACAACTTGATCGTCTGGAAATTTTGAATAAAGAAGGAGCTGATTCGACCATCCGATCTTTCTGATGTAAAGGACAATATGCCGGTGATCAGGTAAGTATCATCAATGCACAAACTGCAGTAGAAACAGCTAAGATCAATCTTTGCGAATTTATGAATGTGCCTTATGAGTAAAAATATGGCAGTAGAAAGATTGGATGTAACTTCTTTTACTGATAAGTATGCAGATACTCCCGATAAGATCTATGAAACAGCAATGCAGCAATTCGCACAAATAAAATCTGTGAATTATTCTACCCAAAGTGCTGAAAAGCTGTGAAGGTTGCAAAGGAGGATTGTTTCCATTACTTGGTTTAAATGCAGGATATGAACACTAGATTATTCCAATACCGGGACAACTCAAAATTTTATAAATACCACCGATGTTGCAGTCATCTGATTATGTAATAGTGAATGGTACGTCAATCACCGGTTTTTAAAAAGCAAGATCATTATTCAAATGAGAAAATAAGTTATTTCGATCAGCTGAATAATAATCGCAGTTCAGGTATTAAGCTTTGATCTGCGCATCCCAATTTTTAATTCATTTCAACAGAGAAACAGGATCAAGCTTGGCAAAGATCTGATCTTAAAGAATAATGAGCTGGTCGAAAAAACTACAAAAACGCAATTGCAAAGATCGATCGAGCAGGCTTATATAAATATGACAGCAGCGTTTGACAGGCATAAAATGTTGCTTGAGCAGGTTGACTGCACTTACCGAATCATTTCATGCTGCGGAGATCCGTTTTAATTCCGGTGTTGGAAATTCTTATGATTATTTACTAGTAAAGAATAGTCTTGATCGTGCAACTATCAATCTTATTATTGCGAAATATGATTATGTGCTTCGCACAAAGATCCTTGACTTTTATAAAGGGATGAGATTAACTGGTAATGATCGGGGTAAATAAAAAGCAGGATGGCTAGACAACCCCCTGCTTTTGGGTCTTTTTGACCCCCACATGAGAAAACTGTTTTTTAACTGCGTTTGTCCGTTGAGCATAACTAACGGTAGCAAAGTTAGATCCCATAGCACGATCAATGTTTGATAAACTTGCTGAAGCATTGAAAAAGTTTCATGCTGAAGTTAAGCATTTATCAAATTGTATTGTAGCGAACAAAAGTGCTTTTGAGCCGGGCCGAGCGGCAATTCCTTGCGGCATACGGCGTTACCCGTTACAGCGGAACGCTTCAAACTTTTCTCCCGTATACTATGGTTACATCAACACTTATGTCAACTGCTCGTCTCCGGCCACTCTACTGGAGCACCGGAATAAGAGTTGCTAATTGTGATCCTGTAATTGTTATATCAGTCGGAAAGGTTGCATTACGCCTGGTCGGATCTGGACACTTTGACATGTGCTTTGTCATTATTCTTTATCACCTTCTACATCATGTTTTTGTGGCGGTGCTCCAGTAGGAGTATAAGAGCAACCCTGTGAATTTTCCACGAAAATGCATTTGGATTCGCGGCAGATATTGACTGATCTGTGACGCGGCCACCTTCACAACTAATGGAAGGTGGGAAACTGGGTTAGATTGTCCGGTAATTCTCCATTCTCATCTTTCGAGCAGGCAGTAAAACCTAAAGCCTGCTTTATTGAAAAAAAGATATGGTGCTGAGGATGATTTGATTATTTTTTTCTATGTTATTTTTTTCTATTTGATTTTAGTAAACATGGAATTCGCCATAAATTTTTCATCGCCCCAGGATTGGATGATGGCTCGAAAAATTTTATGGCTCATTTCATAATTCATTTTTTGTTTAACGTATTCTGTTAAGGCATCCAGAAAACTTTGTAAATGTGCTCGGGTTTTTGTGCCGGTGCATTTGGATTACTTTCCAATTCTGTCTGGAACCACGGCAATGCCAAAGCAAACGTTCTTGCCTCAATTGTACCGGAACTGATTTTTGATTGCCATGGGTTTACCGGATCACCATTTATTAGAGGTTGCACTCTTCCACCTTAAGGCCATAGCAGGATTTCGAAGGATCAAAAACTACAGGGTATCCCGGTTCTTCTTATATCTGTATATTGATCTACTGCGCTACCGACAGATGACAACCACTTTTGCGTCATGATGATCTCTAATTTCTTTCAGCTGATGCTGCATCATATTCAACTAATACTTTATCAGTATAAGTTGCGACTGCGGCTGTGCCGACTAATGCAGGAACATTTTGCGTAGGTTTCACATAGTTTGCAATTACATAATCAACCTGTTTGAATGATTCATCCATTGCCTGTGTGAGTTTTGCTTTTGGCATTGCCGGTTACAATCCCTGCACTGATCAACTCTGCTTCGAGGTAAAGCCTGTCAGCATAAGTGATAAGCCTGTAAGAGCAGCGCCGGGTTCCACTGTTTGCATTGTGCTACTGTTGCGCTTGCCGTCATCATACTTACCACCAACAGGATAGATTCCCAAAAGACTGATCGTATTTTGCATGAGTCCTGTCACGATCAGGACCGACTAGAACCAAAATAAATTGAAACAAATGGGCCGTCCCTGTATTCAGTGTTGATTTCCGTCCCTCGGAGCTTGTGTTGCATTCACCTGGTTATAGATATAATATTTAATTCTTGGATCCTGCATTGCCGGTAAATATTCTTGGATTATATCCTTTCACGATCTCATAAAACCATGGGCTAACATGATTGCTGCGCTGCGTTGCGAAATATGTATAGAAGCCGGGATTTCTATCATCGGTTGCGCCATTAGGATCCATAAGGAACAAGAAAGCTTTCACTTGTTTGGCTGATAAGGTTTCCTGCGCTGATCAATGCATTCACTTCTGCAGAAACATTTTTCACTTTCCTGATCTGCACATACATTTTTAATTTAAGTGTGTTAGCAGCTTTGACCCATCTTGTAATGTTGCCGCCATACATCAGGTCATCAGTACCGGGCACTTGTAGTATTTGGCGCCGTTGTGTTAGTACAGATCTGCTATTCCTGCATTAATTAATAGCAAAGAGACTTTTCATAGATCGCTGGCATCATCATCAAATTTCGGATAGCAGGATTCCTGCTTTTAATTTATTCGCTTCTGAGTAAGGAACATCGCCAAATACATCAACCACTACACTATATGTATATGCTTTCAGAATTTTAGCAATGCCAGCATATTTCAAATTGCCTGCTTCTGTTGATTTTGGCGATAATATCTTCCAGGTTTTGCAATACACCGTATACGGGAAAACTGGTTCCGGGATTAGCCGGTGGAAGCAAACAATTTGGACCATGCTGTTTGAATGATTGCATCAACGCCCGTGATGCCATATTTATCCTGGCTTTCTCTTGTTGTCATTTGGTGAGCATATACAGCAAGCTTTCCGATATGCCTCCATTTTGTTCATCCATTGATAACGCATCGCCCAAAGTTCTTTGCGTTGTCGGCAACAACTTTGATACTTCAATTGTTGTTGGATTGTTAGGATCCGTGTTGATGTCTAAAAATTTCTTGCACGAGATTGCCGTAGCAAACGCAACAAGCGGGATGCAATGAATTTTATTTTATGTAACATAATCATTAAGATTTGAGTTTAATGATTAGAAAGATAATAATTCATATGAAACCAAATCGTCTTGTTGTTGGCGCTGCTGATAACTCTATTCCTTGTACAGGATGTAGAACCAAAACTGTTTACCTCAGGATCGAAATTGGTATACTGCAGGAAGTTAGGAGCAAGATGCCACAGGTTTCTGCCAGTTAAGCTCAGCGCAACTGCTTTGAAAAAAGACATTTTTTAAAACACTGTTTTCGGAACATCATATGCTAATGTTACTTCCCTGAGATGGAAAGACTGTTGCATCATATACAGCCCATTCTGTGGCAGAGTTGATACCAAATGAACCGGAAGGTCCGCCAGCAGAGAAATACAGATCATTTGTTGTGATCACAGTATGATTTGGAACTGTTTTACCGCCAACTAACAATGGCTGACCTGGATTATTTGGATCACCATATACACCAGGAATGACCCATGAAGTTTGCCTGTCCTCTTGTATCTTTTGTAACACCTCTGCCTAATAAGGAAGAAACTGTTACAGAATAAAGATCGCCGCCTTGTGTCCAATCCCAAAGCACATTTAATGAAAAGCCCTTATAGCGAAGTGTGTTTGTAATACCCACTTTAAAATCAGGAGATGGATCACCGACCATTTGTTCATCATCGAGCGTGATCATCCAACCTGTAACAGGATCAATCAATAAATTTCCTTCAGCATCACGGGCAGAAACTGTTCCTCTTAAATAACCAAAGGGTTTGCCTGGCTCCAAATACGGATTGATACCAGAGATAATACCTGCCATTTGAATCCTGTCAACACCACTTGTTAATTCTGTAACTATATTTTCATTCTGGGTAAAATTCCATGTATATCCCAGCTGAAATCTTTTCCTCTTATGGGACGCACCATTAGATCAATTTCAACACCCCTGTTCCTGATGCCGCCGAAATTGGTTACCTGTGCTAAGTAGCCTGATGAAGGGGAGTAGTTATGATGGCAATAAGATTGGTGGATTGCCTGTTATACCAGGTAAAATCAAGTTCAACTCTTCTCTTTGCAAAACTCAATTGAGTTCCCAATTCAATTTCTTCTGTAAACTCTGGTTTAAGATCCGGACTATTTGCAGTAGAAGGAAGTGTAGCTGAAGGTACTGCCCATGAAACTTGGATCGATTGTATATACATCATTCAATGAATAAGGCGCTGCATCACGGCCAACTTTCAGCCCAACCAGCTCTTACTTTTCCATAATCAATTATATTGCTTTTTATACCAAACGCATCAGTAAACACCAAAGAGCCAGATATTGATGGATAGAGATAACTCCTGTTTTCAACCGGTAATGTTGAAGACCAGTCGTTGCGAAGATGTTCCATTTAAGAAAGCAAAATTTTTATAACCAAGCGTTACATCACCAAACAGACCAATTATTCTTTTGTCTTGAATAAAAATCATTGGTGAATTGTTGCTGTGAGGTATTAGTAAGAGTATGAATGCCTTTTGTAATGAATTGGTTGCCTGTTTGCTGAGGCATCAGTAATGGTTCGCTGATTTACATTATTACCAACGAGCACTTTTAAATTAAGAGTCTTTATTTTTTTAATTCAGGAGTAAGTGTAACAAGCAGGTTTGATTCTAATTCCTGTTTCCTATAGTCATCTAATACCAATCTTCCCAAACCCGATGCAGCTCTTGAACCGATTTCAGTTACTTCTCTTCTGTCAATTCGGGCAACATTGGTACCAAGTGAATAATCAACACTGTATCCATTTATTAATGTTAAAATCGAAATGCCCGCCTGCAACTATCCTTTCTTCATTTGTATTTATCAGTATTATACTTGGCTGACCAGCGGGGATTATCATAACCTGTTACGTTTGGTTGTAATGGCAATCCATCTTGGATCTTCAAAAGGAAGATTCAAGGTCCCAGTTGCGGGCAAGGAATAAAGAACGGGCAAAAGAAGATGCTGTACCACCACACCTGGTTTTCGCCAAAGAAACCGCCGTGCTGGTTAGCACGGGTATAGCTGAAGTTTCCACTTACATTAATACCAATGTCTCAATTTTGGTAGAAGCACCTAAGCGAAAGATTAGCTCTTTCAAGGTCTGAATTATGCATACATACCCTTTATGAAATAAATGCGATGCTGTAACACCTATAGAACTTTTTTCATCTCCACCAGCTTACATTCAATGAATTTTCATAAATAAATCCATCTCTGAAAAAGGTCTTTCACATTATTAGGATAAGGCGTGTAATCAATATTAGCTGATGGAAATAATTCCAGGGTAAGCAGCTTTGTAAGAGGGCCATGCAGGAATTGAATCCCGTGCACTAAATGCCGGACCCCATGATCCATTTGCATTTGAGTATGCTAATTGTGAGCCAGCTCCATATTCATTTTGATATTCCAGGGAAGGTTCGCAAGTGATTCTCGCTGAAAAGATGATTTAAAATTGATCTCTGTTCCTTGACTACGCCGGGCACTACCTGATTTGAGTGGTTATAACAATTACACCATTTGAAGCCCTCTGATCCATATAATGCAGCCGCTGATGATCCTTTTAATACGTTCATAGTTGCAATATCATTTGGATCAAGATTGGCAATGCCGCTTGCTATATAAGCGCCGCCGTTTGAAAGCCATGGCTGGTTGTTGTTACCATTGGTCATTACTGTAAGGAATACCATCAACAATGATCAGATGGTTCACTGTTTCCAAAAGGAATTGTTGCCACGGATCTGGATTCGTGTAGCTGCGCCAGGAGTTCTCTGTGAGCTGCGGATATCAACCCCGGCAACTTTGCCCTGTAAACTTTTTAAAATATCTCGGCTCTGATTTTTGTAAGAGATTATCAGGATTCACTTTCGCGACCGAATAACCAAGGCCGCGGTCAGCTTCTCCTGATACCAAGTGCAGTAACCACTACTTCGGCCATGACTCCTGGCCGTTAGAGTTGATATTGACTGTTGTTTGAGTGCCGATATTTACTTCGCTGGCTTGATAACCAGTAGAGCTGAAAACAAGAACAGCATTTGCAGGGGCCTGGATGCTGAAGTTCCCATTTTCATCGGCTGATACAGCTGTGGAAGTTCCCTTGACCGTTACTGTGGCAAAAGGTACAGGCTTACCATCAGCACCAGTTACTTTACCGGTAACTGTTCTGCTTTGTCCAAACATTATTAATGCAGACAAAAAGAATAAGGCAGTTAATAAGATTTTTTTCATGCAACTTAATTTTTGTTAAACACTATGGAGGTAGGCATCAATTTGCATGATTTTGCTTCAATATACCTACGTTCAATTACTGAAGCATGAATGTTCGTTATTAAAACCTGCTAATGTGTTACCGAATTCTTCAGCAGTTTGTAATTTTTGATAAATGATGCAGCAATAAAGCAATCACTGAAGTCAGCATTAATAGGTTTCACCTCCACATGACTAATCAGTTGATTTTCGTTTGCCTTTCGTAATGGTATTTGTCCATAAGACATTATTTAATATTAGTTAACATAGAGGACAAATAAATTGAGTGAAAATATCGTTTGATAATTTTCATAACTACACATTACGAAGCCGTGCTATTATTATTGACCACAACCGTTGCTGCTATGGTAAGAGATGTTCAATTAAGGCTTCTGTTTATTCCCCTGCTCGGGTTGTTGATCCCTGCTGTGTCGGGAATAATTACCGTATGAGAAATATTCTGCGGCGCAGTTAATTATTTCCAATTGCTATTTTATACTAACGTCATTTATAATATGGGGTGGTTGCAATTGGATACATAAGAAGTTGAGGCCGATTGTTTCGTAAAGCCCAGAACCCGTTTTTTAAGATCCTGTCCATATCTATTGTATCGGCTTTATATGGCGCTGCATCTGGCGGTGCAATGACGATGATCTGGTTTCGTATCTCAAAAGACAGTTTTACATGGGAAAAGTTTTTTGCTTTCATTGCTTTCACTGTAATGGCGGTGCTGATCTTTACCCTGATATACGAGATACTTTTTAAGTAAGGAAAGAGAGTTGGATACTAAGATCGTTGAAGAACTGGATAGGGAAAGAATGGAAGCAGAAGCTGGATGTATTAAATAATGAGCTTGATCCGCATTTTATTTTTAATTCACTCAATACATTGAATCATCTTATCATCACGAACCCTGATACTGCTTATATATTCAACTCACGCCTTGCACAGGTCTATAAATATGTATTGATGAACAAGAACAAGGAGCTTGTTTCTTTATTTAAAGAGCTTGAATTCATCGAAAGTTATTTTTTCCTTTTGCAGGTGAGGCATGAAAATAAATTACTGTTTGAATTAGATGCAAAAGAACCGGAGACAAGAAAAATAATGATGCCGCCCTGTGCCTTACAAACTGTAGTGGAAAATGCGATCAAGCATAATGAGTTCAGTGCTGGAGAATCCTTTGATGATAAAATTGATCTTTGAATGGGGAATATTTGAAAATAATTAATAATAAAAGACCGAAACCTTATCTCGTTGATTCAACCAGTATCGGGTTGAGAAATTTGAGTTCGAGGTATAAGCTTGTTTGTAATAAAAATATCGTTATTGAAAATGAAGAATCACATTTCCGTGGTGAAACTTCCATTGATCACTAACCTTTAAAACCTTAAGCCATGTTAAACACTATTATTATTGAAGATGAACGACCCTCGAGAGAAAGTCTTTGCAAACCCTGGGTCGTATTTCTGCAGATGTGAACCTGCTTGCAGCAATTACATCTGTACAGGAAGGTATCAGCTACCTGGGGCAGCCTCGCAATGCTGATATAATTTTCAGCGATATACAATTGCCGGATGGTTTGTCATTTGAAATCTTCCGGAATTGTGTAGTTGAGGCACCGGTGATCTTTGTTACTGCCTATGATGAATTTATGATGAATGCTTTTGAGCACAATGGCATTGATTATTTATTAAAACCGGTTGATGAAAAGGAATTAGACAAGTCGCTGAGAAAATATAAAATGCTGCAACATCATTTTGCAGGTAAGTTCAACGATATAAGTAAACTGGTAAATCCATTCTTGCAACCAAAAAGAACAAGGCTGGTTGTGAAAAAGGGATCGAAAGCATCGCTTTGCCTTATGATGACATTGTTTTATTTTTTACCGAGAACAAAGTGGTCTATGTAATTGACAAAGCAGGTAAAAAATATTTATCTGATAAAAATCTTTGTGATCTTGAAATGGAATTGGATAAGAACAGGTTTTTCCGGGCAAACAGGCAATACATTGTAAATATAAATTACATCAGGAGTTTTAAACCATACGAAAAAGTAAAACTGCAGATCGATCTTGCCACATCAGATATTAATCATGCCATCATTGTAAGCCAGGAAACAGCGCCAATGTTTCGTAAATGGGTTTATGAAGCCTGATTTTATTTACTTTGACTTATTTTGCAGACTGTACAAGTAAAAAGTCAAAAGTAAAAAATCAAAATGAGTGGCATTATAAGAGTAGCAACCGAAAGATGATGCAGCTGGTATGTTGGAGATATATGCTCCTTTTATTCTTAACTCTGGTATTACACAGGAAACAGAAGTCCCATCAGTTGAAGATTTTCAACAAAGAGTTATTTCAAACTCTGGAAGAAAGACCAGTGGCTTGTTTGTGAAATTAATAATGAGATCGCCGGTTATGCTTATGCGGGAAAACATCGTGACCGCAAAGGATATCAATGGTGCACGGAGCCATCAGTTTATATTTCAGAAAAATATTTTGGTTTCGGAATTGCAAATGCATTGTACGCTGCATTGTTTGATATTTTAAAAATACAGGGTTATGTAAATGCTTATGCTGTTATTACATTGCCGAATGACAGGAGTATTGCTTTTCATAAAAATTCGGATTTGATTATCTCACTACTTATATAAAAGATCGGGTATAAGCTCGGGCAATGGCATGATGTGGGTTGGATGCAGTATGAAATAAATCCTCACAAGAAGATCCTGCAGATCCAATAAAGTTTTCTCAAATTGATAAAGCTGTTGTTGACTCTATTCTTAAAAGTCCTCTGTATCATTGTTAAAGAAGTAGAAATCTTCGAGTGATGGAGGTTTATGGTATCCCGGAGTCTGCCGTTAGCGTTCTTAGCATTTCGATATGTAAGTAGACATTTTCACACACTTTGACTATAACTTTAAGACTGCATGTCCCTGAAAGTGAGTCTGACTCCATGATCTGCTCCCGGCAGATCTTGCTTTTCAGTTGCCATGCGATGAAATGTCAGAAGACCGTTTGTATTTTTATTGAGCAACGTAACCTAGTCCCCCAGCATAAGTGAATCGAGTGTCCGTCATTGTGTTGATTCTGATAGCCTTAAACCAGCTGCGTCTACTTGGAAATTCAGTCCCTCAGCAGCGAATTATGGATGCTGATGCCCATCTTCGCATGACGACCTGAAAAATGAGCCGTGATCCCCTGACGACATCTTCGCTTTCCAACCGGTCAATCCTGTAGTCGATAAAGAGACTACCTGCCTCATGTACTTCAAGATAATCTGAATTGCATACGCACCCCAGCCAGAAGTTGGATAACCTTCATTGAAGAGGACCCACAGGAACGTTGCTGGGCCGGCATGGATTTTTGATTAGCCTGCGTTCCTCTGTGCCATTGGAAACTAACGATAGAGAAATAACCGGACTTCCAGGATAATGTTTGGATAGCATCAAGCTTCGATTTTGAATGGTATATAATTCATAATGCATTAATTCACATAAGATTACTTAGGTAATTTCATTCCGCCCGAGGTCGGTACTTTGCTGCTTATTTTCCGAGGCGAACGGCATTGTAAAATAAGTTTCTACTCCATGTTAACTGAACCTTGTTTTTGCAAGCAAACGTAATGCGGTAAAGGTTGTGATCGTAAGTGTGGTATAAAAGAATATCCGGATTATCTGTTTATCACGCATATAGATCATAAGCATTGTAGAACATATCATCATCAATCCCAGTATAAATACAAAAGCAAGACGATTGATGTTCATCCGGAATGCTTTATTGGTAAAACTGTCTTCGCTGAAATTAATTTCATGCCGCATCACACCGTCCTTCAGTTTGCCAACAACTTCCCTGATATCTTTAGGTAATTTACTTACCAGGTACAAATAATCTTCTGCCGAATCCGTCACTAATTTCACCACTGCATCCCAACTGAATTGCTCTTTTATTTTTTCAGTAGCATAAGGCCGGATCATTCCTGCAATAGAAACATTTGCCTCCAGGTGCTCGGCAAATTTTGAATAGTGGCCAGCGATTTTATTAATGTAAAAAGATTGGAAGGAACGGCTAATCCATATCGCCCAATAACCTTGAAAGCTTCCGTCATGATGGCGGAAATATCCACCTGCTCATAACTCATGTAACTGTATTTCTTGATTATTTCTCCAAGCCGGAATTCAAGATCTTCCATTTCTTTGAAATAAGTTATTTCCGATAAACTCAACAAGTGATTTTGCAATTCTATGCGGATCATTTTTTGAAAAGCCAAGCATGAAATTTATCAATGCCTGTATTTGTCTTGGTTTTAAACTCGCCGCCATTCCATGATCTAATAAAACGATCTGGTTATCGCCGCGGATAAAAATATTTCCGGATGCGGATCGGCATGGAAAAATCCATGACGAAGGATCATCTTTAATATTATATGCGTTCCGTTCACAGCAATTACCTGGGGATCGAAACCGGCTGCTCTTAATCCATCAATATCATCGGGACGAAGACCTTCGATATATTCCATTACCAATAAGTCGCTGGCGACTGTGTTGTATAAAAACTTTTGGGATATAGCAGCGTGGGATCATCTTTGAACATATCCGTAAACCGAAGCATGTTTGATGCTTCATTATTGAAGTCAAGTTCCTTCATCAGGTTCTCACCAAAATCTTCAACAAAACCAATCAGATTAAAACTTGTAAGCCCGGGATAAGTTTTTACAACTTGTTTTGCCAATACTTTCATTAATATAAGATCGATCTCGATCTTGTGTTTGATATTGGGACGTTGAATTTTTATAGCTACTCTTTCGCCAGTTCTTAATACACCGGAATAAACTTGTGCGATCGAGGCAGAAGCGATATGTTTTTTTCAAGAGTAGAAAAATTTCCTCAATAGGATGGCCTAATTCCATTTCAATAAGACTGATGGCTTCGCCATCATCCATCGGTCTTGCATTTGATTGCAATTTTTTAACTCTTCACGCAAATGATCAGAGGCAAGATCGGGTCTGTCTGCAACGATCTGCCCAAATTTTACAAACGTGGGACCTAACTCTTCGATCGTTTGGCGAAGTTGTTCAGCCCTGGTGGTTAATCTTTTTCCTTTTGGATCAAAGATGCGGCGCATCCATGTGTTGTACATCCAGTTTTTAACTACATGTTTCAGAATAATGAAAAAAATAGCTATCAGCCTGAAAACATTTCTAAAAAATCTTGCGATCTGGAAGATCCACATGGGGGTATAGTTTATTCTTTAAAGATAAGGGTCTTATCCTTTTAACCAATCTTCCAGAATTTGTTTTTGTAAAGGACCTGGATTTCCGGCGAGGCGTTATTTTAAAACCCTTCTCCGTCTTTGTACCCAAAATGACTTCTATGTCTTTTGTTTCATTATTTATAAATAATGTAAAATCTTATTTTGTCACCCGGTCTTGCCGAATGTAATTATTTTATTAAAGAGACTTGCAGATGATCTTTCACCATTGATCTTTTACCAGTTGTTGTCCTCGTCTTATACCTGGCATTCCATCCGGGTGATTCATAATCTACATTGGCAATAAACACACTGTCTTCTCTTTCTCTTAAAGTAAAACCTGCATAGGCACCGGGCAATAGCCTGCGTGGTTGTATCAATATTTAAACCTGCATAATTAAAATATGTTGGATAGTCAAGTTCTTTAGTTGTTGTGACGTATTCAAATTCCTGGGCAAGCGAAACTGCCTGCAACAGTTTCAAAAGCTTTTCTTAATTCTTCTTCAGTAAATCCTCTTTTCTTTTTTTGATAATATTCTTTGTAAAGAAAACGCATTACATCATCCAGCGATTTTTGATCTTTGGTGAGCTGCCTTATTTTAAAATCAAAAAGCAAACCGACTGCAGGACCTTTATCATAATAAGAGATCGTTTTATTTACTTCATCACCTGTTCTTCCAAAAGGACCGTCACTCCATGTTTCATAGCTTGCCTGTTCCAATGTTTGATAAAGCCTGCCGGGTTTATTTTCAAAAGCCATCATATTCCCGCGGAAGGCATTGAATAATTCTGCATCGGTAGAAATACCGGCTCTTTTAACCATCATATATTCATAATAAACAGAAAGCCCTTCTGATACCCAAAGCATTTTTGTTCTGCTGCCTTTATCATAATCAAAGGGTCCAAGTTCAATAGGCCGAATTCGTTTTACATTATAATGATGAAAATATTCATGTGCTAAAAAATGAAGTGTACGAATATAATTTTCCCTTTTATTAAGATTAGTTCCATTAAAACCAAAAGTTGTGTTGTTCAAATGCTCGATACCTCCCTGCCCGGACCCATTGCAATGAACGTATAACTTTTGTAAGGAATATGCCCGATGATGTTTACAGCGGCTTCAACAACTTTTTCAGATCAAGCATGAATTGTTGCCTGTCAAAATCACCGAGTTTAAAACCAATAAAGCGATGAGTTATTCCTCTTACTTTGAATGGAGTTAATTCCTCAAGATTGCCAACAAGGATCGGGCTATCATATAAAATATCAAAATCAGGAGCAGAGTAAGTAAATTTTTTCCGGCAAGAGAATCCAATCCTGTTGCCACACGGTTCCATTTGCTATCAGGAACCACGGTTACCTGCACAGGCTGGTTGATCATTTTATCAATGTGTAAAAAACAGCTGCCGGTAATATGTATGCACGGGTCTCATCTAACATAAGCCGTAGCTACAAATGACCTGGCTGTTTTTATTTCATAAGCAAGATTTACAGTGTTAGAATTTTTGCTGGACACTCTCCATGTATTATCATTTATTTTTTCCCATTTTAATTCTTTGCCTGTTTCGTCAGTAGCCTTTAAGCTGTTCAAGATTTTTTCCATAATCCATTTTTTGATAATAACCCGGAGTCCATGCAGGCATTTTAAAATCAATAAATTCTTTTTTTATTCCCTTACATGAAAGTTGTACATGAAAGAAATGCCATTCAGGGTTATCCATCTTTACCGTATAGGCAAGCGAAATCTTTTGAGCAAGAACAGAGATCGAAAAAAATAAAAAGACAAACTAGTAAAGCAGGCGTTTTGTTTGTTTTCATTAGACGGGAAAAACTATTTAAGATATTTTGCATAGAATTCAAGTGTTCTTTGCCAGGCTAATTTTGCTGCTGCTTCATTATATCTTGCAGGAGAAGTATCATTATGAAAAGCATGGTTGGCTCCTTCATACATATATAATTCATAATGTGATCTTATTTGCTTTTAATGCTTCTTCATAAGCCGGAATGCCTGCATTCACACCTTCATCCAAGGCTGCCATAATGCAATTGCACTGCAGCTTTTATTTTGGAACATCTGCATGCAGCAGGCTGCCGACCATAAAATGCAACAGCTGCTTTCAAATCAGGAATATTTACTGCCAAGATTATTTGACATTGCACCACCCCAGCAAAATCCAACACACCCGGCCTTGCCATTGTAATCTTTTCTTGTTTTTAAATAATCAAATGCACCGATAAAATTTTTAAGATTATCCTCGGGTTTCAGTTCACTGAAACCAGCCCTTGCCTCATCTTCATTAGCAAATGTTTTTCCCAAAGCAGATAAAGCATTTGGAGCAATTGCAAGATATCCTGCAGTAGCAGCCCTTCTTGCTACATCTTCAATATGTGCATTCAATCCACGATTTTCATGAATAACGTATCACAGCGGCATATTTTTTTCTGCTTTTGGCCTTGCTATATATGCTTTCATTTCATTAGGTACACCGGGATAGTTTATGTATTCGGTGAACAGGTCTTCAGCCGTAGTAAGACCGGGTTTTGTATAATTGTTTTCTATTTGTGATAATACAGATTGTGTAAGGGCAATGCTGCCGGTAATGAGTGTAAGCCGTTTTTAAAAAGTCAGCACGGGTAATGGTGGCTGAATGAATATACTCATCGTACAAATTGATAATTTTCTGATCCATATATTTAAATTAAGGGAACTAAAGTTACGAAAGCAAAATAAATTAAGAATAGCAATTCTTGTATCACCAAGTTCATTACCTTAGCCATCTTAATTTTTAAAAGATCATTTATGAAATACTTATTTACAAGCTGCAATTGTTGCTGCATCATTGATTGCATGCAACAGTAATGATGATAATGCCGATAAAACAACTGAAACAAAAGAAGCAGGTCATGATGCACATGCAAGTACTAGCTACTGCAGTGGAAATGCCTGCAATGCCGGAAGTTCCTGCAAATGCAAAAGTTTATTTTGCTAACCTGAAAGATGGGCAAACTGTTAATTCGCCACTAAAAGTTGAAATGGGAGTGGAAGCAATGCATGTAGATACAGCAAATGGAATGTTGAAGCCTGCATCTGGTCATCATCATATCCTTGTTGATATTGATTCAATTACCAACTGGTGAAGTGATCAAAAAGATTCTGTTCATCTTCATTTTGAAATGCACAAACTTCTGCGGAAATAAAATTACCCCCGGGTAAACATTCATTGACGCTCCAGTTTGCTGATGCAATGCATCGTTCTTATGGAAGCAAGCTTACAAGTAAAATAACTGTTGAATGTAAAACAGTAAAAATATTTTTTATGTTTCTATAATGCCCCGTTTATCGGGGCATTTTTATTTTATATACAGGATGTGTTCATTTTCATTGTAAATCAAAGTTTAAAGTTTAATTGTGTATAAAATTTAACTCCCTGAATTACAGTTAAAATATAGCTTATTCTTCCTGCTGGCATGACCTTTGAAAATCAATAGTAAAATCAATGATTATGAAAAAAAGTAACAATGGTCTTATCCGTAGCTGTAATTAGTTTTTTATTCTCAACTGTAAATGCACAACAAGCAATAGGTATAAAAGGTGGTGTTAAATATTGCGAGCTTAAGTGGATTTGAAGGTCGCGACAGGATCAGTGGTCATATAGGTGTTTTTCTTCATCATACTATGAATAAAAACTGGTGTTTCCAACCCGAGTTATTATACTCCGGCGAAGGACAACGCTACATGTCAGGCGGAGTAGAAAGAACTTTAGCTCTCGGTTATCTTCAACTTCCATTAATGATCCAATATTACCCGGCGCCACAAGTATATTTAGAAGCAGGTCCACAATTTGGTTTGCTTTTAAGTGCACAGGATAAAGCTGATGATGAAGCAGGACAAATAAATGCGAAGGATGATTTTACAACTGGTCAGGTTGCTTTAGGTTTGGGCATAGGATATAAGGCTTCAGAACAATTAATATTATACGGACGTTATAATTTTGGTTTGACTGATGTGAGCCGCTTCGATAATATTGTAGACCATAGCAATGTTGGTCAATTGGGAGTTGCAATTAGATTAAAACACTAATCAAATTAAGTAACTAGTGAAAGCAGTTATGATGTTCATGACTGCTTTTTTATTTAGAAAATATTAACTGAAATTTTCGATAATACTCTTGCCAAAACATTCAAACATCTCTTTAACACTAAAGCTGGCATATTTATCGTCATACAAACACTAGTAATAATAAATCTAATGGATTTAGAAATGTAAACCGGGTCACTGAATTGAGAAACCATTTTTTTACAACCTAAATCCTTTTTAAATGAAACGTATCTTAAAAGCATCTTTAATAGCGATCGTTGTGTTGCTGTTTGGTGCAGTACAAAACAAAACATCAGCCCAGGTATCAGTTAGTGTTTCCTTCCAAACTTTTTATGATGAGCTGAGTCCATATGGCGACTGGATCAGTTATCCGGAATATGGATATGTGTGGAGACCTGATAACAGGTATAGCGATTTTCAACCTTACCAGATCTGAAGGACATTGGGCATGGTCAGATGATGGCTGGCTCTGGGTGTCAGATTATGAATGGGGATGGGCGCCATTTCACTATGGTCGTTGGGTCAATGATCCCTATGAAGGCTGGCTCTGGGTTCCGGATTATGAATGGGCACCGGCCTGGGTAGTATGGCGTGGCGGTGATGACTATTATGGCTGGGCGCCGATGAGTCCCGGTATCAGTATCAATTTATATTTCAGGCAACAGGTATAATGTGCCATACAATTATTGGTGCTTTGCTCCAAGCCGGTACATCACTTCACCGCATCTTTCAAATTATTATATTGACAGAGGCAGGAACACAACCATTATTAATCACACAACTATTATTAATAATTATAGTAGTAACAGGGGTTATGTAATTGGCCCTTCACGCAATGAAGTTGAAAGATATACTGGTTCAAGAATTAACCCTGTTAGAATTCGTGAATCTCAAAGAGCTGGACGTACCATAGCAAGGAAACAATGAAGTTTCTATTTACAAGCCTTATATTAACAGGGGTTCTGATAGAGGAACGCCAAGAACTTTTGAGAATTACAGGCAGAGAAGTCAGAGTGTAACTATTGACAGGAACAATAATTCCAATCGTGAAATTGTAAGACAAAATACAGACAGGCAAATTGATAGAAATACTTCAAGACAAGATAGGCCATATCAGAATCGCGGCAATCAACAAATAGAAAGGCAACAATTCCTAACCAGAATGATCAGAGAGTGGAAAGACAACAAGTGCCTGATCAGAATAGCAGGAGAGTGGAAAGGCCTTATCAGAATCGCGGTAATCAGCAAATAGAAAGGCAGCAATTTCCAAATCAGAATGATCAAAGAGTGGAAAGACAACAAGTGCCTGATCAGAATAATCAAAGAGTAGAAAGACAACAAGTGCCAGATCAGAAATAGTCAAAGAATGGAAAGGCCCTATCAGAATCGCGGCAATCAGCAGAGTAGAAAGGCAGCAAATTCCCAGAATAGTCAAAGAGTGGAAAGACAACAAGTGCCTGATCAGAATAATCAAAGAGTGGAAAGACAACAAGTGCCGAATCAAAATAGTCAGAGAATGGAAAGGCCTTATCAAAATCAGTGGACAGCAACAACGAGGTTGAAAAGACCGGCACAAACTCAGCCGCAGCAACAGCAGCAACAAAGAGGTAAATGGCAACGCAATGGAAACGGAAATGGTCGGGGCGAAGAGGAGGCAATTGAAAATACGAAGTTATTGTTTGTAAAGAGCCTTCACGAGAAGCCTTTTTTATTCTTACAAATTTCGAAGGAAATGATTGCGGCGAGTTGCGGGTGAAGACATTAAAAGGAATAATGAATGGAAGTTATACAACTTTATACAAAACTTGTATGAAGTAAAAATATATGGATCGCTTTCGGGTTAATAAGAGAATTATTCCATTCCCATTTTCTTAAGTAACTCTTTAAACCCTTCTTCATTTCTCAGCGGGTCAAAAGTTTATCTACTTTAATGCTGATCAGATCCAAAATCATAAAGACGATAAGCAAGGTTTAATTTTTCAATAGCTTTTTGTTTATCACCTAAGCCATGCGTAAATAATACCGTGTTTGAAATGCGTGATCGTAAGGTGAAACAGCTTCAAGAGAGTCGGCAATTTTTTTGCTCTTATCAGTTTGCCCGGTTCGGGTGTATGCAATACTTTTTAAAATTGAATTAGAGCCCGGTCTGCTGTAATATAATATACTATCATATTCATCTTTTAAAAAATAGTAAACCGATTTGGACCCCAGTATTGAATCAGGAATGTTAGCCGGCCGCAGTTCATCTCGATATGAGATATACTTATCAGGATTTCTTGAATAACGATAATAATTTAACCAGCCACTCACTCATGATCCCAGACAAGGGATCGAGCTGTTTTGCTTTGTGCACAGATTTTTCTGCTTCCGGTAAAATTGCCAGCTCACATTTGTGCAAAGGCGAGGTAAACATATCCTTCTAGCATTGTTTGGATTTAGTTCTGATGGATTTGTTTAACTCCTTAATTGCAATTGCCAGTGAAAGTGGAGTGCTTATCTTAAGTACATCACCGAGTATCATGTGTGTTTCGGACTGCGCTCGGACCTAAAGCAACTGCCGTCATGGCTGCATCCAGTGATTTCCGAACATAGTAAGGTTTTCAATTTCGTTTCGAAATGGTATTTTTAGAATATGCACTTGCCAGTTCAGCCCAGGCCAGGGAAAAATTGGGATCTTTTTTATTGCATTTAATAACGGTTTCAATTCCTTTGCGACCAGGGTAATTTTTTTGCCTGCAAATACTCCTCATACGCCTCAACATTATCCGGTAGCTTTTTTCAATAATGCGTTTTCCTTCTTCCGTTGTCAGCTTTACATTTAGTGCATTCACAATTTTCTGGGCTACTTCACTCTGTACTGGCAAAAACTTCAGATGCATTCTTATCATAAGTTTCCGACTCAAATATGTTTGTCAGTATTGGCATCAATTAAGCTGCGCCGTGATCCGCACTTTATCTGCTTCTTTTCGTACACTGCCTTCAAGAATAGCTGACACACCCAATTCATTTGCGATCTCTTTAATATTTTTTTGGTACCCTGTACTGCATAACAGAAGTACGGGATAGTAACTCTTCAAGTCTGCTATTTTAGAAAGTTGCGTTATGATATCTTCTGTTATTCCATCACTGAAATATTGCTGAAGCGTATCATTACTAATGTTCTCAAATGGCAGAACAGCGATTGATTTTTCTTTTGCCGGTAAAAGCGTTTTGTTTTTTGAAACGAAATCAGGTGCGATATTAGTAGCCATATAACAGGAGAAGCGCAAAAGCTGAAGTAATGATCCATTTGCGGCACGGGTAAAACTCTTATTCGGCAAGATCTTTTATTCTCCCTTGAATTTCTTCTTTTTACCGGCACAGTTAAAAACTTCATCATTGGCCAGCGCCAAAAACCTCCATCGGTTCTTGGCAAACATGTTTTTCAGCCAGAACTTTCCTAAGTAAACTGTTTCAAATTCTGTGCTTGATTCCCGATCTTGTCAAAAATTTCTTTTTTTTGGCTACATATTATGCTTCCCGGCAAGGCCTACAATGATTGAATGCGTGAAGAAATATCTCCACACCATCTCCCATTATCTTTCCGCCTTCATATACTACTTCACCAATATGCAAACCAATGCGGAGCGGTACTGCGGGTTCTTCCATGTGGAGATTGTGGTTGAATGCCAACGGCGCAGGCTTCATGGCCTGCGTACTACTTGTAAAATGCAAAGGCTGCCATCACCATAATATTCGATCACACCGTGCCTTCGTGTTCCGAAGCCACCGTATTCTCCAAAACTGATCTGCAGATGCCCGATAAGATCAATAGCCCGTTGCTCATACCTTTTGCATCATAGCAGAATAGGCCCACAATGTCAGGTAGAATAAAATGGCAACGGCAAGCTGTGGCAGTTGACATATATTTCTCTTGCCAGTTCGAGTTAAAAAGCATCCACCAGCCCTCATTTGAGTTGTGGAATTATGTTTACCATGTGCGCATTGACGCTTTTGCATGGTAGTCATCCAAAACTAAATCAACTGTCAAATAAGAAATGTTGTGGTTGTTTTATAATAAGACAACAGCAAACTGGCCAGGAAGCTAAGACATGAATAAATTTAATATTCCTTTTATTTACTCGGGAAAATTCATTCGTTTTACGAAATGCTGAAAACGGGGGGTCATTTTTTAAAAATGAGACATGATGGAAATGATCTTATGAAGAGGGAAGTATACTATCCCTTTGAACAAAGGCCAGTTCCATAAATTCAATGGCCTCTGTCATATTTCTTTGAAAAGTAAGCAGGCACCGCAAAGAACTAACCCTGAAATAAATTCTGTCTTTGAACGCATGATCAATTCATCATAGATGTTTTGGATTTCTGCGTCCATTTCTCTTAATGAATAAACCCAGGCTAGTTCAACTAATGGCATGGGATGCCGTGAAGAAACTTAGGCAACATGTTTTCAAAGCTTCAGTTGCTTCTTCATATCTTTTAATCCAGCCAAACTTACTCCTAATGCTCTGAATCCCGGAAAGGAATTTGCATCCAGTTCTGATTGCCATCTTAGCTGACCGTAACGCCTCTTCAAACTTACCAGCATTTATATACGTCACTGATAATGCCTGATGAGATAGTGATACTAATGGTTCCAGTATGCTCTACGATTTTTTGCCTCCTCAATGCCTTCTTCGAATTTGCCTTCTACATACGATAAAAAATAGCTATACCAGTAATGAGCTGGTGCATAGTGGGGATTGATCTCAAAGACACGCTGAAACCTTTTCTTAGCTTCCGCCCAGTTCCAATCATAATAAACACTATGAAGGCTAATGCAGTAAGGGCCTCTGCATTAAAAGGATCTGATTGAATGGCCTTTTCAGCATTTTGTCTTGCTATAGGCATAGCTATCTTTTAGGAGGTATTGCGCCATAGAAAGATAATATGGAATATGCATCAGCCATTCCGTGAATAAGCCAGTGAAAATTCCGGATCTATCTCCGATGCCTGCTGAAAATATTCAAGTGCCTTTTTAATACCGCTTCCGCGTTTATTCAAATAGAACCTGCCTTTCAAATAAAGATCGTATGCTTCTTTATTTGTCGTCCGCTTTCATTGATGAGTGACTTTTATCTTTTTCGAGAAAGGTGATCTTTAGTTCTTCAGTAATCGCTAAAGCGATCTCATCCTGGATGGCGAAAATATCATGCAGTTCACGATCATATCTTTCAGACCATAATTGAATTCCATCTTCAGCATTGATCAGTTGAGCAGTGATGCGGAGCCTTAAGTTTTGTTTGCGTATACTTCCTTCCAATAAAGTACGCACATTCAGCTTTTGTCCAACTAATCGCATGTCAATATCTCTGCCTTTAAAATGAAATGAGGAAGTGCGACCTGCAACCCTCAGGTCTTTTATGTGAGTCAATAAGTTGACGATCTCTTCTGTTATTCCATCGCTGAAATATTCTTGTTCAGGATCATTGCTCACATTGACAAAGGGCAAAACAGCGATTGATTTTTCAATGCTCTTTTTTTCTGCAACCTTTTCACCTTTCCCTTCAAGGCTATCAGTTTCAGGAATTCTTATGCCGGGATTACTAATAGCAAAAATTTCCACCTGTTCTTTTACATTTTTCAACGCAAACTTACCCAAGCGAAATAGTTTGAATATCTTTCTGGTTTTTGATATCATCATAAGCTTTCCCGAAATAAAAATGCTGCCCGGCAATGCAAAGACTCTAATCTTGATGCAATATTTACTCCATCACCATAGATATTATTTTCTTCGAAGATCACATCACCGGTATGCATACCTATTCGAAGAGGTACTACAGGTTCTGATTGCATATTCAATTGCAATGCAACTGCTGCTCGTACTCCTTCAATAGTGCTGATAAAACTGCACATGGCGCCATCGCCACGAAACTCCAGTATCCTTCCTCCATGAGCCGCCACTTCTTCTTCAAGTTTTTCTTTAATTTTTGTCGCCATTTCATTGCCAAAGACTCATCTTCCTGCATCATAGCGGTATAACCAACAATATCGGCGAACATAATAGCTGCGAGCTGGCGGGATTGTGACATAATAGATTCTATTCTCTGAAGTTAACAAAAATAGCCCCGTATTGTCGGGACTATTTTCATTATCTATTCTATAATTAAGTTTATATCTCGATTATGCTTCCGCTTCCATGTAAGATTCTATCGGCTCGCATGTGCAGATCAAATTCCGATCACCATAAGTATTATTAACTCTTGCAACCGAAGGCCAGAATTTATTTTGTGTAACATAATACATCGGGAATGCAGCTTGCTCTCTTGTATATGGTTTGTTCCAGTCACTTGTTACAACCATTGCTTGTGTATGCGGCGCATTCTTTAATGCATTATTCTTCTTATCCATTTTTCCTTCTTCAATATCTCTTATTTCCTGGCGAATGCTAAGCAATGCATCACAGAAACGATCAAGCTCTGCTTTGTCTTCACTTTCTGTTGGCTCGATCATGATCGTGCCGGGAACAGGAAAGCTCATTGTTGGCGCATGAAAACCATAATCCATTAAACGTTTTGCAACATCTTCTGCTTCAATCTCTGCTAGATTTTTTAAATGGCCTGCAGGTCAACAATAAATTCATGAGCACATTGACCATTATGATTTGTATAAAGTATTCAAACTGTCCTTGCAATCTTGCACGCATATAGTTTGCATTAAGAATAGCGTATTCAGTTGCATTCTTTACACCAACATTTCCAAGCATCCTTATATATGCATAAGAGATAAGTAAAAATACTATGCATGAGCCATAAGGAGCTGCAGAAACTGCATGCATATTGCGATTGTTGATTTTGACTGTTGATCTCTACATGACCCGGTAAATGTGTTGCCAAATGTTTCTTCACACAGATCGGTCCCATACCCGGCCGCCACCACCATGTGGTATTGCAAATGTTTTATGCAAATTCAAATGACAAACATCAGCGCCGATCAATCCGGGTGCAGTTAATCCAACCTGTGCATTCATATTGGCACCATCCATGTACACTTGTCCGCCATGCTGATGAATGATATCTGTAATTTCTTTTACTGTTTCTTCATACACACCATAAGTACTCGGGTAAGTGATCATGAATGCCAGCAAGATTTGCTGAATGTTCAGTTGCTTTTGCTTTCAGATCATTCACATCAATGTAGCCGTTTCTCCAATGCTTTTACAACAACTACTTTCATTCCCGCCATTACCGCACTTGCAGGGTTTGTGCCATGTGCAGAAATTGGGATCAGCATACAACATTGCGATGACTCATCGATCGTTTGCTTCATGATAATCACGAATGGCTAACAAGCCGGCATATTCTCCTGTGCACCGCTGTTTGGTTGCAGGCTGCATGCATCAAGTGCAGTGATCTCACATAGATATTTTGAAAGA
>ERZ1370068.11270-contig-9899_pt1 | contig 24535 bp, 33 predicted proteins | sample MGYA00561227_ERZ1370068 | MGnify/ENA primary metagenome ERZ1370068 (study PRJEB38410, sample SAMEA6850437) | metagenome | study: Metagenomic assessment of the ecological functions of the soil: analysis of the soil microbiota associated with the...
CTCGGTGACACTTCGTTTCAGTTACGTATTGCTATTTCCGCCGCGGCGCTACGCCACGCTGGCGATTGCCTCGGCGCTCGAGCCGGCGTCGGGTCGGTAGCTCGGCCGGCGGCGTTGATCCGGGCGGGTCATTCGTTCTAGATTGGACGCTACGTAGCGTATCGATAACGAATGACCCCCAGCCGCAGACCTGCCGCACGCCCGCCCGCCCGCCGGCGGACGAAGACGCCCGAACGCGTCCTCGCGGCGGCGGCGGCGATCCTGCGCCGGGACGGCTACGCCCGCCTGACGATGGAGCGGGTTGCCGCCGAAAGCGGGGTGGCCAAGACCACCCTCTACCGGCGCTGGGCGACCAAGGCGGCGTTGTGCATGGACCTCTACCTGGAAGTGGCGGGCCGCGAATTGCACGATCCCGCGACCGGCCACGTCGCCAGCGACCTGCAGCACATCGCCAACACGGTCGTGCGCCTGCAGACGCGGGACCGTCGCCGGGCCCGCCTTCGTCGGGCTGATTGCCGAGGCGCAGATCAACCCGGCGACCGGGCGGCCTTTCTCGCGGAGTTCGCCGATCGCCGCCGCGAAATGACCCGCCTGGTCCTGCGTCGCGCCATCGACCGCGGCGAGCTGCGAGCGAATACCGACGTCGATCTGGTGATCGACGCGCTCCGGCGGCGCGGTGACCTTCCGCCTGCTCCAGAGCCACGCGCCGCTCACCACACGGTTCACCCACGCGCTGGTGACGTTGCTGCTGTCGGGATGCGGCGCGGTCCCGAATGCCGGCAAGAGCGGACGTGCCAGCACACATCGAGAAAGGCCCGATCGATGATCCGGCGCTGCACGATCGACGATGTTCCGGAGATGGACGCGATCATCAATGACGCCGCGGCCGCCTACCGTGGAGTCATCCCGGACGATTGCTGGCACAGAGCCGTATGACGCGCGCCGCCCTGCTCGCCGAAATCGCCGCCGGCGTCGTCTTCTCGGGTTGGGACGAGGCCGGAGTGCTCGCCGGCGTCATGGGGCTTCAGCAGGTCCGGGACGTGACGCTGATCCGGCATGCGTGCATCAGGTTGTCCCATCAAGGGCGCGGCGTCGGCGGTGCGCTGCTGACGCACCTGATGACCGAGACCACCGGCCCGCTGCTGGTCGGGACCTGGGCGGCGGCGCGCTGGGCGATCCGGTTTACGAGCAGCATGGCTTTCGCCTGGTCGGCGACGAAGAAAAGACCGGCTGCTCAGCACCTACTGGACCATTTCGCCGCGTCAGCGGGAGACGTCGGTCGTTCTGGCTCGCGGCGACATCGTGGGATCGGGCGGCACGGCTCACCAGGGCTGAGAGGAGGCGATCGACCGATAAGAACCGATGGGATGGACCACGCATGAACGTCGCCGTCACCATGGAATTCAAAGCCGACCGGAAGAGCCGCTCGGCGGAGTTGATCCGACGTGTCGCCGCCGCCTTCGGCCAGGCCGGGCTCGAACCGCAGATTCTGGCCAGCTTCAGCGACGGTCCGCCCGGAATGCGGGCAACCTCCCCGGTTGAGCGCGCCATCAAGAAATATCCCCACCTGGCTCGGTTCGAGCGGAACGACGCTCCCTTGCAGGTCCCGGGCATCCCGGCGATTCGCCGGCTGACCAACGGCAATGCGGCGATCCCGTTTCCACTGCCGGACGTCCCTCGCACTGGCCGATGGTGTCACGCGGTCGCTGCCGTTCCAGTCAGTGAACGTGCTCCTGAGCCATGCCGATTTCGGCAAAGCCCAGGATTTTCTCGTCAGGCTGACCCGCCGACCGGAATATCGATTTGGCGACGGCTGGTGGATCAACGGCCGCAACCGTTCGCTCTCGGCGTTCTACGCCGTCGATGCCGACGCGACGGCGGAAGAAGCTTCAGATCCGCCGAGCTGCGATCGGCGCCATCCTGTCCAGTCTCGGCACGACCGAAACGTTCGGGGCGATTCGTGGCGCCCCGCCTGGCTTCCTCGCCCAGCGGGGCAGGGGCGGATTCCGGTGCACGGGCGATCCCGCCCGACATCGCCGCCATCAGCCCGATCGTCGCGAAGCTACGCTCCGGCATGCGGGCGCTCGTCGAACGGATCGGCCTGCCCCACGATCTGCCCGCGCCGAACGAGGCGCCGCCAGATGAACCGGGGCGCGAGCGGTACCGCTGGAAGCCAGCAGCTCAGTGCAAACGCGTTCTAGCCGCGCGCGTTACAGCTGTCGCGAGGGGAAAGCGGGACGATTCGACGCTCCGGCGCCGCACAGCGGCGAACCACGTCGTCAGACGTCGAGCTCGACGTTTCGGCACCTGGAAGCCGATCGCTCACCGCCGCTGTTCACAACGCGCACGGGCCGAAGCGTTCAACGCCACCCGTCTCGCCGCCGGTGACGCCCAGGAGCGGAGGCCAGCATCCCATCAGGGACACCGCCGCCAACTGGGAGCGGATCGTCTGGCCAACCCGCGCGGGCATCACCGACGAATCGCCGGAGCGGACGTTCGTCGCGGAGATCGAAAGCCGCGGCCGGGCCGGCGCCCGCCCGGTCTCGAACGGGGCGATGATCGGATCCCGGCCCAGGCGGCCGGGCGTGCGGAAAGCCGGGAGCCGCATCAGCCGCGAGAACGCCGCCGACGGGGGCGGGATCGGCGCAGCGCAGGGGCGCGCGACGCTCGGGCACGATCGTCTCGCCGCGCGCGAGCATGGCGACCAGCGCCGCGATCTTCTTCGCGCGCCCGGCCGGCGTTTTCATGTTGTTGGTCCGGAACGCCAGCGCGAACAGGTTCTGCCGGCCGAGCGTGCGGAAGGTCTTGCGGGCCCGCGGGTTGGCCTCGATCGCGGCGCGCAGATCCGCGGGAATGGTCGCCTCGCTCGCGCTGCGCATCGGGGCATAGGCCGCGTCCCAGCGGCCATCGGCCTTGGCGGCATCCACCTGCCGCTGGCCGTGCGGCGTCATGCGGCCGGCCGCGGTCAGCCGCGCCACATGATCGCGATTGATCTGGCTCCAGATGCTTCGCGCCCGCCGCGGCGTGTAGCGCTGCAGAAACGACCGGTCGTCGAACGACTTGCGGATGCCGTCGATCCATCCCCAGCACAAGGCCACGTCGAGCGCCTGCGCATTGGTCACCGTCGGCAGGCCCGAACGCTTTCTTGTGAATCTTCAGCCAGATCTCGGTCTCGCGGGCATGGTTCGCTTTCATCCACGCCGCGAACGCCGCCTCCGTGCGGAAAGCTCTTTGATCTTGCTGGGATCAGGAATCATCGGCGCCATGCATCTCCTCTGGATCCGGGTTCGACCGTGACAAACCGAGCGTATCATTGCAGCGCATCGAGGCCGTCTGGCCGCCAACCGCGGTCGCTCCGTTGAGGCACTCGAAAAGCTGAGTCATGTTCACGTGAGTCGGCCCGGTTCTACGACCTCATCTACTCGACCTTCAGCGACTACGGAGCCGAGGTGGCGCAGATCGCCGGCCTGTTGCGGCGCCTGAACTCCCCTCTGCCGGACAATCCTGGACGTCGCCTGCGGCACAGGCGAGCACGCGCGCCTGCTGACTGCCGAAGGCTTCTGTCGTGGACGGTCTGGATCTCGACCCGGCGTTTGTCGGCATCGCGCGGCGGAAACTCCCGTCCGGCCGGTTCTTTGAAGGCGACATGAGCGACTTCCACGTCCCGCAGCGCTACGACGCGGTGATGTGCCTTTCAGCTCGATCGGATATCTTCAAAGCCCGGATCGCGTGCGGAAGGCGCTGACCTGTTTTCGCGAGCATCTTGCGCCGGGCGGAGTGCTTGTCGTCGAGCCCTGGTATGCCCCTGACCTCCTCGACCTGGGGCGTGTGACACGCGTCACCGGAGAGGCCAACGGCGTCAGCGTCACGCGCGTCAGTCACATTGACGTCGAAGGGCGCCTCTCCCGGCTCCGGTTCGACTATGAGATCTCGATGCAGCGGAACTCGGCGCACCAGCGAAGTCCATGAACTCGGCCTCTTCACCACACCGGAGTTGCTGGAGATGTTTGAAGCACCGGCTTCGCGGTCGACTACGATCCGAGAGGTCTGGAGCGATCGCGGGCTACAGTCGCACGACTCCGCTGCCCGACCCCGGCAAGCACGCTCGCAGAACCATCGAGAATCGCGATATGTCCATCTACGTACATGTTCGAGCGCGCGTGTATCAACTCCGCCAACGCGTCTGGCCAGGCCGGGACCGTAGGGGCGGATCGGACAAGAGCATGTTCCGCTGACGCGGACCGTGAGCGCGTCCGCTCGATCGCATCCTGGCCTTTGGCGTCGACCGACACGCGGTCAGCCGGGGCCCTTGTCGGTTCGGGCCGCAGTGGACGAAGAGGATCGCTGGTCGGATCTCGACCTCACGTTCGCGGTTGCCGACGGGGTGCACTCTTCACGCGGTGCTGTCCGATTGGACCGGGCACCTCGCCGACGGTTCTCGGGGCCATTCACCTGTTCGACCTGCCCTACGCTTCCACGATCTATCGCGTTTTCGTGCTCCCCGGCTGTCTCCAGCTGACCTGTCATTCACCCCCGGCTGCGGAATTCGGCGCGATTGGTCCGAAATTCAAGACGCTCTTCGGCACCGCCGTCGACAAGCCCCACGTTCCGCCGCCGCCGGCGCGGGACCTGTTCGGCTACGTTGTCCACCACGAGCTGCGCGCGCGGTTCTGCATCGAGCGCGGCCGCTACTGGCAAGCCGAATACTGGATCAGTGCGGTTCGCGACTACGGGCTCAACCTCGCCTGCCGCCGCCGCGGCCTTCCGGCGCGCGAGGGCCGGGGCTTCGATGATCTTCCAGCCGACGTGCACGACGCGTTTCGAGACGCCCTGGTGACGTCCCTGACGAGAGACGACCTCCTCCAGGCACTTGGCGTGGCCGTCAGGGCGTTGTTGAGCCGAAGCCGATGAAGTTCGGGCGCTGGCCACCACACTGGAGTCTCTGCGCGCCAACTGGCTGACACCCTGGCCACCAGCGTCGCCGGAAGAGAGCGTCCGAAAAGAGGCTACACTCGCGGGTAGCATCCCATGTCAGTACACGCATGGCGCTCTTCAGCGCTCGTCTTCGTCGCGCCGCCGCTGTCGGCTCAAACGGCCAGCCAGTTGATCCCGCACAAGGTGAAAGCTGGAATCGGTCGACTACCTGCGGCAAGCGGGCGGTCAAGATCACGCGAAGACGGCGAAGTGGCCAATGGCGAAGCCTACGCGGTCGTCGAAGGACGCCGTCTTTCACAATGGCGCGATCGACGTGGAACTGGCGGGCAGTCCCGCCGACGGCGCCGCCGGCGGCGCGCGCGGCTTTATTGGCATCGCCTTCCGTCTCCAGAACGACCGGTTCGAGTACATCTACCTGCGGTCCGACCAACGGCCGCGCCGACGACCAGGTCCGCCGCAATCATTCCACGCAGTACAGCGCGCACCCGGATTTCAGCTTCGCGGTGTCCCGCCAACATGCGCCGGAAAAGTATGAGAGCTACGTCGATCTCGAGCCGGGCGTGTGGACCCGCTACCGCATCACGGTGGAAGGGACGAAGGCGCGCCTGTATGTCCACGGCGCCAGCCGGAGCCCTGCCTGATCGTGAACGACCTCAGGCTCGGTGATTCATCGGGAGGCGTGGCTCTCTGGATTGGACCGGGGACGGAAGGTTACTTCACTGGTCTCGAGATCAAGACGGCCAAGTAGGCTCCCGCAGATCCTTTCCCGCACACGGCGTCGTGAATTGCGCAGGAGTGCGCAACCGTTCCTGCGCCCTTGGCACCGGCGGCGCTGTCGGACGGTGTAGCCGTACCAGCATGCCGCTCGGATTCCTCCATGGCCTGCGGTCGAAAGGACCGACCGCCTGCCTGACGCTGCAAGCGTTGCTGGCGCTCGCGGCACCCGCGGGCGCGCAGTATGTCCAGATCGAGTCGGTCGAGGTGACGCCGTTCGTCGGCATCAGGTTTGGAGGGACCTTCGACGTGCGGGCGGAGCAGCCGCCGCAGACTCAGGCCGCCTGGAAAGACGCTTCGAGCTATGGTCTGTCGGCCGGTGTCCGTTTCGATGAGTTCTCGCTGATTGAGTTCCGCTGGACGCGGTCGACGTCGACGCTGCGGTTCGACGCGCCCCTGGGATCTGCTCGGCGCGTCGCTCGGGGACGTCACGTTGAACCAGTTTCACGCCGGACTTCACGCGTGAGTTCGTCATCCCCGAAGTCAAAGGTCTCCGATCGTTTCTGACCGGGCAGCGTCGGCGCCACGCACGTGGCCGCCGCGCACGATGGCTTCACCCGCTTCTCGTTCGGCTTCGGCGCCGGCTTGAAACAATTCCTGGGTTCCAGGTTCGCGATACGCGCCGAGGCGAAATGGCTGCCCATCCTGATTGATCCCGAAGTCGGCGCATTGGCGTGTGGCACGGTCGGAGTCGGCGGCTGCCTCGTGGTCCTGACCGGACCACTGACGCAACAGTTCGAACTCAGCGTCGGGCCGGTTGTCCGCTTCTGAGCCACTATTGACCGAATCTGGATAGTACGATATCGTAGTAATATGCTGGCGCTGCCGCCATTCACTCTGACCCCGGGCGGCGGCCGTGAGTGATGCCGGCTTTGCCCGGGCGTTCGAGCGCGGTGAAATCGCCGGCGCCGACTTTCATCACGCCGCGCACCTGCGGCCTCGCGCTCGCCTATCTCGAGGAATCAGCCTCCACCGACGAAGCGGCGGCGCGGATGGAGGCGGCGCTGCGACGCTTCGCCACCGCGCTCGGGCATCCTGAGAAGTATCATCACACCATCACCATCTTCTGGATTCGCATGGTGGCGCGGCTCCTGGACAAAAAGCCTGCCACTCGCGTATTACTCACCGGAGCGGTTATGGAGCGCCACGGCGCGCGCCGGCTGGCTCGAACCCTGACCTGCAGACCATCGATGGCGCTACGCCTCGTGCCCCCAATCCACCGTGCGACGCATCGCATCGGCCTCTATCTCGCTGATCTTCGCGAGCATGGATTGTCGCAGGGCGAAGCGCACATCCTCGCGCACCTGGCGACCTCCGCGCCCGGCCACCATCGCGGACCTCCACGCCGGGCTGGCGCACAAGCGTTCGACGCTCACCAGCATCCTCGATCGGCTGACGGACGCGCGGCTTGATCACGCGGGAGGTCGGCGTCGAGGACCGGCGCACGTTCGTCATCAACACGACGACGAAAGGGCGCAAGCTCGCCGGGCAGATTCGCGATCATCTGACCGCGCTCGAGGACGCCGTCAGCCGCCGCGTGACAGAAATCAGATGTGCGGGGATTCCTGAAGGTGTTGAGCGCGGTGGAGGAAATCGCGCGCGAAGCGACCGCGGAGCGCTTCGCGGCGCTGAGCCATCTTCGGCAGCCGTTGGCCGTTCACACATGCCTGACAAGGCCGTTTACCTGCTCGTGGTCGAGGGATTCGCGGACTGGGAGCCTCGCCCACGCGGTGGCCGAGCTCCGGCGCTATGGCCACTATCGGGTCGAATCAGTCGGACTGACGGCAGCGCCGGTCCGGTCGATGGGCGGCATCACCGTCCTGCCTTCGAAGGTGCTGTCCGAGGTCAGACCTGGCGGATGTGGCCGTCTTCATTCTTCCTGGCGGCGATCGATGGGAACAGTCCGAGCTCGAACCGGAGCTCGCCGCCGCTCTTGGACGAATGGACGCGGCCGGCGTCCCGATTGCCGCCATCTGCGGGGCGACCATCGCGATTTCGAGAATCGGCCTGCTGCGAGGCCGGCGGCACACCAGCAACGGCCTCGAATATCTGCGCGCGCACGTGTCGGACTACTCCGAGGCCGCCAACTACGTCGACGCGCCGGCGGTTCGCGATCGAAAGCTCATTACCGCCAGCGGCCTTGGCGACGTCGAATTCGCGCGCGAACTCTTCGAGGAACTGGACGTGCTGGATCCGGCGAGCCGAGCGCAGTGGGCCCGGATCTTCCGCAGCGCGAAGCTGGAACCAGGCGACGCCTGAGGTCGAGGCATAATCGAACGCCATGTCATCTCCAGCTGTCGTCGATTCCGTCCTCCACGCCATCGGCCGCACCCCGCTGGTGCGCCTCCACCGCCTCGTCGCCCCCGGATCGGCGGACGTCGTCGTCAAGCTCGAGTAGCTCAACCCCACCGGTTCGCACAGGACCGGATGGCGCTCGCGATGATCGAAGGCGCCGAAAAGCGTGGCGCGCTCCGGCCCGGCATGCGCGTCGTCGAATACACCGGCGGCAGCACCGGCTCATCGCTGGCGATGGTCTGTGCGATGAAGGGCTACGCCTTTCATCCGCTCTCCTCCGATGCGTTCGCCGCGGAAAAACTCGCCACGATGCGCGCGTTCGGCGCCGACCTCGAGCTGATTCCGAGCGACGGCGGCAAGGTGACGCCGGCGCTCTTCGATCGGTTCAAGGCGCGCATCAAGGAACTGACGCAGGACCCCAACACCTTCTGGACCGATCAATTCAACAACGGAGATGCGATCGAGGGGTACGCCAACATCGGCCGTGAGCTGTTCGAGCAGGCAGGCCGGGTGGATGCCTTTGTCGGCATGGTCGGCACCGCCGGCATGCTGGTGGGCGTCTCGAAGGCGCTGAAACAGGCGGGAGCCGGCGCGCGCATCGTCGCGCTCGAGCCGTCCGCGTCGCCGTTTCTCACCACCGGCAAGGCCGGCCCGCATCGGGTCGAGGGCACGGCGGCCGGCTTCTGGCCGCCCCACCTGGTGGCTGGTTCCTACGACGAAGCGCGTGCGATCGATGAAAACGACGGTCGGGCGATGGCGCGCCGGGCGGCCAATGAAGAGGGCATCTTCGCCGGCACGTCCACGGGACTGAACCTGGTCGCCGCCCTCGACGTGGCGCGAGCGCTCGGTCCCGGCAAGGTGGTGGCGACAGTGGCCGTCGATACCGGGCTCAAGTACCTCGCCGGCGATCTCTACAAGTAGACGGAGATCTCAACTCGAACCGGCCGGTTACTGGACCAGCGGAATCCCCGTCGCCATCTCATAACGAATCGCCGCGCGAATCTTGGTTTCGATCTGGAGGTAGCGCGCCACTTTCTTCGCCGGCAGCACCGGGCCGAGCTTGGTGGCGTAGGTCTTGCGCAACGTGATTTCGTCCTGGTCGGCGGCCAGCGCGTCATTGCTCAAGCTCTTTGCCTGATCGTCGGTCAGTGCATTCTTGTTGTAGGCGTCTGCGTACTGCAGGATCGTCTTGGCCAGGCGCTCGTTGATCGCCTGCAGATCCTTCTGATACGCATCATAAATCGGCCAAAACGCCTTGCCTTCCGCGTCAGTCAAGTCCATGTTGGCGGCAACCACGAGCTTCTTGTCCGCCTTCACTTTGTCGCGAAGGATCTGCATGTTGGTGTCCGACGGCTTGGTCTCGCGCGGCGGCGGGCAGCGATGTCAAGGTAATGGCACTGACGGCGAGGGCAGTGATGAGTCTCATCGAGTTCTCCTGCAAGACAAGGAAGCTACGGATGCGTCGAAGGAATGCTATCAGGCGTCGAGTTCCCGGTGACATCGAAATATGTCGCGTGCCGTCCGGGCCTGGGCGGCCCGGCTGAAAGCTTTTTCGGCGCCCCCTCCTACGGCTTGGAACGAACCCGGTAACGGGCAACGGGAGGGACCGGCGATGTTACGAATGCGCAAGCTTGTATTCGGCAGGCACATGCTGGTGACGGTCATCGCGGTGACGCTCCTGGCGGGCACAGCGGCGACCACCCGCCTGCGCGCCGGCAGCGAGCCGGATTTTCCGAGATTTCAACCGAACAATTTTCCTCATCTCAATCCCAGCGGAATCTCGACGACGTTTTCCACGCGCGGCTTCGTCGATCTCGCCGGCGAGTAACTTCCAGCCGCAGGGAACCAATGGCCGGTCCTGCTCGACCTGTCACACGCCGCAGGATGCGTGGAGCATCAATCCCGGCACGATCGGGTTGTTGTTCGCGCAGACGAATGGCACGCATCCCATCTTCAATCCGCTCGACGCGAACAATCCCGAGACGGATCTCTCGACTGTCGAGGCGCGGCGGGCCGGCTACAGCATGATGTTGACGCGCGGCGTGTTCCGACGGGGCGGCGCGCCCCGCGCCGATCGCGAGTGGGACATCGTCGCGGTCGACGATCCGCACGGCTTCGCGAATGTCTCGAGGATCGTTCAATGGCGTCGGGTGATGCCGACGATCAACTTCCACCTGGGCAGCGCGACCGTCAACTGGGACGGCGGCAACACCGTCGGCACCGATCAGCTCGCGGGCCTCGCCAACCAGGCCACGCGCAACGTGGCCGGCGCGCAACAGGGAGCGCCGGCGCCCGCGCAGGTCATCGCCGACATCGTCGATTTCGAGACGACGCTCTCGACGGCGCAGGCAATCTCGTTCACGGCCGGGCCTCTCAACGCGCGCGGGGCGCGCGGCGGCGCGGAAGAGCCTCGCGCATGGTCCGGGCCGCGGGACGATTCGACCTGTTCGACGCGTGGATTGAGTCGCGGGTGCCCAGGTCGCGCGCAGATCGCGCGGGGGCAGGAACTGTTCAACAATCCCAACCCGGGCGGCCGCATGTGCAACGCGTGTCACAACTCGGTGAACAACGGAACGAACTATCAACAACCTGCTGTTCGACATTCGCACGGCGTCAGCCGAGGCGCGGACGCCGGATCTGCCGCTCTACACGATCCGCAACCGGACGACCGGCGAAGAGCGGCAGCTGAGCGACACCGGCCGCGGCAACGTCACCGGTCTGTGGAGCGATCTCGGCCGCTTCAAGACGCCGACGCTGCGCGCGCGTCGCCGCGCGGGCGCCCTACTTCCACAACGGCATCGCCGCGACGCCTCGACGATGTCGTGCGCCACTACGAGACGCACCTGGGCTTCGTCTTCACCGATCAGGAGCGAGCCGACCTCGTCGCGTTCCTGAAAGCGCTGTAATCGACTCGTGCTCCGGCCGCCTGACGTGAGCCGGCCGGTCAGACGATCTGGTATTCAGGGCGTGCTCATGATGAGGTGCACCGTCATGCGCAGCGGGTCTTCCATGTAGCTCCGGGCGCGATCGATGCTGTCTGTGCCCAGCTCTTTGGTGAGGAAGGCCACGAACGCGTCGCGGGTGACCTCCGGCAATCGGCACTCGCACCATCCGCCACAGCAGATAGTCGACCGCCTCGCCGGTCGTCGGTGGCGCCGCTCTCCAGCACCGAGCTTGGTGAGATCGCACCGGCGCGGCGTTGCGCGGCGTCGGAATCAGCTTGCGCGCCGCCTGCTCCCAGCCGATGTAGCCCGAGATGCGGGTGTTGAATCGCTCGTCGCGCTCGAGCGCGACCATGTCGAACGTGGTCATCGCCGACGGATCGTTGACGGCGCGTGGCCGCGCCGACGTCGTAGCCGTCGCGCAACCGGCGGCCGAGGATGTCGTCGCTGCCGGCGGAGAAATTCCAGTCCCTGAAGCCGGTCATGTCGGGGATCAGACACATCGCGCGCCACGTTGCCGCGGGCGATCAGCAGACCCGGCGTGATCCACGCCTTGCCGCCCGCCCAGCCCGCCACCGACGGCGGGTTCAGCAGATGCTGGCCCATCGCGATCGTCGACTGATTGAAGTCGGGCACGCCCGGCACGGCGTCGACGCCCAGGTGCTTCATCATCGCGACCATGTGCTCGACCGGTCCCTTGATGTGAGCCGCCGTAGCTGCGCCTGGCTGTAGAAATCCTTCGAACGTGAAGATCACCGTCAGCAGCGGCTTGATCTCGGTAATCGACTGTCGCGCAGGATCGCGCCCAGTTTCTGTCTCAGGTCCTGGGACAGGTCGTCCCGCACCAGAAAGCGATAGATCTTCCCGGCCAGGTATTCCGCCGTCACCGGCTGCTCGAAGATGATCTTCAGCGCATCCACGCCGTCGAAGTTGCCCGTTCTGCCGAGGAACGTCTTCGGCGCCGTCGTCGTGCTTGTCGGGATTCAGCCTTGAACGTCGAGGTTGTCGAAGTGCCCAGCCGGTGAACGCCCGCGCGCCTTCGCGCACGTCCTTCTCCGAGTAGTTCCCGACGCCCATGGTGAAGAGCTCCATCACCTCGCGGCGCGAAGTTCTCGTTCGGCGGCGCCCTTGACGTTATGCTGGGCGTCGAGGAAGTAGAGCATCGCCGGGTTCTGCGCGACCTGAATGGTCAGCTCGCGGAGGTTGCCCGTCGCGCCCTTCTCGAACAGGTCGATCTGCTGCACCATCTTCCGGTAGTCGCGGACCTTGTTCTCGTGAGTGGCGAAGTGGCCGTGCCACAGCAGCGCCATCTTCTCTTCCACCGGATGCGTCGTCTGCAGCATCCGGTTCGCCCACCAGTACCCAAGCCGGCGCGTTTCGAGCATCGTGGCGCGCAGCCAATAGAAGAACCGGTCCGACACGGGCTGCACCGGACGGTTGCCCGCCGGGCTTGCTCTCGATGCCCATCGACGCCGCCGCTCTTGAGCGCGCGGTCGGTCGCCTCGGGCCGGCTTTCGGGAAACGGATTCAGCGTCGGATCCCACAGACCCTGATTCCACGAACGGCTGCATCTTCGGATTCGGGATGTCTCTCGTAGTGCACGAGCGATCGCACCGCGCGCTCGAGGCCCACGTCCGCCAGTTTCTGGATCTCCGCGGCGTGCCGCCGAAGCCGGCGTGCGCCAGCAGGTGCGCGGCGCGGTCGTAGTTCCAGTCTGCGGCGGCGATCGGGGCGAGGTCGCCGATCCAGGACGCCGGTCCGGGCGACCAGCCGATGCGAGTGGTCGTCATGCGTCCTCCAGTCCGGCGCTACGCGCGGAACATGTCGATCGTCTTGAACCTCTGGGCCAGCACCTTCGCGGAATCGGCGCCGATCCATCTCAACGAGCGTGGCGTACACCTGACGGAAGTCGGTGGTGTTGTCGAGATTGCCGTCGAGGACGAGGTCGGTGAGACTGGGCGGCGTCCCGTACATGCCGCCCTTCACCGGATTGCCGATCACGAAGTTCACCTGTGCGGTGCCATGGTCGGTGCCCAGGCTCGTGTTTTCCGGCACGCGCCGGCCGAATTCGCTGTGCACGTAAATCACCACGTCGTCGGCGCGCCCGATCCGTTTCATTTCCTGAAAGAATCCCGCAATCGCGTCCGAGCAATATTGCAGCTGCCGGTCGTGCGGCGCCACCTGGTTGACGTGCGTGTCGAACAGGCTGTTGCGCAGCGGCACGTAATACAACTTCGTCGGGAAGTCCGCCTCGATCAGCGCCGCCACCTTGTCGAGGTCCAGCAGACGCAGATCCGGGTTCTCTTTGCCCTTGTAGCTTGCTCCACGCGGTCCGCACCACTTCGGAGGCTTGCGCCGCGCTCCTCGTGACTTCCTGCACGTAGCTTGTGCGCGTCGCCCACGGTGACAGTCCGCCGCGCCCAAGCGCGTCGAGCGCCGGCTTTTCCTGCGCGAACACGCCGCGCTGGAACCTGGTCGGGTCGATGAATACCAGCGGCACGTGGTTCGCCGCCTTCACCGCCAGGCTCTGGCTGTCGGAGACGTTGACGATCATGTTCTCGCGCGCGCCAGCCGGATCCAGAACCGAGGCCGTCCGTCCAATCCAGCCGTATTCGTTGCCGCTATTCGGGGCGGCGGTGTGCCAGAACGACATCGACGTGAAGTGCGAGAACGACGGCTGGTCGTAGCCCACGCCCTGCACGATCGCCACTCTTGCCCTCGTCGTACAGGTTCTTCATCCCGCCCATCGACTTCTGCCAGCCGAAGTGCGCGTCGATCTTCAGGACGTCCTTTCTTTGATGCCGATCGTCGGGCGATGCTTGTAGTACATCGCGTCCCGCATGCGGCACGATCGGTGTTCAGCCCGTCGTTGCCGCCGAACCACTCGAAGACGACCAGAATCTTGCCCGAGTGGGTCGCCGCCGCCGCTTCGCTGGCTCGGCGGAAGACGCAGGGCACCGGGCCGAGGCCGCCGAACAGGCCAAAGCCGAGGCCGCCGGCGCCGATTCGGCATCATGTCCCGCGCGCGAGACGCCGGAGTCGGACAGTCTTTTGCTGATCGTCCACGATGTTCGCCTCTGCCGCGGAGCACCCAAGGATAGCGCCGTTCGATATCGGATGTAGTATCTCCCCACCGATGTGCTGATCCTGCCGGAGATACCGCCACGGTGAACTATCTCGATCGCGATTCGGCGGCCCTGCTGGCGCCGTCGGCCCGCGGCGAAACCCCGCGGAGTGACACCCCGTGAGGCTGACCTTCCGGGGCTGTTCGACCTGGCAGGTCAATGGATTCGGCGGGATCGATTTCAATAGAACCGATCTCACCGCGGACCGTCTCACCGAAGCCATCGAGCGGATGCGCGCCACCGGCGTGACCCGCTGCCTGCCGACTCTGATCACGTCGTCTTTCGAACGGTTCGCCGCGAGTGCGCGCCTCCTCGCCACCTCAACCCATGCGGCCATCGCGGGCATTCACATGGAAGGGCCGTATGTGTCGCCCACTGACGGCGCGCGCGGGGCGCATCCACGTCGGGCAGGTCGTTCCTGCCAGCGTAGACGACTTCAGACGACGTCAGGATGCGGCAATGGGACGCATCGTGCTGGTCACGCTCGCCCCGGAGGTGTCCGGCGCCTTGCCGTTGATCGAATATCTGGTCGCGACCGGCGTCCGCGTCGCGATCGGTCACACCGCGGCGACTCCGCAGCAGACTGCGCGACGCCGTCGCGGCCGGCGCGACGCTGGCGACGCACCTGGGCAACGGCTGTCCGCAGATGCTGCCGCGCCATCCCAACGTGATCTGGGAGCTCCTCGCCGCAGACGCCGTGTTCGCCAGCGTGATCGCGGATGGCCATCACCTCCCGGGAACGACGTTGAAGGCGATGATCCGCGCCGAGGGACCGGAGCGATCGATTCTCGTGACCGACGCCATAGCCGCCGCAGGATGGCGCGAAGAGGCTCCCCGCCACGCGGAGCGTGAAGGCTCCCCCACGCGGAGCGCGAAGGCTTTAGCCGAGCGTCTCTTCACGATCGGTGACGTCGTCGGCGAAGCTCGGCTCCGACGGCCGTGTGCTCGCTGCCCGGCACGCCGCACCTTCGCCGGCTCGAGCCTGACGCTCGATCGCGCGATCGCCAACACGATTCGCTTCACCGGCCTGCCGATCGAGGACCGTGATCCCCATGGCGTCGACGATACCGGCCGCCTGCCTCGGCGTGACACTCGCAGGAAGCGTCACGGCGGATTGGGATCCCGAGACCTGCGACCTGCGCGTCTGCAGCGTGACGGAATGACGATCACCCGGCTCGACTGGGCGGTCCTCGTGATCTACCTCGTCACGATCACGTCCATCGGGCTCGTCGCGGGCTACCGGGTGCGACGCAGCCGAGGCTACTTTCTCGGAGGCCGCCGCTTCGGGCCCTGGGTGATGATCGCCCAGAGCTTCACCATCGGCACGCACGCCGAGATGCCGGTCGCACTCGCCGGCGCCGGCTACGGCGTCGGCGCGTCGGCCATCTGGGCACCAATGGAAGAATCTGTTCATCACCCCGCTCTACTGGGTGATGGCGCCGGTGTTTCGTCGCGTTCGCCGCACGACGATGGCGGAGTTCACGGAGGATCGATCGTCTCGCCCAGGTGATCTAAAACCTGTCTGGGCGCTGTCGTCGGTCGCTGCGCTGCCTGTGCGCGACCGCCACGGTAGGAGCCCTGGTCGCCCCGGCGTCGACCTGCCGATCTCGAGTCGGGCCTGGCCGGCGACGGGCTGGCTGCTCGGTTCGTTCGGCGTCGCGGCGTACGTGGTGATCGGCGGCCGCGCCTGCAGACGATGAGCACGACGACGTACACCCCATGCTACGGCAAATCGCGGCGGGCCGTGCTGCTGGTGGCGGCGTGCTGCTGCGCGTCAGGACTCCGGCGGGGTACGACGGCGAGCAGTGGCTGAAGCTCGGGCTGCTGGTCATGACCGCGCAGCTGCTCGGGCACCCGGTGTTCAACCACCTGCTGACCTGGCCTGGGGCTGATGCTGACTGCTTTTCGACGATCCTGCTGGAGATCCCGGCGCATCGTTGATCGCGGCGGCCTGGCTGGGTCAGGTGCCGGAGTCGCTGCCGTCGTCGGGCTGCTGCTGATAGCCGGGATGGCGGTGGTCATCCGATCTGCGCGACTCCTGGGCCGCCTCGCCACTGCTCCGCGTGATCACGTAGTACTGCGAGGGTCTGTCGCAAAATTGCGTGCATCGCCGCGGTGCGCTCCGGGTCCCGATCCGACGGCACACCGCCATCGAGTTGTCGTTGGTGAGGTGGGTCACCGCGTGGATGTCCTCGAGGCCGCCGGCACCAAGCGGGCCCAGGATCGCGACTGCTGCCTGGTGCGTAGCGGTTGCCCCAGGCGTCCGGGGTGCAGGTGCAAAGCCAGCCGATCTCGACCTCGCCGTGCTCGCTGTTCGGCAGCGGGACGAGCAGCACCGTACCGATCGCGCGACCGTCCAGCTGGACCGCCATCAGCCACCTCGACGCTCCATTGTCCGCACGGCGGGTGGTCGCGGCTGCGCCAGCGCTCGGATCCTGCTCGCGGGCACCGTCCAGGTCCGCGCATGCACTGGATCGCCGTCGCCGAGCCACTTGACCACCCGATCCTGCTGAAGATGTCGAGCACGGTCAGCGTCGTCCAGCCTCAGCGTCGCGGACCCGCAGGCGGGATGTGGTGGTGGATCAGCACCCGGCCACTCTGCACGGGCGGGTGACCTGTGTCATGGTCTTTAGGTCGAGCTGGGTGACGGTAATATCGACCGACTTCATCGTGACCCGAAGGACCAATCACCATGCCTCGACTGGCCCAGACCGACGGCCTCACCGACGACCAGACGGAGATCCTGAAGGCGGTCCGCAGCTTCGTCGAGACGCGAGATCCTGCCCGGTCGCCACCGAGCTCGAGCACGCGGACGAGTACCCCACCGAGATCGTCGAGGGTCTCAAGGAGCTCGGCCTCTTCGGCCTGATGATCCCCGAGGAGTACGGCGGCCTGGGCGAGTCGCTGCTGACCTACGCGCTGGCGGTCGAGGAGATCGCCCGCGGCTGGATGAGCGTCAGTCGGGATCATCAACACCCACTTCATCGTCGCCTACATGCTGCTCCAGCACGGCACCGAGGAGCAGAAGCAGAAGTACCTGCCCGCGGATGGCGACCGGCGAGGTGCGCGGCGCGTTCTCGATGTCCGAGCCCGGCTGCGGCTCCGACGTCGTCGGCGATCACGACCAAGGCCGCCAGGACCGACGACGGCGGCTACTACGATCACCGGCCAGAAGATGTGGCTGACCAACGGTGGCTCGGCCAACCTGGTCGCGGTGCTCGTGAAGACCGACGAGGGGCGCCGAGCTCGGTCTACCGGAACATGACGACGCTTCCTGGTCGAGAAGGAAGCGGGCTTCGGCGAGACCGCGCAGGGCGTCACCATCCCCGGCAAGATCGAGAAGATGGGCTACAAGGGCGTCGACACCACCGAGATGATCTTCGAGGGCCACCGGATCCCGGCCGACCAGATCCTCGGCGGCGAGCCCGGGCGAGGGCTTCTACCAGATGATGGACGGCGTCGAGGTCGGCCGCGTCAACGTCGCCGCCCGCGGCTGCGGCGTCGCCAACCGGCGCCTTCGAGCTCGGCGTCGCCTACGCCCAGCAGCGCGAGACCTTCGGCAAGAAGATCGCCGAGCACCAGGCGGTCCTGTTCCGCCTCGCGGAGATGGCCACCAAGGTCGAGGCCGGCGCACCAGATGATGGTCATGGCCGCCCGCGACGAAGGACTCCGGCGAGCGCAACGACCTCGAGGCCGGGATGGCGAAGTACCTCGCCGCGAGTACTGCACGAGGTCGTGGAGGACTCGTTCCGCATCCACGGCGGCTACGGCTTCTCCAAGGAGTACGAGATCGAGCGGCTCTACCGCGAGGCGCCGATGCTGCTGATCGGCGAGGGCACCGCCGACATCCAGCGGATGATCATCGGCCGCCGGTCGCTCGAGGAATGCTGAAGTCCAAGGGCTGATCGGCCCAGCGTGGGTCACCGCTTGCGGGTGACCCGCTTCTGCTCTTGTCGAGGTAGTTCCAGCGCGGCCTCGATCGTCCGCGGGTCGTCCCGGTCCGGGAGGCCGTGGACCAGCAGCTCGGTGACCACGCGAGTACGTCGGACAGCCGCTCGTTGAGGCGCCGGTTCTCTCGACCGGAGCCTGACATCAGCTTCCGGAGACCTGCGCCTCCAACCGCTCGATCCTCGGGCGGCTCCTTGCGGGCTTCATGACTTCTCCCAGCTCACGACGAGACGACAGATGACAGGGTCTTCCTGCTCAACGGGGCCAGCCCGCGGCGTTCGAGCTCGGACGACCTCGATCGCCGTACCGCTCGATCTCGGCGATGATCCCGGCCGGCCCGGTGCTGGCGCGGAACCTGTAATGCGCGCCGCCGCGGCGTCCGACGATCGCGCAGAACCGCCAGGCCGGCCCGACCGGCCGGAGCCAGGGTCGATCAGCCCGCGGGCGTAGATGTGCCGACCACGGGCTCGTGGGCGATCCGGGCGGCGTTGACGAGCACCGAGTACAGCGACTCCGGATTGATCGAGGAGAAGGTGACCGGTACGCCGGCAAGCCTCGTGCGGTCTGGCTGGCCGCGGTCTGGGCCGCGCCGCAGAAGTCCGAGCCGATCGGGGTGGCCCTGCTCGGTGAACCAGCAGGATGGTGCGTCCCGGCCGTGCCGGCGCTGAGCCTGACCAGCTTCCGCTGCGCGTGGTTCGATCTGCGCATCGACCCACTCGGCGAACCAGGACGGTTCGGTCGGCACCCGGCGTACGCGCCGCTCTTGTAGAACTCCCGCCAGTACGGCAACCGGTGGCGGAACCGCGGAAACCAGTGCGCCATCTTGCGACGTCTGCCGGCGGTGCTCGAACAGGAACGCCGGGTCAGACGCCCAGTCAGATCCGTAGGTGAACTCGAGGAACTTCGCGGTGTTGGCCGGGGCAGGAAGCACACGCCTCCAGCTCGACCTCGCGCAGCGGAGCAGGTACCGCTTCAGGTGTCCGCTCAGTGATCCGGCGAGGTGGGAAGGTGTTGCCTGCTGCGGAACGCCGCCAGCACGTCGATCGAGCCAGCTTCCCGCTCGAGAGCGGAACCCAGATCTTGAAGCTTGCGGCGGACATCCGGACGACCGCCAGCCGCGGGTGTTCATGGTCTTCCGGCACTGCGGCACTCACGGATCACGTCGAACGGATGCCGGTAGCCGGAGAAGAACGCCAGGTCGACGCCGTGCCCATCAACCGCCTCCGGACCGAGCGAGCCGAGCAGGCCGCCGTGACAGAGGAAGGCGTCCAGGTCGCAGTGCTCGCGCAGGTCCTGACGACCTGCGCGCCGCGGCGATCAGCCTGCCGCGGCTGAGGTTGGTCTCCTCCTCGACGCTGCGCTGGCAACTGGCCGGACCTTTGTCCAGCGAGCGCGTTGCCGAGATCTCGTCGGTGAGGACCAGCGGATCCTCGACTCGCTGAATGGTAGGACCCGGCGAACACCGGCTTGCCGCCGTTGGTCTTCGGATTTCTTCACATCGACGTCGGCGCGACCGTCGAGGAGTCGGTCAGAGCGGTCGGCCACGGCACCAGCAGGGACCGACCGACTTGAAGCCGTCCTGCTCGGGCGGAAGGACCAGACCCGGTGGCCGTCCAGGCGCAGGTCGAGGGGTCGTCCAGGGGCACGTTGAGCGATCCGGGTGATCCGATCCCGCGCTCATCGATGTGCACACCCACCGGCTGCCCCTTCTTGTGGTGTTTGCTCTGGTTTGCCCTTGGCCGCCCAGATTACGCATTCCGGTACCCGTTCGAGGTGAGATCGACCCAAACGTGGTCGACGTTCCTCCGAGCGGGTGACAGGGTGGGGTCAGCGACTGAAAACCACGCCAACGACGACCCCGCTAGAAGATGCGCGAGGCCTTGGACAAGAAGAAGGCGAAGAGCGCGGCGGTTCGCAGGGCGATGGAGCCCAGGAGAGCAGGTGCACGGCTCAGAGGTCGCGCCGGCGTGCTCCGAAGATGCACCGGCGCAAGGCCGGCATGGTGGGCACTTTGAGCCCAGCGTGAGGAATCCCGACGCGCAGCGCTGGCTCGCCTGATCGCGTCCGAGTTCGGCACCGATGACGGTTGTCCGCACAGCGAGAAGGAGTGACGTCGCGCAGTTCGGCCGCAGCTACGAGGAGTTCGAGGTCGGGGCGACGTACAAGCACTGGCCCGGCAAGACGGTCACCGAGTACGACGACCACCTGTTCTGCCTGCTCACGATGAACCACCACCCGCTGCACCTGGACGCGCACTACGCGGCGGAGACGACCGCAGTTCGGCAGGAACGTCGTGGTCGGCAACTACGTCTACTCGCTGCTGCTCGGCATGTCGCGTCCCCGACGTCTCCGGCAAGGCGATCGCCAACCTCGAGGTCGAGTCGCTGCGCCACGTGGCGCCGACCTTCCACGGCGACACCGCTGTACGGCGAGACCACCGTGCTCGACAAGCGGGAGTCGACGTCCAAGGACGACCGCGGCGTCGTGTACGTCGAGACGCATCGGCTACAACCAGGACGGCACGGTCGTGTGCATCTTCCGCCGCAAGGTGATGGTGCCCAAGCAACAGCTACCTCGAGGACGCGCGGCGGCGAGCAGCCGGGCGCCCGGTGCCGCATGCCGGACAAGAACTGGCCCGGTCCGACGGCTTAAGTGCGGGTGCGAAAGCGCGCGCCAGCGGCAGGATCCCGAGGATCAGCACCATCGGCACGGCGACTGATCCGCAGGTCGCTCACCGGACTCGCTGGTCGAGCACTGAACCGATCAGCGCGCCGACAGTTGAACTGGCTGAAGCAAGGATCATGGCGTCGACGCGTAGCTGACGTGTCGCCGGGTCGACCTGGCACGCCACCGGCGATCCGCGCCGCAGCGGAGAAGCCTCAGTGGAGCGATCACTCCCACGCCGCTGCTGAGGATCAGAAGCCGAGCACGGCTACCGGCCAGGCCGGCGCGAAGACCACGCGATTTGCCAGCGCACCTGAGCTACCAGCCCGCTTAGATGCGCGGCGGATGGTCACCGCGCCGTACTTGGCGACCAGGGTGTCCCCGGCCAGCCGCATCCCGCCGCTGGAGAGCAGGTACGGGAACACCGCGAGTGCGAAGAGGATGATCTTCGACGGGGTCTCGTCGAAGACGTTCTTCAGGAACAGCGGTCCCAGGTGAACGCGGCCGTGTCGACCATGTAGAAGAGCACCATCCCGATGCCGACCAGGATGATCGGCCGCCACGGATTCCAGAGCCGGCGCATCCCTTAACTGGGTCGCCGACCCTGGCAGAGAATCAAACGAGCCGAACTGCACGACCAGCGAAACGATGGCGACCAGGGCTACGACCTCGAGCGGGAGCGAGCTGGTGGCCAGCGCGATCGCGGCCCCGATCAGCTTCACCGAAGGTCCACGCGCCGTGGAACGAGGGCAGGATCGGCCGCCGGTACGCGGTGCTCGAGCGCCACGGCTCTGCATAAGTTCGTGCGTGGCGTCGACCACGCCGAGTGCCGACGCTCGTAGACCGCCAGTGCGCCGACGAACACCGCCGGCGGACTCGGCTGCGGTGAGCCAGATCGGGAGGGCTGACCCGGACGACGATGCTGGCCGAGGCCTGACGCGCGCAGCAGCGTGGCGCTGCGCACGACTCCTGCTTCGCCTGGCGTCTCCGCGACGACGGAACCGAGCGCCGGCGCGAGCAGCACCATCATCAGCAGCAGCCCGGACAGCTCGGTGTTGGACGAGCTCGAGCTCTGTCCCGGAAGTCGGGCAGCCAGCGTGGTCAGGCTGATGAAGACTTCAGGCCCCGGGTGGCGAACGCCGCCGCGACGGCGAAAGCCGGGCCCGGTGCAGCGCGGGCGGGTCCGAGAGGTTCGCACTTGTCACCGGCCCATGATCACGAGAAGGCTGACCGCCACGACGGCTGCACCGGTTGAGCGAGCTCTGGATCGTCCGGCACGGCGCAGACCGAGTGGAGCCGCGACGGCCGGCGCACCGCCCGACCGAGGTCACCGCTGACCGCGGTCGGGGAGCAGGCGGCCGGCCGGTCTGCTCGCCGACCGGTTGGCCGGGCGCCGAGCTTCAGCTGACTGGTGCTCACCTCGCCACTGGGACCCGGGCCCGGCGGCACGGCGGCGCTGGCGGGGTTCGCGGACGACGCACGTCGAGAGACGACCTGGTCGAGTGGGACTACGGCGACTACGAGGGCATCACCACTGCCGGCGAGATCCAGCGCGACGGTGCTCGGGCTGGACGGTGTGGTCGGACCCGGTGCCCGAGCGCAGGCGAGACCGCCGCTCGGGTGCTCACCGTCAGGCTCGACCGGGTGGTGGCGAAGGTGCGGCGCGCCGGGCGGGCTGCTGGTCTTCGGGCACGGCCACGCGTCGGGCGCTGGCCTGCCGCTGGCTCAGCCTGCCGGTCACCGACGGGCGGATGTTCTGCTGGGACGACGGCGACGGTCTCGGTCCTGGGCTACAGAGCTTCGAGCCTGCCGGCCGTGGCGCGCTGGAACGAACGGTGACTCGCTACGCCCGCCCGGTGTCGCTAGCGGCCTCCTGTCCCCAGCTGCACGTCCTCTCGATCATCGCGGCGGGCGGCGCCTGGCATCGTGCTCGGTGCACGGCACGATCCACCCGCTGTGGCGGCCGGACTCAGCTGCCGGCTACAGAGTCGTTCCGCGGAGCTGGTCGGCCGGGCCGAGGACCTGCCGACGCTACCTGCCCTGGCCGATGAGCCCGGGCTGGTCGATCTCCGACTTCGGCTGCGTGGCCGGGCGCGACAAGGCCTACGCGACGGCTGGCCACGACGGTCGGCTCCAGCGATCTGGACGGCCCGGCCGAGGTGACCGTGATCTCCGAGGACCCTGGCGTCGGGCTCGGCGCGCGCTGCGCCGGGACGGCGTATCGACGACGGCGCGAGCAGATCGGCCTGGGACCGCACTCGATCCACGTCCGGGCGGGCGGGCTGCACGGTGCCGATGTGGACCGTGGATCCGTCCTCGATCGAGGACGACCTGTCTCGCTGCGGCTGGTGTTCGCCGGCGAGGCGGACGGGCGCTGGCTGTGGCTGGTGATCCGGCCGGCGTCCGCGGCGGCTGCTGCTGCGGGACGAGTGGCTGCTCGCGGATGCGTGGACAGGGTTCCGGCCCGGAGGCGCTGGAGATGTTCGCGTTCAGGCGGCGCCCGGCCCACCTGGTGAGCCACGGCCCGTCGGAGGAGACGTGATGATGAGCTGCCCGCACTGCAGGTAGCGTCGGTCGCGCAGCTTGGCGGTGGTGTGCCCGACGCGTGCGGAGCGAGATCGAGACCGAAGGTGGTCGCCGGCGAACGATGCGCCGGTGGACGACCTTCGGACCGGACTCCGGACTTCCGTCGGCTACCTGCCGGTCGGCGGTCCGCTCGACCGCCATCGGCCTCGGTCGTCGACGCTCGCCAGCGTGGGTTCGACGGCGGCGTCGTCGTCGGGTGGGTCGTGGCGGCGCTCGGCGGGCTGGTTCTCCTGGTCGGCCTGATCGGGCTCGGCGTGTAACGTCAGGATGCGCCAGTTCGGAAACACTGTGCAGACACGCGGTCGGCGTCGGGGCTGATCTCGGCAGGCGCGGAGTCTCGGACCCGAGAGTGTTCGTTCCGACCCTGTTCGGGTCTCGTTCCGCCGGAAGGTGTGCGCCCCTACGCTGGTGAGCTATGGAATGGGTCCTGCTCACATGCGGTCTTCGTGACCCTCGCTTGCGACTCATGGATCCGGTCAGAACGATCCTTCCGTGATCTTCCTGTCGCTGACCGGTCGGCCGGTCCGCCGCAGACGTCGCCCGTCGGCGCGTGCGCAGGCGGTGACCGTCTCGACTCGGCGTCGATCAGCGCGTTCGGCGTTCTTCGGCCGACAGATCCTGGGCTACCTGCACATCTCGTTGCCGGCGCTGCAAGGGTGCGCGGGCGGCCTGCCCGCTGCTGCTGGTCGCTGCCTCGAGCTGCTGACCGGCAAGGCCGAGTGACCCGACGACGATCGGCCTGGAGACCAGCGTGGCGCTGGTGCCGCTCGGGCACGCCGCTGCTGGCCGGGCCGGGCGCGATCGTCGCGACGATGGTGTTCAAAGCAAGCAGCGCCGACTTTGACTTCCGGATCGTTCGCCGCGCGGTCGCTAGCTCGGCGTGGTCAGGGTGCACCTAGACGATCTGCAGCTGGCGATGCGGTTCTCGCCAGGCGCATCCTGCGGTCGCCATCCGGGAGAGCGGCGTCATGCTGGTGACCCGGATCGCCGGGCTGCTGCTGTCCGCGATCGCGGTGCAGATGGTGGCGGACGCGGTGCGCGCGTTCATCGCCGGCGAGGGCTGATTTTCGAAGCGCAGGCGCTAGGCGCGCCTGCACTCAATCACCGTCTGCCCATCTTCTGGAAGCGCTTTGCAAGCAAGCCTGACAAGGGGGCGCCGCGCTTCGCGCCGGTGACGATCGCCTTAGCAGCGGAGGCTCGGTACTGAGATCGCCTTGCCGGCGGCCGGGTCGGACAGTAGCAATACGTAACTGAACGAAGTACGTT
>ERZ1370068.8121-contig-70_pt1 | contig 24533 bp, 26 predicted proteins | sample MGYA00561227_ERZ1370068 | MGnify/ENA primary metagenome ERZ1370068 (study PRJEB38410, sample SAMEA6850437) | metagenome | study: Metagenomic assessment of the ecological functions of the soil: analysis of the soil microbiota associated with the...
AGGTTACGTACGCTCCTGGTGGAGACGACGTCCGCGGAGGAGGACAACACGACCATCGCCTGGCTCACGCCGCTCGGCGCGTATCCCTTCTCGGGGACCATCCCATGAAGGGCCTCGACTTCTGCAACACCCCCGGCGTCGACTGCGACGCGCACGCCGTCTCCGTGTGGCAGGAGATGCAGGCGGCCGCGGAGGAGCCGGACGACCGACCGCAGCCTGCAGCTTCACGAGCTTCATCGGCTACGAGTACACGGCGAGCCCGCTCGGCGCGCACCGCCATCGCAACGTGCATCTTCCGAACGACCACGTGCCGCCGATCGCGCTGTCGCCACCTCGATACGCTCGCGCGGCGGCGTCGCCGCAGGGGCTCTGGTCGGCGCTCGAGACGCAGTGCATCGGCGCCGGCACCGGCTGCGACGCGGTCATCATCCCGCACAACTCGAACCTGAGCGGCGGCGAGCAGTTCGTCGATCCGCGTCGACGCGGCCGACGCGCTCCGCCGCCAGACGCTCGAGCCGCTGGTCGAGATCCATCAGATCAAGGGCAACTCGGAGTGCCGCTTCGACCGCCTGGCCGGCGCGGGCGTCGGGCACGAGCGACGAGCTCTGCACGTTCGAGCAGCTGACACGGACCAGCACGAGGGCCCGTACGCGAGCCGACCTGCCGATCGACCGCGTACCCGCGCCGCAACCTGCGTGCGCGACAGCGCTCGAGGACGGCCTCGCGTTCGAGGAGCACGCTCGGCGTGAACCCGTTCCGCATGGGCTTCGTCGGCAGCACCGACACGCACGACGGCACCGGCGGCAACGTCGAGCGAGCGCGGCTGGGCAGGCGCGCCAGGGCCGGAACGACGGCTCGGACGCAGCGCGATCGCGCGACAACCTGCGCACGAACCCGGGCGGGCTCGCGGTCGCCTGGGCCGAGGAGAACTCGCGCGACGCGATCTTCGCGCGCTCCGCGCGCCGCGAGACGTACGCCACGAGCGGCACGCGGCCGATCGTCCGCTTCTTCGCGCGGCACGCTCGACGACGTCGCGTGCGGCGACCGCGAACTTCGTCGAGCGGGCGTACGCGACCGGCACGCCGATGGGCGGCGAGATCGGCCCGGTGCGCGGGACGGCGGAGCCCGCGCTTCGCGGTGTGGGCGATGAAGGATCCGGGCACCGCGGCGGCGCCGGGCACCGACCTCCAGCGCATCCAGATCGTGAAGGGCTGGGTCGACGCCGACCGGCGCGACCGCACGAGCGCGTCGTCGACGTCGCCGGCGACGCCGCGCAACGGCGCCGACGTCGATCCGACCACCTGCGCGCCGACGGGCACGGGCGCGCGCCGAGCTCTGCACGGTCTGGGAGGATCCGGACTTCGTCCCGAGCGAGCGCGCCTTCTACTACGCGCGCGTGCTCGAGAACCCGACCTGCCGCTGGAGCACGCGCGTCTGCAAGGACGCACGGCGTCGACCCGTTCGCCGCCGACTGCGCCGCGCAGGCGGCGGCGGCGCCGGCCGCTTCGCCGACTGCTGCCTCGGCGCGGCGACGATCGCGTTCCTCACGCCGACGGTCCAGGAGCGCGCCTGGACGTCGCCGATCTGGTACCGGCCCGAGGCCGTCGGCCGGCTGCGCGCGCGCATCGGTTTCGGCAAGCGCGCCGGCCGTGATGCGGATCGCGCTTCGCGCGACACTCGGCGCCATCCCGGCGACGCTCGATCCTGACGAAGGACAGCTTCACGTTCGCGCCTCCACGACGACGACGACATCCTCGTGATCGCGGTGCCGGCGGGCGGATTCCGAAAGCACGGCCGCCGTTTCACCTACAAGGACCAGGACGCCGGGGCGCGCACGCTGTCCGGTCGTCGTGCAGCGCGCCGACGTGCTCGTCTCGCTCGCGGGACACGCGGCATCGATCTCGGGGCCGCGGCGCGCGAGGACCACGACGATCACGATGTCGATCGAGGGCGGCGTCTTCCGCACGACGCACACCCGCCGCTGGCGGCTCGACGGCAAACGGCTCGCACCCGAGGCGTGATGCTGCGCCCCCCGCCGTGCACTTCCTCTGCCTCGGCGCGGCTGCTGTTCGTCGCCGTCCGACTCCGCGCGGCGCCGGCCGGCCGCCCGCGGCGAGCGAGCGACGAGGACGGCTCTATCGCGCCGCCCTCGAGCTCGGCGTCGACCGGCAACGGATCGACGCGGTCCGGGAGCGGCTCGCGCGGCTCGCGACGCTTCGTCGGCGAAGATGCCGACGGCGAGGCGGCGCTCGTCGACGAGGCGCGACGGCTCGGCATCGCGCGGAAGCGACCTCGTCGTGAAGCGTCACCTGACGCAGGTCATGATGCGCCTCGCGGCCGGACGGCTCGAGCCCGAGCGAGCGTCCGACCGACGCCGACGTGCGCGTATCTCGCGCAACACGAGCGAGCTCACCACCCGCACGCGTCCGGTTCACGCACGTCTATCTCGGTCGGGCGCGCCGCGGCGACGCGGCTGATGGCGAGCGCCGATGCGCTGCTGGACGCGCTCCGGCGCGACGCGGTGACGCCGGCACGCGCCGCGGCGCTCGGCGACCCTTCCCGATCGGATCGACGCGTGGGCCCGCTGTCGGACGCGGAGATCGATCGTCGCTTCGGTCCGGCTTCGCGGCCGCGCTCGACGCCGGCCCGTCCGGGATGTGGGCAGGTCCGATCGCGTCGAGCTACGGGCTCCACCTCGTGTGGGTGGACGAGCGGCTTCCCGCGACCGAAGCCGCCGTTCGACGCCGTCCGCGGCCGCATCGTCCATCGCTGGCTGCGCGAGCGCCAGGACGGCGCGGGCGCGCGAGCGCATCTCGTCGCTCCGTTAGGCGCCTTCGCCGCCGTCGAGGTGGTTGAGTCCCGAAGCGCTCGTCGATATGGCGGGCGCGTGGGGCTCATCGACCGATTCCGACTGGATGGAAAGGTCGCGCTCGTGACCGGCGCGGGCCGCGGCATCGGCCAAGCGATCGCGCTCGCGTTCGCCGAGCAAGGCGCGCGACGTCGTCGATGTCGGCGCGCACCGAGGCGGAGATCGAGCGCGACCGCGGCGACGGCGCGGCGGCTCGGGCGGCGCGCGATCGCCGTGCCGTGCGACGTGACGCGACGCGGCCCAGCTCGATCGGCTGGTCGCGCGGACGCTCGGCGACCTCGGCCGCATCGATCTCGTCGTCAACAATGCGGGCGGATTCCCGCCGATGGCCTTCCTCGACACCGACCTGCCGTCCTGGGACTGGTGCTTCAAGTTCAACCTGACGTCGGCCTACCTGCTCACGCGCGCGCTGCTTGCCGCACATGCTCGCAGCGCGACGGCGGCGTCGTGCTCAACATCTCGTCGGCGGCGGGCCGGATCGTGCAGAAGGGCTTCGTCGCCTACGGCACGGCGAAGGCGGCGCTCTCCTTCATGACCCGCCAGCTCGCGGCCGAGTTCGCGCCGCGGGTGCGCGTCAACGCGCTCGCCGTCGGCGCGGTCGAGACGTCGGCGCTCGCGCCGTTCCTGACCGACGACCTGCGCGCGACGATGGAAGTCGCATGACGCCGATGCGCGCGTATCGGCGCGCGTCGAGGACGTCGCGGTCGGCGGCGCTCTGGCCCTGCGCGCCGGCGGGCGGTTGGGTTACGGGCAAGGTGGTCGAGGTCGACGGCGGGACCGAGTCGACGAACTGGCCCTTAGTCGCCGACCAAGACTGCGTCCTGGGTCGGGGGAATCCGAGAGTGTGGCGTGGGTGGCACGCGCGAGCATGCCGCGGCCGGCGAAGCCGGCGCGGCGAAGCTTGTACGCTCTCAGACTGTGCGGGCGTCTGACCAACGTCGAGCGCTACGGTCCCTTCTCGATAGGTCCCGACGAGCTCGGCGCTGCTCGAGGACGTGGCCCTGCATGGCGTTCTCGATCGTGGCCTTCGTCGGGTTCTGTCAGATCGCCGAGGCTCCGTATCGAGGGCGTAGAGCTTGTGGAAGTAGCGGTGCCGGCCGACCGGCGGGCACGGCCCGACCGTAGCCCGGGGCGCTTCCAGTCGTTCACGCCGTCGCGCGGCGCCCGGCGGGCAGCGAGCGCGACCTGCGCCTTCCGGCAGGCCGTTCTGCGTCGGCGGAATGTCGTAGACGACCCAGTGGACCCACGTCGTGCTTCGGAGCCGTTGGATCGGGCGCGTCGGGATCGTCGACGATCAGCGCCGAGGCTCTTCGCCTTCGCCGGCACGCCGCTCCAGGCGAGCGGCGGCGCGATACGTCCGTCGCCCTCGCACGTGTGCTTGTTGGGGATCGCGCCGTTCGGGCGCGAACGCGGGCGATGTGAGCGTGAGGGCCATTCCGACATCCTGGAAGATCCCCAACCGCGAGGCAAGACGCAAAGAGCGCGCGCCGTGCGATTCGCGCCAGCCGCATCCGGCGTCGCGTCCGGAGCGATTCGCGTGCGCGCGCGACGACGCGCGCACCGGCCGCGCGATCAGAGATGGATCTTCCCGCCACGGGCGGCCCGCCGCCAGCGCCCAGGATCGCGGACGCCGTGCCCGGCTCGGGGATGACGAGCTGCGACGCGGCCTGGCGCCGGATCTCCTGGAGCTCGCGCACCGTGTCCTCGAGCGCGACCTTGGCGGCGGGCCCGAACCCGCGACGGCCTCGCGCAAGTTGGCGGCGTCGATCTCGAAGCTGATCGGCAGCATCCCGGCCGTGGTCATGATCTGTGCCTGGCCGACGAGCTGACGCGCCGCTCCGGTCGTCGACCCGTCGGGCTTCACGGTGAGACGCGGATCGTGCCCACGCGGCGATCGGTGATGAGCCACTCGCGGTACAGGTCGGCGGCGTCCATGCTGGGCTCTGAAGTTCTGGTTTCGTCGGCCATCGGGTACCTCGTCGTCTCCATTTATAGGGATCTTCCTCGAACGGTAGCCGTCCGTGAGCGTTCCCGAGCACGGGCTCGACGACCGCGCCGGCGCTTATAGCAGCGCCGGGCGGCAAGATGCCCGCGTGACTGCGCCACGATGGCGCGTCGAACCCAGCCTGAGCACCGCTCACCCGTCCGGCGAACAGCACGGACGTCGTAGACGCTCGCCCGGTCCGGCAGCACGGTCGACGATGGTCTTGCCGGCGAATGCCGGCTCGTGCGCGAGCTGCAGGCCACCGCGGCGGCGGCGCGCGCTGCACGAGATGCCGCTCGAGGATGCCCTCTTCGCGCGCGAGCGCGGTGCGCCATCGCGATCGACTCCTCGTCGGTGACCTGCTCGACGCGATCGACCATGGCAGAGACTCAGGTTGCCGCGGAACGAAGCCGAGCGCCGATGCCCTGGATCTTGTGCGGCGCCGGCGCCAACGGCTTACCGGCGAGCGCCTGCGCGATGACCGGGGCTCTTCGCCGGCTCGACCGCGACCGACAGGATCGCGCTTCCGCGCGTGCTTGATGTAGCGCGAGACGCCGGTGATCGTGCCGCCGGTCCTGACGCCGGACGACGAGCACGTCGATCGCGCCGTCGGTGTCGTCCCAGATCTCCGGCCGGTCGTGCGCTCGTGGATCGCGGGATTCGCCGGGTTCTGCGAACTGCTGCGGCATGAAGCACTTGCTCGGGATCGGACGCGGCGATGCGCGTCGGCCTGCGCGGATCGCGCCGGTCATGCCCTCGGCGCCCGGCGTCAGGACGAGCTTCGCGCCGAAGGCGGCGAGCACCTTCCGGCGCTCGAGGCTCATCGTGCTCGGGCATGGTGAGCGTCAGGCGATAGCCGCGCGACGCGCACACGAACGCGAGCGCGATGCCGGTGTTGCCGCTGGTCGGCTCGATCGACCTCGACGCCGGGCCGGAGCACGCCGCGCTCCTCCGCGTCCCAGATCATGGCAGCGCCGATCCGGCACTTGACGGAGTAGGCGGGGTTCCGGCCCTCGATCTTGCGCGAGGATACGCGCCGGGGCGCCATCGCCGATCACGTCGGAGCTGCACGAGCGGCGTGCCGCCGATCGAGCGTGAATTGTCCTCGAAGATCCGTCCCATCGTCGGCGCACATATCAAGACCGAACGACCGACGGTACACCGGATTTCGGCGGCGCAGTGAGTTCCACAAAACCCCACCGCGCACATCAGCGCATCTGCCGTGCGACGCGCGGCTTGACACAGGATCGCGATATCCGGCATGGTCGCGTCGCAGTGACGTTTCTGACCGCAGCGGCTGTGTTGTTGCTGTATCCAGGCCCGGGGGACCTCCCTCGCCGTGCGGTCGCGTCGCGCGGATCGTCCTAGAACGGTCGCACCAACGTCGTGAACCGAGGCCCGGGAGGCGAAGCCTCCCGGGCCTTTTCGTTTTCCGCGACGACCGAGCGACCACCTCTCTAACACGAAAAGGACGATCCGATGCGACCGAATGACACGACGGCAATGCAGCTCCGCTGGCCTCCGGACTGAAGCGGCACCTCCGTTCCACGAGCACGAGCGCCCGCGCGCTCCGTGACGCTGCCCGCGCGCTGAACGGCGAGCCGTTCGCGCCGCGGAGGCGTCTTTGTGGTGCCGGCCCGACTCGTCTGGCGGCGTAGCGAGCTCGCGTCGCCCCCGCTTCGCTTCGTTGCCGGCACCGACCATTCCACAACTGCCGAGGCCTCCGCGTCCGGCATCCCAACCGCGGTCCGGGCGTGAGCTCGGACCTGATGGAGAACCCCGATGTCCAGGTCCATCCGCTCCCACTGCTCGCGGCTGCGACGCTCCACGGCGCCGGTCCACGCCGCCGAGCTCGAGCTGCTGAACGTCTCCTACGACCCGACCCGCGAGCTCTACCGCGCGATCAACGACGCCTTCGCCCCGAAGTACAAGGCGAAGACCGGCACCGACCTGACGATCCGCCAGTCGCACGGCGGCTCGGGCACGCAGGCGCGCGCCGTCATCGACGGGCTCGAGGCCGACGTCGTGACGCTCGCGCATCTGGTCCGACACGAACGCGCGTCGCGAAGGCGGGCCTCATGCCGCTCGACTGGCAGAAGCAGCCTCCCGAACGACTCGCTGCCGTACACGTCGACGATCGTCTTCGTCGTCCGCAAGGGCAACCCGAAGGGCATCAAGGACTGGCCCGACGTCGTGAAGCCGGGCGTCGAGATCGTCACGCCGAACCCGAAGACGTCGGGCAACGGCAAGCTCTCGTTCCTCGCCGCCTGGGGCTCGGTCACGCACGCGCGGCGGCTCGGAGGCCGACGCGCTCGACGTTCGTGAAGAAGCTCTACGAGCAGACGCCGGTGCTCGACCTCGGCGCGCGCGCCTCGACCACGACCTTCGTGCAGAAGAAGATCGGCGACGTCCACCTCGCCGTGGGAGAACGAGGCGCAGCTCGAGGTCGAAGGAAGCCGAGCGGCGACGTCGAGATCGTCTACCCGCCGATCGAGCTTCCTCGCCGAGCCCCACGTCGCCGTCGTCGACGCAAGAACGCGGAGCACAAGGGCACGCTGCCGACGCCGCGAAGGCGTACCTCGAGTTCCTCTACACGCCCGAAGGCCAGGAGATCATCGCGAAGAACTACTACCGGCCGACCGATCCCGACGGTGCTCGCGAAGCACCGCGCGCGACTTCCCGGAGCTGAAGCTCTTCAAGATCGACCGCCGTGGCGAAGAGCTGGGACGACGCGACCGCCAAGTACTTCGGCGACGGCGGCGCTCTTCGACAGCTTCTACAAGCCGAAGAAGTAACGCCTGCGCGACTCCACGGAGGAGCGCGTCATGATCGACGTCAATCGCCGCGTGCTACCCGGCTTCGGGCTGAGCCTCGGCTACACCATGCTCTACATGAGCCTGGTGGTCGCGGTCCCGATGACCGCCGGCTTCCTGAAGGCGTCGCAGCTCTCGCTCGACGACTTCTGGCGGGCCGTCGTTCTCCGAGCGCGCGCTCGCCGCCTACTGGCTGACGCTGTGGACGCGTCGTTCGCGTCGGCCATCGTCAACGTGGTCCTCGGCGGCCTCGTCGCCTGGGTGCTCGTCCGCTACGAGTTCCCGCTGGAAGCGGCTCTTCGACTCGCTCGTCGACTTCCCGTTCGCGCTGCCGACCGCCGTCGCGGGGCTCGTCTCTCGGAGCCTGCTCGTGAAGAACGGCTGGTACGGCCGCTTCCTCGTGCCGCTCGGCATCGAGGGCGCGTACTCGCGGCTCGGCATCGTCGTCGTGCTCGTCTTCATCGGCTTCCCGTTCGTCGTGCGGACGCTGCAGCCGGTGCTCGAGGGCCTCGAACGCGACGTCGAGGAGGCCGCGGCCTGCCTCGGCGCGAACCGGCTCCAGACCGCTGTCCGACGTGATCCTGCCGTCGATCCTGCCGGCGGTCATCACGGGCTTCGCGCTCGCCTTCGCGCGCTCGCTCGGCGAGTACGGCTCGGTCGTCTTCATCTCCGGCAACATGCCGTTCCGGACGGAGATCGCGCCGGTGCTCGTCGTCGCGCGCCTCGAGGAGTTCGCCTACGGCGAAGCGGCGGCGATCGCCGTCGTGCTCCTCGCGATCTCGTTCACCACCCTCTTCTCGATCAACCTCCTCGAGCGCTGGAGCGCACGCCATCATGGCTGAGCCGACGCCTCGCCTGCCGCCGCTCCGCGCGCACGAGGACCCGCCGTGGGTGCGGCGCACGCTCATCCTCGACCGCCGTCGTCGATCATGACGTTCGCTCGTCGTCGTGCCGCTCGTCAACGTCTTCGTCGAGGCGTTCGCCGCCGGGCCCGGCGCCTACTGGCGGAACCTCGTCGACGACCCCGACACGCTGCCACTCGATCCTGCTGACGCTCATGGTCGCGCCGGTGGCCGTCGTCCTGAACCTCGTCTTCGGGCTCGCGGCGGCGTGGGCGATCGCGCGCTTCAGGTTCCCGGGGCGCGCGTTCCTGACGGCGCTGATCGACCTGCCCGTTCACGGTGTCGCCGGTCGTCGTCGGGCTCTTCCTGCTGCTCCTCTTCGGGCTCCAGGGCTTCTTCGGCCCGTGGCTCCAGCGCGCACGACGTCAAGATCGTCTTCGCGTTCCCGGGCTCGTGATGGCGACCTGCTTCGTCACCTTCCCGGTCGTCGCGCGCGAGCTCATCCCGCTCATGGAGGCGCTCGGCGCCGAGGAGGAGATCGCCGCCGTGAGCCTCGGCGCGCGCGGCTGGCAGCTCTTCCGCCTCGATCACGCTGCCCGAACATCAAGTGGGGGCTCCTCTACGGGGTCATCCTCTGCAACGCCCGCGCGATGGGCGAGTTCGGCGCCGTCTTCGTCGTCTCCGGCCACATCGCCGGCAAGACCGACACGATGCCGCTCCGGATCGAGAAGCTCTTCCAGGAGTACAACCTGCCCGGGCGCCTTCGCGGTGGCGTCGGTGCCTGGCGCTGCTCGCGCTCGTCACGCTGCTCGTGAAGACCACGCTCGAGTGGCGCACGCGCCGCGAGCTCGAAGAGCACAAGCGAATGCTGACTCTAGGAGGAGAGGCATGAGCATCACCGTCAAGAACGTCACGCAAGCGGTTCGGCAGCTTCGTCGCCCTCGACGACGTGAGCCTCGAGGTGCCCGCCGGGCGAGCTGCTGGCGCTCCTCGGCCCGTCGGGCTCCGGCAAGACGACGCTGCTCCGCATCATCGCGGGTCTCGAGGTCGCCGACCGCGGCGCCGTCTACTACCAGGACGAGGACGTGCACCGACGCGGCCGTCCGCGAGCGGAACGTCGGCTTCGTCTTCCAGCACTACGCGCTCTTCCGGCACATGACCGTGTTCGACAACGTCGCGCTTCGGCCTGCCGCGTGCGCGAAGCGAGCCGAGGGCGCAGATCCGCGACCGCGTGCACGAGCTCCTCCGCGCTGGTGCAGCTCGAAGGCCTCGAGCGCTCGCTGCCGTCGCAGCTCTCGGGCGGCCAGCGCCAGCGCGTCGCGCTCGCGCGCGCTCGCCGCGCGAGCCGAAGGTGCTGCTCCTCGACGAGCCGTTCGGCGCGCTCGACGCGAAGGTGCGCACAGGAGCTCCGCCAGTGGCTCCGCCGCCTGCACGACGAGATCCACGTGACGAGCGTCTTCGTCACGCACGACCAGGAGGAGGCCTTCGAGGTCGCCGACCGCGTCGTCATCATGAACAACGGGCGAGATCGAGCAGATCGGCTCGCCCGCCGAGATCTTCGAGCAGCCCGGCGAACCCGTTCGTGATGGACTTCCTCGGCAACGTGAACGTCTTCCACGGCAGCGTGCAGGGCGGCCGCGCGACGCTCGGCAGCATCGAGGTCGACTATCCCGAGTACACGGACGCACGAGTCGCGCGACGGCGATGGCGTTCGTGCGCTCGCACGAGCTCGAGATCCTGACGGCGAAGAACGGCCGCCCGAGCCTCGAGGCGAAGGTGACGCACGTCAACCCGGCCCGGCCGGTCGTGAAGGTGCGCGTCTACTCCGGAGGCGTTCGGCGTGCTGCTGAACGTCGACGTGAGCTGGGAACGCTTCAGCGGAGCTCAAGCTGAACGCCGGGCGACACGGTGTACGTCTCGCCGCGCCAGATGCGCGTCTTCGTGCAAGACTATGCGATTTGAGGAGGATGAGCATGAGGAACGACACCCATCGGACCGATGGCCGTACGCGCCGCTCGACCGCACCCGCGACGCGCTTGACCGCATCCAGACGGCGCTCCGCGGCCTGCGCGTTCGGTACAGTGACGGCGGTCGTGCAGGACGGTATCGTGGTAGCAGGTCGATCGCACCGAGAAGATCCGCATCGAAAAGCGACGGTCACCGCATGAGCGACGGACTGCCGACGATCGACGAAGCGCTCGAGGACGAGGTCGCGCAACGAGCGGCATCGACGCTCCTGCAGGGTCCCGACGGGCCCGACGGGCGCGCGCTCGCCGCAGGCGGTCGGCAGCAACATCGAGCGCTACCGCCGGAAGCGCGGCCTCACGCGCGAGCAGCTCGCCGAGCGCGTCGAGATCACGCTGCGCGATCCTGCAGCGCCTCGAGCAGCGGCGATCTGATCCCGAGCCTGCGCGCCGTGTGGATCTTCGCGACCGCGCTCGAGGTGCCGTTCGGCGCGCTCGTCGCCTATCCAGGCCGCCCGGAGGTGACGTTCAGCGTGCGGCGCGCCGGGCACGGGCGCATCGTCGCGTCGTCGGACAACGGCTTCCGCTCGCGCGCGCTCTCGCCGCTCGGGCAGCCGAGTGCGCCCGGGTCTACGCGATCACGCTCGCGCCGGGCTGCGTCGAAGACGCCGAGGCGCACGCGCCGGGCACGTACGAGGCACCTCGTCGTGACGAGCGGCACGCTCGTCGTGTCGACGGGCGTCGGACGCGACGACGCTCGAGGCCGGCGACGCGCTCTTCTTCCGCGCCGACGTCGCGCATCGCTACGAGAATCCGGGCGCGGTTCCGACCAATGCCCATCTCGTCATGAGCTACGCCACGCTGGACCTGAGCGTCGACAACACGGTCCACCCGAGCGACGGGAGACCTCACCACCGACGACATCGCGCCGCTGACCGGACCCACCGGGCACGCAGATGCTCGATAAGAGGAGACTGTCGCATGTCCATCTGGGGGTTTGGGGAGAAACGCTGGGCCGCGCTGGTCGTCACGGCGGTACTCGGGCTCGCGACGATCGCGCGCGCCGAGACCGATCAGGAGCGCCGGCTTCGTCAGCTCGAAGCAGCTCCTGCGACACCATGGAGCAGATGAAGACGCTGCAGAACGATGGCGCAGCAGAAGGCCATCACGAGAGCGTCGGAGGAGCGGATCCAGAACGACGGCCGACACCGCCGACCTGGCGAAGCGCCAAAGGCCTCGAAGATGCCGGACTGGCTGAACTCCTTCACGCCGTTCGGTGACGTCGCGCGTGCGCACCGAGGGCTTCTACCACCACGCCGCACCTGAAGGATCAGGTCGTCACCGGCAACACCCGTGAGCGCGTCCGCGCGCGCTTCGGCAGTGCGCGCCAACTTCCCAGCGACGAGGTCGGCGCCACGATCCGCATCGCGACCGGCAACATCAACGACCCGATCTCGACCAATCAGACGAGGACCGGCAACTTCACGCCGATTCAGCGTCAACCTCGACTGGGCCTATCTCACCGTCGTCGCCCGGAAGACCTTCGACATGCGGCCGGGCTGGCTCACGGTGAACGCCGGCAAGTTCCCCAACAACATGTTCCGCGCCGGGAGCTCGTCTTCGACGAGGACTCTCGGCGCGAGGGCTTCAGCGAAACCTTCTCGGTCCTCGACAAGCTCATCGGCGACCCGAGCCGCACGAGCTCTCGACCTGCTGAAGCTGCACCTGAACCAGTGGACCTTCAGCGCAGATCAACAACAAGACCGACGGCTGGATGTTCGGCGGACAGATCAACCCGACCAGCTGCACATCGGTCGCTGTCAGCTGGACGCGGGCGTCGGCCAGTACTGGTGGCTCAACCCCGACCAGATCGCGCCAGGCGACCAGCCGGAACACGACGCCGTTCACGGCGTCCGGCGCGCCGGTCGCGAGCCCGAACTTCAACTCGACGCTGGTCAACACGAACCAGATCACGCTCGAAGAAGATCCAGCCGCCGACCCAGAAGGGCGTCAAGCAGCCGGCCGCGTTCACCTCGACGACCGGATTCTTGAGCGACTTCAGCCAGACCAACGTGTCGCTCCAGGGGACGTGCCCGAACGTCGTGCGCGCACAGCCGCTGCGAGTTCTTCCTCGACGTCGTGAACAACTGGGGCGCGGACGGACAAGGGCTTCGGCTGGCAGGGCGGCGTGCAGCTCGGACAGACGAAGGTGCGGGGCGACTGGGCGGTGTACGCGCTCTACGAGTACCTCGAGCAGGATGCGGTCATCTCCGCGTTCACGCTGGAGCGACTTCGGCGTCGGCGGGACGAACCAGAAGGGCCCGGTGGTCGGCTTCAACTACCAGCTGCTCAACCCGCTCACCGTGAGCGCGAGGCGTACTTCACGAACTTCATCGACCAGCCGTGGACCGCGAGCCAGGGCACGTCGCGCTGGGTGAACAACCCGACCCAGACGCGCTTCCAGCTCGACGCCGTCGTCGAGTTCTGACCGCAGGGCCGAGGCGTTACACCGACGACGACATCACAACAGGCGCGGCCGACCGGAATGCCGGCGGCCGCGACGCGGAGACTTGACGATGATTCGAGTATCGAAAACCCTGGCCGCCGGGATCCTGGCGGGCGCCGTGCTGCGTGACGGGCACCGCGCGCGCCCAGACGGCCACGACCGTCACCACGACCAGCACCACCACCTCCACCAGCACGACGCTGTTGCGTATCACGTTCAGCCCCGAGACCCGGGCCTGCATCAAGGCCGCCCGGCAGGAATTACAAGCAGTGCGCCGGAACGAAGGACGAGTGCAGAAGGCATTCCAGTCGGCATACGCCAAGTGCTTCGCCGGAACCGACGGCCGAGAAGTGCGCCACGAAATGCTTGACCAACGAGGACAAGTGCCTGACGAACGTACCCACGACGAAGAAGTCGTGCAGGAAGACGTGCCGCACCACCCGGAAGAGCGACGTCCGGGCGTGCAGACTGATTCCTGACGGCGACAACATCTGGGCGGCGGGCGATTCGGGCTGCCTGACGACGGCGCGAGCTCACTTCACCAGCTGCACGTTCCAGTGCTCGGGGGCCAAGGGCGTCTGCCACACGAACTTCACCTTCTGCATCGCGGACTGCCCGAACCAGTAGCATCACCGGAATGGACGGGCCCGGCGCTTCCTCGCCGGGCCCATCCCGTCATGACACATCGACGAGGCTCTTTCATGCGAGATCACGACCCCTCATCTGGCCGCGCTCGCACGCTCGTCGCGGCGGATTGCGGCGTGCGGACGATCTCGCTCGAATCCGACAGCTCGTTCGCCATGCACCAGGACAATCGGGTAGTTCGTCGCTCGACCGCATCCGCCGGACGCGAAGTCCGTCGTGGAGCCGCCGGGTAGGTCCGTCTCCCGGGCGATCCTGCCTGGGCCCTGCAGCCGGGACAGCGGGCGACGCGGGCCGCCTATTGGATCGACGGCAACGCGGGCACGACGGCGCGCTCGAGCGAGCACGCCTCCGATCAGCCGCTCCGGCACGGTCCACCCCACCTGGGAGAACCAGGCCATCCGACTCCACATCGCGCCGGCCAAGGCGAGTGTCGCTCGACTCCAGACGTCTTCACCGGACCGACGGCGGCGGAGCACGTCGCCCTCGACTGCACGCACGCTGGACGATCCTCGACGTCCGTGGCCGCTACCAGGCGGCGCTTCGCGACGCGTCGGGGACCGGGTGGGATGGGTCGGCTGCGCATCGGTCCGTACGAGCAGGCGGCGAGAATCTACGAAGCCGCGCTGCCCGCCGGCGTCGACGACCGGCTCGGCGTCGCCGCGGTGCTGTCGCTCGCCCGAGAGATCGACTGGATCGAAGCGCACACGACGAACGTCTACGAGAACGACAACGGGTCCGTTGATTCAATCCATCCCGCCGCACTGAGCCACGCTTCGGTCGTGGCGCCGCCGCGCGCCTCCGTGGCCCTCCTCTCGCGACGCCGTCCCCGGCGTCTCGCAGGCGCGCGGCAGCGTCGCTGTGGCTATGTGGGCCCCCGGAAGGGGGCCCATCCATGGCGGATTTCATGCAGCGCCTGCTCGGGGCGGATTTCCTGCCGCACGGGCATTGCTATCGCTGGCAGCCGGCGCTCGTCCGTTCGCGTCGTCTCCGACGGGCGTTGATCGCCCTCGCCTACTTCGCGATCCGGCCGCCCTCTTCTACTTCGTCCGGAAGCGCAGCGACGTCCCTTCCCGTTCCTGTTCATCGATGTTCTGGCGCGTTCATCATCGCGTGCGGCACGACGCACGTGATGGAGTGCTGGACCCTCTGGTACCCGACGTACTGGCTTCGGGCGTCGTGAAGGCCGGCCACGGCGCTGATCTCGCTCAGCGGCCGGCGCGCTCGTGCCGCTCATCCCGGTCGCGCTGACCGCTGCCGTCGCGCGAGCGAGCTCTCGCGGACGAACGAGGCGCTCCGCGCCGAGGTCGCCGATCGCGAGCGCTGCCGAGCGGCGCGCTGACGCTCGTGCACACCGTGCTCCGCGACGTCAGCATGGCGGCCGACTTCGCGTCCGGCCTGCGCACCGCGCTCGCGCGCATCTGCGGCGCGGCGGGCTGGACGGTCGGCGAGGCGTGACCGTCACGCCCGACGGCACGGGCCTCGTGCTGAACGACGCGTGGGGCGCCGACGAGCGCGCGAACGGCGTTCAGCGAGCGGCAGCGCGCGATCACGGCGCCGGCGTCGCCGACGCTGCTGGAAGAGCCGGCGGCCCGTCTGGTCGGAGGACGCCCGCGCGGACGCGTCGCTCGTGCGGACGCGACGCTGCCGACGCGGCCGGCCTCCACGCGACGTTCGCGATCCCGGTCGTCGTCGACGACGACGATCGCGGTCGCTCCAGTTCTTCGCCCGCGAGTCGCTCCCGTACGACGAGCAGCTCGTGGCTCCTCGTCTCCGCCGTCGCGGTCGAGCTCGGCTCGATCATGCAGCGCCGCCGCGTCGAGGAGGCGCTCCGCGACAGCGAGGGCACGATCCGGAGCCTCTTCGAGTATGCGCCCGGACGCGATCGTCGCCGTGAATCGCACCGGCCGTATCGTGCAGGCGAACCTGCAGGCCGAATCGATGTTCGGCTACAACCGCGACGAGCTCGAAGGCCGGTCGATCCGAGGTGCTGCTGCCCGAGCGCCTCGCGCGACGCGCATCGCGAGCATCGCGCCAGTGTTCTCGCGCGAGCCGCGGCGGCGGCCGATGGGCGCCGGCCTCCGCCTCGTCGGCCTCCGGAAGGAAGGCACGGAGTTCCCGTCGACATCACGTTGACGCCCGTCGAGGATCCGCGCCGACGGCGTCGTGATGGCGCGTCGCGCGCGACATGACCGAGCGGCGCGAGCGCAGCGGCGCTTTCGGCCGGCTCCTCGGAGTCGGCGCCGGACGCGATGATCATCGTCGGTCCCGACCTCGCGCGTCGTCGTCGTGAACAGCCACGCCGGAGCGGCTCTTCGGATATGCCCGCCAGGACCTCGTTCGGCAGCCGGCGACGCTCCTCATCCCGCCGGCGCTTCGCCACGCCGCCGTCGACGGGCTGAACGCGTTCTTCCGCGAGCCGCGCATGGTGCACCTCGGCGCCGACGGCGCGCCGGCGGTCGATCGGCCTCCACAAGGACGGCCGGCGAGCCGCCGCCACGCAGGTCACGATGAGCCCGCTCGACACCGAGGTCGGCACCCTCGCGATCGCCGCGATCCGCGACCTCACCGAGCGCCGCGGAGGCGGGCAGCAGCGCGGAGATCTTCTACCAGGAGATCCACGCCAGCCGAGGAGCGCCTGGCCGCGCTCTCGACCCGACTCCTCGCGGCGCAGGAGAGCGAGCGGCGGACGATCGCGCGCGAGCTGCACGACGAGATCGGGCAGGCGCTCACCGGCCGTCAGCGTCAACCTCCAGAACCTGCAGGGCGCGCCGGACGTCCGCCGACCGCCACGAGATCCTGGAGGAGTCGATGGCGATCACGCAGCAGACGCTCCGCCAGGTCCGCGACCTCTCCCTCGACCTCCGGCCGTCGCTGCTCGACGACCTGGGGCTCGGCGCGGCGCTCCGCTGGTACCTCGATCGTCAGGGCAGCGCGTCTCGGCCTGACGATCGACCTCGACGACGACCTTCGCGACGTGCGCTGCCCGGCTCCCGTCGAGACGACGTGCTTTCCGCGTCGCGCAGGAGGCGGTCACGAACGTCGTGCGACTATGCGAACGCGCAGGCAGTCCGCGTCCGGCTCCGACGGAAGGGCTGAGCTCGAGCTGGTCGTGCAGGACGACGGCGCCGGGTTCGACGTGAGCGCAGCCCGCAACCGCGCGAGCCAAGGGCACAGCATGGGCCTGCTCGGCATGGAGGAGCGCGCGACGTTGATCGGCGGCCAGCTCGCCATCGCGTCGTCGCCGGGATCCGGCACGACGGTGACGGCGCACTTCCCGATCGACATCGATCGGATCAGCGTGATCGTGACGGTCCCCGATGGACCGTCCGCGAATTCCTTGTTCGGGGGTGACAGCATTGACGGTCGCCTCGTACGGTCGCTCCGACGCTCGCGTCCCGAGTGAATCCCGCCGCATTTCATGGCCCAATCGAATAGTCTGCCGGAAGAGCTCCTACCGCTGTTGATCGCGCGCATCCGCGTGGGCACCGCGCTCGTGGCGACGTCGATCGTGCTCTACGGCGCGCTCGAGCTGTGGCTGCAGCGCGCGCCGCTCGGCTCGTTCTTCGCGGTGAAGGCGGTGCAGGTCGCGGCCGTCGCGATCGTCTGGATCGCGCTCGCGCGCATTCGCAACGACGGCTGGCGCGTCGCCGTCGGCCTCGCGCTCGCCCTCGTCGTCGAGGTGTGCGTGACGCTCGTCGTGTCCGGCATCCTCGCCGGCGACGTCGCGAGCGCGCCGCTCCTCTTCATCCTCGTGACGCTCGGCACCGCGACGCTGCTGCCGTGGGGGCTGTGGCCGCAAGCCGCGACCGTCGCGATCGCGGCGCGTCTCGTTGCTGGTGAACGCCTGGCTCGTCCCCGTGCCCGACGGCTTCGGCTACCAGGCGATCGCCGCCGCGATGACGTTCGTCGCCGCCGCTCGTCGTCTCCTACCAGCTCGAGATGCACCGCCGGCAGCGCCATCGCGCCGAGCGCGCGGAGCGCGCCAGCGCGAGCGCGCTCCGCGAGGAGATCTTCGTCGCCGAGGCGACGGCGCACGCGCGCGCGCGAGCTCCTGGCCGGCTGCGACACCCGCAGGTGCTCGAGACGCTCTGCCGGCTCGAGCGCCGGCTGTCTGCACTGCGACGCCAGCTACACGTTCGCGCGCGATCCGCACGACACGACCGCGTTCGTCGCCGTCGCGACCGACGGCGACGGCGAGACCGAGTGGGCGTCGCGCCGGGCCCTCCGCATCCCCGACATCGGCCTCGCCCGCATGCTCGACCGCCTCGACCGCGACGAGCCGGTGGTCCTCCAGGACGCGCCGGGCATGCTGCCCGTCGACGGCCGTGCGGGCGTCTACACGGCGCTCTTCGCCGGCCGCGACGTGATCGGCATCCAGGTGGCCGTCCGCCGCCAGCCGGAGCCGCTTCACCCCGACCGAGATCGAGCTCGCGCGCCGCCTCGCCCACACCGCGTCGGCGGCGCTCGCGCAGGCGCGGCTTCCTCGAGGACGCCCGACGCGAGCGGCACGCCGCGTCGCGCATCTGGCGCGAGCTGCAGACGCCGCTGACGCTCGATCCTCCGCTTCGCGGAGCGGGCGTCGGATTCGACCCTGCCGACGACCGAGCGCCGGACGCTGGTGGGGCGGATCGCAGGCGACCGCACGCGACATGCTCCGCATGCTCGAGCGGCTCGAGCGCGGGTCGACTCAAGACCGGACGAGCCGCGACGGCAGCGCCCGCGGCTGACGGCCGACCGCTCGTCGACGCAGCCTCCGAACCGGTGCGGGGCGCTACTGCAGCCGCAACACCGTGGATCCGATGGATGCGGCCGGACGGTCGGGGCGCCGGGGGGCTCATCCCCGACCGTCCAACACCGCAGATCGCGTGCAACCCGCGCGACGTCGCGATTCATAGCGCGACCTGCGCGTCGCGAACGATCCCGCGAACGCGGGCATCGGCTCGACGGATGTCGAGGAATTCGCCTCACGCTCACCGCTACAGCGTTCGGCTCCCCAGATTCGGGGTAGACTCACACCCCGATTACCCGTATATCGAAGACTCCCCGATAGCCACGACGAGGGGACTCATTTATGGGGCAGCTGGGAGTCTTTCTCGCGGACGACCACACGGTCCTGCGGCACGGGCTGCGACGCATCATCGATGCCGACCCGGAGCTGCAGGTGGTGGGTGAGGCGGGTGACGGGCACACCGCGGTGGATCTCGTCCATCAACTCCGCCCCGCCGTCGTACTGATGGACATCGGGCTGCCGTTGCTGAACGGCATCGACGCGACTCGCCTCATCACGAAGAGCGAGCCGACCGTGAAGGTGGTCATCCTGAGCATGCACGCCGACCAGGCGTACGTGCGGCGGAGCCTCGAAGCCGGCGGCGCGCGGCTACGTCCTCAAGGATGCCGAGGATCTCGACCTCGTGCGCGCCATCAAGGCAGTGGCGCGCGGTGGGTCGTTCTTCAGCCCCGCCGTGTCGGGAGCTCATCCGCGACGGCTATCTGTCGCCACCCGGCCTCGAAGGCCGCGACGGCGTCGGACAAGCTGAGCGATCGCGAGCGGCAGGTGCTGCAGCTCGATCGCCGAGGGCCGAGTGAACAAAGAGATCGCGGTTCTGCTCGACGTGAGCCTCAGCACGATCGAAAGCCACCGGAAGCGGATCATGGAGAAGCTCGATCTGCACAACACGGCGGCGCTCGTGCGTTTTGCAATCCGTCATCGCCTCGTCGAAGCCTGAGCGCGTACAAGTCCGCACCGCCGCACCGCGGCGGTCAGCTTTCTTGATACCCGATGCGCGGGGTGACCGCGCGCCGCGCGACGGCGTCGTGCGCGGTAACCCTCACGCACACGACCTGGCTGAAGTCCGCGATCCGTCACGGCCGGCTCCGTCGCTCACGCCCGTTCACACGCTTGCAATCTCTCACGTCGAAGCATCGCGCGCGCCGTTCGTCTCATCGTACGTGCACGCCGGAGGCATCTTGATGTCCTGGACCCATGGCTGGTGGAACCGCATTTCCTCGCCCATCGACGTGGGCCGCGACTCGCTCGCGCGCCTCGTCGGTCGCGTGGGCGGCGGGCAGCCGGTGTGCGCGAACGACGACGATGCGCGCCTCCGCGAGTGGAGCCGACGCTCCGCCGCATCATCGGCGAGAGCCTCGGCGTCAGATCCGAGCGCATCGACAGGCACGCGGCGCTCGTCGCGGACCTCGGCATCGATCCCTCGACGTCCTCGACGTGATGACGCGCGTCGAGAGCGTCGTCGGCATCGCGTATCCCGAGGGCGAGATCGACGCGCTCCGCGCACGTTCGAGGACCTCGTGCTCGTGACGCGCGCGCTCTGTCCGTGCGCCTGGCGGCCGAGCGCCTGGCGCCGGCGCCGTGCAGGCCGCCTGCGCATCGAGCAGCTCGGGGGCGAGCGCTCGAGCGCGTCGTCACGCTGACGCCCTACGACTGCGAGACGCTCGCCGACGATCTCGCCTTGTCGTGCAGGAAGCGACGACCGCGAGATCACCGTGCCTCGGCGGCGTGCCGTCGGCGGCGCTCGCGACGCTCGACGCGGCGCTGCTGTCGCCTCGCGGCTCGGCGGGCGTCGTACGTTAACCGTCCGTCGCGCGGCGCCCGCGCGACGGTACCAGGAGGCGCGCCGCCGCTCGCCGAGCGGACGCCGCGACGAACGCCGCCGCGCGCATCCGCGGTCGCGCGGCACGCGGTCGACCTGCTCGAGTGTCCTGAGCCACGAGCGCGGGATGGCCGCCCTGCTACCTCGCGTCGAGCGGTGCGCTCTACGCGCCGGAGATCCAGGCGGCGCGCGGCGCAGACGAACCGCGCGCATCGCCGCGTTCCGGACGATCGTGCGGACCTACGGCCGCCCTGCTCAGGCTCCGCCGCTGCGCGCCCGGTTGAACGCGGCGATCGCGCGCCTGGGCGACCTGGGCGCGATCCGCGCCGTCGCGACGAGCTGACGCGTCCAGGACACCGAGATCCTGGACGCGTACCACGACGTCGGCCGCGCGCGCTCACGCGCTACGTGCTGGACGCTCGAGGTCGGCATGCCCGACCCGGCGCTGGTGCCGCAGCAGATGTGCCTCTCGGCGCTCGTCGCGCGCGCGACGGGAGGCGCGGCGGCACCGAGCGCGCGATGATCGGCTGCGCGCTCGCGCGCGACGTGCTCACGCCGACCGATCGGCGCCGACGTCGCCGCGCTGATCGCGCAGCAGCGCGCCCAGCTCGATCTGCCCATGTCGAGACGCGTCGGGCGACATCGCGACGCTGCTCGGCGGTGCGTGCGCGACCCGCTCTTCGCGTCGGTCGCCGACTGCGAGCGGCGCCTCATGGGCGCCCGCCCCGACGTCGCGCCCGGCATCGATCCGCGACAGCGCGTGGTTCCGCGCGATGACCGGGAAGCTCGAACGGCTCCACGCCGTGGAGCTACGGCAGCTCGACCGACTGATGCGCGATTCGATGCGTCAATCGGCCGAGCTACAGCGCGTCTGTACGCTAGAAGTTCCCGCGGATCGTTCCGGAGGCTGATCGCCGCCGGGCCCGGGCAGGCCTGACCGAGCCGTCGACCAGCACGCTGCCGCTCGACGGCACGCAGAAGGTGGAGGCGCAGCGTCGCCGGCTGCGGCGTGCGACAGCCGGCAGGGCCGCGTTCGGCGCCGCGCCGGTCTCGGTGAACGGCACGGCAGCTCGTGCTGCCGAAGCAGCCGGCGTAAGCCTGGCCGGACAGAAGAGGCCGGCGGGGTTCGACTTGGAGCTCGTCCCCCGTGCGGTGACCGGGCTCAGGTTCGCGTTGACCGTGCCGAGATCGATGCTGCCGTCGGTGCCGCCCGGCGCGCAGTCTTTCGAGAGGCCCCTGCGAGTTGGTCGTCGATGCGACGAGGCCCGCGCGCGCGCCGCGGTCGCACGTGCCGGTGCCGGGCGCACCCGGCGTGCCCGTAGCCGGAGCACTTCGGGCAGCGGCTGCGCGTCGGGTTCGCCGGTGACGTAGAGGTGGAGGCTCGAGGCTCACGTTCGCGGTCGTCGCGCCGGTCACCGAGGTTCACCGTGCCGGTCGAGGGTGCAGCGAACGAGCTCACGCTGCACGCCGACGAGACCGCCGTTTCAGGACCGGGACCGGCGGGCCGAAGCTGCAGCCCGGTCGTCGTGCAGTCGAAGCTCGGGCCGCTCGTACGTTCGTCCGGGCCGAGTTGGGCACGCAGTCAGCGAGCGAGAGGATGCAGCCGGGATCGCCCGTGTTCAGGCTGAAGCGGTTGACGGCCGCCGTCGGGCAGCGTCGACGGCGCGATGCCGCTGGCGCCGTTGCCGAGGTACAGGTTCCCGCACGTCAAGCGGGTTCAGCGACCGCTGCCGCCGCCGTTCGCGCATGTCGCCGCACTGCCGTGTTGCCCGCCGTGCTCGAGAACTCGATCGTGAGCGGCGGGAGCGGCAGCAGCGTCGTCGGTGGTCGTGGTCGTCGGCGCCGTCGTCGTCGACGTGGTGGCGCCGGTCGTCGACGTGGTCGCGGGTGCAATCGTCGAGCGTGGTCGTCGTGCTCGTGCCCCGAGCTCGCGCAGCCGGACGGTGCCGCTCGAGGCTCGCGCGCGCCGGGACCGGGCAGCGACGCCGCACCGTCGATGAGCACGTTGCCCGTGGCCGGATGCAGAAGACCGAGCCGAGACCGGCGACGGGCTCGATCGCGTCATCCAGCCACCGGGACCGGCTGGCCGGTCTGCGAGAAGCTCGGCAGGCCGTGCTGCCGAAGCAGCCCTCGGTTGCCGCCGGTCGTCTGGCCCGGGCAGGAAGAGACCTGGCCGGCGTCGCTGTCGCTCGCGGTGCCCGGTGATGAGCGGCGTGAGATCGACCGGGATCGAGCCCAGGTCGGAGCTGCCGTCGGTGCCGCCCGGAAGGCAGTCGGCCGACAGGCCGGCCGAGTTCGTCGTGAGACAGGTCTGAGACCCGCGCGGGCGCCGCGGTCGCACGTGCTCCGTCGCCGGCGCGGCGGGCGAGCCGACGGCCTGGCAGCGCGGACACGGCTGCGTCGCCGTTGCCGGTCACGTACGACGTGCGCCGACAGCGGCACGTTGAGCGACATGACGCCGGTGGCGGTGTTGAGCGAGCCGCCCGCGTTCGAGGGCGAACGAGCTGACGACGCACGTCGAGAGGCCCCGCGTTCGGGATCGGCAGCGGCGGACCGAAGCGGCAGCCGGTCACCGTGCAGTCGATGCCGAGGTCGCCGCCCGGGCTGGGCGCGAGCGTGCAGTTGTCGCCGACGCAGCCAGTCACGAGGAAGCGGTTCGTCGCGCCGTTTCGGGGATCAGGCCCCTCGGGCACGCGTCGGAGCCGCCGCCGCCCAGGTCGAGCGTGCCGCAGCCGAGGTTCCGGATCGTCACGTTGCCGGCGGCCGTCATCACGCCGCACGGTCCGCTGCCGGCGGTGGTGGTGAAGTCGAGGACCACGCGTTCCCGCCGGCGGCTGCGTCGTCGTCGACGTGCTCGAGCTCGTGGACGTCGGGCTCGTGGTCGGCGCCCCCGTCGTCGACGTCGTGGGCACGCCGCGACGTGGACGTGGTGCTCGAGCCGGGCACGGTGGTCGTCGACTCGCCCAGCACGATCTTGCCCTTGAGCGTGGTCGCGCCCGGACCCGGCAGCGACGCCGCGCCGTTGATGAGCGGGCTCGCCGGACGCGGGCACGCAGAACACCGAGGCGAGCGTCGTATCGGCCGGGACGCCCAGCGTGAGCGGGCCGGCCGGGCTGCCGGTCTCGCGGATCAGCTGGCACGTCGTCGAGCCCGGGTTCGTGAAGCAGCCGGCGTGAGCCTGGCTCGGACAGAACATGCCGGTGCGCGCTCGAGAGCTCGCGCGTCCCGGTCGAGAGCGGGGCGAGCGACACGGGGATGACGCCCACGAGCTGCGCGCAGGTGCCGCCGGGACACTGCGAGCCCGTCGTGCACGGCTGCACCGTTGTTGGAGCCACGGTAGCAGCGGGTCTGGCTGCTGTTCGACCGGCGACGGGCAGTCGGTCGGTGAGACCCTGCGAGTTGAAGCTGGTGCAGGGCGAGCCCTGGTTCGGGCTGCCTTCGCAGACGCCGGTGCAGGGCGAGCTGGGCGTGCCGCGCACGCGGGACCGCTGGTCGAGCCCGAGCGGCAGATCGGACACGGCTGCGACGGCGTTGCCGGTGAGGACCGCGGACGCATTCAGTGTGACGTTGAGGTCGGCTTCGCCCGTGTCGGTGTCGATCGTGCCACCGGCGGGGGCCGCGAACCTTGTTCTCGACGCAGGTCGACAGGCCGCGCGTTCGGAATCGGCAGCGGCGTGCCGAAGCTGCAGCCGGTGTCGGTGCACTCCCACGTCGGCCCGCGCGTCGGGAATCGCGCTCAGCGTGCAGGTGCTGCCGGTGCAGTCGGCGATTGAAGCGGCTCGGTCGAGCCGTCGGGCGTCGGACCCTCGGGCACGGTCGAGTTGGCCGCCGCCGAGGCTCAGCCCGCCGCACGTGAGGTTTCTTGAGCACCGTGGTGCCGGAGACGTCGCTGAACGTGTTGCCGCACGTGCCGCCGGCAAGGCCGGTCGTGAAATCGAGGAACGTTGCCCGCGGGCAGGGTCGTGGACGTCGTGGTCGTCGGCCCGGACGTCGTGGTCGTCGGCGGAACGCCACCGCACTGGGCGGGCAGCGCGATCAGCCCGGCACTGCGACCGCGTCGGCGCAGCGGCCCTCGAACTCGGCGACGCAGTCGACGCACGTCGACGAGCTGCGACAGGCGTCGAGACCGCGCCGGCGCACGCGTCGCCGCCGGGCACGCGTCACGGCGCGGGCAGGTGGCCGGGAAGCCGATGTCGCTCACCGGCGATGTCGCCGGTGCCGTTGCAGGCTGGTCGACGCCGCCGCACGACTTGCAGATCGTCGGGACCTTCTTCTGCTCGGCCTTCGCGAGGGCCGCGCCCG
>ERZ1370068.7874-contig-6766_pt1 | contig 24527 bp, 35 predicted proteins | sample MGYA00561227_ERZ1370068 | MGnify/ENA primary metagenome ERZ1370068 (study PRJEB38410, sample SAMEA6850437) | metagenome | study: Metagenomic assessment of the ecological functions of the soil: analysis of the soil microbiota associated with the...
CGCCGACCCGAACTTCGTCTCGGTCCCCGTTGCCAGGCTCCTCTCGAAATCGTATGCCGCGTCGCTTTGCGGTAAGGTCAATCCCGACCGTGCTTCGAGCACCGGTCCCGGGGAAACGCCGACGGCGCCGGCGACACGATCGTTCTTTCCGCAGGCCGACAGCGACGGAAACATGGTGTCGTGGGTAAACAGTAATTTCGCCGGTTTCGGCTCGGGCGTCACCGTGCCCGGATACGGCTTCGTGGCTTCATAATCGCGGCGCCCTCTTCACCCTGGATCCCAAGAGTCCCAATGTGATCGCTCCGCATAAGCGGCCCTACAACACGCTCGCGGCGGGATTCGTGATGCGCGAGGGCAGGCCGGTGATGACCATAACGCTGATGGGAGGCGACATGCAGGCGCAAGGCCACGCGCAGGCGCTCGTGAACATTTTGACCTCGGCGCAAATCTGCAGGCCGCGTCGGATATGGCGCGGTTCAGGCACACCCAGATTCCCAACGTCGCTGAACCCGGAGGCGCCGCTCTACAATCTGGTCGGCGCGCAACTCACCGCGATGGGACATACCGTGAAATCGGTCACCGGTGCGGACGTCGGCGGCTTTCAATCGATCATGTTTACGGCAGACCAAAATCCACCTGGAGCGCGCGAGAGCGGCTCGGTTCAACGCCTGAACGGTTTTTACCGCGCGGGATCGGACCATAGAAAGGACGGGCAGGCCGTCGGGTGGTAAGAGTCAGGAGCGGGGTACGATCATACGGGATTTCAAATGACAAGACTCGACCCTGGAGATCTGCCCTTTCGAGTGATTGACGGCGCCCTAGTCAGGGCGACCGAGCTTGCGTGCGCGCCTTTAACGGTGGTCGTGCTCGACGCGGGCGGCCACGACATCGCTCTGAAGCGCCAGGATGGCTCGGGGATTCTTCGCGTCGATATTGCGCGCGGGAAAGCGTGGGGCGCATTGGGTATGGGGTTCTCGAGCCGGGAGATCTCGGAGCGGGCACAGAAGGCCCCGGCCTTCTATGGCGCTTTGGCCTCGGTGAGCCAGGGCCGGTTGGTCCCTGTGGCAGGCGGGGTGCTCATTTACGACGAAGGACGAAACATTGTCGGCGCGGTTGGAATCAGTGGCGACACATCCGATCGCGACGAAGATTGCGCCCTAAGCGGCATCAGGGCCGCGGGCTTGCAGCCGTAGCCCTACGTGAAACGGAAAAGACGCGGAAAACGCAAAGACTAAAAACAAGAAACGAAAGCCGCCCGCTACTCCAACCGCAGCAGTCTCACCGCGGTCTGCCCGACGATCAAGTCGCGCTCCGCCGCGGTGAGCGCATCGAGACGCTCGACGTCGCCCAGCGGATCCGCGAGCCCCATGTCGAAGCAGTAGTCGCTTCCCAGCACCACCCGATCGGCGCCGACCAGGCGGATCAGAGTTGGCGTTGATCTCGTCGTTGTGTCCGATCGTGTCGTACGTGAATCGCCTCAGGTACGCGCTCGGCAACTGTTTCATGTGCTTCAGTTCGGGCGCACCTTGGTCCCGTGGTCGAGGCGGCCGATGAGCCACGGGAACGTCCCGCCCGCGTGCGGCAGGTTGATCTCCAGCTTCGGAAATGCGTCCAGCACACCGCCAAAGATCAGCGACGCCGCCGCGACACCGGTATCGTAGGGATTGCCGAGCAGGTTCTTGAGGTGATAGCGCGTCGTCCGCTCGCGGCCGATGGTATCGATCGGGTGCAGAAAAATCGTCCAGCCCAGCTCTTCCGCCTTCGCATAGATGTCCCAGAACCGCCGATCGTCCAGGTCGGTGTTGTTGACATGGGTCGCGAGGTACATTCCGCGCATCCCGGGCAGCTTGGCGGCGCGCTCGAGTTCCTTGAGCGCAAGCTCGGGCGCCTGCATGGGCAGCATCGCGAGACCCACGAGCCGGTCCGGATGCATGGCATGCGCCGCGGCCGCGGCGTCGTTGTAGCCTGCGCGAGCGCGAGTCCGAATCCGGGCGACGCCCAATACACCATCGGCGCGGTGAGCGACAAGCGCGTGGACGTCGACTCGCTGCCGGTCCATGCCGTCGAGGCGAAGTCCGAGATCGACGAACTGCTCGTCGAAGGCGTTGACGATGCGTTCGGTGCGGATGGTATAGCCGCTTGCCGTTGCGCTCGAGCTTCGCTCCTTCGGCAGGACCGTCCGCGCTCGAACAGCTTGAGCCAGTCTGCGGGATACCAATGGGCGTGGATATCGACGACGCGGCGCGTGCGCCGCGGCCGGCGACGCGTGATCGTGTCGTTCAGCGGTACCCTCAGTCATCGGCTTATGCTCCGTTGCGTTTGCTTGCGTTCCATCGGACGAGGATCGTCGCGGCTGCGCTGGCTTCGGATGGTACCGATCCGGCGCGCCGCGTACAAATCAGTGCAAGCGAGCGTCCGCGCGCCGTGACGAGCGCACCGATACCGGATTCGTATGGCTCGAATTGACGAGGCGGCATTGGTGCGTCGACGGAACCGGGGTTATCATGATCCGGAAACGGCGCAAACGGCAGAGCAGGCGAGCGCGGCATCGGCCCGATCCGCCGCGGCTCGCCAAGGAGGAACGCAATCATGGATCGACTCGCAGCCAGTCGCCGGCGTTCGGGCGTTTGATGCCGTTGGGCGGTGCGGCGCCATGTGCTCGCCTGTCGTCGCCGCGCTTGTTACCGCTGCTCGGCAGCCGCGCAATCCGCCGACACCGTATCCGAATCGACCGGTCAAGATGCTGATCCCGTACGCGCCCGGCGGCGCCACGGACATCATCGCCGCGCCACCATCTCGCCTAAGCTGCAGGAAGCGCTCGGGCAACCATTCGTCGTCGACAACCGCCCGGGCGCTTCCGGCAACATCGCCCTCGAAGCCGCCGCGAAGGCGACGCCCGACGGCTACACGCTGCTGGTCGGCAACGTGTCTACCAACGCGATCAACGAAAGCACGTTCGCCGACGTGATGCAGACCCGGCCGTCGCGCGATCTCGTGGGCATTTCCAAGCTGGTCGAGATTCCGCATGTGGTCGTGGCGGCGCCGATCGTTTCCGCCGAATTCGGTCGCCGAGATGATCGAGTGGGCGAAGCGCAATCCGGGCAAGCTCAACTACGCGTCCGCCGGGCTCGGCACGTATCCGCAGCTCGACATGCTGCGGCTGCTCAAAGCCGCGGGCATCGAGGCGACGCATACTACCGTACAAGGGCGGCGCCGGCGCAAATGCTTCCGGCGCTGATGTCCGGCGAAGTCCAGGTCTCGTTCATCAACCTCGCGTCGACGATCGAGCAGATCAGGGCCGGGCGGCTGAAGGCGATCGCGACCACGATGCCGACGCGGCTGGCCGGAGTTGCCCAACGTTCCGACGATGGCGGAGCAGGGCTTTCCCGGCATCGGCACCAATGCCTGGCAGGGGCTCTTCGCGCCGGCGGCGACGCCGAAGCCGATTCGTCGACAAGCTGTACGCCGCGGTCGTGGCGGTGCTTTCGCGACCCGAAATGAAGGAGATGCTCGCGCAACAACTGATGACGGTCGCGGTTTCCGACGTCACCGCAGGAATTCACCGATCAGGTTCGCGCCGAGACGCAAGCTTGGTCGGAATTCGTCCGCGACAACAAGGTCAAGATCGAGTAAGCAACCTGGCGGAGCGGCGTTGGCCAGCTACGCCATCGCGGCTCGCAGCCGCGCCATGATCTGGTCATCGAGAAGGACCTCGAGGTTCCGATGCGCGACGGCGCGCGGCTGCAAGCGCCGACGTCTTCCGTCCCAAAGCGGACGGGCGCTTCCCGGTCATCATCAACCTCGGCTCCTACCAGAAGGACAAGCTGTGGGTGCCTCGCCGCCGATCTCGAGGAAGCGCCGAATCGAGTACATGAACTGGGAGACGGTGAATCCGCTGTGGTGGGTGCCGCGCGGCTACGTCTGCCGTGCGCGTCGACAGCCGCGGCTGCGGCAAGTCGCCCGGGCGCACCGATCCCTGGTCGCCCATCGAGGCGCGCGACTTCTACGACGCCATCGAATGGGCCGGCAGCGCAACCCTGGAGCAACGGGCGCGTCGGCGCGAGCGGCATCTCCGTACTTCGCGATGACGCAGTGGCTGGTGGCGGGCCTCAAGCCGCCGTCGCTCAAGGCGATGATCCCGTGGGAGGGCGCGGCCGACATGTACCGCGACTTCGGCTATCACGGCGGCATCTTCTCGTTCAGCTTCGTCGTCAGACTGGTAGCAACAACCACATGGCGCACCACCTGCTCGGCAAGCCGCAGGCGACGTCGCCCGACGCGTTCTGCCACGCCCTGGCTGTGGGAGTACATGCGCTACAACCTCGACGGCGAGTGGTACCGCGGCCGCCGGCGCGCGTGGGAGAACATCGACATGCCCGCTCTACAGCGCCGGCAACTGGAGCGGCATGGGGCTGCACCTGCGCGGCAACACCGAAGGCTACCTGCGCGCCGCGTCGAAGCACAAGAAGCTGCGCATCCACGCCGGCACGCACTACCACCCTTCTACTCCGCGGAGGGCCGGCTCGACCAGCTGCGCTTCTTCGACCATTGGCTGAAGGGCGACGACACCGGGATCATGCGACGAGCCGCCGGTGAAGCTGCTCATCCGCAAGGGCGGGCACGGCAACTACGAGTGGCGCTTCGAGAACGAGTGGCCGCTCGACGCGCACGCGGTGGACCAAGTTCTTCCTGCAGCCGCCGGCGCGCGGTGGCGACGAAGCGCGTGACGGGCGCTGGTCATCGAGGCGCCGCGCAAGGCGAGCTCGGTTTCCTACTCCGCGAGCGGCATGACCAAGGCCGGCGTCGCCAGCGCCTCCTGGACGTCGACGGCGCTCGCCGGCAGCCTGCCGCCGATGGGCGTGTCGTTCGCAACCGATCCGCTCGAGGAAGACACCGAGGTGACGGGGCCGGTCGTGCTGGTGCTGTGGGTGGCGAGCAGCACCGAGGACATGGATATTTTCGCGACCATCCGCAACATCGCGCCCGACGGCCAGGACGTGTTCGAGCTGGGCCAGCAGAGTCAGCCGGTTCCGGTGGCCAAGGGCTGGCTCCGCGCCTCGCACCGCAGGCTCGACCCGCGCTGTCGCTGCCCTGTCGGCCGTATCACACGCACACCGAGCGCGAATCCTCGAGCCCGGCGAAGCCGGTGCGCGTCGAGGTCGAGATCTGGCCGACGTGCATGGTGTTCAAGAAGGGCCATCGCATCCGGCTCGATATCCAGCCGCGCGACGGCATCGGCAGCGCGCCTTACACGCACTACGCGGCCGACTACAACTCGGGAACGAACACGATATTCGCCGGCGGTGCACGCGCCTCGTACTTGCTGCTTCCCGATCATTCCCGCGCCGCGCTTGACAGCGTAGCCGTGGAGGCATCGACCGAGCCGGAGTATGGATGCGAACGCGTTCCGCAGTGACATTCAAGGAGGATCCGATGGAAATCAAGACGCATCGACCACTATTCGATCCGTACGCTCGACGTCGAGGCGTCGCGCAAGCTTCTACACGGAAATCATCGGCCTCAAGGTCGGGCCGCGGCCGCCGTTCGACTTCCCGGCTGTGCTGGCTCTACAACGGCGAGCCGCCGGCCGATCTCGATCACGCCGGAAGGCAACTACGGCATCGTGCACGTGATGGGTGTCGACCGCGACAATCCGCAGGCGCTCATCGATTACATGGGCGGCACCGATCCGGACACGCAGCGAGGGCAGCACGGGTGCGCTGGACCACATCGCGCTGGCCGGTGACCGGTCGCGCCGGGATGCTCGAGCGGTGCCGCCGCAGCAACGTGAGCTATTTCGAGCGTGACGGTGCCGGTGCTGGATCTGCATCAGGTGTTCATCAAGGATCCGAACGGCGTCACCATCGAGCTCAACTTCCCGGCATCCGAGGCGCCGCAAGCGCAGGAGCGCCGCCGCCTGACTGCCACCGCTTGAGCCGCGCGTTGTCCGCCGAAGTCGTAGGCCAGTACCGCGGCGCCTGTACTCACGCCCGACGAGGCGCTTGTCGCGTGCGCGCGCCATTGTGCCGAGGCTCAAGGAGCGCGCTGCCGCTTGCCGATCGAGCTGCGCCGCTGCCCCGACGAGTCGATCCGCGAGCTCAACGAATCCGGCCTGATGCGCGCTGCTGCAGCCGCGGCGCGTCGGCGGATCCGAGCTGCCCTGGGTCGCGCTGATCGACATCGGCTCGGAGCTGGCGCGGGGCTGCGGCTCCACCGCCTGGAACTGGGCGAACTATGCGGTGCACCACTGGATGCTCGCGTTCTGGCCGGTCGCGTGCCAGGACGAAATCTGGGGCGCGGATCCGCGACGTCCTGATCGCCTCGTCGATGGTGTTCCCGGCGGGAAAGGCGAGCGCGTCACCGGGCGGTTATCGCCTGAGCGGGCGCTGGCCGTTCTCGAGCGGTGTCGATCCCGCCGCGTGGAACATGCTGGGCGGTATCGTGCGAGGCGAGGCGCGACGCCGGCGAAGTACCGGATGTTCCTGCTGCCGCGCGAGGACTACACGGATCATCGACAACTGGCACGTGATGGGGCTGCGCGGCACCGGCAGCAAGGACGTGGAAGCGAAGGACGTTTTCGTGCCCGGAGCATCGCACGCTCGCCGTCGAGGCGACCAGGGGCGGAGGCAATCACCCGGGCGCCGCGGCCAATCCTGCGCCGCTATTCCGGATCCCGATCTTCGCGACTTTTCCGTACATGCTGACCGGCATCGCGCTCGGCATCGCGCAGGGCGCCGACGACAGCGTCGTCGACGGCTTGCGCGGGCGCGTTGCGCGCTACTCCGGCAAGAGCCTCGCCGACATGACGGCGGTGCAGATCAAGATCGCCGAGGCGGCCGCGTGCTATCGACACCGCGCGACGGGTGATGCGCGATCACTGCCAGACGGCCCAGACGCTGGCCGAGCGCGGCGAAGTGCCCGATCTCGCTGCACGAAGGCGACCTGGCGGCGCGACGGCGCGTTCTCGGCGGAGCTGTGCGAACGCGCCGTCGACGTGCTGTTCAAGGTCGGCGGCGGCGGCGCGCTGTTCGACGATCACCCGCTGCAGCGCGCATTTCGCGACGTGCACGCCGCGACCGCGCACATCTCGATGATCTGGGAGCCGCAGGCGACGACCTTCGGCCGCGTCGCGCTGGGGCTGCCTTGCGACAATCCGACGCTCTAGCTGCCGGGTGATCATGCAGGAGTGGATCACAATCACGCGGTGCCGTCACGCGCTAAGCGCCGGGACCGCGTGACACGAACACCGTTCCGCGTCTAACACTTGGAATTGGTGGAGAATGGCTGGAATGTACGCCTTTGAGTCCCAGCCCGCCGGATTTCCGTGAAAACGAATCCTGATCAGGGCGCTCTAACCCTAATCCTGAACTCGGATCCAACCGAGGCGCATTCAAAAACCGCAAGGAGGATCGGACGTGTTCACCGTTCAAACACTGGCTTTCCGGTTCGCACCTAAGTCTGCTCGTCGGTGGTCTGTTGGCCATCCATACACGCTCTCGTCATGCCGCGACTGCCGCGGTACCCAATCCGACTGTAACCGGCCCGATTTCCCAGACCGTTGCTGCCGGGCGATCCGTCGCGCGACTATATCTTCTTCAGCTCGAACCACGATCTTGCCGGTCACGGCTATGTGGAAGAGGAGTTTTCATTCAGGGCACGGCCAATCGCCTACAACACGCCGAACCAAACCAATCCGGACGCAACATCCACCGGGACGATCATCTCCAGCGGAATCCTTACAAGACGCGAATGGTCGTCCGGCGCCCGATTGACCCTGAGCAAGTTCAACGGAATCGGTACTCGTCGAGTGGTACAACGTCACCAACAACTTCGACGCGGAGAACGCTCTGGTTCTTCAATTGGGAAAACACCATGCGCTCCGGTTACGTCTGGGTCGGCGTGTCGGCGCAGCGGGTCGGAGTCAATGCGCTAAAGCGTGGAGCCCTCGCTACAGCACACTCGATGTGACGGTGGGCAACACCGTAAATGACGATTCGCTCTCCTACGATATCTTCTCGCAGGCGGGGCAGGCGTGCTCTGACTCGCCGGCTGGCGTCGATCCCTTGCACGGCTCTGGTGCCGACGACGATCATCGCAACCAGCGAGTCGCAGTGCGTCGCAGCGCCTCGCGATCTATGCGGACTCGATTCAGTGTCCTCGCCGACTTATACGACGGCATGCTTATGCTATCGACGATTGGCCAGCGAGTCCGCCAGGATCTTTCGACACCTGTATTCAAGGTGCTGACCGAGTTCGACGTCACCGGATTCAACGAGGCCAATGTTCGTCAGAACGACACTACGAAGTTCCGGACCTGGGAAGTCGCGGGGACGTCACACGTCGATCAGCACCTGCGCGATAGCCGCGAGCCGCTCGAGCTTCGCGATAACGGCGTTTCGACGAAGCTGCCAATTTGGACCCGCCGCCTCCCGCCGGGTGTGGGATCAAACCCGTCGGGACTCGCGTTCCAACGACGTATGTATTGGCCTCCGCCTACGCACAGTTGGTGCAATGGGTGCGAAACGGCACCCGCCGCCGACTGCGCCTCGTATTCAGATTGCCGCACGTTTGGAAACCCTTCCGTTCCGGTACGGAATTTTTAGACTTGCGCAGGAGGCATCCAACTTCCGCAGATGGTCGTGCCGACCCGAATCAACAGTGGGACGAACACCGGTCCAGTGCGCTTGTAACCGCTGGGGCTTTCGACTCTCATCGATCCAGCCGTGCTTCACACGCTTTATCCCAGCCATGATGTGCCATTTCAACATGGTCATGCCAAGAGCGTCCGAAGCTGAACGCCATAAACGGATATATTTTTGCTGCCCGATCTGGTGCAAGACATGATCGATGCACTCATTTCAAATGTTGGCAACTAATTTAGCACTGGCGCACTGATACACCGGACGCTTAAAAAGCGATCTCGAATCAGCTAGAACGATTGCTTGCGCGGCACCGGTGCGTCGCGGCAACGTCGATCAAATCAGAAAGAGGGAGGAATTCGAATGTTCAATCACAGCTTTAACAAACAGTCGGCGTTGCGCAGCCTGGCGCTGCTGGCGCTTGCAGTTGTCTTCTCGGGCAGCGCCTGGGCGCAATACAGCATACAGGTCCTGTCTTCGCGGGCCGACACGATCACCGGCGGCGATGCGCTGGTTCAGGGTCAACGTGCCGGGCGATCCGTCACCCTTGAGCACCTATTACGTAAAGCTCAACAATGTCGATGTCACCGGCATGTTCCGGGTCGTCGACTCGCCCACCAATGCAACGCTGCAAGGCCTGGTCAGCGGCATGAACATGGGCGCCAACGCGTTGGTCGCCGGTACCAGGGCCAATGGAGCGGTGCTCGCCAAGCTCGTGGCGAACAACTTTTCGATCAACGGGCCGATTTTCACGGGCACCCAGGCGCAGCCTTACATCTGTCAGACGCAGAGCTTCGCGCTGCCTGCGCCTCAGGGGGCACTCTCGGTCCGGCCATCGACGCATTCTGCAATGCGCCGACGGTCATCCGCTATGTGTACCGGACCACGACCAACACCACTGCCGCCCTGACGGACTTTAGCGCGCTTCCGGCGAATGTGGCGATGACGACGACTGTCACCGGGCAGACGGTACCCCTTTATCGTGCGCGTCGAGACCGGCACGATGAACCGCGGCATCTATCAGAGCGCGATCCTGCACAATCCAACGCCGGGAGGCGATCCTGCACCCAGCCCATTCACTCCACCACTCGGTTGGAACAAGCGCCCGATCGCGGTGCACGGTGTGGGCTGCCCAGGCGGCTGGTACGTCCAAGGCTCCGCGCTGGGAGTCACCACGTTGAACTTCACGCGGCTTGGCGAAGGCTACGCGCTGTTCAACAATACGCTCAACCATCCGTCGAACAGCTGCAATCCTTATGTCGCGGGCGAAACCACTTCCATGGGCAAGGAGCATTTCATCGAGACTTTCGGCGTGCCCTCGTACACCATCAGCATGGGCAATTCCGGCGGCGCGTATACGAGCCTGCAGGTTGGCGACGCGTTTCCCGGATTGTTCGACGGCGTTTACATCAACCAGCTGTTCCCGGATGCGCTCATTCATCGCGACCACCGCGATGCACGAACACCTGATGACGCACTACTTTGCAGTGACCAATCCGACCGGATTCACCGTGGCCAATCAGCTGGCGGTCACGGGGTACCGTGGTCCTACGACTACAGCGTTTGTCGACGCGCGCAAATCAGGCGCAACGCACCGATTCCATTGTCGGCCGCGTTGACATCGCCGGCTACCAGGCGGCGCAGTGGATGTCCGTCGTTCCGACGGCTCTTCGCTACGACCCGACCACCAATCCGACGGGAGCGCGCCCGACCGTGTTCGACTGGTCGAAGAATGTCTACGGCACCGATCCCACGACCGGTTTCGGATTGCGGACGTTCGACAACACCGGCGTGCAATACGGATTGCTGGCGCTCAATTCCGGCGCCATCACGAAAACGCAGTTCCTCGACGTAAACGAGCGGCTCGGCGGGTATGACAGCGACCTCAATTATGTGCCATCACGATCCGTGGGTGCCGCCGGCGCAATCAAGCGAGCCCACCAAACCGGCGTTTCGCTGAGTGGGCAGGCGGGCTGGCGTCGATCCCGGTGTACGACCACGGCACCTACAACGATACCGAGCGGCTACCACTACCAGTGGTATCACTTCGCTGCGCGAGCGACTGAAGTACTGGAACGGCGGGAACGCCGACAACATGGTCATGCAGCGCGGTAGCGCCCCGGATCCGGCAACGTTGGACAACGTTCATCCAGTGGATGGACGCCATCAAAGCCGACACCTCCGCTACTCCTGCTCGACCAGAAGACGATCAACAACAAGCCCGCCGCCGCGGTCGACGGATGCTGGCAGAATGCGACTACTTTCATCGCCCAGCCACAGACGCTCAGCAATCAACCGGATACAACTTGCAATACGCTGTTTCCATCCTGGACCAACTCGTATTACCAGGCGGGAGGCCCGCTGGCTGCCAACATCATGAAGTGCCAGTTGAAGCCGATTTCGTTGGCTGACTATACGGTCGTGTTCACTCCCGCCGAGCAAGCACGCTTGAATTCGATCTTTCCTACCGGTGTGTGTGACTGGTCCCAGGTGGGGTTGGCCAGGTTGCCGTTGTGCCTTGGTCGTCCGTAGGCCCGAAAGTCCCGCGGCTCGATTTCGCGCACGACGCTGACATCCATTGACAGGTACAGCGAGCGGCTCCCCGCGAGAAATGAGCCTTGCGGGGGTCCCTCGCGTCTGCAGGACATTCTCAGCCAATATCTGTCTCTGGCTAGACATTGCACTCGCGATGAGCTCAAGTCACTTTTCTCGCAGCGCCGCAATCCGCAGCGCTTTTCCACGCATCGAGTGATTGCGGTTTTTGCAGTCCTGTTCTTCATCGCCTACTACGCGGCGATGCTTCTGCTCTTGCAGTTCCGGGATTCCTGAGCGAGTCATCGTCACCGTCATCCACGAGCGCACTGACCCTCCAATCGCGCGCGAACGAACAGCTGCCGCCCATTGAAGAACGTACGCCCGCGTCGCGGAACACAGCTACGCCGCGCGGGCCGAGTGCAGAAATCGCCGTCGCTGTTAGGCCACCGATCGTCGCTGCCGCCGGCGCTCTCTCCCGCAGCAGGCCGCCCGATCCCGGTAATATTGACGGCTCCGCCTCAGATTGCGGGCGGAGGCACTTTTGAGGTTTCCGTCGGCGTCCCACCCGGAAGCGGTGTCCATTCAGCGCATTTTCGGCTTAGCTACGACGACGAGGCACTGGAACATACTGGACGTGACAGATGCGACGGGCACAACGGTACCGGTGATTCCTCTGGGGCTCTGGCATCGCCGACCTCGATCTCGACGCCGAACGCGGAGCAAGACAAGCACCTGCGATCCGGTTCCTCGCGAGGACAGGCGTCTCCCCGCTCTGTGGAAATCGCAGTCACCGGACCTCTGGGATAAGGCTGGAAACGCGCCTCCCAGCGCTGACCTCGCGCCACACTCGATCATGGTAGAACCATAGGCCGCCGCGGCCGGCTCGCCCTACAGCCCCATGTACAGCTTGCGGATCAGCTCGTTGTTGGAGAGCTCTTCGCGCGAGCCGCCTTCGTATTCGATCCTGCCGTGGACGATCACGTAGCCGCGGTCGGCGATGCGGATCGCCTGGTGGAAATTCTGCTCCGCCATGAGCACCGTCAGACCGATAGCGCTCCTTGAGCTCGCGGATCTGGTTGATGATGTGGATCACGAGCAGCGGCGACAGGCCGACCGAGGGCTCGTCGATCAGCAGGATCTTGGGGGCGGTCATCAGCGCGCGCGCGAGCGTGAGCATCTGCTGCTCGCCGCCGCTCATGCTGCCGGCGAGCTGCGTGCGGCGCTCGGCCAGGATGCGGGAAGGTTTCGAAGCAGAACGCGAGATTGCGCGCGATCGCGGCGCGCGCCGTGCGTCGATACGCGCCGAGCAGCAGGTTCTCCTCGACGGTGAGCCGCGGAAACAGGCGCCGCCCCTCGGGGACGAGCGCGATGCCGAGATTGACGATGTCCTCGGGCGCCTGGCCGGCAAGATCGTGCTCGACGCCGTCGATCGACCGCGGTGATGCGTCCGGCGCTCGAGCGGCACGATGCCCATGATGCACTTCATGAGCGTGCTCTTGCCGTTGCCGTTGGTGCCGAGCAGCGTGACCGTCTCGCCGTCGTTGACGCCGAGCGAGATGCCGTCGAGCACCTGCACCGCGCCGTAGCCGGCGCAGAGCCCTTCGACGCGCGAGGCTATTCGCCAAGATAGGCCTTTACGACTTCGGCGTTGGCCGACGACCGACTGCGGATCGCCGTCGGCGATCTTCCGGCCCGCGACGAGCACCGCGACGCGCTCGGAGAACTTCATCACCGCCCGCATCACGTGCTCGATCATGATGACGGCGACGCCTTGCTCGCTTGAGTCCCGAAAGCAGGACGAGAATGTCGTCGACCTCCGACGCCGAGAGCCCCGCCATCGCCTCGTCCGAGATCAGCAGCTTGGGCTTCGCCGCCATCGCGCGCGCAAGCTCGAGCTTCCTCATGTCCACCTGCGTGAGCCCCGGACATCGCGTGCGCCTTGTCGCGCCAGGCCCACTTGCTCGAGGATGTGCATCGCCTCGTCGGAGATCTGTCCCTTGCCGAGCTTGACGTGCTGCCTCGCCGCGTATTCCAGCGGTATGCACAGATTGTCGAGCACCGACATGCTGACGAACGGTCTGGGAATCTGGAAGCTGCGCGCGAGTCCGAGGCGGACGCGGCGGTGGGCGGCTTCGCCGCCGATGTCGCGCCCCTCGAAGCGGATGCTGCCCGACTCGTTGCGCAGCGTCCCCGGCGATGCAGTTCACCAGCGTGCTCTTGCCCGAACCGTTCGGGCCGATCAGGCCGAGCCGCTCGCCCGGCCGCACGATCGAGGTCGACATTGTCGAGCGCGGTGAAGCCGCCGAAGCGCTTGGTCACACCCGGAGACTTCCAGCAGCAGCTCGCTCACGGCGCGTCCGCCATCACCGCTTCCTCCGCCGCCGCCAGGCTGTCGACCCAGCCCATGATGCCGTTCGGCGCGAGCGTGACGAACAGCGACCAGCAGCACGCCGACGATCAGCAGGTTCCAGGCCGACGAAATGGTGACCTGCACCACTTGCTGCACGGTGCCGAGCAGCACCGCGCCGATCAGCGGGCCGACCCAGCTCATCATGCCGCCGATCAGCGGCATCGCGATGCTGTTGACCGCGTACGAGAGATTGAACGCCGCGCTAGGCTCGATGTACGACAGGTAATACGGAAAGGTCGTCCCCGCCATGCCCATCAGCGCGCCGCTGACCGTTGCGGAGAAGATCTTGAGCCGCAGCGTCGGCACGCCGGCGCATTCCGCGGCAAGCTCGTCATCGCGTATCGCCGCGAGGCCGCGTCCGATCGTCGATGTCTCGATCGCGCGCGCGACGACCAGCGCCAGCGCGGTCATCAGCACCATCGCGGAGTAGCAGCAGGTGTATGTAGCGCGGCAGGCCGAACGGCACGTCGCGCGGCTGCAGGATATAGGCGCCGCGCGCGCCGCCGACGTAGTCCCAGTTCACGACGAACGTATAGCAGCACGACCGAGAGGGCGAGCGTGGCGATCGCGAAAAAGACGCCGCGCATGCGCAGCGTGAGATAGCCGACCGCGAGCCCGAGCAGGCCGGCGACCAGCGTGCCCGTCACGATCATCACCGGCAGCGGCGCTTGCAGCGCCTTGTAGAGGAAAACCGGTCGAGTAGGCGCCGGTCGCGAAGAACGCCGCCGAGCCGAAGTTCACGTAGCCGGTGTAGCCGCCGAGGATGTTCCACGCCGTCGCGAGGATGATGAACTGCAGCACGCGTGTACGCCGCGGAGAAGAAGTAATCGTTGGGATGAGCCGGCTCGCGGCGATGATCGCGAGAGCGATCGCGAACGCGACGGCGGCGAAGCTCCGGTTGCTCATCGGCCGAGCAGTCCGGAAGGCTTGAAAGCGAGCGCGGCCAGCAGCAGCCCGAACGAGACCGCCGGCGCCCACGACGGGCCGAAGAACGTCGACGTGAACGACTCGGCGATTCCGAGCACGAACGCGCCGAGCAGCGTGCCCCAGATCGAGCCCATGCCGCCGAGCACGCAGACCGCGAACACCAGGCCGATGTACTCGCGCCCGATCGCCGGCTGCACCGGCTGGATGACGATCAGGAACGCGCCCGCCACGCCGGCGGTCGCGATCGAGAGCGCGAACGCGAGCTCCTTCACGCGGAGTCGGATTGACGCCCATCAGGCGCAGCGCGAGCTGGTCCTGCGCCACCGCCAGCACGGCGCGGCCGAAGAACGTGTGCGTGAGGAACAGCTGCACGCCGACGACCATCGTCACCGACACCAGGAACGGCACGACCAGGCGCATCGGGAAGTCGACCGGCGCCGAGCCTCCAGGTCGTCTCCGAGTAGGCGGTCTGCACCATGCGGTAGTCGACGCCGAAGATCAGCACCAGCGCCACTTCGGTGATGAACAGGATGCCGAAGAAGAACGCGAGCCCGCGCAGCGACTCCTGCCCCGCTTCTCGAAGCACAGGTAGTAGATGCGGTAGAGCAGCATCCCGAGCGCGAAAAAGAGCGGCGACACCACGACCGAGACCACGATCGGGTCGATCCCCATCCGGTCGTTGACGATGTAGGCGATGTACGAGCCGAGGATGATGAACGCCGGGTGGGCGATGTTGACCACGTCGAGCATCCCGAACGAGATCGAGATGCCGACGCTCACGGCCGCGTAGAAACCGCCGAGCAACAGCCCGGCGATGATGGCGTTGAGCACCAACGCCGTCGGGAATTCCATCGCGACGGGCTGTCGGGCTTCGAGCGCGCTTCGGCTCTATTTCTTGTTGTCCTGATACGGCGCCATCACCGCGCCGGTCTTGTAGCTCGCCGGGGCCAGCACGGTGACGTGACCCGGTTTCATCCACTGCTCGAGGTCGTTGCCGCTGATGCCGTGGTACTGCACCGTCAGCATGCGCGGTACGGCCCACTCGCCGTTCTTGGCGAAGCGGACCTTGCCGACAAAGGTGTCGAACTCGTACGTGTGCATGTAGTCGGCGAGCTTCGCCTGGTCGAGTCCGCCCGTCGCCTTGATCGATTGCTCCAGCACCTGCATCATCGCGTAGGCATACGGCGGCAGATAGAACCCGAGCGGGTCGACGCCTTCCTTGATGGCGCGTCCCTGGTACTTGGCGAGGAACTGTTCCAGGAACGGAAACTTGCCGGCGACGTCGGGCGCGTAAGTCTCGTAATTGACAATGCCGTTCAGCAACGGTCCGAGCTGCGTCTTGAGCGCCGCGAATTGCGGGCCGACCATCCCGCCGCCGAACATCCGCGCCTTGAGTCCGACCTCGTTCGCCGCGCGCACCATCCCGGCCGAGTCGGGCGGGTAGGAGGCGACGAAGACGAGATCGGGGTTGGTCGCCTGAATCGCGCGCACGATCGGCGAGAAGTCGACCGTGTTGGGCGGATAGGTCTTGTCGTAGACCACCTTCAGCCCGGTCCGCTTGACCTGCTCGCGCGCGCCTTCCAGCGCCAGCGCCGGATACTCGGCGTCCGCGCCCACCAGCGCAATCGTTTGCGGCTTGGGCGTCGAGAGCCATCGCGGTATCGAAGAAGCCTTGCGTCCAGCCGATCGCCGGCTCGGGTCCCGCGGGCATGATCTGGAAGTAGCGGTCGTAGTTGAATTTCGAGTTGACGTTGAGGCCGAACAGCGCCCATGAAGGCCATGTTCCGCTGCATCACGATCGGCATCGCGGGCGCGATGACGTTCGTGCCGTAGCCCGACACCAGCAGATCCACCTTGTCGACATCGAGCAGCTTGTTGTAGATGCTCGGCACCGTCGACGGGTTGGTCTGGTCGTCGTAGTAGACGAGCTCGACCTTGCGGCCGAGAATCCCGCCCTTGGCGTTGACGTCCTCGGCCCAGATCTGCATCGAGATCAGCGCCGCCTTGCCGTTGCCGGCAAGCGGACCGGTGAGGCTCATGCCGAAGCCGATCTTCAACGGCTGCTGCGCGTACGCCGAGCAGCGAGCGCGAGCGCAAGGGCGACGAGCCCCGCCGCGAACCACGCTCGTCAGTCTGTTCATTTTGGCTCTCCTCCTTATGGCTGTGAACGATGCTTACACAGCGGTTTCCGCGCTGTCAATCAACCTTCAGCGCTCGCTTTCGCTCATCGCGTGCGGCGGCACTTGGGCGCGAAACCAGTCCAGGATCTGCTCGCCGGTCCAGTGCAGCAACGCCGGGCTTGCCGAGCACGTGCCGATACGAGCTGCTCGAGGTAGCCGATGCGGTGCGGAACCCCGAGACATACGGATGGACGCTGATCGCCATGACCCGGCGCGACACCGCGCTCTCCTCGTACAGGCGATCGAAGTGATCGCTGCCGCGGCGCAGCATCTCCTCGGCCGAATGATGCTGCACGACCATCATCGCGATGTCGTTCACCTCGACCGTGTACGGAACCGAGAGCACCGGGCCGTGCGCGGTCGCGATGTAGACCGGCTGGTCGTCGAGCACCCAGTCGGCGACGTACTCGATGCCGGCTTCGGCGAGGTAGTCGATGGTGTCGAAGGTCTCGGTCAGGCCGGGACTTTCCCAGCCGCGCGGCGGCTTGCCCGGTGAACGGCGCGAATCGCCTCGATCGTTTCGCGGATCGCCGCGCGCTGGTCCTCGACCTTGTGCATCGGCTGCCTGCAGCCAGCCGTGGCCCATGAATTCCCAGCCCGCGTCCTTCGCCGCCTGCGCGATGCGCGGATAGTTGCGGCACACGACGCCGTTGATCGCGAGCGTCGGCGTCACGCCGAACTTCTGCATGCATTCGAGCAGGCGCCAGAAGCCCACGCGCATGCCGTACTCGTGCCAGGCCCAGTTCGGCAGGTCGGGCAGCAGCGGCTGACCCATCGGCGGCGACAGCACCGTGCGCGGCATCGGCCGCTCGATGCCCCAGTCCTCGACGTTGACGATCGTCCACACGACCATGCGCGCTCCGCCCGGAAGAGCGAGCGGCGGCCGGTCGACGATCGCCGAATAAGGAACGCGCTCGCGCGGTGTGCGTCGGCGGGCTCATCGGCTGAGCCTTAGCGCAGATGCAACTCGATGTCGTGCAGGACCGGATCGTTCTCGCGCGCGACTTCGTTTTCGATCACGCGCTCCGCAGCCTGGGCAGAAGAACTGGCGGAACACCGGGCGGTCGTCGATGTAGCGCCGGTAATCGCCGATGTTCGGATTGGCGGCGCTGATATCGGCATCGCGGCGCACGCAGTGATCCTTGTAATTGCTCGCGCACGGGCCCCAGGTCCGGCCGCGCATCTGGCAGCAGGCGGCGTGCACGCCATCCTCTTCGCGGCGCAGGTCGAGGTTGTCGGTCAGACGCGCGCAACCAGCTGCGCCGCCAAGGCGGGCGACGCTGGCCATCCTTCTTGCGATTCGCTTCGCGCCGGCTGGTCTGCGCAGCATGCCGCGTCGCCGTCGGCATCCACGACGCCGTCGGCGGTGATCACGACGCCGTAGATTTCGCGCGCCGCGGCGACCGAGACCGAGCGACTCGTCGATCACGTCTTCGCGCACGCTCGAGGCGTCGCGCTCCAGCGGATCGCCGAAACCGCCTGCCGCGGACCAGATGCACGGCGTAGACGTCGCCGGGCTGCTGCAGGAAGTTCTCCTGGCGCAACTGCAGCGTGACTTCCTCGCCTTTCACGTCGGCGATGTCGGCGGGCATCTCGCGCGCCGCCATGCGCTGCGAAGATGTCGGTGCCGCGCTTGAACTTGTAGGCGTTGGTGGTCGCCGGGTAGCCGCCCATCATTCCCGGCGAGGTCGGGATGGCGTTGCCGGACGACAGCGTGTCCTGCGTGATCGCGTCGGTGCGATGAGGAATGAAGCAGGATTCGGCCGAGAGCCCGCCGCGATAGCGTCCCGCGCCTCCGGAATCGATCGACTTCCTTGCGATACAGAAACAGCAGCGGGAACGTCTGCTCGGTGTGCTCGACGTTGGGCAGCTTGCAGATCGGCGTGCGCGACTGTCCGCCGGTCGAGATCCCGTCGCCGGTGGCGAAAGCGCCGATCGCACCGCCGATCGGATCGACCAGCAGGTAGCCGTAGGGCTCGCCCCACTGGTCGATGCCGCGAAAGATCGTCGCCGGCCACTGGCTGGTGCCGCCGATGCACATGATGTCCTTGCGCATCTCCGCGATCGCTGTGGATCATCTTCGAGGCACGTTGTACGCGGGATAGAGCGATATCTCCATCGCCTGGATCGGCGCGGTGGACACCGACGCGGGGAAATTCGCGCAGTTGAACGTTCCGGGCGTCGGATCGAACTCGACATGGCGCAGCGCCCGCCGATGCAGAAGTACTGGTCCCAGCACAGGAGCTGGTTCAGCGCCACCATGATCGAGCCGCGCCAGCCGGAGTAGGTGGCGTTCATCGCGCCGTCCTGCGGCGCCGTGCCTTCGTTCTCGAAGACGAGCTGCGATGCCCTTCTTGCGCAGCGTCAGCATGACGCGATAGGTGCCGCGGTCGCCGGGACGGCAGCACTCGACATACGGGCGCTCGCGCCAGACGCCGTCGGGCAGGCGCTTGAGCTTCGTCAGGAACGCGCGCTCGCGCGTTGTCGATGATGCTGCTTCATCACGCCCTTGACCACTTCCGGTCCGTAGCGCCGGATCAGCGCCAGCGACCCGGTCGCGGGCGGTGATGTTGCCCGCGAGCTGGGCGCGGAAATCGAGCGCCACCGCCTCGGGCTTGCGCGAGGAGCGCAGGTAAAGCTCCTCGATGTCGCGCCGGATCTCGTTGCCTTCGACGATTTTCACCGGCGGGATGCAGATGCCTTCCTCGAACGCGTCCTCCGCCGAGCCGCAGAACGACGAGGGCGTGATGCCGCCGAGGTCGTACTGGTGCAGGCAGTTGGTCACCCAGCAGAAGAGCTCGCCCTTCCAGAACACCGGGCAGATCAGCATCACGTCCTGCTGGTGCGCGGCGCCGACCCAGGGGTCGTTGGCGAGGAACATGTCGCCGTCGCGGATGCCCGGGATTGTCGCTGCGGTATTCGAGCGTCCACTTCACCTGCGTGTCGGTGACGCCGGACATGTACTGCATGTAGGGCCCGAAGTACACGAACTCGCCGTCCTCGGTGAGGATCGAGGGATTGAGGTCGAGCGCGTACATGGCGACCGGCGAGCCCGAGAGGCGCTGGATGGTCGCGCCGTGCTCTTCGTTCACGTGCCACAGCGCGTGCCGGACGACCTCGTAGGTGATCGGGTCGATGCTCTTGACGCGCCTTGCGTCTGCAGCTTGAGCTTGCGCGAGATCGAGAGCTTCTTCGGCGGCACGTAGCCCATCTTCCTGCCGTCGAAGGCGGCGTCCTTTCATTTCGCTCACCTTGGGCATGGCATGGTCTACGTCGTCCGACTCATGGTTTCGAAATGGATCTCGAAATTGCCGAACGCGTCGACCGTCGAGCGAGCGCCCGCGGATGCACGACGACGGTGGTGTCGGTGCGTCTCGACCACCGCCGGCCCCCTGATCGCGGTTGCCCGGAACCAGGAGCGCGCCGTCGTAGATCGGCGTCGGCGCGGCTCTTCTTCGAGCTCGGCCCAGTAGATGCTGCGCTTGCCGAGGCCCGCTTTCGCGTCGATCCTGGTGCTGAGCTTCCTCGCCGCGGAGAGCTTGGGCCGCGGCGTTGCCGCGGTGGCGCGCAGGCGCAGCGTCACGATCTCCAGCCGCGCGTTCGCCGTAGGACGGAGCCGCGTCCGTAGAGCTGCTCGTAGCGCGTCGTGAAACGCCGGCGCAGCGGCTGCCGCAGAACGCGTCCTTCAGCGCGCTTCTCCGGCAGCATCACCTCGACCTCGTTGATCTGGCCCGCGGTGGCGCATGTCGAGCGAGAACGGGAAGCGCCGGCGCGCTTCGTCGATGCCGTCGCGTGTCCATCTGCGCGTTCGCCTTCGCTTCGAGCGCTGTCGAGCGCGCGCATTGACGCGCGAGGCATCGAACGGGACTCGGCTGGATGTCCACCTGCTCGTAGACGTGCAGGATGTCGGCGGACGGCGGCGCCGAACGCGCACCAGGTCGAAGCGATCTCCTTTTGCGGGATCACCACCTTCTGCACTCCGAGCTCGCTAGGCGAACACGCCCGCGTGCGCCGGCCCGGCGCCGCCGAACGCGAACAGCACGAAGTCGCGCGGATCGAAACCCTTCTCGACGGTCATCTTGCGGATGATGTCGGCCATCTTGAACTCGGCGATCTGCGCGATCGCCGCTCGCCGCCTGCATCAGCGATAGCCTGAGCGCGGTCGGCGACGCGCTGCACGGCTTCGACCGCCTTCTTCCGGTCGAGCTTGATGCGGCCGCCGAGGAAGTTGTCGGGGTTGATCGTGCCGAGCACGACGTCGGCGTCGGTGACGGTCGGCTGTCGTGCCGCCCTTGCCGTAGCACACGGGTCCCGGATCGGCGCCCGCCGACTCCGGGCCGACGCGCGAGCGTCCTCGAAGCCGTGTCGACGCGGGCGAGCGAGCCGCCGCCCGAGCCGATCGCCTGGATGTCGACCTCTGGGCAGGAAGTATTCGTACTGCACCACGTTGGAGACGAAGGAATATTCCGGCTGGCCGCCGTGCGATGATGCCGACGTCGAACGAAGTGCCGCCCATGTCGGTGGTGATGATGTTCGGCACGCCCATCGAGCTTGCCGAGGTACAGCGAACCGGTGACGCCCGACACCGGACCCGAGTCGAGCGTGAGCAGCGGCGACTCCATCGCGTGATCGACCGAGATCGAGCCGCCGCCGCACTGCGTGATCTGCAGCGGCTGGGCGTAGCCCGACGCCTTCAGCTGCCGGTCGAGGTTGCCCGAGGTACTTCGCCATCACCGGCCCGATGTAGGCGTTGAGCGCGGTCGCGGTGGTGCGCTCGTACTCGCCCCACTTGGGCGCGATGTCGACCGAGCAGGACACGAACACGCTGCGGCGCAATGTCGCGGATCATCGCCTTCACGCGCCGCTCGTGCCGCGGATTCTTGAACGACCAGAGGAAGCAGACCGCGATCGCCTCGACGCCCTGCGCGACGAGGCGCCTGATCGCGGCCTCGGCCTCGGCTTCGTTCGAGCGGCACGACCACCTCGCCGAAGCAGTCGACGCGCTCCGACACGCCCTCGATCAGGCGCTTGGGCACGATGGGCGACAGGCTTCTGGCTCGAGGGAAAGTGCACCACCTTGGCGATGTCGCGCGAGGACACGCCGCGCGAGCCGCGCATGATGTGGATCGCGTCCTCGTGGCCGCGGGTCGTGATCAGGCCGACCCGGGCGCCCTTCCTCTGGATGAGCGTATTGGTGCCGACCGTGGTTCCGTGCGTGAGCACCGCGACCTCGCGGCAGAACTGCTCGAAGGAGAGCCCGAGGCGCTCGGCCGCGACGCGCATCGCGGCGAGCATGCCTTCGGCGAAATCGCGCGGTGTCGAGGAGGCCTTGGTGGCGGTGATGCGGCCGGCGCGGTCGAGCACCACGCAATCGGTGAAGGTGCCGCCGATATCCACGCCGACGAGCGACTTTGCCACCTCCGCTTTTGCGCAACCAGGCGGCCTCGACGCAGTACGCGTTGCCACTTGCTCGGCGTCGAACTCGAAGGCGTCATGCGAGTCGGTGTGCACCTGCACGCCGGTCCCGCCGACTGCACGTCACCGCTGACCATGTGCAGGCGGTTGCCGACGACGGCACCCGCCAGTCCGTGGCGCGATACCGGCATCGACGGCAGGATCGTCCATCGGTTGCCCGCCGGATCGTATGCCTCCAGCGCGCGGAACGTGTACATCCTCTGGCTATCTGGCCCTCGCCACCCGTGACATAGATGCGCCCGCCGTAGACTCCGGACGCCATCGCGCTGCGCGCCGACGGCATCTTCGCGCGCGCTGCCCCAGGTGTCGCTAGCCGGGTCATATTCCTCGACGACGTCGACGTTGCTGCTGCCCGCGGTGATGAACGCGCCGCCCGACGCGCCCGCCGATCACGTAGATCTTGCCGTTCACGACGCCGGTGGTCGCGTGGTTGCGCGGGGTTGGCATCGAGGCTGCGCTGGCGCCAGGTATTGGTCGGCGGGATCGTATTCTTCGACGGTTCCCACCGACACGTGCGGGCGTGCCGGGTGCACGGCCGCTTCCTCGCGAGCCGGGAGGCGTCGTCGCGCCGCCGATGACGTAGATCTTGTCGCCCGTCGCCGCCGCGACCGGCGAACCGCGCCTGGTCGGCATGGGCGCCAGCGCTTTCCAGCTATCGGCGACGGGATCGTATTCCCACGCGTTGTCCACCGGCGCCCACGCCGCCGGACCCGTTGCCGGCAGCACGAAGCCGCCGAACGCGTAGATCTTCCCGCGGTACTCGGTAAAGGCAACGTGGTGCGCCAACACCGGCATCGGTCTTCTGCTTCACCCATCTGTCGGTGGCCGGATCGTACTCGTAGACCGTCCCGATCGGCCTCCAGCCCCGGGCGAGTACCGCAAAGGACAGCCATAGCTTGCCGCCACGCCGCTACGCCAGCAAGCTCTTCCGGCGGGCTCCGGGGAGACGGCGCGAGCTTGACCCATTTGCCCTGCGCGTGCGCCGTCATGGGCAGCAACAGGCCGAGCCACAGGGCCGATGAGACAAACGCGAAACGGACCGATGGCGCCAATCATGTTTCTCCCCTTGCTTTGGTCACAGCCGTCGCGTCTACCGGAACAGGCGCTCAAGCTTAATCGGCCGGCGCATGCGGCAATACGACCTTGAGCTTCGGTGCCGTTGCATTACGCCATCGAATATCAGGTGGCTCGCCACCAATCGTCGTCTCCCAAGGGTTGCCGATCACGTTGTTGAAGTAATGATCGAGCAGCCGCTCTTGCCTGCGTGAAGCCGATCGGATAAATGAAGACGACGACGTGAAGCGCCTGCGCTTTGGCGAAGAAGAACTTCTCAGGTTCAAGCCGCGGGTCCGTGAGGTCCATGCCGTTGGCCGTGCTGGTTGATTTCCACGCCGCGCAGGCCGAGTTGCCGCACGCAGCGCTCGGCTCGGCGACCGCGAGATCGACATGCTGCAGCGGCACGGTGAAGCGCGACGAAGCGCTCCGGCCAGGTCGCGACGATCTCGGCGAGCCGATCGTTTCACCATGTGCGCGACAGTTCGACGCCCAGCTCGGGTCGGTCCAGTAGTAGCACTGGTTCGGTGCGGGCGACACGGCCTGCATGTCGATGTTGCCCGCCGATCCATGTCCTTGAGGCGCGTGTCTATGGTCGAGCTTTGGCAAAGCGGTCAGCGGATCTGCTTCACGTTGACGCGGGTCAGCGCCGTTGGCGAACGTGGCGGGAGGCTCATGCTGCGCCGGATTCAAGGGTGGGCGACCTTGGCGGCCACCGCCTGAGTTGAATCAGTGACAATGAGATATCGTTAGCAGCTCTTGCCGCTGCGACCGGGGATGACCTTGGTCGACGTCGCGGCACGCGCGGCCTTTGCGGCCGCACGGCGCGGGCGTGGCGCAGCGGGATGATCGTGCGCGGGTCACGGTGCATCCGGATTTGTTGCGCACGTGAACATCGCATGGCCGGCTTCCTTTCTCTTTCTGCGGCATCGCTTCCGAAACGACACACCAACACGTGAGGCAGCAGCGGACACAATCTTAACTCGTCTGAAACCGGCGACACTCACGGCTCGGGACTCTGCGTTGGTCGCGCGGGTGGCGTAGCATGGCCCATTGATCGCGATCAGTGCAGGATCGTTGCCGCGACGATGGACCATTGACAGATCGGGGGTACGTTCCCAATCATCACGCTGCGACGAAGAACAAGCAGTCGCCGATTGCCCGGTGCACGAACCATCTGCAACGATGCCATTCGAAAACAGAAGAGGAGGAACCACCATGCAAGCGTCAGGCCGTTACCCCCTTTGCTGCAATTTCCGCTGTCCTGCTGGCGCTCCCGCGGCCCGCCGATGTCGAGCAATGCGTAAC
>ERZ1370068.10507-contig-920_pt1 | contig 24523 bp, 30 predicted proteins | sample MGYA00561227_ERZ1370068 | MGnify/ENA primary metagenome ERZ1370068 (study PRJEB38410, sample SAMEA6850437) | metagenome | study: Metagenomic assessment of the ecological functions of the soil: analysis of the soil microbiota associated with the...
GCTTCGTTCGATTGCAGCGTTGCTCGACGATGCCGTGCTGGTCGCGATTCGCGATCGACCGACGATGACGCTCATAGCCCTCATCATGTACATTTCAGACGTTCCGCTGCGATCCAGCCCGCTGTCACGCTGCGATCGAGTCCACGATTCACAGGAGAAACGGAGGAACGGAGAACCGAACGGAGGGCAGGAACAGCAGCGCGCGTCGGGTTCGGCGACGCTGCGAAGCGGCGTGGCGCAGGGCCGAGGCGAACGAGACACGAACCGCGGCAAGCCATGACGGGCGGCTCGTGTCTCGTCCGCCTCCGCCTGTGCTGCAGCGGCCTGCTGGCAGGCTGTCCGCCGAACCTCCATGCCAGCCTCCCGTTCGTTCTCTGCTGCCTCGTTCCTCCTGTGTTGAATCGTCTTCGTGCGTCTTCGTGCCCTTCGTGTCTTCGTGGTGAGCGTTTGTGATTAACTGTAGGCCGTGAAGAGCGGACGGCACTTTCTCCAGATTCCCGGGCCGACCAACGTGCCCGATCGGATCCTTGCGCGCCATCGCGCAGCCGACCATCGATCACCGCGGCCCGGCGTTCGCCGCGCTTGGGCGTGAGGCGATCGAGGGCCTTCAGCGCGTGTTTCAGACCAAGGGCGCGGTCGTGATGTATCCCTCGCTCCGGCACCGGCGCGTGGGAGGCGGCGTTCGTCAACACGCTGTCGCCCGGCGACACGGTGCTGATGGTCGAGACCGGCCATTTCGCCGACGCTCTGGCGCGACATGGCGAGCTGCGGCTCGGGCCTGCAGGTCGACTTCATCCCCGGCGATTGGCGCCACGGCGTCGATCGCGGCCGCGATCGCCGAGAAGCTCGCCGCCGACCGCGGCAGCACGATCAAGGCCGTCGCCGTCGTGCACAACGAGACCTCGACCGGCGTCACGAGCGACATCCCGGCGGTCCGGCGCGCGATGGACGAGGCCGGACATCCGGCGCTGCTGCTGGTCGACGCCGATCTCGTCGCTCGGCTCGATCGACTACCGCCACGACGAGTGGCGCGTCGACGTGACCGTCAGCAGCTCGCAGAAGGGCATGATGCTGCCGCCGGGCATCGGCTTCAACGCGATCAGCGACAAGCGCGCTGGCCGCGGCGAAGTCGGCGCGCGCTGCCGCGCGCCTACTGGGACTGGCAGCCGATGATCCGGGACAACGCGGCCGGATTCTTTCCGTACACGCCGGCGACCAACCTGCTCTACGGCCTGCGCGAGGCGCTTGCGGATGCTCGACGAGGAAGGGCTGCCCGAACGTGTTTCGCGCGGCACGCGCGGCACGGCGAAGCGACGCGCCGCGCGGTGCGCGGCGTGGGGCCTCGAGCTGCTGTGCGCCGAGCCCGAGGAGTACAGCAGCGCGCTGACCGCCGTCGATGATGCCGGACGGCCACGACGCCGACGCGTTTCGGAAGATCGTCCTCGACCGATTCGACATGTCGCTCGGCGCCGGGCTCGGCAAGCTCGAAGGGCAAGGTCTTCCGCATCGGCCATCTCGGCGACTTCAACGACCTGATGCTGGCCGGCACGTCGAGCGGCGTCGAGATGGGGCTCGCCGCCGCCGGCGTGCCCGTTCACGCGCGGCGGCGTCACCGCGGCGCTCGACTGCTCTCAGGTATGCGGCCGTCAGGCCTGAACACAGCGGACTGCAAGGCCGCTGCGTCAGCGCGTGACGTCCGACATCTGCCGCATGAGCGCCGTCGAGCTCGCGCGGCTGATCCGCGCGAAGGAACTGTCCGCACGCGACGTCGTCGGCGCGCACCTCGCGCAGATCGAGCGCGTGAATCCGGCGTCAACGCGATCGTCACGCTGGTCGCCGAGCAGGCGATGGAGCGCGCGCGCGCCGCCGACGAGAGCTGGCGCACGGCGCGCGGCGTCGGCCCGCTGCACGGTCTGCCGATCGCGCACAAGGATCTGCAGTCGACCACGGGGATCCGGACGACGTTCGGGTCGCCGATCTTACGCGGACTTCGTGCCGTCCGCGGATTCGCTGCTCGTCGAGCGCCTCCGGCGCGCCGGCGCGATCACTCGTCGGCAAGACGAACACGCCGGAGTTCGGCGCCGGCTCGCAGACGTTCAACCCGGTGTTCGGCGCGACGCTGAATCCGTACGACACGACCAAGACCTGCGGCGGCAGCAGCGGCGGCGCCGCGGTCGCGCTGGCGTGCGGGATGCTGCCGATCGCCGACGGCAGCGACATGGGCGGATCGCTCCGCAATCCCGCCAGCTTCTGCAACGTCGTCGGGCTGCGGCCGTCGCCCGGCCGCGTGCCGGTCGTGGCCGGCGCGCGACCGGCGTGGTCGACGCTGAGCGTCGACGGGCCGATGGCGCGCAGCGTGGCCGACGTCGCGCTGTTGCTGAGCGCGATCGCCGGTCCCGATCCGCGATCGCCGATCGCGCTCGGCGAGCCGGGCAGCCGGTTCGCCGGCGCCGCTCGACCGCGACTTCGACGGGATGCGCGTCGCGTGGTGGACGGGATCTGCGGCGGCGTGCCGGTCGATCGCTCGCGTCCGCGACGTCGGTGAACGCGCAGCGCGCCGTCTTCGAGTCGCTCGGCTGCATCGTCGAAGAAGCCGAGCCCGATTTCGCCGACGTCGACGCGGTCTTCAAGACGCGTGCGCGCGCTGCGCGTTCGTCACCGGCGTCGCGCCGCGTCGTCGCGCAGCACCGCGACCTGGTGAAGGACACGATTCTGTGGGAGATCGAGCGCGGCGAGCGGCTGACGGCCAGCGAGATCGCGCTGGGCCGAGATGAAGCGGACCGAGCTCTATCACCGCATGCGCGCAGTTCATGGAGCGCTACGAGTTCTTTCGTGCTGCCGACGGTGCAGGTGCCGCCGTTCGACGTCGACCAGCCGTACATCACCGAGATCGACGGCGTCGCGATGGAGACCTACATCGACTGGATGAAGTCCTGCTACTACATCTCGATCGTCGGCAACCCGGCGATCTCGGTGCCGTGCGGCTTCACGCCGGAGGGCCTGCCGGTCGGCCTTCAGATCGTCGGCCGCCATCGCGACGACTGGGGTCTGCTGCAGATGGCGCACGCGTTCGAAGCGGCGAGGTCGGCTAAAGCCGGACACTACCGGAACACGCGTGACACCGGCGCAACATCGGGTCCCGCAGGCTTTACGCGTGACACCGCCGCGACATCGGTAGTGTCGGCTTTGGCCGGACCGCGCAGTGACCCGCAACCGATAGCGTCGCGGCCATGACAAACCCGTTCGGCAGCCGGGCGATCGCGGCGGCAGGCAGCCAGCGCATGAGGGTTCAAGATCTCGTAGTCGGGGACCAGCACGTAGCGGCCCGCGAACACGGCCAGAGTTGCGAGGACGATGGCCGCCGCGGGTCGGCGGCGCCAGCGAGCGCTCGCCGCCTGTCGAGCGCAAGGACGCAGAGCAGCACCGGCGCGATGGCGAGGCGCAAGCACGCGCGTTCAACCAGAACGCCATCGGCAGCGGTCCGTCGATGGCGGGTTGCCGGCCCCTCACTGGTGCTGCGCCGCCCGAGCTCGATGAAGGTCAGCTCGTTGGGACCCGCGAGCCGTTGCGGCTCCGGCGTTGACGTTCTGGAACGCAGTGTTCGCCGCTGGTGTGATCCAGCCGGCCTTCGCGGCGGCCAGTAACGGGGCGGGCGCACATCAGCCACAACACGGTGCGCGCCTTGCCGACCGATCCCACGCGCCGTCGCCGCCACGGATCCACGCGAACAGGCCCAGCGCCAGGCAGACCGGCAAGGTGATGGTCGGCGCGGCGGCGAGATAGAGGACCAGCCACACCATGTTTTCGCGGCTGTGGATCGTTGCGGCCGTGCTCGCAAGCACGGCGCATATCGCCAGGGCCGTCAGCGGCGCCGCCGCCGAACAGCGCGACGACCGGTCGCCCGCGCGCCATGCCTGTGCGACGCGAAGGCCACGCCAGGGGGCGGCAACCTTGCTGAACGCGAAGAAGCTCGCGACGCGAACCCAGCGCGCGCGCCACAGGCCGTGCCGCGACGTGCGCGTCGGCGTGCTCGCGTCTGCAGATCCGCGATCGCCAGCGGATCGATCAGCCCGTTCCATCGTCGCCTGATGCGAACCAGGCGCGCCGCGAAGGACGCGAAGGTGCGTGTGCCGGGACGGTTCATCGCGTGGACTCCCTCGGCTCGGCGGCGAGAGGGCGGTGGAACGCCGAGAAACAGCGCGATCAGCGGGAAGGTCAGATTCGGCATCCAGTCCGTCGCAGCTGGGTGGCAGCCAGTCGTGAAGAACATCGCCTCGCGGACCCAGTGCAGCGACACGTAGTATCCGAGGCAGGCTGGCACGAGGCGCGATCAGGCTCATGGTGACCGTTGCGTAAGACTCGCCGCCGTGCGGCAGCTGTGACGCCGAGCGAGAATAAGGCGAGCACCAGCGGCGCGAGGCCCATGCGACGCGTGTGAAATTCCCCACGCAGATGCGCCTGGTGGTGACGCCGCCCCGGAAATCGGGCCACAAATCAGATCCGATGGGATCGCCGGACGCGAGCTCGTCCGGCGTCCAGCTCGTTGAAGCCGCGCCACACGCGTCTTCGGCGGCTTGGCGAGATTCCACGGAACGCCTGGTTTGCCGCCAGGAATCAACCACCCGACGAGGGATGAGCATCGCGACGCGGCGGCCGACGCTCAACGCCACAATTGTCCGGGTGACTCGAGCCGTCGAGACGCGATCGCGCAACCCTGGCGTGATGCCAAACACCGGGCCGAGGCGGCAGCGCCATCGTCGTCGGGGCCTGGGGCGGGAGATTTTTCAGCGCCAGCCGTGGCGTCGATGCCCGTGCCAAGCCGACGGCAATGCGTGTTCCAGCGGCGGCCATGGCGGCAGCGCCGTCAGTGCGATGACGGCTACGAGCGACACAAGGCGACGGCGCGGCCCGGCGCGATCGATCCTCGGCCGTCCGCAGCGGGCCACCGCCTGCCTGACCGCGGCGATCGTCGATGCCCTTCCAGCACGCGCAGTAGCCGACGAGGCAGGTGGCCTGGCGCCGCCACTGCATGCCGCACTGGCGCGATCGCTTCCGTCATGTTCATGCTGTAGATCGGCGATCACGCGGATCGATCAACCGTTCCATCGACGACGGATCGAGGGCGCCGCGACGCCAGCAGAGCGAAGCCGCGCTTCCCGGCCGCGTCATCGCGCGGAGTTTCCGGCGTCAGGTGACGCGTGACGCCATGTTCGCCGGCGCTGAGCACGCGCCGGCCGAAGGCCCGATCGGCTCGTAGATGCGGCGGGGGAAGGCCGCCGGCCTCCGGCGGTGCGTCCTCGAGACGCGACGCGATGAAGCCTTTTTCCTCCATCCGCCCGAGCGTGACGTAAGACCGTGCCTCGTTTCAGCCGGCCCTTCGACGCTTCGCTGACGAGCTGCAGTCCATGCAGGATTCGGATTCCTGGACGAGGAGCTCAGGATCAGCGCTTCTTTCGGAGGCAGCGTGGGAGCCGTCGGACGCGTCGCGTCTGACATGAGTCTGGAAGTCTTACACAATGTAAGACTGCTGTCAACTGATCCGAAGATCATCGGATTGCGCGGATGACGCGAGATTGAGTCGGATTCGGACCGCGTATCGCGCGCTCGCTGATGACTGGTGCGGCGTCCGGCGGCGCGGCGCAGCGCGTGCGTGCCAAACGGGCCGGTGCGAACGCGAGCCACAGGATCATCGGGCTTGCGTTCACACCGTCCGTTGGCACTCAAGCCGGCCGCTTCGCGGCCGGCGCCGGACCTGCTGTCGTGTATCGCGGCCATCCGCGCAATCCGCGCCGGATAACCCTAAGGCGCGCGCTCAGGTGATCGCACCAGCTGCCCGCAACGCCGCGATCTCGGCACGTCGCTGAACCCGGCTTCCGGTCAGCACTTCGTCCGGTGTGCTCGCCGAGCTGCGGCGCGCGGCGCGAGACGTCGGGCGGCGTCGCGCTCATCTTGATCGGCGAGCCGAGCGTCCGCAGATGGCCGAGCGTCGGATGTTCGATCTCCACCACCATCTCGCGCGCCAGCACCTGCGGATCGGCGAACACCTGCGCGTAGTCGTTGATCGGCCCGCACGGGATGTCGTTGCGCCTCGAGCAGCGATCAGCCAGTGGCGCGCGCGGCTGCGTGACGGTGATCGCTTCGATCCGCGCCGCGAGCGCCTCGCGATGCGTCACGCGGCTGGCGTTGTCGGCGAACGCCGGATCGCGCTCCACTCGGCGTGGCCGAGCACGTCGCACAAGCGGCGGAACAGCCGCTCGTTGGCGGCGCCGAGCGTGATGTAGCCGTCGGCGCAGCGGATCGCCTGATACGGCGCGTTCATCCGGTGCGCGCGATCCCAGCGGCCGTCGGCACGCCGATTCCGGCAGAAATACTCCGTCGCCTCCCACACCGACAGCGCGACGCCGGCGTCGACGAGCGACGTGTCGACGTGCTGGCCGACGCCCGGTGCGGTGGCGGTGCTCGAGCGCCGCGAGGATGCCGACGAGCGCGAACAGCCCGGCGCCCGAGGTCCGTGACCGGCACGCCCGCCTTCACCGGCGGACCGCCGGGCTCGCCGGTGATCGACATGATCCCGGACACGCCCTGCGCGATCAGGTCGAAGCCGCCCTTGCGCGCGCTGCGGCCCGGTCTGGCCGTAGCCGGAGATCGACGCGTAGATGAGCCGCGGGTTCGCCGCCGACAGCGCCGCGTAGTCGAGACCGAGCGAGCGTCATCACGCCGGGCCGATAGTTCTCGATTAGGATGTCAGACGAGCGCGCGAGCCGCGCGAACGACGTCGCGGCCCCTCGGCGGTCTTCAGGTTGAGGACGACGCTGCGCTTGCCGCGGTTGACGGCGTTGAAGCTGGGACTGTCGGTGCCGACGGCGCCCGGCATCTGCCGCGTGGAGTCGCCGGCCGGCGGCTCGACCTTGATGACGTCGGCGCCGAGATCGGCGAGCATGCATCGCGCAGAACGGCCCGGCCATCACCTGGCGTGACGTCGAGGACGCGAATGCCGTCGAGAGCCGCGGCGGGATTGGTCATCGGGTAATTGGGTAATTTGGGTAATCGGGTAATTGATTGACAGATTGATTATGGCTCACACGGTGTTCGAGACCGACGGCCCGATCGCGACGCTGACCTTCAACCGCCCGGAAGCGCGCAACGCGATGACCTGGGAGATATGCGAGGCGCTCGTCGACGCCTGCGACCGCGTCGATCGCGACGCGGCGATCCGCGTCCTGATCTTCGCGGCGCCGGCGGCAAGGCGCTTCGTCGCCGGCACCGACATCGCGCAGTTCCAGAACTTCAAGAACCGGGAAGACGGCGTTGAAATACGAGGAGCGGCTGGATCACGTGCTCGATCGCCTCGAGCGCGTGACCAAGCCGACGATCGCGCAGGTCGAAGGGCGTCGCCGCCGGCGGCGGATGCGCCATCGCGCTCACGCTGCGATCTGCGCGTCGCGACGCCGGAGGCGACGTTCGGCGATCCCGATCGCGCGCACGCTCGGCAACTGCCTGTCCGGCGCCAGCTACAGCCGGCTGCTCGACGTCGATGGGACCCGGCGCGGTCGAAGGACATGCTGTTCACCGGCCGGCTGATCGGCGGCGTCGAGGCGCACGCGCTCGGCATCGTCAATCGCCTGGTGCCGGCCGACGAGATCGAGGCCACGGTTGCGCGCGCTTGCGGCTGAGATTGCCGCAAACGCGCCGTTGACGCTGCGCGCGACAAAGGAAATGATCCGACGTATCCTCGCGAAGCGCCGGCTGCCGGCCGGCGACGACGCGGACATGGTCGAGATGTGCTACACGAGCGCCGACTTCCGCGAGGGCGTCACGGCATTTCTCGCCAAGCGCAAGCCGGTTTGGACAGGACTAAAACTGAAAACTCAGAACTTGAGAACTTAGAACTGAAAACCTAGAACTTGGAAGGAGACCGTCATGGCTAGATGAGAAGAACGATCTTTCACGCCGCGACTTCGTCGCCCTGTCGCTGGCCGCCGGCCTGCGCTGCCGCGGCGCGGCGAGCAGGCTCGCCTCGGCGGCGGAGCTGCCGGTCGAAGTGTCGAACGTCGACGTCAAAACGCCGGACGGCGACTTGCGATGCGACGTTCATCCATCCCGACGACCGGATCGCACCCGGCCGTGATCATCTGGCCGGACGCGTTCGGCCTGCGACCCTCGATGGTCGACATGGGCAAGCGCATCGCCGCCGACGGCTACTCGGTGCTGGTGCCGAATCCGTACTACCGGATGACCAAGGCGCCCGGGCATCGACATGAACGGGTTCAACTTCCAGAACCAGGCCGACATGGCGAAGCTGCGGCCGCTGATGGGCAGCATCGGCGCGGCGGGCGCCGCCGAGAAGGACGCGGCCGCGTTCATCGCGTTCCTCGACGCGCAGAAGCAGGTCAACAAGGCGAAGAAGTTCGGCGCGCAGGGTTACTGCATGGGCGGCCCGCTCGTGTTCAGGACGATGGCCGCCGTGCCGAACCGCATGGGCGCCGGCGGATCGTTTCACGGCGGCGGCCTGGTCACCGATCAGCCGACCAGCCCGCACCTGCTGATTCCGAAGATGAAGGGCCGGCTCTACGTCGCCGTCGCGTCGAACGACGACCAGCGCCAGCCGGACGCGAAGGACAAGCTGAAGGAGGCGTTCACCGCCGCGAAGGTGCCGGCGGAGGTCGAGGTCTACAAGAGCAACTGCACGGCTGGTGCGTGCCCGACATGCCGGCGGAAGCGAACAACCCGATCTACAACAAGCCGGAGGCCGAGAAGGCGTGGGCCAAGCTGCGTCGCGCTCTACAAGACGGCGCTGATCTGACCGACGAAGGCGCGAAGATCATGAGGCGCACGGAGAACGGCATTCCAAGAACGCTTCTTCTCGTGATGTCTACGTGTCCTTCGTTCTTCGCGGTTGAATCTGTCTGCCTTCACCGGAAGCGTCTCCGCGGCGCCGCGCGCGCGTGAAATCGATCGCGCGGTCGCCGACCGTTCCGGTCACCCGATACTCGCCGCCCAGCTGCAGGAAGTCGGTCGGCGTTCCCGGCGCGCGCGGTCATCGCCATCGGCGGTCCGCACCGACCGATCGATCGTGAAGACGCCAGCGTCGAGATCGATCGCCTGGCCCGCGCGCGTGGACCGTGACGCTGCGGCACGCCGCGCTCGTCGCCGGTCTCCTCGAGCGACACGGCGCGTCGAAAAGCCGATGGCGCCCTGCGCGCCGAGGACGCCGAGAAATCCCGGGATGCGATCCGGATCGGCGACGTCAGGCGGCGGAAAGATCCGCCGTAGACGAACGACAGATCGCCGTTCGCGACCTGACCCCACTGCCATCGCACGCCCTTCCAGAATCCCCAGTTGTGATCGTGGTAGCCGCGCGGCGTCGCGCACCGCGATCACGATCGCGTCCGATGCGTGAGGCTCGCCGCTGACACGCTCCCGACAGCACCGGCGCGGTGTAGCCGGTGATCCAGCCTCGCGCGCCGGTGATCGTCGCCGGCGGCAGCGACTGTCCAGGGCGCCGCGTCGAGCGCCAGCGTGCCCGACGCACCAGGCAGCGCACAGCGTGATGTGATACTGCGAAGCCGTCGAGCCGCACGCGGCTGCCGGCGATGTCGAGATCCGGAGCGGCGGCCAGCACCGCGTGCGTCGTCCACGATCTCGCCGGCGGAATAGGTCGTCGTCTTGCCGTCGCGATCCAGCTGCAGCCGGACGCCGGCCGCCCGTTCGCCCAGGTCCCGCCGCTGGGCCCGACCATGAACGTCAGGTAGAAGCGCAGTCGGCCGTCCGTCGGTGCGCCCGTTGAAATACAGCCACTCGGCCCCACGACGCCGCGAACTCGGGTGTCCGCGGAATCGGATGAAAGCGATCCATCGCCTTCAAGACGGCGGCGCTGGTCCGGCGCGACCACGCACGATCGTCGGGCACCGTCGTTCCAGATCGGCGGCCGTCCGACCTCGCGGTCGCCGACCGCGCGCTCGGCGTCGGGCAGCCGCGCCGGTGACGGATGACCGCCGTCGCGTGCCCGTCCTTCAGCAGGTACACGCGTCGCTTTCTGCGACGGCGCGCACCGCGACGGCTCGCGTCGCGAAGTCCGGCGCGCCGAGGACGCTCGCCATCAGGAAGCGCGCGTTCTCCAGCGCGCCGAACGCGCCCGTTGACGACGACGTCGCCGCCGCCCTCGAGCGCGGGCGAATGCGCCTGCTCGAGAATGACGTCGCCGACGCCGAGCAGCGCCGCCATCACGGCGATGCCGAAGCCGAAGCCGCACGGCCAGCACCGCCGTCCGCGATCGGGCGCGTCGCCAGCGATCGAAGCGCGAGCCGCAGGATCACGTGCGTGACCACGCGCCCGCTCTTCATCGCCAGGTGGCGCCGGCGCGCGCGCGCCACCGCCGGATTGTGCGTGACGACGACGATCGCGGTGCCGTCGGCGTGCACGCGATCGAACAGCGCCGGCGATCTGCTCGCCGGTGTCTTCGTCGAGCTCGCCGGTCGGCTCGTCGGCGAGCAGCAGCGCCGGCCGGTTCGCCAGCGCGCGCGCGATCGCGACGCGCTGCATCTCGCCGCCGGACAGCTGCGACGGCCGGTGATCGCGGCGCTGCCGGCGAGGCCGACGTAGTCGAGCAGCTCGCGCGTGCGCGCGCGCCGTGCGGCTGGCGCCGCGCCCGCCTCCGCCTGCGGCAGCTCGATGTTCTCCCACGCCGTGAGCATCGGCAGCAGGAAGAACCGCTGGAAGACGAAGCCGATGCGCGTCAGCCGGATGCGGCTGCGCTCGGACTCCGTCAGCGCCGCGACGTCGCGCCCCTCGAACACGAGCGAGCCGGCGCTGGGCTGATCGACGCAGCCGAGAATGTGCAGCAGCGTCGACTTGCCGCAGCCGGACGGCCCGGTGATCGCGACGTAGTCGCGCGGAGTCGACGCGCAGTCGACACGTCGCCGAGCGCGGTCACCGGCCCGGCCGGCATCGCGAACGACCGCGTCAGGCCGCGACCCTCGACGATCGGCGTCCCGCCGGTCACGACAGGATCTCGCGCCGCAGCGTCGCCGCGATCGGCAGCCGGGTCGCGAGCCAGATCGGGATAACGCCGCCACCACGCCGGTGACCGCACAGCAGCGACGGCATGCAGCACGATGGTCCGCGGCTCGAACACGAAGAAGTGCAGCCGCGCCGGAACGCCGGGCATCTGACGAAGGATGCGGTCGAGCACGACGGCGAGCAGTCCGCCGACCGGCAGCGCCGGCGAGGCCGCCGACGCCGACGAGCAGCGCCGATTCCCACAACAGGTTCGCCGCGATCCGCCGCCGGGGAACGCCCAGCGCGCGCAGCGCCGCCACCTCGCCGAGCCGCTGGTTCACCGACATCGTCAGCAGCGTGGCGACTGAGGAGGAACGCGAACGCGAGCGTCATCGACGACAGCACTGTCGGAGATCTGGCGGAAGTAGCTGAACGCGTTCTGGTTGAACTGCTCCGAGCACCTGATCGTTCGAGAGCGTCGCGCAGATCCGGGCCGCAGGCGCGCGATCGCTGCGACGCGGCCGCGCGGCGGCTCCACTTCGGACGAGACCAGCACCATCTCCGCGACGCCGCTTCGGCCGCGTGCCCTCGCGCCGCCGCAAACCCCTCCATCGTCGTGGCGACGGTCGTGTTCGTCCGGCGGCTTCGAACGTGAACTGCGCCGACGCCGATCGACGCGCGCGGTGACGAGCGGGAGTGCGGACGCGCGCGCCGGCGACGAACAGTCGCAGCTGCAGCGTCGAGCCGGGCGCGAGCTGCAGCTCGGACGCGAGCCTGGTGCTGATGACGAGCGAGGCGGCGCGCCGGCGTCCGTCACGGACGGCAGCGACGCGCCGCTGGTCGATGGTCCAGATCGCCGCCCGCCGCCGCTGTCGGTGGTGCCGACCAGCGCGATGCGGACGGCCCGCGCCGATCGCGAGCGGAGAGCGATCGCCTGCGGCGCTTTCGGTGCGAATCAGGGTGACGCGCTGCACCTCGGGCAGCCGCGCAGATCGTGCCTCGACCAGCGACGTCGCGTCCGGCGATCGGCGGCCGGTGCACCATCGACCCTTCGGCGGCGACGACGCGGATGTCGAAGCCGGCGGCGTCCAGCAGATCGCGGAACGAGACGAGCAGTCCGCGCGACAGCAGCAGCATGTCGAAGAGCAGCGCGCCGATGACGGTGACGCCGACGACGGCCAGCACGGAGCGCGCCGGGCTGCGCGCGATCGTTCGCCAGGCGAGGCCCCAGGCGGTCATCGGCCGACGAGCGCGAGGCACGTCGCGGCGCAGGCAGGGTCCACGGATCCGACGAGGCCCGCCAGAATGCCGAGCGGGACCGACACCGCGATCGACTGCAGCGCGATCGGATCGCGTGACGCGCACGAACACCAGCGCCGTGTCGTAGCGCCACTGGAAGAACTGATTGACCGCGCCCTGCGTCGCGATCGGCGAGCAGGATGCCGAACACCGCGCCGGCCGATGGCGATCAGCAGCCCTCGACCAGCACTTCGAGCAGGATCGAGCGCTGCGAGATGCCGATCAGCCGGATGATGCCGATCGGTTTCGCGCCGCTCTTCGGCGCGCATCACCATCAGCGCCAGCAGAAACGCGGTGCTGCCGAGGACCGTGACGATCGCGACGGCGACGATGAAAGCGCTCGAGCACGGCGAACGGGTCCGAGCCGTCGCTGGCGCGCGGGTCGTCGGACGCACGACGATGCCGGGCGCGCGCCGTCAGGGCCAGCCGCGAACTGGCCGGCGTCCCGCGGGTTTCGTCGAGGCGGACGTTGATCGCGGTGAGCGATCTCGGCGGAGGCCGGGTCCGCCGGATCCGCGGTCATCGCGATCAGATCCGGGCAGGTGCATGCGGGCTTCGATGCCGTTTGGCCGTGAAGCGCAGTGGGTCGGGCGTCGGTTCGTAGGTGCCGTCGACGCGGAATTGTCGCGAGCCGGAGCCGGTCGCGTCGAGCGCCAGCGTCAACCATGATCGCCGGCGTGGAGATGCTCCTGCTCGGCCAGCTGGCGGGAGATGAGGATGCCCGGAGGATCGGCGGGGGCGCGTTGTCGCCACGGGAACCGCGAGCGCGATGAGACAGCGCCGCCGCGAACGCGGACCGCGCGGAGCGCGGTTCAGACCTGGCACCGTTCGATTATTGGATAAACTACCTCGTCCAGCAACCCGGAGGGATCTGATGAGACGCGCACTCCTCGTGATGCTACTGGCGGCGAGCGCCGCGACGTTCGTCGTCGCGCAGGGCGACAAGCTCGACTACGCGATGCTCGGCCGCATCCGCGACGAGGGGCTGAACCGGTCGCAGGTGATGGACCACGTGTCGTGGCTGAGCGACGTCTACGGACCGCGGCCTCACCGGGTCGCCCGGCATCCAGCAGGCGAGCGAGTGGGCGATGAAGAAGTTCCGCGAGTGGGGACTGGCCAACGTCCACCAGGAGCGCTGGAGCTTCGGCAAGGGCTGGTCGCTCGTCCGGTTCAGCGCGCACCTCGTCGAGCCGCAGATCCAGCCGCTCATCGGCTTCCCGCAGGAGTGGTCGTCGGGCACCAAGGGACCGGTCACCGCCGACGTCGTCCGCGTGCAGATCGCGAACGAGGCCGACTTCGAGAAATATCGCGGCAAGCTGCGCCGGCAAGATCGTCCTCGCGCAGCCGGCGCGGCGCGTGCGGATGCTCGAAGGGCCGATCATCCTGCGGATGACCGACGCAGGATCATCGCGGAAGCCGGAGACGACGCCGGTGCCCGGCAGACGGCGGGCCGGCGGCGGAGCGCAGGCAGCGGCCGGCGGCGACGTTCCGCCAGAAGGTCTCGGACTTCTACGTGCAGGAAGGCGTCGTCGCCGTCTTCGATCGCGGCGGCGACAGCGACATGGCGGCGGGCGGCAGCGATCTGTCGTGGCAGCAGCAGCATCCCGACGGCGGGACGATCTTTCCCGATCGGCGCCAGCCCGCGCGACGACAAGGCGGGCAAGAGCGTGCCGGTCATCGCGCTCGCGGTCGAGCACTACAACCGGATGATCCGCGTCCTCGACAAGAGGCGTGCCGGTGAAGGTCGAGCTGAACGTCGAGACGAAGTTCTACGACGAGACCACGCCGAACGGCTTCAACACCATCGCGGAGATCCCGGGCACCGATCTCGCGTCGGAGATCGTGCTGCTCGGCGCGCACTTCGACTCGCACCCGCACGCCACCGGCGCCACCGACAACGCGACCGGCAGCGGCGCGATGATGGAGGCGATGCGGATTCTGAAGGCGGTCGGCGCGAAGCCGCGGCGCACGATCCGGGTCGGCGCTGTGGGGCGGTGAGGAGCAGGGCCTGCTCGGCTCGCGCGCCTACGTCCGCGATCACGTCGCCGACGTCGACGACGATGGCGCTGAAGCCGGAGCACGCGAAGCTGTCGGCGGTAGTTCAACTCGGACAACGGCACCGGCAAGGTCCGCGGCATCTGGCTGCAGAGCAACCTGGCGGCGCGGCCGATCTTCGAGGCCTGGATGGCGCCGCTGCACGACCTGGGCGTGACGACGATCGGGCCGCGGTCGGTGTCGTCAGACCGATCACGTGTCGTTCGACAACGCCGGCATCCCGGCGTTCCAGTTCATGGTCGATCGGCTCGGAATACAACTCGCGCACGCACCACTCGAACATGGACACCTTCGATCGCGTGCAGCGCGACGACATGGTGCAGCAGGCGACGGTCGATCGCGGTGTTCGCCTACAACGCGGCGATGCGCGACGAGAAGCTGCCGCGCAGGCGCTCCCTGTGCCACAGAAAGGCCGAGGCACTGCGGAGCCGTGAGATTGGGTGATTGGGTAATCTGCGTTGGGTGATTGATTGGAGATTGGCCGACTGCCAATCAATTACCCGATTACCCAATTCCCCGATTACCCAATTCATCGAACGGCACTTCAGGGTGCATTGTCGGCGCGAGGACAGCGCCGAGTAGGAAGAAAGCCCAGCGAGCCGGCGAACGGCAGCTGCCAGTTGCCGGTCCTGTCGATGATGTAGCCGAACGCGATCGGCGAGAGGATCGCGGCGAGCGCCGAGCCGGTGTTCATCATCCCGGCCGCGGTGCCCGAGAACTTGCCGGCGATGTCCATCGGGATCGACCACATCGGCCCGATGACGATCTCGGCGCAGAAGAACGCCGCGCCGAGCGACAGGATGATCAACAGCGAGATCGTGGGTGAGGAAGACCGGCACGAGGCAGACGAACGAGCCGAGGAAGCCGATCATCACCACGTTGCGGCGCGCCTTCTGCAGAATCGCCGGTGCGATGCAGGATGCGGTCGCTGATCTCGCCGCCGAGATAGTCGCCGACCACGCCGGCGAAGAACACCGCCGACGTGAAGAGCGCCGACTTCCGCAGGTCGAACTGGTACTCGTGCAGGAAGTACGACGGCAGCCACGTCAGGTAGAGCCAGAGCGTCCACCCGTAGCAGAAGTAGACGATCGTGACCGGCGCCATCCGAGTCGTGAGCGCGCGCCACGGAACCTGCGGCCGCGAGATCTTCGCCGGCGCTCCCTGATTCGGCAGCGTGTCGAGCTCGGCGCGCGTGATCGCGGGATGCTCGGCCGGCACGTCGCGGAAGTGCCAGAGCCAGATCACCACCCACACCAGACTGCAGCAGCCGAGCGCGATGAACGACCCGCGCCATTCGATCGAGCACGATCAGCCAGGCGACGATCGGCGGCGTGACGCGCGTTGCCCAGGCGCGCGAAGGCGTGCGTCAGCCCCTGCGCGAAGCCGCGCCGGCCGACCGCCGTCCAGCTCTGCATCGCGCGCGTGGCGACCGGGAACGTCGCGCCCTCGCCGATGCCGACCAGGAGGCGGCAGACGAACAGCGACACCAGGCCGCCGGCAAAACCGGTGAGGATCGTCGCCGTCGCCCAGATCAGGCCGCACAGGAACAGCGTGCGCCGCGGGCCGAAGCGGTCGCCGATCCAGCCGCCGAAAATCTGGAAGATCAGAGTAGGGATAGCCGAACGCCGACTGCAGGAAGCCGAGCTGCGTGTTCGAGAGCGCCAGCTCACGCTGTGATCGAGTCGGCGGCGGTCGAGATGTTCACGCGATCGACGTACGTGATCAGGTACATCACGCAGAGCAGGCCCAGGACGACGGCGGTCGGCTTCGGCCGCTTGATGGGGGCATTCGAGAGGCTATAGACTACATCAATGAAACTATCAGGCAACTGGCCGACACCGGCGTGTTCGTTTCCGAACTGTGCCTCGGCACGATGACGTTCGGCGGCGTCGGGCAGATCTGGGAAGTGATCGGGCGCACTCGATCAGACGGCGCGCCGACGCGCATCGTCCATCGCGCCCTCGACGCCGGGATCAATTTCATCGACACCGCCGACGTCTACGCCGCCGGCGAGTCCGAGAAGCTGGTCGGCCAGGCGATTGCGGGCCGCCGTCACGAGATCGTGCTCGCGACCAAGGTGCGCGGGCGCATGGGTCCCGGCCCCAACCAGGTCGGGCTTGTCGCGCCTCCACATCGTCGGCAGGCGTCGAGGCAAGCCTCAAGCGGCTCGACACCGACTACATCGACCTCTACCAGATCCACCGATTCGATCCGGTCACCAACATCGAGGACACGCTGCGCGCGCTCGACGATCTGGTGCGCGCCGGCAAGGTCCGCTACATCGGCTGCTCGAACCTGCCGGCGTGGCAGCTGATGAAGGCGCTGGGGATCTCGCGCGAGCAGCGACTCGAGCGCTTCCGCTGCACGCAGTCGTAGCTACTCGCTGGTCGGGCGCGATCTCGAGCGCGAAACGATCCCGCTGCTCAAGGATCAGGGACTGGGGCTGCTGGTCTGGAGTCCACTGGCCGGCGGGTTTCTGTCCGGCAAGTTCACCCGCGACGGCGGCGACGACTCGGCGCGCCGGGCCAAGTTCGATTTCCCGCCGGTCAACAAGAGGAGCGGGGTTCGCCATCCTCGACGCGCTCATCCCGATTGCGAAGGCGCATGGCGCGACCGTGCCGCAGATCGCGCTTGCCTGGATCCTGGCCAACGACGCGGTCACCAGCGTGATCATCGGCGCGAGGAAGATTCACGCAGCTCGACGATAACCTGAAGGCCGTGGACGTGGCGCTGACGGCGGACGAGATGAAAGCGCTCGACGAGGTCAGCAAGCTAACGCTCAGTATCCGGCGTGGATGGATTCGCTCGGATCGGACCGTCGTCCCGGCGAACGCCGGTAACGACCACGGCCTGCCACGAGCCGCCTCGTTGCAGATCTGTTGCGGCGTGTGCCGAAGCGATGCTTCCCTCGGCGTCCGCCCGCACCTCACGGGCACGCGGCGGTAAGGCGCCGGCGGCTTTCTCCGTAACTGTCTGGGTCAAGGTCGTTTATCCTGCAGAGCTCAGACGGGGAGATCGACCGCCCCGATCTGAATGGGTGTTGCGAAGTAGCCATCGACTAGCACGACATATTCAATGGCATCTACCATCCGCCGACTCGAGGCCGTGAACAAGGAGCTGTGGCTCGTCCTCTCCATGTTCGTGATTGCGCTGGCGCTGAATCTCGCGCTCGACACGCAGCGCATGATGCTCAGCTTCTACACCCTGCCGACCCTGGGCTCCGCCTACTCTGCGCGACCGTCGCCACGCGACGCTGACGGCGTTCGCCAGCGTCCTGATTGTCGTCATGCTCACGGCGACGGCGGGGATTTTCGGCAACAAAACCGGCCCGGTACCTGGCCACCGCCTGGCTCGACCTGACGGTGTGGGGCGGCATCTTGATCATCACCGGCTACTGCATGGGTACTGTAGCTACGATCTCAAGAACGCTCAGCTCGCCGAGCTGCGCGAGACCTACAACGGCGTGCTGCGTCTGCTCCGGCACTTCATCTCGAAGGATGAATTCACCGAACATCATTCCTACCGCGTGTCCGTGTATGCCACCCGCATCGCCGCGCATCTCGGGCTGGATGCCGAGCGAGATCGAGGATGTCCGCGCCGCCGGCCTGCTGCACGACATCGGCAAGTTGAACGTCAGCCGCGACCTGCTGCACAAGGCGGCCGCAGTTCACCAGCGCGGAATATTCCGAGCATGCAGCAGCACGTCGAAAAGGGCGTGATGATGCTGGAAACCATCGGTGGATCGATGCGCCGCGTGATCCCGATTGTGCTCGCGCACCATGACAAGTTCGACGGATCGGGATATCACCCCAAGCGAGGCGAGGAAATCCCGCTGGAGGCGCGGATCATCTCCGTCGCTGACGTCTGGGACTCGCTGACGAGCGACCGCCCGTACCGCAAGGCCATGTCGCCCTTCGACGCCAAGGACATCCTGATGAAGGGCAGCGGAACCGATTTCGATCCGCAAGTGATCGGAGGCGTTCCTGAGCGCGTTTCAGTTCGGCGAGATGGACGTCACGTCCGCCGTCGCGTAGCGTTTGCCGCGCACTACTTCGGACGAGACGAAACCAACGACGCCAGCAGCTGTGCCGGGTGAAGTGCCGTGACGCTGCGTGAAATGCTTCACCTGCTCGCGGCACGAAGTGCCGGACGCAACGAGGAGAGTGCCCCGGCGACATCGCGCGCGCCGCCGGCAGCAGCTTCCGCTCGCCGATCTGTCGCGACACCTCGTAGTGTTCCTTCGCATACCCGAACGACCCGGCCATGCCGCAGCAGCCGGCGTCGAGATCCGCTACCGTGCACGACGGGATCCGCTGCAGCAGCGCACGCGCCGGCGCCAGCATGCCCATGGCCTTCTGATGGCAGTGACCGTGCAGCAGCACGGTCGTCGGTCCAGGCCGAAGGTCCAGGGCGATCCGTCCCGCCTCCCATTCCTGTTCGACGTATCCTCGAACATCATGCACGCGTCGCCGACCACCCTCGCCCTTCGCTGGGCTTCGCCCGCAGCAGCGACGGCGCATCCTCGCGGACGGCCGACAGGCAGCTCGGCTCGAGAGAGGATGCGCCCGCCGCGCGATGCGGCGTCGAACAGCGCGTCGGCGTTCACTGAAGCCGCGGCGCGCCTGCTCCAGCAAGCCCTGCGAGATCAGCGGCCTCCCACAGCAGCCGTGCGGAACGAGGCGAACGCCCACGCCGGCCGCTTCGAGCACGTCGGCGGCCGCGACACCGATCTCCGGGTGGTTGAAGTTGGTGAAGGTGTCGTTGAACAGGATCACGGTGGGGACTGGGGACTGGGGACTGGGGGCTGGGGACTGGGGGAGGGGGACTGGGGACTGGGCGCTAGGGGCAGCTGTCGCGTTCGATCGGCGAAACGCTGCGCGAATGTCGCACGCGCGCAAGGCCGGCGGCGTCCGGCGCCGATCGATCCCGAGCAGCTTGCTCGTTCACCCAGCGGCCGGCGCCGCTGCCGGCGACGAGGTTCGCGAGCGGCGCGAACGCGGCTGCCCCATTCCGACACCGTGCGTGATCCGGCCGATGACGCGCGTCTTCAGCGGCGTCCCGTGGCGCTGCCAGTAGCCGGCGAGGAACTCGCTCTTGAAGCGCGCGACGTCGACGCCGACGGGGCACTCGGCCTTGCAGGCGCGGCACTCGAGGCACAGGTCGAGCACGTCGTGGACGCCTTGATCGCCGAGCCCCGCGTCGCCCAGCCGGCCGGCCATCGCCAGCCGCAGCGTGTTCGCGCGCCCGCGCGTCGAGTGCTTCTCCTCCCGCGTCGCCATGTACGACGGGCACATCGTGCCCTCGAGCGTCTTGCGGCAGACGCCGAGGCCGCTGCACATTTCGACGGCGCCGCCCATGCCGCCGTGCTCGGCGTAGTCGAAGAACGTCGCCGGGTCGCGGCGTCCGGTAGCCGGCGCCGTAGCGCAGGTTCGACGTCAGCGGCGGCGCGTCGACGATCTTGCCCGGGTTGAAGAGGCCGTGCGGGATCGAACGTGCGCTTCACGTGCCGGAACGCCTCGTAGAGCACCGGGCCGAACATCTTCTCGATGAACGGGCCGCGCACCAGGCCGTCGCCGTGCTCGCCCGACAGCGCGCCGCCGAATTCGAGCACGAGATCCGCGATCGCGTTCGCGATCGCCTCGAACTGCTGCACGCCGTCGTCGGTCTTCAGGTTCACGACCGGCCGCACGTGCAGGCAGCCGACCGACGCGTGCGCGTAGACGCCGGCGACCGTGCCGTGCGTCGCGCACGATCTGCAGGAACCGCTCGATGTAGTCGCGCAGCTTCTCGGGCGCGACCGCGGTGTCCTCGACGAACGACAGCGACTTGGCGTCGCCCTTCATCGCCATCGACAGGCCGAGCGCCGCCTCGCGGAAGCTCCAGATGCGCGCCTGATCGGCCGGCGCGTCGATCGCGCGTCGCCAGCGGCAGCGATGGCCGAGCGCGCGCAGATCGCGCTTCGAGCGCCTCGAGCCGCGGCGGCAGATCCTCGGCGCGATCGCCGTAGAACTCCACGCACAGCAGCGCGCCGGGATCGCCCTCGCATGAATGCTGCGCCGCAGCGCGTCGCAGCGCCGGGCTCTGCTGCGTGTGATCGAGGATGAACCGATCCATCACCTCGACGGCCGACGGACGATGGCGCGAGGATCGACGGGCGTCGCCGCCAGCGCATCGAGCAGATCGTCGAACTCGATCGTCAGCACCGCCTTGGCCGCCGGCAGCGGCACCAGGTTGATCTTCGCCGCGACGACGACGCCCGAGCGTGCCCTCCGAGCCGACGATGAGCTTCGCCAGGTTGAACGGCTCGGTCGGATCGGACGAACGTCGTCGAGGTTGTAGCCGCCGACGCGGCGGAGCACCTTCGGGAAAGCGGCGCTCGATCTCGTCGCGACGCGACGTCGCGAGCTCGCCGGACGGTCGCGGTAGCAGCGCGCCTTCGAGCGTGTCGTCCGGCGCACGCGCGTCCGAGCTCGGCCGCGTCGAGCGGCCGGAAGTGCGCGACGCGAGCCGTCGGACGAGCACGACGTCGCTGCTCGAGGACGTGGTCGATCGTCTTGCCGTACAGCACCGATCGCGCGCCGCTGGAGTTGTTCGCCATCATGCCGCCGACGGTCGGCGCGGCTGGCGGTGGAGATGTCGGGCGCGAAGCGCAGACCGTGCGGCCGGCAGCTGCGCGTTCAGCTCGTCGAGCACGACGCCCGGCTCGACCCGCGCCCAGCGCTCGGCGACGTTCACCTCGAGAACCGCGATTGAGTGTACTTCGGAGGTGTCGAGCTGCAAGCCCGCCGCCGATCGCCTGGCCGGCCTGCGACGCGATGCCGCCGCCCCGCGCCGTGATCGAGACGCCGTGGCGCGCGGCGATCTCGACCGTGCGCGATCGACGTCCTCGCGCGTGCGCGGGACGACGACACCCGAGCGGCTCGATCTGGTAGACGCTCGCGTCGGTGGAGTAGAGCGCCCTCGAGACCGTGTCGGAAGCGGACTCTCGCCCGGAGATGTGCTGTTCGAGATCGCGGCGGAGGCGTCGTGGGGATACGCGTTAATCCATTGACCGACGCGGCTCGACGCGGAAGTGCGGACCGTCAGGCCCGCATCGGTGGGCAGGCCCTGCAGCTGCGCCGCACCGGGACGACGTCCGGTGCCGGCGTTCGCGCGTGTCTCAGTCCCAAAATCCGCGCAATCCGCGGATGATCTTACCTGGTCGGCCGCAGGATGACGTAGGTGGGGAAGGCCGGCGGCGTTGAAGCGCTGCATCACGGTCTTGGCCGGCGGCTGGTCGGGGTCCTCCGCCTGGTACTTGATCCGCACGTAGCCCGACAGCGCCTTCTGGACATCCCGCGTTCTCGAGCGTCGTCTTGTCCATCGTCAGGCAGTTCTTGCACCACGTCGCCCACATGTCGATCAGCACCGGCTTGCTGCTCGCGCTTGCGCGGCGGCGAGCCCGTCGGCGAGCGACGGCGTGCCAGCCGGCCTTCAGCTGCTCCTCGACGCTCGACGCGACCGTCGGCGGCATCGACCCAGCGGTTCGCGAAGAAGCCGTAGCGCCTCGTAGCCGTAGTAGGCGGCCGTGGCGAGGATGAAGACGCCGAACGCCTGCTTGACGCGGACCATCCACGCGCCCGGCTTCGGCAGCGCCGCGAGCCGGCGCCGGCGATCGGCCACGGAATCGCCATGCCGATGCCGAGGACAGAACGGCAGCGCGAGCGCGATCGTCGTGCCGGTCGCGTAGAGGTTGCTCGAGAACAGCACGACCTGAATCACGACCGGCGCGACGCACGCGCCGGCGAGCAGCGCGGCGACGCGCGCCCATGCTGAACGCGAGCGACGAAGCGTGCCGCGGCTCGCCGCCGGCGCCGAAGCGGCTCGACGTAGCTCGAGAAGTCGATCAGCAGCACGTCGAACATCGCCAGCGCCGAGGACGACGAACAGGATCGCGATGCCGAGGTTGAACCAGGGCGACGCGTTGATCGTGCCGAACGTGCCGGCGGTGAGGATGACGACGAGGCCGAGGACGCCGTAGACGAGCGCCATCGCGGCGCCGTACGGCGGCGCCGAGCAGGAAGCCCGCGTGCCGCGCGAGCCGGCCTGCGCGCCGGCGCCGATGATCGCGAGGTTGATCGGAATCATCGGCAGGACGCACGGCGTCAGGTTCAGCGCCAGGCCGCCGACGAGCACGAGCAGCAGGATCGCGAGCGGCCCGCGGCCCTCGAACATCCCGCGTTCCTTGACGCCGTTCTCGGCGTTGTGCACGAAGCGCAGGAACGTCGTCGGCGTTCAGGTAGCCGCCGGTCATGCCGAGCACGGTGAACTGTCCGAGCTTCGCGATGCCGTCGCCCGGCGCCGCAGGCTTCGCGCCTGCGTCCCAGCGCGCCCGGCCTGCGCGATCACCGGCGCGCCCGGCGCCTTCGCCGTGGCCGAACGCGATCTCGTCGAAGATCGGATCGGTGTGCCGGCGCGGCGGCCTCGCGCGCCGATGCCGACGTCGAGCGTCCACTGCGACGTCGGCGGTCGACGGCGGATAGCAGAGGTTCGCGTCGCAGGCCTGATAGCGCAGGCTGCAGCGGCACGTCGACGATCGCCGGCTGCGCGACCGTGCCGCGATCGCGAGGCGCACGCCGATCGCGAACGTCTGCTCGAAGACCGCGAGCGGCTGCTCCTGCCCGACCTGCTTCAGAGTCGGTTGACGGCGGACAGACGCACCTCTGTCGACCGTGACGCCGGCGGGCGCGTCGATGGTGAGCTCGGTCGGAATCAGCAGCGGATCGCGCGGCTTGTTCGATTGGGTGTGGAGCCCTTCGGGCAGCGACGACCTTGAGCGCGACGCGCGGCGGTCGTCCCGGGCGAACCGCGCATCGCTCGACGAGCGCGGCGACTGTCCGCCTTGGGCCGGCTGATGCGGGCAGCGCAGGCTGACGCGACACAGAGCGACGACCAAGCGACACAGCGGACAAAGGGGACAGACATGACGCAGGATCTCGCGCCTTTGCGCCTCTGAGTTCCTTCGTGTCCTGAATGCACTAGAACCTGACCGGCTGTCGAGGAATCGCCCCGGCGGCAGCGGGCAGCGAGCTGCGGATCCGACCGTGCCTTTGACCGGCGGCAGATCCTGATACATGAAATCCCACTTCCAGCGCTCGGACGGGTTCGGACGCCTGCAGCCAGTGCTGCGCTTCGAGCGGCCGGTTGAACGCTGAGCGCCGTCAGCCCCTGCAGCTCCGGGCATCGTCGCAAAGCGCGCGGCGATGTCGGCGCGGACGTGCGGCGGCGCTCGCGTACATCGAACGGCACGCCGAGCGCGCGGCCGAGGTTCACGAGAATCTCGCCAGTCTTCCATCGCCTCGCCCGGCAGCGGAATCGCGCGCGAGCGTGCCCTGCAGCCGCCCTGCTGGTTCGTATAAGACGCTTCCTTCTCGACGTACGATGCGCCCGGCAGCACGAAATCGGCGGCGCGGGCCAGATCGGTCATCAGCACGCCTTGGACGACCAGCAGCGGCAGATCGCGCCGCGTCTCGCGCGCCTCGACGATCCACGACGGTGTCGCCGAGCGATCCCTCCGGGCCCGGATCGAACACGTAGAGCGCCGTGACCCGTCCGGCCTCGACCGCCGTCCGCAGCGCCGGAGATGTCCGCCTCGCGCGCCGTCGTCGCCGACGCGCCCGGGCACCAGGCCGAACATGCGCGCGCCGTTGACGTTCGGCGCGTCGACCGGCGGCACCTTGAACTTCGCGCCGTCGGGCTGCGGTTTCTCGCTGATGCCGCCAGGTCACGCTGATCGCCTTCGGCCGTCGTCGCCCAGCAGCTCCTCGGTCAGGCGGTTGAACAGGAAGAATTCTTCGTGCGACGCGTGCGCCGAGACCAGGAAGCGAACCGGCACGCCATGTCCGGGTTCGCGCGCTGCCGGCGGCCGCGAGCCGGTCCGACAGCTTCGCGGTCGGCGTCGTGCCACGAGGCCGGCTGCAGCAGCCGTCGCCGGTCCGCACGCAGCGGCTTCAGCGATGCGATCGTCGCCTTCGATCCAGTGATACTCGAAGCGCCCGATGTCGCACATCCAGTAGTCGTTGACGTCGGGGTTGAAGCGCGGCGTGAACCGATGAGCCGCGATCCTCGCCCACTCCGGCTTCGCCTTGATCCACGCGGTGGAGTAATACGTAACTGAAACCGTGAAGCATAT
>ERZ1370068.126-contig-1011_pt1 | contig 24521 bp, 39 predicted proteins | sample MGYA00561227_ERZ1370068 | MGnify/ENA primary metagenome ERZ1370068 (study PRJEB38410, sample SAMEA6850437) | metagenome | study: Metagenomic assessment of the ecological functions of the soil: analysis of the soil microbiota associated with the...
ATTGAGAGTCGTATGAAGGACTCACGCCAGTCATCGCCGTTCCAGGAGAGATCTCGTTGACACTAGAATTTCTCGACCCAAGGCCGCATTTCCATTTCCCAAGTCCAGGCGCTGCGCGGCTGGCACAACACGCTCCAATAGTTGGCGGCAATCGCATCCGGGTCGAGCATGGAGTCCGGTTTGTCTGTTGGCTCAGTCCGCCTTGCGCTGCGAATGCCGCCGTCGATCACGAAATGCGCGACGTGGATGCCCTGCGGCGACAATTCGCGGGCCATGCTCTGTGCGAGGCCGCGCAATGCGAACTTGCCCATCGCGAATGCTGCAGACTGCGGATAGCCCTTCACGCTCGCCGATGCGCCGGTGAAAAGAATGGCGCCGTGCCCGTTAGGAGCATGCGGCGCGATGCCTGTTGCGCGACCAGAAAGCCACCAAACGCGCTGACGGCGATAGCTTTCGCAACATCGGCAGGGATCAGATCCACAAATGCCGCGCGCGTAGGTCGCGCGCTTGCGTTATAAACGACAACGTCCGGCGCGCCGCAAGTCGCGCTCGACCGAGGCAAATAGCCTGGTTACATCATCTAGACTAGTCGCGTCACATGCATAGGCCGTGGCACCGGTTTCTTTGCAAAGCGCAACGAGCTTGTCAGTTTGCCGCGCTGCCAACGCGACGCGGATGCCTTCGCGGGTGAAGAGCCTCGCCAACGACGCGCTTCAAACCCTCACCAGCACCGACGATCAATGCTGTCTTATATTTTATGGTCTCCATGAATATTCTCCGTTACTGCCAACCTGATGTGGCGGGCCGGATTAGTGGGGTTGCACCCGCGACAGGTTCGCGATCCTTAAAATAAACGTTCATCAGATAATGCATGTCCGCTAAGGGCCAATAGCGGACATCTGCCTTGGCACCACGATCAAGAAAACCGGGGCCACTTTCATCGCGGCTCCCGCTCATTCCCTTGGCGGCCACGCGCCGAGCTGCTGCATGAGGGAGAAGAGATTGGCCACGCCCCAGTGCTCGGTGATCTTGCCGCCGCGCACGCGCATGACATCGACGGTCTCGAACTGAATCTTGCGGCCGGTCGGTGCCACGCCCAGGAATTCTCCTCGGTGCGTCCCGTGATAGGTCTTGTACGTCGTCACGCGGTCACCATCGGCAAGCTGCCAATGGATGTCGGCGTGAAAGTCGGGAAACGCGGTTCGGAGGATTTTGTAGAGCTGTCGCGCGCCGTCCTTATCAGGCGTGCGTCCCGGCTGCGGCGTGTGGTCGAGAAAATCATCGGCGAAGAGTTCCTCGAACACCTCGAAATTACCGCCGCCCTGCACCTCCTGCGTGTTGCGGCGCACGACAGCCTTCGCGGCTTCGCTTGTTTCGCTGCTGGTCATGACTTGCTCCAAGAGGTTTGAGTGTCTTGCCTTCGATCGAGTGCGGCGGACGCCCGGTGTCTTCTTCTGGCCGAGAAGCTGAAGCTCCCACTGCGGCGCGAGGCCGGTGCCACCGCCACTCAGAGAAAAGACCGGCCAGCGCAGTCGCCTGCAAGGCGTTTTGTCCGTTTTTTGACCCAAAAAGCGGGCAAGAGGCTGCAAGCAAAATGCGCTGGTCAAGCGGCGAAGCCTTTGCTCCTGCATCGTGCGCGAATTTGCGCGAGCATGTTTAAAAAGCTTATTCGCGGCCCTGCGCCGCAAGGTCAAATGTATAGACACCTTCGTGATTTCTAGGACGTTCAAGCACCTCCCGATGACGCAGTGTGCGACGTGCATCGCAGTAACCAGCGCGCCAATGTTCCCGCATGCTCAGTCGCGAAAACTCGTAGTCCTTCGAATGGCCTTCGTAATTTTGGCGCGATAGATCAGATGGACGATGTTGCCAAACTTTGCGCTCTGCGACACTATTGAGAAGCCGAGCCTCCGCGCTTTTCTTCAAATCCTCAGGCAATTTTTCGAGGAGACCCGCAAGAGTATGTCGGAGCTTTTGCTCATACTTGAATTGATCCGTGCCGGCGCGCGTGCGGCTGGAATAGCGGATTTCCTTTTCCCGTGTCGTAACTTCGAAATGTATTCGCGAGGGTTCGCCACGCGCGCTCCACAGGTCAACCTGAACGCGAGGTATCGCGACGCGGCTCCGCATCGACCACCCATTGTAGTGGGCGTATTTGAGACCAGTGCGCCGTCCCAGTATTGCTCACCATCTATTTCAATGGCGGGAAGCCGGCGGCAGGCTCGCTGGCCATGATGTGGTCAGGCCGGATCGTGATGCGTGGTCGTGTCGAAATAGACGAAATTGCCTGTCATGACATTGACGGCGCCGACGCTGAAGCGGATCGCGCCGGATTGAGTGCGATCAAAATCGACCAGCCGTTCCAGCGTGCGCTTCAGATCGTTCGTGTCGTGAAAGCTTGTTGCCTCGATCGTTGCCCGGTGGCTGAAACCAAGGAGGTATCGGTCGCGGACCGAAAGAACCCTCTTGCGCCGCCCACCGTCGCAAAATTTGCGCTCATTTGGTTGATCAGCTGGCGCATGGCGTCGCCCTTCGCCAAGCTGGAAACATGCATCGCCCGCGCCCGGCCATGGTCCATCCGCGCGGTGACCTGCGTCCAGAAATCGCGCAGACGATCAATCCGCGTATCTGGCGGATTACCAGCAAGGATGGCAGCGTTAATGGCGCCGATCGACACGCCGGAATCAGTTGGGATGAATGCCTGCCTCGCTGAGGGCCTCGTAGACACCAGCCTGGCAGCCCAGGGCGCCCCCACCTTGCAGCACGAGCGCCACGACTTCGAACGGAAGGCTCCGTTTTGCAGCGCAGGGATTGTCCGGCCGTGCCGGAACATTCATGTGTCCGATCTCGAGCGCAGCGCCAGCCGGCCGGCGCCTGGTTCTCGGCCACAATCCGACTATCAGTCCGCGCGGCGAGCGGCATGTTGAGCCGATAAACCGGCGATACAGTTTCGAAGGGCGCACGCCGTCAGCACCGCGCAAACGGCGTGGAACAGAACTTACCGACTAACCAAACCGCTGCCCATGGCTGAAGCCATGCGAACTCCGGTACACCGCAAATTGGTCCGGTGAAGCTGGGTGGTGGACTGTGTTTTACCGCCTCGGTATTGCAGTCGTGAGTTGCGGCCGGCCCTCGCCAGTGGTCAAGCCAGATGACGGCCCTTTGCAAATGCTAGTTTCCCCACCATTGGCGAGCACGCTCTAGCGCAAGCGCGACTGTAAAGAAATTGTACCGAGAGTCACCTAATCGCTTCATATCTCATCTCCCTTTGACGCGGACGGCGTATAGGTGGGCAATCGTGCCGGCGCAATAACGCGAAACCTAGCCCGTGAGTTGCTGCAACGGCGCCGCCCTCGATGCGTTACGCCGCCAATATCGTCGATGACTTAGATGGTCTAAATGGCCACGCACGATCGCAAATGTGGAGTTGCGACATGCGCCTTCCCACTCATAAAGCCGTGGCCGATCTGACCGAACAGCAAGAGCTCCTCTCGTTCGAGGACACATGAGGCAAGGTATTGCCGCAAACTTTCAGGGCTTTGCAAATATTGGCAGCGACGGCGCCCTATTGGGTCCCTGGAGATCCTTGGCTGCATGAGCCCCAAGTTCGGCAAGCCCGTGTGGGAGGCTTGTGAAGGCAATGGTGTCTAAGCCTTCGCTGCCTGCCAGTGTCCGTGAAGTCGCTATTCTCGTAACCGGCGCCCATTTTCGGTCAGCATATGAATTATATGCGCACGTCATGGTAGGCCGGCGAGAAACGCGGACTGCCGGACGACAAGCTTGCAACAATCGTTGCAGGACAACGGCCCGCAAACTTGAGTCCGCAGGAAGGGCGTAGTCTATGATTGTGCGTCCGCGCTCGTGAACGGCGGCGTGCTACCGGATATTGACCTATCGCGCCGCTGTAGAGCAATTTGGCTCTGCATGGTGCCGCGGAGCTGTCCTATTCTGCGTCGGCGTAGCACTGCCTTTGTCTCCGCCTCGACTGAACACCCCTTTGACGTTCCGGTCCCGGTAACGGCACGGGCTAAATGCAGCCTGCGCGCCACCCAGAACGGAGATTGGCGCTCCGGAGATTTGTCACGATGGCCGGACGTTGCGCATGTCCGTGAAGTTATGTTGCGACAATACAAACGCCGCATCGATGACGCGCGGCCCGCGCAGGAATCGAAACCGGAAGGACATACCACCTAGTGTTGCCGAACATTGGGACTGCTTGCTTGGCTGCAGCCGGACGCAAAGCTTGCATGCGCAAATTGAATGCCCCTAAAGACAACGTAAATTCACGCAGCCGTGACTTGCGTGCGAGCGGCTGACCGCCGACATCACCACACGCCGGCAATATCGACATAAAACCACAGGCAGGGAATCCAAGGAGCGGCGATCTTGAAAGGAGATCGCATGCCGCATCCTGCAAGATAATCTCTCGTCACAATTGGACTATGAGGGGTGGAGAGATTTACTCCGCTCCATGTGTGGGCGGTACTACTCGGAAGGGATCGAACCCAATTCCTTTTCCGGTTGGGTGCGCCCCGTGAGCGTCCGCGGATTCACGGCGCTGGATATCGGCTCCAACGCTCAGCGGGTCGAGCGGACCTATCAGGATGTTCGCCGCGACGGCGCGGACCACTATTTCACGCTCTTTCCCGGCCAGTGGCCAACTGGCGATGATCCACAACGATCAAGCCGTGCGACTCGCGGTGGGCGATGTCGCCCTCGTCGATGCGGCTCGGCCCGTGACATACAGCGCCGACAATGGCGATCAATGGAACACCGTTTCGCTGAGCTTGCCGCGTCAATCGCTGGTTTCCTATCTCGGATTCGAACCGCAGGGAGGTCTTTACAGACGCAGCGGAACGCCCGCCGGACGCCTGCTCTTCGACCTTATTCGGACCTCCGGGAATGTTGAGCGGATCAGCGCTCTCGCCAGCCGATTCCTATATGCAGCTGGCGGTCTATGATCTTGTCGGCGCGTTATTTGCACCGTCCGAGCCGTTGTCCGGCTCACGTCATGCGGACAAGCTGTTCGCGCGCATCCGCAACATCATCAAGGATGGCTTTGCCGATCCGAGCTTCGGTCCTAATGAAGTAGCCGCTGAAGCTGGGATATCTCTACGCTACCTTCAGAAGCTTTTTACGGAGCACGGTTCGACCTGCAGTGAGTTCATATATTCGCTTCGCCTGGATCAGGCGGCGCGCCTTCTGCATCGCCGAGGATCACTGGGAGTAAGCCAGCCTCTGAGCGAAATCGCCTACGCTTGCGGCTTTCGCGACTACACTCATTTCGCACGAAAGTTTCGACAGCGGTTCGGTCACCCGCCAGGTTCTCACTCTGAAAGTCCCGGTGGGTCAAACGACGAAACAGTGCGCACCAGTCCGAGTGAAAGTGCGTCACGGGCTCATGACGCCTGACCGCCAGCCACCTAAGTCTCCTGCGCAAATGCGGCAACAAGAGCCATCGCGCTTTTGGCGCTGCTTCGAAAGCAGGAGACGGATAATGACCAATAAAGCCAAACTTGCCCTCATTGCTGCACTCGCGGTGACGAGCTTAGCGGCAACACCTGCGTTCGCTCGAGTCGTTCGACGAGGATGACGGAACCGGCAACGTGTTGACGTTATACCTCTCAATCGACTGCTCCGGTCATGCTGCGGTTCGTCACGCAGGCGCTCGTGCCACTCATCGGAATGGGCCCGATGCCTTTGCGATGGAGCCGCGCCGGCAGTCGAATTTCGCTCACGTATCCAAACGCCTGTCGATTCCAGACGATCCGGCGATCACTGGCGGCGGCAGCGTCGGTTATAACCGAGTTGTTGAGGGAAGAACCCTGAGACCGCGGAAGAAAGTAGGGCGAACTCGCTTCGCCCTACTTCCCGGCATCTTTCATGTAACGGCACTCGCGCTCTCCAGCCGACGCGCGAAGTCCTCCCAACTGGTCAATAGGAGGCTACTGATGAACCGCCGGACGTTGATCGGGGCCGCCGCCGCAAGTGGCCGCTGTCCTCTCCGTGCTTCAACCGACGTGGCCAGCGCCCAGACATCGCCGAAGACGAAGAATGCCGTCTTCGTACACGGACTGTTCGCAGACGGCTCCTGCTGGTCGAAGGTCATCGCCCGCCTCCAGCAGAAGGGCATCAACTGCACCAGCGTGCAGAACCCTCTGACCTCGCTGCATGAGGCGTCGGAGGCCGCGCGGCGGGCGATCGCGGCGCAGTCGGGTCCAACGGTGCTCGTCGGTCACTCCTTCTCCGGAATGATCGTGTCGGAGGTGGGGCTGGACCCGAAGATCACCGCCCTCGTCTACGTCGCTGCGCGGGCACCCGATGCCGGCGAGGACTATACGGCGCTGGCAAAGAACTATCCGACGCCCCCGGCCACAGCCGGCATTGTCTTCAACGACGATTGGGGCCGGTTGTCGGAGAAGGCTTTTCTGCACGACTTCGCGGGCGACCTGCCGCCGGAGGAGGCGCGCGTTCTCTACGCGGTTCAGCAGCCGTTCAAGAAGTCGCTGACGACCGAAAAGACGACGAATGCCGCGTGGCGCACCAAGCCGTCCTTCTATGCCGTGTCCACCCAAGACCGGACGATCAATCCCGACCTGGAGCGCTTCATGGCCAAGCGGATGGGCGCGAAGACGATCGAGATCGAGGCGAGCCACCTGGCGCTGATCTCACACCCCGATGCGATCACGAACCTGATTCTGGAGGCACTCGCCGCCCGAGGGCGTGCGGCGCTGCGGGTCGGCATCATATCCGTTGGGTCATGATCGGCTACGCCAGCTCTGGGCTACTAGCGGACATGTGCGGCAGTGCACTCGGCAAGTCCGTTTCCCGAAAGCGGACATCCGTCAGCCACCATCAAAGAAATTCGTGCCCGGGCGGTCTTCACTGCAATGCCAGTGATCCAGAAGTGAAGCACGCGCGGGAATAGCGCGGCTCGTTTTGCAATCTACTGCACGTACAGTTCTCAACCGCATGTGAGGAAGCAAGATAGACGCTGAGAGTTCTAGCACCTTGGAAGAGGAATTTTTCCTTTACTTGGCGAAGTATCCGATGAGGTACCGGTAAAACCGCAGGAGGGAAAGAAATAGCTGCGATGTTTACCTTAGCGGATCCCTGCATCGGGCCTGCCCGAATGCCTCAGCTTTCGATGACTCGGACTGAACAACTCGCGCAAGTTTACTTGGTAGGCAACCGTGTCGGACAGCATCCCGAACTGGACAACCGTTGGTCGCTATCGCAGGGCGTGGATCGCCGAACGTCGTGGCCGCCAAAACTGGAAACGCAGCTGACCTGGGCGCCCGAGGTGGTGGACAACACCTGCCCTCTGGCAAGCTGACGCTCAGGCAAGCCCGTGCCGCGAGGTGGCTCTGGCAGAGAGTTACGTCATCTGATCGAGAAGTAGAACCGCGCGCAGGCAGTGGCGCTGCGTTCTTTTCATCGAACTGAGCGCGCGAGGTCGGTAACATGCCGCGCCGTCATCTCCGGACGGCGCAGCTGACTGACGGCGGCGATTGCTCTGACTGCATGACATCTCCGCCGTTATTTGTGCGTACCGATTCCTGACCATTCCCGTCGGCGAGCGCTGCTGCATTGCCGCAGGCACGTGTTGAGCCGGTTACCCTTGCGCCAGATGTGAAATGGCATCGTCGGTTCCTCTCGCAAGATTGCTACGGAACTTTAACTCCAGCCATGTTTCGTTCAGTAATGAGGATACGATGGGGATCTCAGCTCGAGATCTCGTGTCGATTGAAGACGAACCTGCCCTGACCTTGCTGTGGCTATGCCGTTCGCAGGCCCGGGCCAACCAAGGATCGGGGCTGCAAAGCAATCGCTGGCGGAAAACCGGCTGACGCAATTGCATGACGAACTGAGGCGAAAAGGCTGCAGGAGCAGCCTCGCAGACTTGCAGCCGCCTGACCTGGCGTTCCAGAAAGAGTGACGCGATTTTACTCGCTCGCCCGGGTGTTCTTCCACTAGAAAGCCATGCGAGGTGGATCTAGTAGCTTAATCTGCCCTAAAGTGGCCTCGACTCCAGGGCCTTGCATGCGGCCTCTGGCTCTTGTTCTGGCGCCGAGTTTCCTGAAAACCGATTCAACGTGAAATCCCCCCACAGTGTGCAGCGAAATGCCCCAGCCGCCGCGCAAACTGATCTTATTGGTAAACCCCCTATAATCCCTTCCAGCAGCATCGAGTTCTGCGCGTGGCGTCAGCAGTTTTTGAACATCACTTTCATCGAGGGCGACAAAGCTCCTGGCTCCTGTCGCGGCGGAAAGCGTACGGACAATCTTCAGCTGCGAACCGCCAGCGCAATGCGGCGCCCATCTGATGCGCGCCGGCCTGGACGCGGTAGTGCTGCAACCCGTGCGCCCGCCGGTATCTCTGTCGCTGAGGGAGGTCATGGTCGGCCTGTCCTCATTCGGAATCAGCAGAAACTCTCGTCGGCCGGAAACAATTACGCTGGGCAAATCGTCGATCGCGACCACGGTATCCTGCGTCGACCAGGTATCTTGTTCAAAGTTCGATGACGCCATGAATTCTGGCGCCAACAGCGCCACGCGCGAAGCTGCCCACCCGACAGAATTTTGAGGGCAGCGGTCACTCGGCTGGTTCGCCCTCGGCGATTGTTGCTTGTCGTGATGCCACGCGGCGCCGCCCCGGACGAACCGTGGAACACGGGCATCGGCGTCCGGATGCCGTCGGCTCCGAGGCTTGCGGTGATGGTTACGCACTGAAGCGTCGGAGGCACCGATCGACGCCGAGGACGGCGTCTCCGGCTACAATCCCGGCCCCCGCTGCAGGCTCACTTTCGCCAAGCGACATCACCATCGGTGAAACCGCTTTGACTGGCCGACAGCCTTTTGACAAGCGCTTCCGGCAACGGCGACCGAGCGCAAAGAGGCCCCAGGCTGTGGAGCCAGCCGCGGGGAACCTCGCCCATTCTTGAGCAATTCGCCGGCGTACGACCCGCTGTTCAAGAGAGTCGCCGCAGGAATAAATCTGAGCACCTGGTGGTGCGCACCAAATGTCGGACGATCCCTAGAAGCCGCCTGCAGCGCCTGAAAAACTGGATCCCGCCTCCCTCGCATGCGAAATGCGGAGGCCAACGCGGTCGAGCGCTACCAACCTTTGTTCGATGCGTGTCCGCCATGCGGCTGCTGGGCACCATTCGCGGCCCAACCGAGCTGACGGCGCCAAGCCGCGCCGTTGCGTGGCCGTTGGCGCGTCTGCTCCGGAACCGCGATCGTGCGGGGCGCCGACTTGAGCGGCAACTGGAACCAGCCCTACCGACTGGAGGTGCTGCTCGAGCCTGACGGAGCAAGCGACACGTGTGCCTCGGTCGCGGCCTGCGTGGTTTTGGGCCTTCGACCTTCAATCCGCCGGCCAGTCTCGGAGTTCGAACTCTTCGCGCTCCGTGCAATGATCGCTCGGAGGTGATGGCCACGCCAGGCTGCCATAGCGTGCCAGGTGATGTGCCGAAGCCCCCACTCAGCCGCATCAGCGGCGATCGCCGAGTTTAGCCGCGACATCTTACTGTTCGAACTACAGCGGCTTGAGAACTGCGCCGGTGACCGCTTGCTCGGGTCGACCATTGTTAGCTCCCACCGTTAAATAGGAGTACCCTGGCGCCGCCCGGAGACCCTAAAACCATCGGTCAATGATCGCGCTGGACCGGGCCAGGCACTGGACGAATCACTGGCGGACACGTAAATTGATCAGTGGCTCACACAGTGCGCGCCATCCGTCGCGCCTCAATGCGGAATGGTCTGCGGTGGATCGATCCCGACGTGACGAACAGCGCGACCGAAGCCAACGCGAGTTAGCCATCGGTTTCTTCTGGACTGCGTGTCCATTTGGGGTTGCCTATACCGGGCTAACCCGGTCTCACCTGCCGCGGCTAAGAAGGGAACCCGAAAATGGATTCAGCGGGCACGTGTAAAGCCAGGATAGCGGTACCAATCCTGGCTGACGATTTCTTGACCCGCCGGGCGATTAGAAACCGCTGCCTGATACCACCGCAAGTATCAAACCCCCATACATCCATGGCTAAGGATGACACTGCGTTACGAGCACGTCCAACTTTTGGGTTTAAATCATTTCTAATCGGCCACTTTTAAAGAGTCCCGCTAGCAAGGCAGAGCAATCGAGAGCGCCTCCCACGTAGCTGATATCCCCCTGAGCGCACCGATGATTAGGATGTCCGCGATTTGGACAACGTCGCCTTGGGCCAATAGGGCGGACACTGAGTTTTTCCAGCAAAGCTACTGCAGCCTAGCCCGCCGTCGGCACACGGACACAGCCGTTCGGCGCGTGTTGGTCGATCACCTTCTGCGCGCAGCTTTGGCGGCGCGCGCTATCGCCATGGCCGCAGCCGATCGGTAGTCCAGCCGCAGCGTCAGGCAGCAGGCTGAGCCACCGCTGCGCTGGAAGACTGTGAGCGGCGCCTCCACCACTGTATGCCCGCGCTCCTTGAGCTCGGCCCGCAGCGTCTGGCTGCAGCTCGACAGCAGGATGGTGCGGCCGAAGCTGACAGCATTGGCGGCAAAGCACGCAGCATCTTCTGCGTGCTATAGCGTGATCCGCTGTTCAGGCGCGGTGCGCGCGTGGATCGGTGCCAGCCCTCTGTCGTGAAGGCGGCCGGATGATACATCACGGCACCGCACGGCAGCGGGCTGAAGCAGGTGTCGAGGTGGTAGAACGCTCGGATCGGCCAGCGCCAAAGCAACGCACGGCACGCCGAATTGCGCGCTGACAATCTCGCGCGCCTCCACCCCCGAGCGGAAGCCCGCAGCCCATCCAGAACAACCGGCGGTGCACATCCCAGAGGCAATCGCCGGCGCCTTCGAGCGTGACGCCCGGCGGCAACGTAACGACGTCATCGATCAAACCCGCGCGCGCGCAAGGCATGGAACGCCGCGGCAAAGACCGGTTCCTCGACCTGCCGCTGCGGATAGCCGAAAGCGCGCGACGCAACGCCCGGCCGTCGAGCACCACAGCGGAGTTGGCAGTAAAGACTAGATCGGGCAAGCCGTCCTGCGGCTCGACCAGTTCGACGCTGGCGCCGCTGGCGCCGGAGCGCGCGGAAGAGGCCCTGCCATTGCCGCATGGGCGGTGGCGTGCAGCGCGTCGCCGCTTTCGTGCCAGGCAGCCGGATCCATCCAGGGATTGATGCTGTAGGTGACGGCGAAGTGCCGTGGCCGGCACATCAGGAAACGTGGCCGGCGGATCAAATTGCCCTGACGTGGTCATCCCCTGTCCCAGTATCCCTTTCTGTTAGGGCGCAGCGCGTGAGACTCAAAACGCGCCGCGCGATGCCCGCGTGATATGGACTCGGCGCGCGAATGCAACCGCGGGGAACTTCTCCACCGCGGTTCGCTCGTTATGCTCGCGCGCCGGAACCACCCTGAGGAGCTTCCGGCGGCGCAGCTTACGCCACGAAGCTTGCCGAGCTCTTCGTGGTCGTGGTCACGGCCACTGCCTACTTCGAAGGTGGTCCGGTCATTCGGCAGGATGTCCGCTCTACCCCCAAAAGCGATACATGTGCGGTGCAACTCGCAAGTGATGTCTGCTGTGTGGGCCAAAAGCGCGAGACATCAGCGAAAATGAATAAGCGGAAAATGAAGACGCTGCGCGCGAGCAAACCACCAGTCGGGTCGGTGATTTTATCTTTGATGAACCCCAGCTCCTAATCTGGCGGGGTGGCCGGGTCGCGGCGCTCAGCGAAATGCCACAATACGCCTGCCGGATCGTGGATAGGCCACCCGGGCGCCCTCCCCATAGGCCGCACTTTCGCGGTAGTGCTTTTGGTGGTGCGACGTCAAGCGTCGGTGGCCGGTCAGATAGACATGACATGCGCCCACCAACCATCAAGCGTCATCGACCGTAAGACCCACGCCAGCGTGCGCGTTCTTCTGGCCCAAGTTTCGTCGCAATAGCGTTGAAGGCTGAGCAAGAGGTTGCGTCTCAACGGCGAATATCGCTACTGCCACCCCGAAACACCTTCTTAAAGCCTCTACGCGCTTCATAAACGCGCGCAGCTATACGCAAGGTCTTTAGTCGGTAGAAACGGGCGGCAGACTTCACTTCCCCGATGGCGTGGTCACGCGTATCCCACCGCGCTCTATTTAGTTTTTTGCAGTCTTCACTTTCGCAGCCGCCAACCTTTCTTTCGCCAACACAGCCCTTCAGACTAGCGCACACTGCGGGGCGCCAAACGTCCGCTTTGGGTCACAACGCGGACGCGCTTCTCAGTCGATAATCGCGCGGCGCCACCTTCTGAGTGCTCGCAGCTGCGGCCCTGTCGTGACTGATCCAAAGCTGGGCCTTTTCCTTCGCCAACAGATCAGTAGGCATCGGCGGCTGCGTACTGACGCCAGCGCCTGGTCCTTGTCCGTCAGGCGCTGCTCCGGACGGCACGCCGCGATTTTTCCCACCGTCTTTGAAATGGATCTGGCGTCGCCTGAAAGCAGGATTGAACACCTGTGTTCTGGCAACTTCACAAGCAGGGACTGATGCCCCGGCGTATGACCCGGCGTCGAGACAATCGCCACGCTGCCATCGCCAAGCTCATCGCAGTCGCCCCCCCAAGCTGCCCTGACAGGGTGTTCGGCCCTGAAGCGCCCGACCTGAGCGTGAGGGGCCACTCTGTACTCTGCCTTCTGCACCCAGCAAACATGGCCTGGAGGAAACATCTCGACATTGCCGATGTGATCAGGATGGGCGGTAAGCGACACCGCGACATATTTGATGTCGGTAGGGCTTTACACCCAGCAAATTCAGCTCTGTGAGGCGAGGTTTTCGGCCGGCGCCAACGAGCGTTCGCCCGTGGATCGGCAGGCGCCTGCCCGTCGGGCATCGCGGCTATAGCGCGCTGCGTAACACCGGTATCCCAAAGCAGCCAACCTGGCGTATGATGCATCAGGTAACAGTTATCGACGAAATCCATCGACTCGCCGACATTGACGCCCGGTGACCGCCGTGAAATGTCACCGGCAACGCTCTTCGCCACTAACACCGCCTGATGGTGCAGCCGTCGACGCCAGAGCTTGCGCATTTGCGCCTGAAGCGACACCGCAAGATTCGCAAATGCCGCCAATGCGACAAGACGGATAGTTAAGTTTTTCGTGACTTAGCCTTCGGTCTGCACTCAATCATGTTCCAAATGCACAGTCCCGAAAAAGCGCCTGCTCGCATCAATTTACGGGACCCTTTGTACGGTGTCCGCTTCGGGTCATTAGCGGACATATGCGCCGCAAAAGTCATGTCCGCTTTACCCCCGAAAGCAGACATTGAGAGCCTCGGTCGGAACCGTCCGCTAGGCGCCAATAGCGGACATTGCGCCATTCGACCAAGATCGCTTCGCCGGGGCGCCCGGAACAGCGCGGTGTGAACCTGGGAGCGATGAGGCCGAACGCCGCAAGCCATCAGGCCTCCAGGCCTCCGCAACGCTTAATATTGGTAGATTGTCGCGCATCTGATCGTCCTTGGCTGATGGCAGCCTCCCTGCCTAGAATTGGCCAACCGAGCGACGGGCATCGCCGATGCGCAGGCGCAGTGCAAGCCGCCCCGAAACATAGGGAAATCGTATGGCTCACGCAAAAACCGCGGTGGCAGGGACAACCCACGGCAAGCCGTTTTACCAAAGCCTTTATGTGCAGGTGCTGACGGCCATCGCTATTGGCGTTGCGCTCGGACACTTCTATCCGGAAATCGGCGAGCAAATGAAGCCCTTGGGGGACGCCTTCATCAAGATGATCAAGATGATCATTGCTCCAATTATTTTCTGCACCGTCGTGCATGGCATCGCCAGCATGCAAGACATGAAGAAGGTTGGTCGCGTCGGCCTCAAGGCGCTGATCTATTTCGAAGGTGCTCACTACGATCGCCTTGATTGTCGGCCTCATCGTCATGAATGTCTTACAGCCGGGCGCCGCCATGAACGTCGATGTCAAATCGCTGGACACCAGGGCGATCCAGGGGTTTGTGGTGAAGTCTAAGGAACAGAGCACGCTTCAGTTCCTAATGGACATTATCCCCAACACGGTCGTCGGGGCATTTGCACAAGGCGAAATCCTGCAAGTGCTGTTTTTCGCCATCCTGTTCGCCTTCGGCCTGCAGGCGCTCGGTGAGCGTGGCAAGGTGCTGCTCGGAGTGATCGACCAAGCTTCGTATGCCCTGTTTGGTGTGGTCGGAATCATCATGAAGGTGGCGCCGATCGGTGCATTCGGCGCCATGGCGTTTACCATCGGAAAGTATGGAGTGGTGACTCTGTTATCGCTCGCCAAATTGATGGTAGCATTCTATACCACCTGCATCATTTTCATCATTTTTGTGCTTGGCTTTTTCGCCTGGCTAGCGGGTTTCAATATCTTCAAATTTATCCGCTATATCAAAGAAGAGTTGCTGATCGTGCTTGGCACATCCTCCTCCGAGTCGGTGCTCCCGCGCATGATTGCCAAAGATGGAAAACCTCGGTTGTGAAAAATCCGTGGTTGGTCTCGTGATTCCAACGGGGTATTCGTTTAACCTCGACGGGACATGCATCTATCTGACGATGGCTGCCCTTTTTCTCGCACAGGCAACCAACACGGAGCTTAGTTTGTACCAGCAGCTTGGCATCATCGGCATCCTTCTGCTGACCTCGAAGGGCGCTGCTGGCGTGACCGGTTCTGGCTTTATCGTGCTTGCCGCAACACTTGCTACGGTCGGCACGATCCCGGTTAGCCTCGATCGCGCTCATTCTGGGTGTCGACCGGTTCATGTCGGAAGCTCGTGCGCTCACCAACTTGATCGGCAACGGCGTCGCGACGGTCGTCGATCTCAAAATGGGAAGGCGCGCTCAATGTCCAGCGGATGCACGCGCATCTGAACAAAGAGACGGACGCCGAGGCGGATACACCAGAGGAGGTGCTGGTCGAGGACGAGATCGCTGCTGCGGGCAAGCCGAAGCCGGTGAGGATGTGATCAGCATGAGCCCGCACGTCTGTACCAAGATGAATAAGAAGAACGTACTGCTCTGGATCGCGGCAATTCTGATGGTGGTTCTCGGTTTGCCGAGTGCCAGCCGATCAGGCGAACCGAATTGGCCCGAAACGCTCACCATCGGCACGGCGTCGCCCGGCGGTACATACTACCGTTATGGCGAGGGACTCGCTCGCCTGCTGACCCGCAAGCTTGGTCTGCCGGTCATTGCGCGTCCAACCGAGGGGGCAGCAGAAAACATCAAGCTGCTCGAAAGTGGAGAGATCCAATTGGCATTTGTCACCCTCGGCATCGCACAGCAGGGATGGAATGGCACCGGAGATTGGACTGGCGGCCGGCAATTCCGCACCGCGCGGGCATTGTTCCCAATGTACGACACACCGTTCCAGTTCATTGTAACTTCTGAATCTCCCCTCCATTCGATTACCGACCTGTCGGGTAAACAGGTGGGGATTGGCCCCGAGGGGCGGCACAGGCGGCGTCTATACACCGCTCATGTTTAAGGCCCTCAATATGACCGCGCCGTTTGTCACTGGATCGTGGGCTGATCTCGCTGCTGCAACTCAGCGCGCGCAGACTTGATGCGCTGGTCGTGGTCGCCGGCCCTCCCGTTCCCGAGGTCGCCGAGCTCGAGAAGAAAGGCAACGTTCGCTATCTGGTCTTGACGCCAGGCCAGAAAGTCTCTCTCCGCGTGGCACTCCCAGAGATGACAACTTCTTTCATCGCTGCGGGTACCTACCCATCGTTACGGCGCGATTATCAGACACTCGGAATCTATAATTTCGCGGTCGCGCGCCCCGATCTGCCTGAGAGTCTCGCTTATGCCATCGTCGAGGCGGTCTTCACCAACCCCGACGAGATGATGCAGATTCATCCTGCAGCGGCAGAGACCGTTGCCGCCAATTTCACGCGCAACACGATCCTGCCGTTCCACGCTGGAGCGGCGCGTTGGTACAACAACAATGCTGTCGTCTGGCGGTCTTCGGGGTGACTAACGTATCGGCCTTGCCAAAAGAGGTTCGTTAGGGGGCCGATGTCCGCTTTGAGTCATAAGCGGACATTTGCGAACGGAAGAACCACGTCCGCTTCGCCCCTAAAAGCAACATAATTGCTGCGTCGCTGAGGCTGAGAAGGGTCGCCATGACCGGACATTGGCGCCCCTGTGTATCTAAAATAAACTCGGGATCCCCGGTCTACAAAATAACTCAGACGAACAGCTAGGTTGAGAGGGAGCGTGCGATGGAACAGATCCGCGTAGCCACTTTCGCCGGTCCCGGCGCGCAGCCGGTGATCCGCACGGTCCCCTGGCCTAATATTCCGCAAGAAGGCAGCTCTCATCAAGATCGGCGCCTGCGGAGTTTGCGGCACTGATTTGCATATCCTTAAAGGTCACTGGCCGAAGAAACTTCCTTGGCCGTTCACGCTTGGACATGAAATTGGCGGCGTTCTCGTTGAGACGGGTACTGAGTTCACCGAAGACTTCATGAATAAACCGCTGCAGGTGGGATCGAAGGTGATGATCCCACCGCTGATGCCATGCGGCCGTTGTTATTACTGCACCCACTATCCCGAAAATGCCAACAAGTGCCTGACCCCGGTCTATTACGGCCGCTATCTCGGGTTCGACAAGCCGCCGCATCTGTGGGGCGGGTGGGCTGAATACGTCTATGTCGATCTCGACATGCTTCCAGGCACCAAAATCTACAAGCTGCCCGACGACATGTCGCTGCGGCTCGGCGCATTGTCCGAACCGCTAACCTCATGCATTCGCGCCTTCAATCGAGCGACACGCGCCGGAGGTTTCAAATGGGGCGACACGGTCGTGATCCAGGGCTCTGGCCCGATTGGGATTCTCGCGGTGGCGGCCGCGCAAGAGATGGGAGCAGGCAGGGTGATCTGTGTAGGCGCGCCGGAGGCGCCGCGTCTTTCGCTCGCGCGCAAATTCGGCGCCGAAGCAACGGTGAACATTGAAGAGTTTCAAGACGCCGGACGAACGGATCAAGCGAGTACAGGGAAATTGTTGGCGGCTTTGGCGCCGATCTGGTGATGGATTGTTCAGGACACCCGAGTGCGGGGCCTGAGGGGATCGAGTTTCTGCGTGACGGCGGCACCTATGTCGAAATGGGTCAGTTCACTGACGCAGGTTCGATCACAACGTCATGGCACCGTATCTGTACCAAAGATATCAATATCCTCGGCTCGTGGGGGTTCACCGGCAACGATCTGCCATTTGGCGTTGATATGCTCTATCGAACCCGCAAGAAATATCCTTGGTTCGACATGCAGACGCTCTATCCGTTCTCCGAGGAGGGAATCGGTCGCGCAGTCGCCGACGCGATCGCTATGAAAACAGTGAAATCGACCATCGTGCCCGTGGCCGGAGCTGGAGCAATAAACGCGCGCAAAAATCCGCTACATTACAGCCCTCCACATGGGGTGATTAATTGGCGGCGGCCGACCCTAATGGAATAAGCAACATAAAACTGGTGCCAATGATTGAAACGGGCTGCGTTAGCTCGGCTCCCAACTGCAAAGCGGGACATGTTCATGGTCAGATATTTTAGAGCGACTGAAGCTGCCGAAACAGATTGTACCGGTCGTATTCAACCCAGTCTTCCGCGAGCTTGTCGCGTTCAAATCGGCCGATGATGATCACGGTCCACTTCGCCTTGCGGCCCGTTGCGGGAATTCCCTCCCACTCCTTACGCTGCGTAGCATCCCAAGTCCCTCGCCACACGCCTTTGTCGCCTGTGCAGAAGAGGTCATTCAAAGTGTAGGCGGCGTCGGGAAAGGCGTCGAAGAACTTGGCCATCGCCTCTCTCCAGGCTTCCCGCCCATGCAGGCTCCGGTCACCCAGCCAATGCGAGACGAGATTTTCAGTCATATACTTGTCGAGTGATTGCAGATTGTGACCGTTGAACACGTCCTCAAGATACGCACCGAACCCATGCATCACGCTGATCTACGGGCATCACGAAATCTCCTTTTTGCGCAACGGCCCATCTCCCGCTTTGGGCCAATGGCGCACATAGCGTCATCGCGTCTGTGGTGCGAGATTTTGGCCTACCCATATTGGAAGTGGAGTTGGACCTTAGGCCATCGGCGAGAACCAATGTCCGCTTTGGGTCAATAGCGGACATCTTGTCAGCCTATTCGATCACCTTGTCGGCGCGGTCAAGTAGCGTCAGCGGCACCGTCGAGACCGAGCGCCTTCGCGGTTTTGAGGTTGATGACCAGCTCTATATTCGGTCGGCGCCTGCACTGGCAGGTCGGTCGGCTTCTCACCCTTGAGGATGCGATCCACATAGGTCGCCGCACGCCGAAACAAATCGCCCTGCTCACTTCCGTAGGATAGCAGACCGCCTTGTTCAGCGAAGAAACGCCACGGATAGACGGCAGGTAGACGGTGGCGAGCAGCCAGCAAGATGATCTCCGCGCGATGGACGTTCATGAAGCCATCCGGCATCACGATCAGTCCGCCATTTGGCTCGCGTGCCTGCGCAGCGATGACGGTCTCGAATTCAGCCTTGTCGTGAACAGTTGCAGCGACCGCCTCCAAGCCGAGGGACGCAGCGGCGGCTTTGAATGGGCTCAGGTAAATGTTGGCGATATGGCGTCGTTGCCGGATTGAACAACAGAGCGGCCCGGTTACTGCGCGGCGCAATCTCCTTGAGCAGTTCCAGCCACTTACCAGTAATCGTCGGCTCCATAATGGTGAAGCCCGTGGCGTTACCGCCCGGTCGTGCCAAGTTTTGAACGAAGCCGCTGCCAACCGGATCAGCAACGACTACAAACACGACGGGGATAGTCCGCGTTTGTTGCAGCATTGACGCGGTCGTGCGGCGTGTTTTGACGAGACGATGACGTCGGGCTGTCAACGCGACGAGTTCCATCGCGGATCGTTGCCTTAACTCCGCGTCATCGAGCGCCCCCAGCGAGAGTCGAGTTGGATGTTGCGGCCTTCCGTCCACCCGAGTTTCTGGAGTCCTTCCCGGAACGCGGCCACGTAAGCCTGAAATTCTGGGTCGCTCTCGGCATGCGCCATCGAGCACGCCGATGCGCCGCACCCGACCGGACTGCTGTGCCCGCGCCGCAAGCGGCCACGCGACCGCTCCGCTACCAACCACTTTGATGAAATCGCGCCGTCTCATGGCCGCCCCCGCGGCTTAGGACAAGGTATCGTACCGATTCAAACTAGACACTAAAAGGGTATGCCTTACGGCGGTCGGCCGATGTCCGCTTTGGGTCATTAGCGGACATTTGCAGTGCACTCGCTCATGTCCGCTTTGGGCCAATAGCGGACATGTAGTGTAGACGACCCAAAATGAAGAAGGGATTTGCCCTACAAATGCCGCGTGAGGGGCCTTTGCTGTCTTACTTTTGGCTAACGGCTTCAACGCTCCCCAGTGTTGCCGCCGTAGCGGGGCCGCCGTATTTCACCATCGCGGCGGCCCTTTGCTTTAGTCGGTCAACTCAACGACAACCAGCGTGCTGGCAACTGCGTCATTGCTGACTGCGAAAGCTGCGTTTCCCCTTGATTTGGTTGCGCGAGAGACCGGACACTCCGAACTGGAGCGGCGCAAAGTGCTCCGCGCGCAAGGTCCATCGCCAGGATCAGGCCGCGCTCGATGGTAGTGGCGTCGGAAACTGGATGATGCTTCCGCGATGCGTCGTCAGATTGGCAGGATCATCGATGCTTTGACCATTTGGCCATGTGTCGCGCCCAGCACGACTCGGATCATGCCCATCCATATTATCACCGGCAAATATGGGAATAGCGGCATCGTCTTCCCTCGCGGTCGCCGAATCGACTCTGTATGAAGGTCGCTGGCGAGTCTGCGGTAGCATCGCACTCAAAAGTTAAATCTCTCGTAGTCCCAGGATGCCGCCAGGATGGCCCCGGCGGTTCTTGGGCGACAGTTGGCTGACAGGATGAATGAAAGCAGCAGGCGCGTTCAGCGGCCTGCCGCGGAGTTACGCAAGCGGACATCTGCAATGCAAACAGGCATGTCCGCTTCAGCCCCGAAAGCGGATATGTGCAGTGCGATGTGAAATGTCCGCTATGGGCCAATAGCGGACACCGCTACTTCACTCGACCACGTTAAATTTTAGAAAGTTAACGCGAGATACTCTTGCGCCTTTGTCGTTGCTTTTACTTAGGGACCTGGGCAGAGATCTAAAGCAGTGCAGTAAAAAAGCGTGTATTGCCCCGCTATCTTTGTTCCCAATGCCAGCCGCAGCCTCAAGCGCTTCGTCAGAAACTTCGCAGCTGAAAATCTCCTCTATTTGGTCAAGTCCGATGCTGGCGCTCATGACATTGTAACCCCTTCGCTTCCTTTCTTTCCATCCGGCTGGTTCATACCCATCGCTAGAAGGTCCGGAGGCTGACGACTGGTTATTTGGACGTTGCTAACACCGGGAACATGCCTTGCGCGAACGTTGGTTACCGATGACCGCGCAGCCAATGGGGTGTCCCCATCCCGGGTATGCGCGGCTGCTGGGGCATTACAAGTCAATAACAGTCTTCGCCGGGATTTCCTTCGGTAACCCAGGTGTCTTGCCTAAGGTCAGCAGACGCTGCAGCCATGTCAGTTCTTGCTCAGGCCTCTTGGAATGGTGACAGTAATTGATGACCAACTGGTTGTCCCTCTCTTCAATTTTGAAGTAATTCAGCCGATAAGAGGGATAGTAGACCGCAGGCAACAGACCGAAGCGAACCGGGATGCTGGCTCAATAGCTTCAGCCACGTTCCAGTATTGAGAACCAGCTTGCCTGACCGGCCCGAGCCGTTTCAGGAATGCGGCGTGCGTGTGCCCGAAGACGAACACCGCTACTTTGTCGTCATTTCGAAAAGCTTCCTGCGCTCCTCTCAGATAGGATCTGACGTATCGACATCGGGCCCGCGCCATGGCTTGTAAGCAAACGAAAGCGACGCAGCGTTCGCATCAAGATCCGCTCAGACAACAAGCGCCGTAGGTATGCCAAAGAAAATCAGAACATAGAATTGATTTCAATCACGACCTGAAGGACGTTATCGACAATCGGCAGCCTACTCATCACCGGATTGTGAAACAAAACATTGTAATCGAAAGATACCTAGAATTCGAAACAACTCTCCCAGAATCGCTATGACTGTCACGCCGGCCAGAAGCAAGAAAGGGCAACAAGAGCCAGCGTAGCAGCCGCGCTCATCTCGCGGTAAAGTAGTTCGACAGCACCAGTCGGGAATCTGCGTAGTGTCCAACGGAGCGGATATCTTTGAGCCAGTCTCCCCTGCCGAAATCCGAATATCGGCTGGCTCCGCTCAGCGAAAGTTTCGGTGATGAAGTAACCCACCGGCAAGGGCGTAGGCGATTGCCATATTCAGGGAAAGCTGTTGAACTGGTCGCGCTGTTGTCCGTGTTCGATCCATATCTTCTTGTCGCCCACAGCGCGGATCAGACCAGGCTCGTGTCCAACTGGATGTTGTATGCGCTGAGTTTGTCGGCGAACGCGGGGTCGCAGAGCAAGATCATAATCGTGATTGCCGACCATCATGGTCACTTTGATATGAGCCCCAGTGAGCCTGAGCTGGTCGAAAATAGCCTGGTGTGCCCGCGATGATGTGATCTTAACCTTTCGACGCCGCTGCACGAGCGTCGTGTTCCCAGAGCCGAACGTGTCGCCGACGATGAGCAGCTCGGTGTCGGGGCCTTCGCTTTCCAGCTCCTTCAGGAAGCCAACGAACTCCGGTCGTGTAGTCGCAATTCTGCAGCCGACCATCGCCGCCCATGTGCAGGTCGCTTGACAAAAATAATTTCTTTGCCAAAGTGTTGACCTCAGGAAAGGTGGTCAACATATTGGCTCAAACTAGACATGCTGAAGAGGGTTGGCGCGAGGGTCACCTGATGTCCGCTTTGGGTCAGAAAGCGGACCTGGGGACACGTCAATGCGATGTCTGCTTTACCCCCAATAGCGAACATCGATCGGGATGCCGGAATGTCTGCTTTGTGCCAGAAGCGGACAAATGCACCGCAGCAAACAGCATCCAAGGTGGCAAGCTGGTGTCTGGACTAGCGAGGCTGAGCGCAGCGAGACCCCCCTCAGATCTACTCGGAACGTTGCCGCAGGCGGCGGCGTTACGTTGCGATGACCGCGCGCGGTTGGGGCCAGGCCGTACATCGCCTGGCCTTCCGTCGCGTGGCGAAACTTGCGAAGGTCTGATAAATCAGGAAGCCGAAACCGCTTAAATCTTGAATGTCAGCGCGTACAAAGGGAACTAAAGATGGCGAGTGATGAAAAGCGGCTCAGCCCAAAGCCTGTCGGAGAGGAGCCCCAAGAAGGAAACCACTTCCAAAAGGCCGCGTCTCCGCCGCCAAAGTTCGCGAGTTCCTGGGGCCACTCGCTGCCCGCCTGTAGGTTGCCGCACAAGCTCAATTCGGCTGCCTTGTGTGTATTACTTCTTCCTGGCCGTCGTCGTCATCAGGTACGAAACCACAGCCACCGCACGTTGGGCATTGCTGTTCATCGTCCGTGCCTTTTTCAACGACACCATCACCGTTGCAGTCTGGACAGGTTTTCATGCGCGCCTCATGGGGATGCTACCACACCCCGCGACTACCATTCGATGGTGCTTTTCCGACAGCGCGACAGCAGAAACATTCGCGGTGGAATTTGATGGAATAGCTGCTCCCACCGTAAAGCCACAACCGATGACTGACGAGCTAATGACAGCCGCGCAGGCAGCAACGCTGAAACAACTTGCGCAGGACGCCTACGAGCTAGACGCATTTAAGCCGAACCTCACCCGCCCCGGAGGCGGATAAACGCATCGCGATGCTAACGGCTAAGCTCAAGCTGCTTGACGGGCCGCCGCATACCCTCTGAGACGCAGGCCGTTATGCGCGGCTTACGCGCCGCGGCGGTCTCTCCGAAATCCGTTCAGATGTGTTTGTCACGTTTTGGAAAAACGGTCGGCATGTCCTCGCCGCATGTCCTTGGCCTGTTTAAGGTAGTCATCAGCTAGCCTCGTGAGCTTTTGCTTTGTCGAGGCATCAGGCGATACTCGCGCTCGAGCGTAAGCATCGTGCGCCATGCCCAAAAGCTCGTCGACCGTAACGGAAGCCATTTTATTCGGGGGTCGGCCATTCTCGTGACCGTGCTGGCATTATAAATGTGCTTACCAAAACGTCGGAAGGCGTGTGCTGAAAACAGCGCGTATTGCCGTCATGCTATTTCAAGGCAAAAATGTTTGAAATGTTTTCCCGCTTGGCGATCTCCTTGGCTGTATGAATATTCGCTAAGAAGGAAAGATCGCTAACAGTCTTTGACTGGTTGCGGGCAACCGTGATGGTAAGACCAAGAGAATTTCTCGTTTGCCCGCTTTCCTCGCCATACTTGACCAATATGAACGTTTGCCCAGCGGAATCTCGGTTGGTGAGGAGATAAACTTTACTTTCGACATTCGTCTGTCCCTGACTGGCTGATGCCGGTCAGGCATATTCTCCTGATTGGTAAATGGGCCCGATAAGAGATTGCCGCGTTCGTCAATCGCGTACCAACCCTCCTTAACCCCTCGCAAGTCGGAGTGAAGTTCATTGATGTAATGGGGATCTGTCATTGGTCGTTACTGCCCCAATCACCAGAGGAAACTCTCGACATCGGGATGAGCGGAGCCAGCACACCGAGCGCTCTTCGTTTTCTAACACATGATGTGGTCAAGAAGACGCCGCTGTGCTGGGCGCTGTACCCTCGACATATGCATGACCAATCGAAATTGTAATGTGCCTAAAATGTTTATTCCGGTTTTCATGTCAGTTAGGCTTACGTATTCGCGCAGTCCGGGACCGGTTCAATGCGAACGGTCACGGCGCTCGAAGCTAGATCCTCAATCTGAGTAAAATTGGAACCCAACGGCAAGCGGTCAGCTAAGTTTGCGCTTTCTGATTTCGACGACGATGTAGACGCACAAAGCAAAAAGATCGCGATAAGTATCAACGGTGACGGATCGAAAATCGTCATAAGGACGGCTGCCACGGCAATTGCCGCGGCGGCCCAAACATGCCAAGAAAAGAATTTGGACATAGTGCCCCTTTTTCTGTTGGGCACCCGGCAAAGACTACGCCTCATGTTACGGTGGTCAATTGGCGCCACTCGAACGTCCGAGATTGAAAGTCCCGCGCAGCCGCGTACGTCCGGCATACCGCGCGGTTACGTCCGCCGTCGCCTAGGGCCATGTCTCCGACCTCCGTCGCGGTCTTTCGCTGAAGCGGTTGGGTTCGTATGATAGCTCGCCGCCAAGTCGCTTTGGTCAAGCGGACAGGGCTCGCGCCCACCATGCGCTCACGCTTCGTGGGTAGATTTGCGGGTATCGCAAATTCGTTTGATTGATTGCCAGTCCGGTCAACAACTTGGCTTCGTAAACTCGACGTGAGAGGGCTCCGCCTTGGACTATGCGAATGCCGGCGGACCATTGCACTCAACTCACCGGTAAAAATGCAACGGTGTAATTACGCGCGCTCGCAGTTTTAAGCCAGCACATGTAACTGAAACCAAAGCACTAC